>Ga0209609_10000427_pt1 | contig 25375 bp, 22 predicted proteins | sample LakKivw325mmetaG_FD_184136 | JGI IMG/M metagenome (GOLD analysis project Ga0209609, IMG submission 184136) | Anoxic lake water microbial communities from Lake Kivu, Rwanda to study Microbial Dark Matter (Phase II) - Lake Kivu water 325m metaG... | ecosystem: Environmental > Aquatic > Freshwater... | reverse complement strand
GCATTCACCAGCCCCCGGAAGATGGCCCGCCCCGGGCCGGGACCGACGAGGGCTTCCGCGTCGCCCTGGGCCGCCAGGCGCTTCTCCGACCACGGGCCGCCGATCTCGAAGGGCACCTGCCGCAAGAAGCTCGCGCGCTCCGGGTGCGGCATCATGCCCATCACGTTGCCCTCGGGGTTGCAGATGCCGGCCGCGTTGAGCAGCGCGCCGTTCGGGTTGACCGACAGGTCAGCATCGACCTCGCCATTCTCGCCGCAGTACTGGAGCACCACCTGGCCGCTCTCGACGAGCCGCTGCGCGACCTCCGGATCGGAGGTCGTGAAGCGCCCCTCCCCGTGGGCGATGGGGATCGGGAAGACCTCGCCCTCGGCCAGCTCACTCGTGAAGACGCAGCGGCTCGGTGGCGTCGCCAGCCTCAGCCGCACCCACCGGCAGCAGAAGCCCGCGATCCGGTGTGCCGGATCGTGGCGGTTGGGCGCGAGAGCCATCTCAACCGTGCCCGGTGAGAAGCCCGGGATCAGCCCGGCCTCGACCAGGACCTGCGCGCCGTTGCAGATTCCGAGCACCGGCTTGCCGCGCTCGGCCACCTCGTCGAACATGCGGCGCACGATGGGCTCCTTGGTCGCGATCACACCGGACCGCACGCGGTCCTGATACGAGAACCCGCCGCCCACGATGTACGCGTCGTACTCCGCGAGCAGATCGGCGTCCCGGTTCCAGCGGAAGACGTCGCAAGCTAGCCCCGCGACCTCGGCCGCCCGCTCCGTCTCCCACTCGCAGTTGGAGCCTGGGAACTGGATCAGCGCGACCCGCGGCTTGTCGTCAGACATGGTGCTCTCCATCTCCGGATTCCGCAGAGGCAGTTCGCGCGGCGCCCCGCGCTTCCCTTGTCGCCGCGTCAAGGTGCGTCTCAGTCCGCGAACAGCATCTCCTGCACCTCGATGCCATCCAGCCCTGTCAGCCGGTTGACGAGCACGGCACGCTCCTCCTCCGCGCCGAAGAGTTCGAGGATCAGGATCCCGCCGCGCGAGCAGAGGTCCTCGCTCACCTCGTGCAGGCCAAGGCGCGTCTTGATGTTGCAGCCGTGCTCGGTGAGTATCTGCTGGACTAGCGGCACGTTCACGAAGCGGTCGGTGATGTGGACCCCGACGATGTGGTGTCTGTTCATGGCAGCCCTCTCAGTCGGCGTGCGCTGCATCCGGGAAGGCGAGCGCCTTCCGAGCAGTATACTCAAGAGCAGGCGTACTTGACCAGACCCGTAGAAGGCGGGGGAGCGACCACAGAGAGTAGGTGGGTCGTTCCGTCAGCGCGCAACCGGCGCCCAGTACCTCTCGAGGTGGGAACTGCACGACGGGGCAGAGGATGACCTCCATGAACATCTTGACCTTCAGATACTGCCGTCTGCCTGATGAAGAGGTCAACTTGTTCAACGAGGTCATCGAGAGCGCCAGCCAGGAGAGGGGGCCGCAAGACCGGTCCTATTTGTCCATCGATCGTTGACGTGGACGTCGAAGCGCGGACGCCTCCATGCTTCGACGGCCCCACCGCCCATCGCCCGCGTCGAGCGAGTTGCCCCGAGACGTCGGTTGCACCTACAGACAGGAATCTAGGCTCGAAGGTCGGGGCGGCGCGGGCCGAGCCGCCTGCGTCGGGACGGAGGGAGGAGGGAGGTCAGCACATGGGGACGGCGGACGGCGTTCAGCTCCGAGCGGCGTCCAGGTTCCGGGCCACGTCGTCCCAGTTGACCAGGTGGTCCATGAAGGCCTGCGTCCAGTCGGTCCGACGGTTCTGGTACTTCAGGTAGTAGGCGTGCTCCCAGACATCGAGGACCAGGATCGGCGAGACGCCCCACTGCGTCAGGTTCTCATGCTTCTCGGCCTGCAGAACGACCAGTCGGTCATCGATCGCTCGATGCGCCAGAATGCCCCAGCCCGATCCCTCCACTGAGTTGGCGGCAGCGAGGAAGAGACCCTTGAATGCCGCGAACGAGCCGTCATTGCTGATCACCCGGTCAGCCATCGCCATCGCCGCTTCCAGCCCCCACTGGTTCTCACGCGCCTCACGACGTTTGAACGCCTCGATACTCAGAGCATCATCGCCTCGCCCGCGCATCTGGCTGCGTGCATACCGGAGCTCAAGGGGTGCATCAATACGCACCAGGATGAACTTGGAGCCAAAAGCCTGCTTGAAGGCCTCCACTTCCGCTAAGCCGCGTATGCCGTCGATCACGAGCACGGGCTTCGCCGCCTCCTTCACTGCGTGCTCGATGAGCGCTCGTATAAGGGGAATGCACCGCTTCGCGATCACGTCCATACCCTCGCGCGCACGCAGCTCATTGGCCACGCCGCCGAGGTATTCGTCCGTGAAGGGCAGTCCGCGCCGCTGCACCTCCTCCCTGATCACGTCACCCATAGTGATCACCGGGATACCCAGCTCGCGAGCGACCGCGGCCGCGACCGTTTTGCCTGCCGCCGGCGCGCCGATGAAGGCTAATACCTGTATCGCTCCCTCAGCCACTTCTCCGCGGCACCTCGCGCAAGCCGTCGCTCCAGGGTTGCGTAAAGGATGTTCAGAACCGAGAGTATTTCACCCTTGTGCACCTCCCCATCACACACGGGGAGAAAAACCGCTTGATCGAAGAAACGCCGCTCCTCAGCACGGGCGGGTTTCCCCGCCGCGCCGACCGAGATCGCCACGCCGAGTGCATGCCGCATCGTGGGGCAGTGGAAGGCGATCGATTTCGGCGGCACCTCGATCTCCTCTATCTTGATGAACACGGTCTCGTCTTTCTTTACCGCTCTGTCCTCCGCTGCGATGACCATCTCCCATTCGCCGTGCGGGCCAATAGAATAGCCATAGCTGTGAGCGGTGGTCGCCAGCGTCTCCAGCTCGCCACCGAATTTGTCCTTCCAGTAGACGTAGCGTATCGCTTTCACCATGTTCTCCGATTAGGCGCTCGCCCTTTATTAAAGTTTACCCTCACGCATCAGCTGCGCGATCTGCTGGTCCCAGAACTCGTCCACGGGCTTCGAGCCCGCGGAATCGGTGATGATGAGCTCCTCGTGATCTCGCTTCGCGATCACGCCAGTGACATGCCAGGTGACACTCGCCCATTCGGGCTCGGTCAACGGCCGCCCCACGGCCGCTTCGAGCGTCGCCCGCCGTATCACCAGCTGCTCCTCGCCCCGAATACGGAGCAGCGTGCCGAAGCAGACGCAGGTGGCGTGATGCGCCTCATTCTCGGTGCAGACCGCTCGTGCCGCCCGAATGTTCGCGGGAAGAGCAGCAAGGAAAACGCTCACCATCCTCCGTTCAGCCTCCCGGAATTACCTCCTCACCCGCCTCCCTCGTCCTGATCCGCACTTCGGTCAGGGGAGCGGCACGGTACGCGGCAGCGGCGAGCACCAGTAGCTCGGCACGCGAATAGACCGCGTCCTCCGTGAGCTTAGTGTCCCGCACGTGCTCAACGCGCCCCTGCTGTATGATGAACGGGCGATGCGCAGCACCGGCGCTCTCCAGTTCCTGCGCGATACGCACCACTGCCGCTTCATCCACAAGCTGCTTGAAGACCGTGGTCACCACCTCGAAGGTGGGCGCGGCACGGCAAGAGATGGCGAGCGTCTGTTGCACGCGGGCTGCCACCCCGGGGACGCCGGTGAGCTGCGCGTAGAGCCGTTCATCGGCGAGCGGTGCCTTGAGATCGAGTGCGATCTTATCGATCAGCTGCTGCTCGAGCGCTGCTTCCACCGCCGCGGGATAATACCCATTGGTGTGCACGCCGACGAGGAGGTCGAAGCGTCGCGCGATGCGTGCCACCGCCTCAACCACGAGCGGCTGCAGGAAGGGCTCGCCACCCGAAAGAACGACCGCATCGATGAACTCGCGGTTCTTCGCCAGAGCCGCTTCGAACTCGCGAAACTCCACGTACCGGGTATCAGTAAGGAGCTCATAGTTGTGGCAGTAGACACAATGGAGCGGACAGCCCCGCAGAAAGAGTACCAGCGCAGCTTTGCCGCGCCAATCAATAGTGGATAGTGGCACGATACCGCCAAAATTGATCCGGAGCATGACTCAGAAATACTCGTCGACACGTTCCAGAGCCCGTGCCACAAGTTCCGCGCACCGATCAAGGTCGTGCAGGCTCAGCAGCTCCACCGGGGTGTGGATATACCGTGTCGGCACGCCGACGACGCCGGTTGGTATGCCGGTCTTCGTGAGGTGGATGATACTCGCATCGGTGGTCCCGCCATCCGCAACGCTGAGCTGGTAGGGGATTTTATACTGCGCTGCGGTCCCCTTCAGCCATTTCAAGACCGACGGTGGTGTGATAATGCCGCGGCCGGACGCGTCGGAGACGGTAAGTACCGGGCCCTTGTCGAGCTCGAGTGGCGATTCCTTCTTCTCGATACCCGGATGGCCGCCGGCTACCTCAACATCAGTGACAAGCGCAACGGTGGGCGAGAGCGCGTAAGCTGTGGTTCGTGCACCTTTCAAGCCGACCTCCTCCTGGACCGTGCCCACCACGTAGACCTCACAGTCGGTCTTCGTCCGCCTGAGCGCCTCGATCATCACGGCCACGCCCGCGCGGTCGTCAAACGCTTTGCAACTGACGCGGCCGTAGCCGAGGTCCACGAAATGCCGATCAATAGTGACGGGCGTGCCGATGGAGACGCCCAGCTGCTCCACCTCGTCCCTGCTCCGGGCGCCGACGTCGATGAACATGTCCTCGAGCTTGACGACCTTCTCTCGTTCGTCCTTCTTCATCATGTGCGGCGGTTTCGAGCCGATAACGCCGTACAACCCGCCGCCCGCAGCATGTAAGAGCACCCGCTGGTTGAGCAGTGTCTGATCGAACCAGCCACCAATAGCTGAGAAGGTAAGAAAGCCCTCATCGGTGATATGCTTCACCATCAGTCCGATCTCGTCGGTATGCGCTGCGAGCATCACCGAGGGTTTCTTGCCGTGTCTCGTGCCGGTGAAATTACCCAGTGGGTCGACGGCCCGCTCATCCAGGTACCCGTCCAGCTCATCCTCGATGATCAGCCGGATCGCATCTTCATGGCCCGAAATGCCATGCGCCTCTGCCAACCGCTTCAACAGCTCCTTGAGTTCCGCCATTTTGTGCTAATCCCGCCTCCCGGATTTGAACCGGGGGCAGCACGGTGTCCGCGCGCGGTATATAAGATCTTTGGGAGGTGATCTAAAACGCCACACTACAGCCGCGCACTCTTCCAGACTGAGTTAAGGCGGGACAGTATGTACTTAGCGTACTCCAAATATAAATAAATAGTGTGCGGGCAAGCGGCCTGCCCCAGCGGTTCCGCGTGGCTTAATGCGGTTGCTCAGCCGCTGGGTGAGTGGCGAAGAGCTCAACCTCTACCAGCTCATCCTCCTCGATCAGCTCCTTACCCTTCTCAAGGTACAGATAGCCGTCGGCCTTTGCCAGCGTCGTGATCGCACCCGAGCCGCTGAGGAGCGGTACTGCGCGTGGTGGTTTTCCCTGCTCGCCACCCGTGCCGGTGGGTGCGAGCGTGACGAGCACGTACTCATTTCGACCCCGCTCGGAGAAGATCCGCTGCGCGGCCGTTGCGGTGATGCGCTGCCCGCTTCCCCCCATACTGCCCGCCAGACCGGGCACGGCAAGCCCGGCGAGGCGGCGGAGGAGTGGTGCAACGAAGAGTGAGAAGGTAACCAGCGCGGAAGTGGGATTCCCGGGCAGCCCGAAGAAGGGCCTGCCCTGGAGTGTGCCGAAGATGAACGGCTTGCCCGGTTTGATGTCCACCCCATGCACGAGGATCTCGCCTAACGCGTCCACCGCAGCAGGCAAGAGGTCACCAGCTCCGGCCGAGGTCCCGCCTGAGGCCAGTATCACCTCGGCGTCTCGATCCAGCGCCTCCTGGAGCTTTGCCGTGAGCTCCGCCAGGCGGTCAGGGACGATACCCAGGAAGCGAGGAATCGCACCGCAGTCACGTACGGAATCGCTGAGCGTTTGCGCATTCACATCGTAGATCTTCGCTGGCATGAGTGCCTCGCCCGGCGCAATGAGCTCGTTCCCGGTGGAGAAGAGGGCCACCGTCGGACGCTTGACGACCATGACATCGCTGAGGCCGCAGGCTGCCAGCACGCCGGTCTCACGCGGCATGAGCCGTGTGCCACGCCGGACCACACACGCACCCCGGGGAATATCCGAGCCAGCACGCATCACGTGCTCGCCCGGTGCGACCGGCTTATAGACCTTGACCTTCGTACGCTCCTCACCGCCAGCCACTTCCTGGTACGCGGCGGTATTCTCGAGCTTGACCACCGCGTCCGCGCCGGGAGGGAGCTGCGCCCCGGTGGCGATCGCGATGCAGCGGCCCGGCGAGACCTGCACCGTGCTGGTTGGTGCTTCACCGGCAGAGAGCGCACCCACCAGGAGCAGGGATGCGGACTGAGCCTCATCAGCATAAAAGGTGTCCGCGGCAACGACGGCATAGCCGTCCATCGTTGCACGATCGAACGGAGGCACCGGGAGCGTGGCTAGGACGTCCGCAGCAGTTACGCGGCCGAGCGCGTCACGTAGTGGTACCTCCTCCTGGGCCTTACCTCGCCTCGCACGTTCCTCCGCAACCGCTGTGGCGACCCGCGAGATACCTGCTGCGACTTCCTTCTGCTCGCGAATCTCCAGGAACTGCATCACCATCCGCGCTGATACGTAAAAAGACGGGGAGTCCGCCTATTCCCCGCTCTCCGCAGGCGGCTCATCACGCTTCGAGCCGCGCTCTAATCGGTAGCCCAGCGCCTCGATGATCTCGATCGGGAACGGGATGATCACGGTGGTGGCCTTCTCCGCCGTTGCCTCCTTGATCGTCTGCAGCGTACGGATGAACAGACCACCTCGCTCCTTCTGCAACACGTTCGCCGCCTCTGCAACCTTCTTCGCCGCCTGGAACTCCGCATCGGCGTCAATAACGCGTGCCCGGCGATTCCGTTCAGCCTCCGCCTGCGCCGCCATCGCGCGCTGCATCTCCTTCGGCAGTTCCACGTCCTTGATCTCTACGGACGAGACTTTAATCCCCCAGGGATCAGTTGCTTCGTCAATGATGACCTGGAGCCGCTTATTCAGCTTATCGCGCCCGGAGAGCAAATCATCCAGCTCCGCCTGCCCGATCACGCTCCGGATCGTCGTCAGTGCGATCTGAGATGTCGCATACTGGTACTGCTGGACCTCGGTGATCGCCTTCTCAGGATCGAGCACCCGATAATAGACGACCGCGTTCACCCGCGTGGTGACATTGTCCTTGGTGATCACCTCCTGGGGGGGAACGTCGAAGACGGAGACACGGAGATCCACCTTCACCATCGACTCGAAGATCGGGATGACCAAAAAGAGGCCCGGGCCGCGCGCACCGACCAGCCGTCCAAGTCTGAAGATCACACCGCGCTCGTACTCCTTCACCACTTTGATCGAGGAAGCCATGAGGAGCACGAGGAAGAAGATAACGCCAATGAGCCATTCGAATGCCATAGTTCTCTTTCACCTCTCCTATGCTCTCCCTTGGAGTTCACGCTATTTATAGCTTTGGTTGCGGGCACTCATGAAGCTGCGGATGGGGGTGGTAAAAACACGGTGTTGACGCGCGGGTGGTGATTCGGCGGGGTGTTATATAATTTACCAAAGGCATTATAATTTATCAAAATACGAAACTTGATATCCATTGTACCATAAGAGCTGCAAACATGAGGGCAAGTAACCATTTTATCCAACCAACATCTTTGCTCAATGATTTCATAGTCTCAACTACTTCATACAATGTAACACCTTTCGCACCGAGAATAAATTCTATATTCTCAGTTGGGAAATCCGTCTGATTTTGATATTCGCCTGAGTACCCCTTTTCTGCTTCTGATTCTAAGCGGTTAAATTCTATAGTACAAAACGGTTCACCATACCTCAAAACAATTGTTCTCGGTCCTGTATTGAAGAGTGAAATAATGAGGTTCCCTTTCCAACCAGGGTCAACCTGAGCTCCAGTAAAGGGTATTAATCCTTTTCTGGTAAAATATGATCTGATACCAATTCTACCAGATAGATTTTTTGGTAATTCTAATCGTTCTAATGTAACAGGTTCCTTATCTTCGTGCGACCTAACTCCAAGACTATCCTGCCGCTTCCGCTGGTGTCTTCCCCTCTATGCGCTATGCAGTGTTACGGAGTTAGAGTAGTTCCGAAGCCCGCCCCCGTGACGATCGGCTGGGCCATGGGCCCCAAAGAATCAACATGAAGTAGGTGCAATAGACGAGTATGGCAGAGGCAATGGCCGTACCGGCGAAGCATAAGAGCGGCATACCGACGCGGTACTCCTGCGCGCTGCTCACGATCAGCACCTCGAAGTACGCGATGCGGGCGCAGGGTGCGGAGGAGATCGGCGATCTCTCCGGTGAGCGTGCAAAGGAGCTCCTGGAACGCGAGGGACATACCATCGTCTCGTATGCGGTCGTGCCCGATGATGAGCTGCGCATTTACACGGGCGTCCTGGAGGCGCTGCAGAGTGGGGCGGATTTCATCATCACCTCCGGCGGCACCGGGTTGACGAAGCACGACGTGACCATCGAGGTGGTCGCGAAGCTGCTGGAGAAGGAGATCCCGGGCTTCGGCGAGCTCTTCCGGTCGCGGAGCTATGAGGAGATCGGCACGGCAACGGTGCTGAGCCGCGCGATCGCCGGGGTCATTGCCGGTAAAGTGATCTTCTGCCTGCCCGGGTCGCCCGATGCGGTGCGACTGGCCGTGGAGGAGATCATCCTGCCTGAAATCGCGCATATGGTGAAGCACGTGGGCGAATGACTGCCCCGGGGGCCACCCGGCCAGCCGGCCAGGTCACGCAAATGCAAAGGTGCGCAACGGTATCCGAACTACCGAATCCTCGAGGGTGATCGTTTCGGTATCGGAGATGATTACCCCATGGGGGGCATGATAGCGCACGATGGCCTGTTTGATCTGGCTCTCACCTTTTTTACCGATGCTCACCTCGACGGGCACGATATCACCCGTTCCCGTGAGCAGGAGGAAATCAACGCCTTCTTTCGCCGGGTCATAGAACAATCCCGCGGGCATCCCCAGGGTCTCTCTCAGCCTGAAGAGAGAGCTCGCGACGAGATTCTCCGCTAACACGCTCAACATTTCCCAGTCCCTGAGATCATACATGCCCACTTTAAATCGTAAAGCAGCGTTGAGTGAAGGTGATAAAAAGTAATACTTCCACGGCTTTCGAACAAGCTTCCCTGCACTTGCATACGGTTTCACGCTGAGTATGAGGTGCGTTTTTTCTAAAACTGTCAAAATGTTTCTAACAAGTGTCGGCGAGATGTGCAATCTCTCTGCAAGTTTCGCATCTGAAGTCCCACCTGGTTTTTGCAGTGCCAGAAAAGCGATAATTCGCGCTATGCTGGTTCTCGTCTCTGTGCTAAAGGATTGTAAGGTGAAAATATCTTTTTCAATGATCCGATCAACCATACTGATAAGCCGTTCGTGGGTGTCTATCTGGCTCATGCGCAATCCAAAGGGGAAGCCACCGAAGGATAAAAAATCCTCCCACTCCGTCTCCAGGGGCCGCTCTAGAGTAATCAATCGCCGCTGTAATTCATTCGCTACCCTTGTACCCTGTTCAATATTCCCAAGCGGAGAGATGATCAAGTCACACAGACTTTCTGCTAAACCGCGTGGCGGGAAAATACGGTATTTCAACATAAGGTACTCTGAAAAGTTCAGGGGGAACATAATTTCGCGCTTTGATCTCCTCGCTACATCGACGGTCATCTCCAGGCTTAATGCTGATGAGCCGGTAATAAGCATAAATACTTTTTTGGTTTTGTCATAAATGACTTTTGCTGCTAACCCCCACTCTTTGTCAAAGTGAGCCTCGTCGATGAGAAGGAATAGCTCTTTGTCTAAATTGACTAAGGATGTACGGTGAATGTCTTCAATAAACGCCGTGATAACATTCGTAATTCTTCCGTCAAAAAAGGTCGTTAATTCGTCAGCAGAAAGATAGAGAACTCGATCCTGGTCAATCCCCATCCCTGCTAAGAGTCGATCGTAGATCTGAAAGAGGAGCGTGGTTTTCCCCACACCCCTGAGGCCTGGTAAGATAATAAGCCTAGTTTCAACGTTCCCCGCCAAAAAATCACTCAGATACGTTTCAATCCGATAATATGTTCTCCGGTACCTCAGTTTACGCCCATCGGCTACCGTATAACTTCTGGCCAGCGTTGGCGCTTCCGCCAGCTTCGTCAACACATACCGTATCGTGAGATCTTTAGCAAGGCCCGCCATCGTTGCTTATACATTTTGATGTATAGCGCTAGTTAAATAGATATACATTTTGATGTATAAAGCCACCCTGCTCAGCTTGTCGCGACTTTTTGATGCTTCTCGAATTCCCGCCGCGGCGTCTCGCTACAGGTTAAGAGTAAGTGGGGTCGGTGCGATTTGAACGCACGACCGGCGAGTCTGGAGCCCGCTGCCCTACCGGACTAGGCCACGACCCCTCCAGTATACCAGTAGAGCCAATCCTTTATTAAATTAGGAGGGCGGCAGGACGTCGCCGCAGATCTCGCGCATCATGACCTCGCCCTCACGCGGGCCGCGCATGATGAGCAGATCGCCGCTCTTGATCACCGCACTACCCGCGGGATTATAGACCCATCGGCCATCGTGCCGCCGAATGGCCAGGATGAACATGCCCGTGCGCGTCTCGATCCGTAACACCTTCAGTGTGCGATCGAAGATCGCCGGGTTCTTCACCTCCATCTTCAGGATGATCTCATCGGACTCCTCGATCGAGGCGAGGAAGACGGAATGGAGCGGGATTTGCCGGAGCACCACATCGGCGATCTCATATGCCGCGTCCGAGAGGATTTCCGAGGACCAGGCGATGTGCAGCAGGCCGCGGAACTCCGCGAAATTGCTCCGCTTCGTCACTCCGCGCGCCGCTTCGATCACCAGGATCTCCAGCTCCTCCTTCATTCGGTCCATCGCCTCCTCCAGATTCCGCACCTCCTGCGCGATCTCGTTGCTGTGGAACGTGGCGGCTGAATACGCGAGCCCCACCATCAGCTCGGAGATATTCTTCATATCCGCGAGGAGGTCCGCGATCTCTTCGGTGAGCGTCTTTCGCTTGATTTCCTCCTCCTCCGCGCCCTCCTCTCGCACCGGCCCTTTGTACTCCATACACGTCGCCAGTTTACAGAAGGCGGGTATGCCCTCCGTGGGGCCGGAGGTGATCACGAGATCGCCTTCGCGCAGCCGCTCGTCCTTATCGGGCGAATAGAGCCACTGGGTGCCTCGTTTCACCACGAGGACATGCATGCCCGTCTCCGTCTCAAGCTGTAAGTCCTTGAGCGCCTTATCCTTCAAGACCGAGGAGGGCTTGATCCGCACGTTGAGGATCGCCTCCTCGAAATCCTCGCGGTCCAGATAGCTCCGGATATCGACGGCCGTAGCGACCTTGGCGATATCGCCCGCCGCGTTCGAGATCTTCTCCGCGGCCGAGGCGATCTGCAAGATGCCGGCGAATTCGAGCGCGTCCTCGAGGCTCCGCGTGGCGAGCATGATCGAGATGCGCAGCTTATAGAGCAGCGAATGCATCTTCTCTTCCTGCCGGAAGACCTCGTTCGCAATCTCCGGGTTGCTGTAGAGCACCGCGGAATACGCGAGATCGAGCATGGAGCCGGAGATATCCTTCATCTCCACGAGCACCTTCTTCGCATTAAAGGTCTTCAGTTCGTCCTTCAGGTCCTCATACATCCTTCGCGTTCACTCATTCCCGTCAACTCATTCCCGTCAACTCATTCCCGTCAACTCATTCCCGTCAACTCATTCCCGTCAACTCACTCCAGTCACCGCTCCGTAAGGGTGATAGCCGCACCTAACCCGGTGAGATCCTCAAAGAAGGTAGGATACGAGATGTGCACACACTCGACGTCCTCCACGACCGTCTCACCCTGCGCGCCCAGTGCCGCAATGCAGAGCGCCAGAGCCACTCGATGATCCCCATGTGAGGAGACCGTCGCCCCGTGCAACGCCGTGCCCCCGCGGCCCTCGATCAGTAATCCGTCCGCTCGCTCCTCGAGCTGCGCGCCCATCCTCGTCAATTCCTCACGCACGACTCGTAACCGGTCGGTCTCCTTGTACCGGAGATGCGGGACACCGGTGATCTCGGTCCTCCCCGCGGCAACCGCAGCCAGAACCGCGATGGTGGGCACCAGATCGGGATTCTCGCGCATATCAACGGTCATGCCCTCCAGGCGATCTGATTGCAAGCCCTGCACCGCGACCACGCCCTTCTCACGGTCCCAGTGGAGTGCCACGCCCATCTCCCTGAGGAGATCAACGATCCGGGCATCGCCCTGCGCCGATGAGAAGAGGTTCCGGACGGCGACGGTCGAATGAGTGAGTGCAGCAGCGGCGAGGAGATACGAGGCGGACGAGAAATCGCCGGGCACGGTGAACCGCCGCAGATCGTACCGCTGTCCACCGTTGATCCTGAAGGAGTAATCGTTGCTCGCTGTAGAGCGCGCGACCGAGATCTCGACACCCGCCTGCTCTAAGAGTTCCAGGGTTATTCGCATGTAGGGAACAGAGGAGAGATTGTGCGCACGAAGGTAAGAATCTTTCGACGCGAGTGGACAGGCGATGAGCAACGCGGAAATGAACTGGGAGCTCATGGACGCGTCCATCGCCGTCTCGCCGCCCGTGAGTCTGCCTCGAACGACGAGTGGCGCAGTACCATCGCCCTTCGTGGAGAACGCTTCCGCGCCGAGATCGGTTAAGGCCGTTAATAAGGGCTTATTGGGGCGAGTGCGTAACGATGCATCGCCTGTAAGCACCGCAGCACCCTCACAGAGCGCGGCAACCGCGGTGAAGAAGCGCAGGGTCGTACCGGAATTCTCTGCGTTGATCACGTCCGCGGGCGTTGCCGGCCTGCCCTGGACGCCCGTTATCCTGAGCGCTGGTGCCCCGGCGTCAAGTGAAACCGTAGCGCCCAGGCTCCGTGCAGCGGTGATACTCGCCTGCGTATCGCCCGAGATGAGCGGGAAGAGTATGTCGCTCTCCCCGGCCAGCGCTGCAATCGCGATAGCTCGATGTGTGTAACTTTTTGATGGTGGCGCGTTTACGCCACCCTGTATGCCCGAGGGTCGTATTCTCGCCTTCATGGTCGCTGACAGCGGATGCTGAGCATTTCTGCGTGTTTCCTTCATTCTCCTGTTCGGCGCGCCATCCGAGCCTGGAAGCAGTGGTAGATAGAGAAGCCTTCGACGATCCGCTGCTCCTGTTTCGCATCGAATGAGACCTCAGGGGTGTAAAGTGCACAGGGAGACTCGCGTCCTCGAACGCGTGCCAGGCCCTTCTGCAGGTGCAGGTGCACCGTACCGGTGACGCGCTCCTGCGTCTTCTCGATGAAGGCGTTGAGCGCGTCATAGAGCGGATCCATGAGCAGGCCCTGGTAGACCAGCTCACTCCAGGTCCGATCAACCTGAGCTTTGAACCTGAGCTCGTTTCGCGTCAGCACGAGTTGCTCGAGATCACGGTGCGCCTCCAGGATGATCGTCGCGGCCGGATGCTCATAGTTCTCCCGCGCCTTGAAGCCGAGCACACGATCTTCGATCATGTCCGTGCGGCCCACGCCGTGTTTGCCGCCCAGCTCGTTCAGCGCCCTGATGAGCTCAACGGGACCGGTTCGCCGCCCGTTCACCGCGACCGGCACGCCTCGGTCAAACTCGAGCGCGAGCTGTGCAGCCTTTTCAGGCGCGTTCTCCTGCGCGACCGTCCAGCGGTAAATCTCCTCGGGCGGGAACGCCGCGGGATCCTCCAATTCACCGCCCTCAATGCTCCTGCTCCAGAGATTCTCATCGACGCTCCACCGCTTCTCTGTCGCGAAGGCGATCCCGTGCGCGGCGGCATACCGCTTCTCCTCCTCGCGCGTCAGGCTCAGCTCACGGATCGGTGCAATGACCGTGAGGCCGGATGCCAGGAAGACCGCGTCGAAGCGGAGCTGATCGTTCCCCTTGCCCGTGCAGCCATGCGCGACGGCCTGCGCGTTCTCCGCCTGCGCGACCTCGACCACTTTCTTCGCGATTAGCGGTCGCGCAATCGCCGTGCCGAGCACGTACCCCTCATAGGTGCCGTTCGCTTTGATCAGCGGGAGGAGGTAATCGCGTGCGAACTCCTCCTGCGCGTCGAGCAGTTGAAAAGCATCACTGAGCTTCGCACCACGTTCTGCAGCCTCGACGAGATCGTACTCGGGCTGCCCCACGTCCACCGTCACGGCAATCACCTCATCGTAGCCGTACTGCTCGCGCAGCAGAGGGATGCAGACCGAGGTATCCAAGCCACCCGAATAAGCCAGCACTACTCGCTTCATCGCGCCCGCGGGAATCTTGCCTCCTTCAGTGCCTCGGCGAAGAATTCGCCCGTGAGATGGCAGAGCGGCTGTGCCTTCGCGAGATCAAGCACTCCTGCTTCTTTCCAGAAGCCGTCCTTCACCTCAAACTTCACCACCCTGCCCGTGATCCAGATATGATCGCCCAGCTCGACGGCATGCTCGAGCTTGCATTCGAGCCATGCGAGCGCCTCTTTGAGCCGCGGTGGCCGTACGGCCGTTGCTCGCGCCTCCGTGAGACCTGCATGAACGAGCTCGTTATCCTCATACGGATAATCCGTCTCCAGGATGTGCAAGCGCTCGCCAAGGTCCGTACCCACGACGTTCACCACGAACTCACCGGTCGCCTCGATGTTCCGCCAGGTATCGTGCGCGGGGTTGCAGGAGAAGCCATAGAGCGGCGGCTCGAAGCTGATGGGTGAATTGAAGCTGAACGGAGCGGCATTTGGAATACCACGCACCGAAACCGTGGTGATCACCACGACGGTCCGCACCAGCACTTTGGGAAACGACTTTGCTTCAAGTTCCATCTCAATCAATCCCTTTCGCGTAGCCTTACTTAGGTTCGCACGAGCGGATATAAGGTTTTGCTTTTCGCCGGGTTGCGCCTCCTTGACGGCGAATCAGAGCGCGAGCCAACCGGCTTATGCGGCGATGAGCTCTTCGCCCTTATCGAAGACGACCGTGCAGGGCGTGGGGAGCTTGTAATGCGCCATTCGCAACGCTTCCTTTGCCGCCTCGACGTACTGCTCCTCGACCGAGACGGTCATCACCCGCTGCCCGGGCTTGACGCGTGCCGCAGACCCGACTGCGCGACCAAATGCCCGGCGCATGCCACTGGAGACGCGGTCCGCACCTGCTCCGGTCGCCAATTTGTTCTCCCGGAGCACGTGGTGCGGGAAGACCCGAATCTTCAAGTAGAAGTTCTTCTTCCCCACCTCTTTCATCAAGAGCCGGTTCGCAGTGATCCGTGCAGCTTCCAGGGCATTGTGCCGTATCTGGCAGGCTTCTTTCACCACGAGAGAGAGCGAGACGGGGAACTGGGCACCGGGCGTGCCCATATCAAAGATGGTGATCTTACTACCGGGTACGCCGCCCATGAATTCACGGCGCGCATACGGCATCCCCTGGATCTTCGTGTACATTCGAGCTGGCTTTCGAGGCATGGTCTCTTGCTATTACCGCGTCAGGCTTAAAAACCTTTCTTCAAGATGAGCGAGGGGTACCCCAGGTAGGGAACGCGGAGCTTTGCCACGGCCACGACCCATTCTGGTCTCACCGGCTCGACGCCGAGCATCGGCTGATCGTAGCCCGCGTTATTGTCGCCCTTGGTGATATAGCCCGCATGTGGCGCGGGGCGGCCATCGGGCATTTGCTCGCCCGTCTCCACCCAGTACATCGCCCGGTGGATGATCGGCGTTGCGGCCGTCAGCCCGTTCGGCCGATAGATGATCACCGTGCCGAACTGATTGAAGCTGGTGTAATTGAGCTGTTTACCGTCCTCGTAGGTGATGATCTCGGTACGGTGCGGTGCCTGGACGAGGATCAGATCACCCACGTGCATGTTCGGCTCCATGCTCCCTGACTCCACGGCGAAGCCGATATGCCAGGAGCCCGTGGCCGCATAGGCGACCGATACGATGAGCGCGACGATGACCAGCGCCTCCACGAGACTCTTCCCCAGTTCTACCAGTACCTTCTTCATCTCTCTGCTCTCCTCTTCTCTTCGCGCCCTCCGCCGGGCTAGCTCGTTCGCGCTAGCTAGTAAAATGAGAACGCGCAGCAAATAAAGGTGAACGGGAGCCGCTGCTGCGGGTAGCACGCGCACGGCAAAAGGTTTATTACCCGCCACCCCGTTACCAATTCACACGACGACCGCGGTGCTGCGCTGCGCTGAGCTGATCTGATCTGATCTGATCTGAGGGAGATGAAGGCCACCACCGGATTTGTCTATCACCCGAAGTATCAACGCCACGAGACGGGCTACCACCCGGAATGCGCGGCTCGGCTGAGTGCGATCATGGGTCGCCTGGAGGAGACGGGGCTGAGTGCGCGTCTGGCACGCATCTCGCCCGTGAGCGCCTCGATCGAGCAGCTCATGCTGGTGCATACGCGCGCGTACATCAGCCAGGTAGAAGCGATGAGCGCGCGCGGTGGAGGGATGCTCGACCCGGATACGCCGGTCTCCCCGGAGTCCTTTGAAGTCGCCCTGCTCGCCGCGGGTGGCGTTTTAAACGCGGTTGACGCCGTAATGGACGACTCGGCCGAGCTGAAGCACATCTTCGCGCTCGTTAGACCACCCGGGCATCACGCGAACGCGACACGGGGACGAGGGTTCTGCATCTTCAATAACGTGGCGATCGCCGCCGCGTATGCCCGGCAGCGCTACCACCTCAACCGCGTCGTAATCGTAGACTGGGACGTGCACCACGGTAACGGTACGCAGGAGATCTTCGGTGCGGATCCCTCGGTACTCTATTTCTCCACCCATCAGTATCCCCACTATCCGGGCACGGGTAACCTCGATGAGGTGGGCAGCGGCGATGGCGCGGGGTTCACCGTGAACGTCCCGCTTCCCAGCGGCACGGATGACCGTGGGTATCTCTACGCGCTCCGCTCGATTCTGGTGCCGATCGCGCTGCAGTACAAGCCCGAGCTGGTGCTCGTCTCCGCGGGGTTCGATGCGCACGCGGCAGACCCGCTGGCCTCCATGGCGGTGAGCGCCGAGGGGTTTGGATCATTCACCACGGTGGTCATGGCGGTAGCGGCTGCGAGCTGCGGCGGCCGGATCGCCCTGACCCTGGAGGGCGGGTACAATCTCGACGCGCTCGCTGATTCGGTCTGTGCGGTCTTCAATGCACTCGTTACCGGAAGAAGCGAGCTCACGGAAGCGCCGGATAGCCCCCGCAGTAGCACGGTGAGGGAGCGCGTGAGGGCCGTAGCGGAGGTGCAGCGAGCATACTGGGAGTTATGAAGGCAGTAGCGGAGGTGCAGCGAGCATACTGGGAGTTATGAAGGCAATAGCGGAGGTGCAGCGAGCATACTGGGAGGTGTGAAGCATGATCGAAGAGTTCTGCTCTTGCTCATCCCTGAGCTGTGCTGGATGCAGGCGCTCCACGCTGAGCGACCCGCGCGAGGAGCAGAGCAGAGGGGAGAGCTGTGGTATTGTGGGGATCGTGAGTGCCTCGGGCAACGTCGCCCTTTCGATCTACTACGCGCTCTATGCGTTACAGCACCGTGGCCAGGAAGCCGCGGGTATCGCGGTGAGCCGTGATGCGCCCGCAGGTAGAATCGCGGACCTCGAGGTCTGCGAGAAGGCGATCCAGCTCTTCAAGGGCCGGGGGCTGGTGAACGAAGTCTTCTCCTCCCCGGCGTTGGACTCACTGGAGGGAAGAGCTGGTATCGGGCACGTGCAGTACTCCACCGGGGGGGGCGCAAGCGCAAGTGGGGAGCATGCAGAACCGCTGGTGGTCAATTATCGGAAGGGTGATATCGCCATCGCGTTCAACGGCAGCCTCGTGAATGCTCCTGAGCTCCGGCAGGCGCTGGAACGCGAGGGGCGGATATTCCACGCGGCTACGCACACCGAGGTGATCGCGCAGCTGCTGGCGAAGGAGCTGCTCCGCCATCCCCCGGTTGAGGCACTCACGGAAGTGACGAAATGCCTCAATGGCTCGTATTCGCTGGTCATGCTGCTCGATAGCACCGTGCTCGCCGTGCGCGATCCGCTGGGGATAAAACCACTGTGCATCGGCACACTCGCGGGTGACGAGCCGGGAGCGGGTGGGGGGTATATCATCGCCTCGGAGAGCCCGGCGATCGACACACTGGGCGGTACGCTGCTGCGGGACGTCAGACCCGGCGAAGTCGTGCTGCTTCAGCCCTCCGTGAACGTACCTGCTCGGTCGGCCGTAGCGCCACGACCGATCACGATTGAGAGTCACCACCTCTCGCACAGCCTGCAGAGCGCGCACTGCGTCTTCGAGTACGTCTACTTCGCGCGGCCCGATTCGATCATCGATGGCCGACTGGTCTACGATGTGCGGATGAAGATAGGCGCGCGGCTGGCGGAGGAGCATCCCGTAGAGGCGGACATCGTATCCCCGGTACCTGATTCCGGCATCACCTTTGCCATCGGGTATGCGAAACGATCGGGTATCGCGTATATGGAGGGGCTGATCAAGAACCGGTACGTGGGCCGGACATTCATCATGCCCGAGCAGGTCTCGCGCGACCTCGCGGTTCGCTTGAAGTTGAACGTGGTGCGGACGAACGTAGCGGGAAAGCGCGTGGTGCTGGTGGATGACAGTATCGTGCGAGGCACGACCTCACGGCGGATCGTGGAGCACTTGAAGCAGCAGGGCGCGAAGGAAGTGCACCTGCGAATCGGGAGCCAGCCGATCATCGCGCCCTGCTACCTGGGTATCGATACGCCGCGGCGTGAGGATTTGCTGGCCTGGAACCGGAACCTTGAGGAGATCGCCTCCTTCTTGAACGCCGATTCGGTACGCTACATCAGCCGTCAGGGCCTGATCGATGCGGTCGGGATAGAGGATGAGCACCTCTGCCTGGGCTGCCTCACGGGACGCTATCCCCTGGAGATACCCGGTGAGATCTGCATCGCGCGCCAGCTACGCCTTTCACACTTCTAATCGCCCTATCGATCTATCGATCTATCGATCGAGCTGCGGGAGGGCGTCGAAAAACATTTTTGTAGCAGCTCGTTGAACACTTTCAACTGCTCCCCGTCGTATATGTTCATATGCTGCCTCTAAATCATTTAATGCATCGGTAACATTTTCAGTTTCTAAAGCTCTGTGAATATGGTCTAGAACATTTCCTTTCTCATCCTCCATTTTTACCTTCCCTTTTTTTGTGCCCATTTGGAACCATTTTTGTTATAATCCTACTCCATCACCGCTTAGGGCCTTTTCTCTGAAATGTTTATGCATTAACTATAGTTTTATGATTTTTAGGTATTAGTGGTAGCACGGTACTGGTGAATCTGCGGGTGGTGTGTGGTGACTCATTTGGGCAGTGAAGCGATAGATTTATAATGCATGCGGAAAATGTGAGCTATTATAGAAGAGGGTAAGCGTGCCATGCCTCAGGATAAGACGCTGGTGATCTGCGTCGATCGCGATAATGATATCGGCGAGAAAGCGGGCTTAGTAACGCCCATACGCGGTAAAGAGGCGCTCATAGCCGCGGCGACGAAGCTCGCGCTCGCCGATGCGGAGGAAGCGGACATCAATGCGATCTTCGAGGCGGTCCGAGTCTACGATCAGCTGCGTCATGACGAGCACGTGGCGAAAACGGAGGTGATCCTGGTGGCCGGGGACAAGATACTCGGCATCGAATCGGATCGTAAGATCGGGCAACAGCTCGACGAGGTCCTGCAGAGCTTCCCCGCGGATTCTGCCATTCTGGTGAGCGATGGCCCCGGTGACGAATGGGTAATGCCGCTCATCCAGTCGCGTCTCAGGATCGATTCTGTCCGGCGTGTGGTAGTGAAGCAGAATGAGCCACTGGAAAACACCGTCTACGTGATCAAGCGCTTACTGGAGGATCCGACGTTCTCGCGCACCTTCCTGCCCCCACTCGGGCTCATCCTCTTCCTCTTAGCCGTCTCGTTACTCCTCGAGTTCTCCGGTAAGGCGCTGGGCTTCATCTTAGCGCTTCTCGGGATTTATACGGTGCTCAAAGGGTTGGGCCGTGAGCATCTCCTGGTGGACTTTATGGAGAGCGTGAAGCAGTCCCTGTACAGCGGGAAGATCTCCTTCGTGACGTACATCGTGGCCATCGTGCTGGCGATGATCGGCACCTCGCAGGGGATCATGGGTTATACCGGGGCCGATACCGGCCCGGACGAGCAGATCCTGCTCGCTATCGCCGCTTTTATCCGGCAGAGTGTCTGGTGGTATATCGGCGCGATACTCGCGCCGCTCATCGGGAAGATGATGAGCATGTACATCGAGCGTGAGAAGATCGTGCGGCACTGGGCGATTGCCTTCTCCGTCATCGCCTCCGGCGTGATCCTCTGGGGTGGTGGTGAGAGCATCATCTGGTTGAGCGCGGGCAACTATGCCCTGGGCTATCTCGTCCTCTTCTTCTCACTGCTCGGCGCGATCATCCTCTCCCTCATCGGCCTGCGGATCTCGTGGTACATCCGCAGTACCGTGAAGGATGAGGAAGGGCCTCGGACAGCCGAGGAACGCGCGACACAGGAGTAACCTTATTCGATCGCGCACGCCCTCCCCCCGTTCCCGCCGTAGACTTGGTCGTGCGCTCACACGAAACTGTTAAAACTTCATCCTTGGTAAAACCAGCTAGCTATTTATAGTGTGAGCATGACATAGATTACCAGCTATTCGTAAAATAGCTGCAGGAGGGATGCACTGATGGACGGTGAGCAGGATGCTTATCTGGAAGGGCGAAGGTATGAACGAGCGGCACGAGCGCAGGAGCGTGCCGGAGAGCAGGAGGCCGCGCTCGCGTCCTGGCTCTCGTACGCCGCGCTGAAGGAACGTAAGGGGAGCTACTTCTTGAGCATGTACGGCTATTTCAACGCTGCACGGGTCTGTGACACGCTGAAGCGGTGGCAGGAGGCCGCGGAGTTCTGCGAGCAGGCCGCCCGCTTTGCAGAACGGCTCGGTGAACACGCGCTCTGGGCGTTCTTCATGAACCTGGCCTGCCAGATGCACGAGAAGGCGGGCAATTACGAGGCCTGCCGGGAGCGGTACGAGCTGCTTGGCAAGTTCTTCGCCGCACTGGACAATTACTTCGGGGCGGCGGACGCCTATGAGCATGCCGCGGAGATGATGGCGCTCGGCGGCAAGGATATCGCGGAGTATACCGTGCCGATCGCGGCATGGCAAAAGAACTATGAATACTGGCACGAGCAGGGCGAGCTGGACGATGCGGCATGGAGCTTGAAGCGGATTGCATCCTATCGGGCGAGCCAAACTGGCGTGTAACTCCCGGCGGTTGCCCTCCATTCCGTGAGTTGCTGCGGAGCTACGAACGGACATCCTGCGCGGTGATTCTTACTCGTTGCCTTCCACTCGGGTGAGCTGCTCCAGGCACGGCTGGCCGTCTGTTGAGCAAGCGGCGCGATGCGCGCCTCGCAAGGCTTCCGCAGCGGACGAAAATCGTAGAGCTTTATATAGTACAAGGAGAGAGGGTTTACTAGCGATGCGGATTTGCGAGTGTGAGGACCATGACCAATACTGAGCCATTTATCAAGATCGTTGACGTGTCCAAGGAGTTTGACGGTAAAGAGGTCTTGAAGCACGTGAATTTCGAGATCAACGAGGGAGAGGCGCTGGGCTTGCTCGGCCGGAGTGGCGCGGGGAAATCCGCCCTGCTTCACATGCTCCGGGGGACCGAGGAATACGCACCGACGCGGGGCGAGGTGTTCTTTCGGTTAGCGGTCTGCCCCAACTATCTGAACCAGGAGGATTCCCCGGAGGGCGCGCATCCGGCCCTCGGCTCCATCGAGCCACCGAGCAAAGTCGGATTGGTCTGCCCCCGGTGCGGGAGCACGCTGGAGCTCCATGAGGTGAACTACTGGCAGGATGCGGAAGCGCGGAAGAAGGTGAAGAAGCGAGTCGCGATCATGCTGCAGCGCACCTTCGGGCTCTACGGCGAGGATACCGTGATGTACAACGTGTTGCAGGCGCTGGAGAGCCGTAATTATCCGGTGGAGCAGCGGTTCCGGCGCGCCTACGAGCTGCTGAAGGCGGTGAAGATGATCCACCGCGTGAGCTTTCCCGCCATGGATCTGAGCGGTGGCGAGAAGCAGCGGGTCGTGCTTGCACGGCAGCTCGCGCTCGACCCCTTTCTCCTGCTCGCCGACGAGCCCACGGGCACCCTGGACATCAAGACCGGTAAACTGGTGCACAAAGCGCTGCTCGACGGCACGAAGGGCGGCATGTCGCTCGTGGTGACCTCGCACTGGCCATCGGTGATCCAGGAGATCACGGAAAAAGCCCTGTGGCTCGATCACGGCGAGATCATCGCCCACGGCGACTCGAAGAGCGTGGTCGCGGAGTTCGAGAAGCAGGTGGGGAAGAGCGAGCGTGCAGAGCAGGTGCAGCTGGGCGAACCGAAGATCCGGATCGAGCACTGCAAGAAGTATTACTATTCCGTCTGGCGCGGGATGGTCAAGGCGGTCGATGACGTCTCGCTCACCATCTACGAGAACGAGATCTTCGGGCTCATTGGCTTGAGCGGCGCGGGCAAGACGAGCCTGGCACGGATCATCTCGCAGGTCGATCCCTTAACGGATGGCTCGATCCAGATCAGGGTCGGTGACCGGTGGATCGAGGTCGGCCGGGTCGCGGAGCTGGGTGTCTGGATGTCCTGGGCGGCGAAGACGGAAGGCGCGGGCGAGCACATCGCGACCCGTGTGGCGATGCTGCACCAGGAGTTCTCGTTATATCCGGAGAAGAACATTCTGGAGAATCTCACCTCCTGCATTGGGCTCACACTGCCCGCGGAGCTGGGCAAGATGAAGGCGAAGTACATGCTCCAGAGCGTCGGGTTCACCGAGACGGAGGCCGCTGAGGTGCTCCTGAGGATGCATACGGAGCTGAGCGTGGGCGAACGGCAGCGGATCGCGCTCGCGCAGGTGCTGATGAAGGAGCCCTCGATCGCGATCCTCGACGAGCCAACGGGCACGATGGACCCGATCACGAAGAAGTACGCCTCGGACTCGATCCGTGCGGCGCGCGAGAACCTGGGCATGACCTTCCTGATTGTCTCGCACGATCTCGACTTCGCCTACCTCGTCTGCGACCGTATCGCGCACATGCAGGACGGGAAAGTGGTGAAGCTCGAGGAGCTGAGGACAACTAACAATCCGGGATGAGTCGGACGTAAACTCCAAATACCAAAATCCAACTACCAAAGTCGGCGGACTTAAATTCCAAAATCCAAATCTCAAATTCCAAACAATATCCAATAACCAAAATCCTAAACCGACACTTCCCCCTGAAGAGATAACGCTCAGATAAACTCTAAATTCCCAATTATAAATTCCAAACAGCAGCTAACTGATTACCTAAACCAAAACTGATCCGTTTTATAAAAGAGTAGTTATCACCGAAATGTTTTGATTTTCGTAGTTGGTATTTGTGTGGATTTTGGAGCTTGGTACTTGGATTTTGTAATTTCCGGCAGATAAAAAGAGAGAAAGGGGGAAAATTCCCCCTTCACTTGGGCAGGGGATAGAGCTCTTTAAAGGCGTCTTCCGCGGCTAACGCTATCGGCTCTGCACTTGGCTCCGGGGATAATTCCGGTTGACCTGCACATCTCAGGGTGGTTAAATCCTGAGCGGTCCAGCCGTTTCGTATAGCAAGTCCGAGCACGTCAATATACCGGACGGAACGTTCATCATCCGCGATGATCTGTGCCCCCACGATTTTTTTGCTCGTCCGATCGAAGATCAACTTAACGGTATAGGGTTTTCCACCTTCGATCATTACATGCTTGCTCTTTGCACTCTTCTTTGCAACGAAGACCTCCAGCCCTTCGTCTTTCGCTATTGCCTCCGTGAGTCCAACTGAAGCGATCGACTTGTCGAACAATTTGGCTGCGAAGCCGTTCAATAATCGTGGGAATTTGATGCCATACCCGAGGATGTTCTTTGCTGCAATTCTGCCACCGATAACCGCATTAGGTCGTATCTGTCCGAGTATTGGCTTTCGGGTTATTTCACTCTCATACTCGATCAGATCACCACCGGCGTAAATGTCTGGATCTGAGGTCTGAAGATATTCGTTCACCTGGAGGCCGTATTCGCCCATTTCGAGTCCTGCTGCTTCGGCAAGCTCGGCGCGTGGGCGCACCCCCAGGGCCACTATAACCATGTCCGCAGCGATCTTCTCACCCGAGGACAATTCAACCGCTTCGACGTCCTTCTCACCGATGATCTGCGTAATGGTGGCTCTCGACCGGATACCCACGCCTTTCTCCGCGAAATGGTTCTCCAGTTCACTGCTCATATCAGCATCGAACCCCACCGACCGCGCCATATATGACCTGACGACAACCGTCACCTTCACGCCCTTCAGAGCGATAAGTGAGGCCATCTCCAACCCACACGCACCTGCACCGTACACCACTGCAGTTCGTACTCGCTTCTCTTTCAGCCAGTTCCGGATGGCTTCGGCATCGCTGCTCCAGCGGACCGTGAAGACGCCGCCAAGATCAACGCCGGGAATGGGTGGTACGATCGCTTTACCGCCGGTCGCTAGAATGAGTTTATCGTAGGGATAAACGGCACCGTCTGCGGTGGTAACCGTCTTCCCTTTCCGGTTAATGCTCGTTGCCGGCACCTTCACCAGCTTCACGCCCGCGGAAAGGAACATCCCGTCATCCTTGACCGACGCGGCCACCGTGGCGTGCTCAACCGCGATATAAGGAACTGCACATCTCGTCAGGAAATGCTCCTCCTCCCTGATCAGGGTCACAGCCACCGTGGGGTCCATCCGCTTGGTCATCATAGCCGCAGGTCCGCCCATACCAGCGCATCCAATAATCACCAGGTTCTGTATTTTCGCTATCTTCTTCTCACCTCTGCACCTATATGAATATACATTTATAATGATCCATTAAATGCCTTTCGGTTTTCCCGTTTTCCTCAGTTTTGGGTTCGAAAGAGACCTATGCGAAATTGGGTGCGGAGCGGGCGGAGGGCGATTTTGAGCGTGTCATCGCGCGGCTAACACAAACCTTTCTTTGTGAAAGAAAGGTTTATCAAAGAAACACAAACGCTAAATTACCAATACCAAAATCCAAACACCAAATCTCAAATACCACACAATATCGAATATACAATACCCGAAACCGACGTCTTCCACTGCGCGTTCAGAACCCGGGGTGCTTTTGATTTTGGATTTTCACGCTTGCGTGCCTTCGGGGCTTGCTCCGTGTCCGCGGGCTCCTTGATC
>Ga0209609_10000425_pt1 | contig 25441 bp, 24 predicted proteins | sample LakKivw325mmetaG_FD_184136 | JGI IMG/M metagenome (GOLD analysis project Ga0209609, IMG submission 184136) | Anoxic lake water microbial communities from Lake Kivu, Rwanda to study Microbial Dark Matter (Phase II) - Lake Kivu water 325m metaG... | ecosystem: Environmental > Aquatic > Freshwater... | reverse complement strand
CACCGAACCTCTCCCTTTGGATAAAGGGAGATTGAGAGGGATTCGATTGGTTGACCGTCCATTTCAAATCCCCCCTGACCCCCCTTTTCTAAAGTGGGGAAAGGATTTCCATCTTCAATGGTGCTGCAAAGCAGCATGATGGTCTATCCTGAAAATACCTTCTTTTTGTTGTCATCCTGAACGAGGTCTTACCCACGTGAGGATCTCATCTTTTTATTTTTTTCAACTCAACAACTCAACCTCTCAACATTTATGAAAAGATGAGATTGCCACGTCGCTCCGCTCCTCGCTATGACAGCTGTGTGCATGGTGTTTCCATATTCACATGGTGCAACAAAGCAGCATGGCGGTCTATTCTTATTTTGAATATATTTTTCTACTCACTTCTTCAACCGTATGAACCAAAACCTCAACATTTTCCCAGGGAACATCGGGCTGAAGGGTTTGAGCGAGGGTCACGATTGCTCCTCCACCAAGAACCCAAGCTTCCACTAACTGGGTAATTTCCCTCCGAACCTGCTGGGGATCATTGCTCAACATGGTACTCTGCATCCCCACTCCACCCCAAAGCCCAATTTGATCTCCATAATTTTTTTTAATTCGGAACGGATCCATCGCTTCGGGTTGAATCGGATTGAGAATATCAAAACCGGCTTCAATAATTCCTGGGACAATAGGTTCGATCAATCCGCAACTATGATAAAAAACCAACACCTGTGGGTTCATGCGATGAACTTTGGTGATGATAGATTCCCAACGAAGCAGAAACCATCTTTTCCAAAGGGTGGGACTCAGAAGCAAGCGATCTTGACTTCCCATATCTCCATATAGGCAGAGAATATCAACTCCTAATTCGGTTAAAGCGGTAGCCAGATGGGTGGTTAATTCGGTTACTCGATTTAATATCGCCTCCCCCATCTCGGGTCGGTCGATGAGATCGATAAAAAACTCATCCATTCCACGCAGAGAATAACACCATTCATTTAAACTCCCCGATGCCGCTGACACCATGTAACCTTGATCTTTGAGGCTACAAATTGCGCTTTTCAATTCATTAGTGGGGTCAAAGGAAGGAAAGGGATAATCCTCAACCTGAGAGGGAGAAGTAAAGTTCCTCCAGGGCTGGAGGTCAAGTCCCAAGGGAAAGTGTTCACTGATCAGGTGACCTACTCCGAATTCATCAAAAGTCGTACCGGGCGGAATTGAATCATAATAGTGGGAGAAGTCGATTGTTTGAGGCGCTAATGATATCGAAACCATTCGAATGTCATAATCAAAATATCGAGCCGGGTCATCACTTCCACTGTACCGTCGAAAAACATCAAAATATATCCGATCTATACCAGGAGAAGCTCCAATATCCAGAGTTCTTGGCATTCTATCGACCGGAAGTCGTCGAAAGCAACGAATTACCCGTTCCCGGGGAGTCAAAGCATCCAATCTGCCACCACTCATCCTTTCATTTTTTCCTTTGAAACATCCGGACCAATAGGAAAGAGAGGGTCGGTACTTTTACGAATGATTAAATTGGTTGGAAGAAAGCAATGCTCAACATTTTTGCATTTTCTTTTTACTCGTTTATAGAAAAGTTCAAAAGATTTTTTTCCCATCTCTTGCATAGGATAATTGACAGTAGTGAGTGATGGATCGAAGAATGAAGCCAGCGGGACATTGTCAAAACCGATGACCACGGCTTCTTCGGGGATTCTGATATTTTTTTGCTTAAGGGCGCAAATCACACCAAATGCAATCATGTCATCTCCGCAGAAAAAAGCCGTATAATTCTGAACGACCGGCAAATCGATGATCGTCCGATACCCATGATACAAACTGTAATCTCCATAGATAATTGATTGTTCACTAAAAGGTAATGAATGTTGTGAGAGACAATCCACAAATGCTTTAGACCGGATCATCGTATTTGGGTTATCAGGAAGTCCGGCAATATAACAAATCTCTTTATGACCGAGCTCGATTAAATATTCAATGGCAGTAAAAACACTCTTACGGTTATCAATCAAAATTGATGAAATTTCATTGGAGAGAAGTGGTTTATCAACTGCAATGATGGGTATTCCATCTTGTTCGATTTCAAGCAATTTATCTTCTGCGGTACCGTATCCGCTATAAATAATACCGTCAACTTGTTGGGAAAGGAATTGATCAAGAAAATTCCTTTCTTCTTCTCCCTTGCGATTAAGATTTGAAATAATAACGTTATAATCTTTTTGTCGAGCTGCACTCATCAAACCCCGGGTAAACTCGGCGCCAAACTGATTCGAAATATCATCCATAAGAAGACCAATGGTCATGGTTTTCCCTTTGCGTAAGCTGCGAGCAATCCGGCTGGGATGATAATTCAACTCCTTGATAGCTTTATCAACTTTGGCGGCCAACTCTTCAGAAACTTTTTCTTTTTTATTGATGACATATGAAACTGTAGCCGTGGATACCTGAGCTCTTTTAGCAACGTCCTTGATGGTAACCATCCATGTTCCTTTCGCAGATAATATAAATAATTAAACCATATTAGAAATGAAGTCGTTAAACATTTTCATCGACTGCTAATGTCAGATGAATTCCATAAGCAAATTCATCAGTGCGAGTAATCTGCAAGGGATTCGGCTCCAGCACAAAAAAAGATGGATTCGGAAGCTCCTGATGATATCGATCAGTCAATTCACAGTGAACCGTCTCATTCCAAACAATGAAACTACTGTACTGGGGATGGTTATAAGGAATCCTCAAAGCGATATAGTCGTCTTCGTTTACATTCCCAGTATACAATTTATACAGATAGTCATTCTTTTTCCAAAGAGAAAGGACAAAATAGAGTGGCCGAGCTTTGGCAAGCGAATCCCACATCATGACGATTTCGTTGTATCCACTGGGATGAGAGGCTAAAAAAATATCGGTATAGGTAATGGTCACACTATGAAAGGAATGAAAAGTTGCATTAAAATCTTCTCCTTTATAAAAATTCTCCTTGAGGTTTTGTCTGAATTCCAAAGAAGGGTGTCGGATAAAAGTTATAAGTCCTTTCTCCTCCAGGAGCCGGGCAGTTTTTTCATTCATTTCACGAGGGCGTAAAGTTATATTCCTCATCATGATCTCCTTCCCTGGTCATTCTATAAGATTATGGGAGTCACCTGCAAAACCTCACAGGCGATTTTCAACTCTTCGATGAAATTACCAAAGACAAAATGAATATGATTGGAACGAAGATTATCAACAAAGCGATCGATGGGACAATCCAGCCGGATATAACTCTGAGGGTGCTGGGGATTGAGATCCCAAAGTTTTTCCCGGGGATAGGCGACTGATTCTCCTCCAGTGATGAGCATAACGTAGCGCCCATCAATTCGACTCATGCGGGCAAGAGTCACTCGCCCCGCTCGGGTGAGATACTGAGGACAAGCGGCACCCATTTTCCATTGAAACTCCATCAAACCTTCGTGAACCCAAAATACCTCCTTTTTGCTCGCCGCAAAATCAGTTGCTGATGAACCACAGTTCATCAACCCCACCTCATTGATGTCTTTATAAAATCGTTGGACATCGGTAAACATGGCTGGACCGCCATCAAGCGATTTCAATATCATCATGGTCAGGGTACCGTTCACGTCAGCTTCACACCCACATACAATGGATTCTTTCAAGCCCCGGTGATCAGATCGGTCATTGAGAATGGCCATCGCCAAACAAAAGGTTGTGTAACAAGTGGGAAGTTCGGGGAGACATTTTACACAAACCGCTTCGTATTCCTTCTCCTCTATGAGATGGTTGAGGGCAAGATAGAGGTTGATTTGGGCAGTCATGACTTCGTCTTTGACATCGGTCTTTCCGAAAGTATCATGAATCCATTTCCGCACTTCCTCGGTTTCTTTTGGGGAAATATTTTGTGACCGCTGAATGAGATCGGTTTGTTCCCAGCCATCGATGTCAACACCAAAACGCTTCATGATCTCACTGGGGTCCACGTGAGCGGTGTACATTCCCATTGAACGGCTACCCCCCAATCCAATACGGGTATTGCGGAGCTGGGTTGCAGCAGCCACCCCCCGGCACCAGCGTTCTATTTTCTTTAAAACCATCTGATCACCGATACTCCCATGAACTAAAGTGGTCATCACCCCCACTTCATCGAGAGCTCCCCTAACGATGCTCGCCCCTACAATTCCGCTGTGTCCAACCTCATCATCAGCCCATACCAGCACTGGAACACCGATATTTAGACCTGCAGCAGCCGAATGGCTGGAATAGGTCCAATCAGGAACCAGAAGAACCAGAATCTGGACCCCTTTTTCGCGTAGCATTCGAGCTTGACGAATCATCTCGGAATAGGTACGCCCCACCTGTGAACTTGCTGTCACAATTTCCCAACCCGTCTTTTCCAATACTTCCTTCGCCGCCTGGTGCTTTTTGGTAAATTCATCGACGATTCTCTGAGGCCAGGTTTTATCCTCAGACATAGTGGTTATGAATCCAACTTTTATTTTCCCCATGGGGCTCACCTTCATCTTTGGTGTTGTTTCAGATAGATTTGGCCATGTTTTTCGATCGCCTGTACAATAGCAAAAATATTTTGTACCGGTACATCCGATAAAAGACATTGATCGGGAGAGACAATATATCTCCCTCCATCTCCCAGGATTTTCATGTATCGTATCACTTCTTTTTCGATGGCGTCAGGTGTTCCAAAGGGAATGAGTTGCTGAGAATCAATCCCACCAAAAAAGATCACATTATTTCCAAATACCCTCTTTAATTCCTCGGGTGGCATGACATGTTGAATAGGATTGAGAATATCACACCCCATCTGAATAAGAAGAGGAATAACTTCCATGATCTTGCCACAGGAATGATGCATGACTGGAATACCAGCACTTTTATAAACATCCCAAACCTTTTGTAAACGAGGCTGGATGAAGAATTTCCAATCATCAAGAGACATGATAAGCCCATTCTGGGTCCCAAAATCAGCTCCGGTAAAAGCCAGATCCAATCCGAAATGTACCCATTGTCTGGCAAGCTCCACTTCATATTCAGTCAGAGCGTCTAATAATTTCACGGCAAATTGACGATTCACTTTTAAATCAATGAGAAAATCATCAAAGCCACGAAGAGCACAGGCTTTTTCGAAAATTGTAAGATCTTGTACTCCAGTAATGCAATATTCATTTTCATATTTTTTCTTGACTTGGGAAGCTCTTTCTAAAAGACGGTGGTCTCCCGGATCGGGAACCTTCAGGGACCTGAGATGGTCAGAACCACGAAGAGGATGATAGACCGCATAGATGCCTTCATGACTGATATCCCATCCCACTCCCCAATCATCAAAAATGACATCTTTTTCCTTTTCAAAATGAAAGAAACCATAATGAAGTGCCAATTCGAATGAGTTAGGTTCTTCCCAGGCTTTATGGTTATCGAGTTGATACACCATAACAAAATGATTATCCAAACGATTTATCAATTCATCCGATTCAATACCCATTGTCCTGGTTACTTTTTTTGCTGCCCGGTCAGAAAGCCAGATATCGCTGGGAAGCCGATCCACAGACTTCCCTTCTATCATCCGTATGATGCGTTCTTTTTTCGTCATTTCTTTCTTTCACCTAAACCATGAGTCGATGTTTTATAAGTCACACTGTTTTTTATACTTCAACTATGGCAATGATCGTTCCACAGGGAACTTTCTCCCCTTCTTTCACCAGAATTTCACTTAAAACGCCAGTGTACTCTGACTCAACCTCCAGGTTGGTCTTATCACTGGCAATTTCTAATATTATTTCTCCGGTAGTAATATAGTCTCCCTCTTTCTTTTTCCACTTGATGATTTCCCCTTCGGTCATTGTCTGTCCGTATTTCGGCATAATGATCGCTTTCGTCAACTCATTCACCTCTTCATTTCACAAGTGATCGCACATTTTCAATGATATCCTGAACTCTGGGAACCACCATTCTTTCTAAATCTTTATCATATGGAATTCCAGTTCTCATCCCGGTGACTCTCCTAACCGGTTTTTCCAAATCATGAAAACAATTCTCCATGATCAAAGCAGCCACTTCTCCACTCCATCCTCCGGCAGCAGGTGCTTCATTCACTACTAAGCACAAGCCAGTTTTTTTAACCGAATTGATCAGGGTTTCTTCATCGAGAGGATAAAGAGTACGGGGATCAACGATTTCGCAATTGATCCCTTCTTTGGCTAACTCTTCAGCCGCTTCCAAAGCGTGGAGGACCATCCATGAGTTGGCAATCATGGTTAAATCTGTCCCGATTCTTTTCACCTCAGCTACCCCAATGGGGATGGTGTAGTCATCCTCAGGCACCACGCCTTTGGTTCGATACAGAGCTTTGTGTTCAATGAAAATGACCGGATTATCGTCTCGGACAGCTGATTTTAAAAGTCCTTTGGCATCATAGGGAGTTGACGGCATGACGACGACCAGACCTGGAATGTTGACGAACCAGTTTTCCAAACTCTGGGAATGTTGGGAAGAATTGCGAAAACCCACTCCTCCCTGGGTTCGAACCACCATCGGAACTCGGACTTTTCCATTCGACAATTGATGCCAGCGAGCAGCATGGTTAATAATCTGATCCAAGGCGATGGTGATAAAATCGATATACATGATTTCCATAACCGGTCGTAATCCATAGGCCGCGCTTCCAACTGCGCATCCGGCAATAGCTGCCTCCGATATCGGGGTGTCTTTCACCCGTTCTTTTCCGAAGTGTTCCAACAATCCTTTGGTACAACCAAACAAATTCCCCCAAACACCAACGTCTTCTCCCAAAACATAGACGTTTTCGTCTTTTTCCATTTCCTGCCAAAGGGCTTCACGGATGGCTTCAGCGTAAGTTATCATTCTCTCAGACATCAGGCATTCCTCCCAGCGACTGGAAGCAGCACATGACTGGTTGCAAATTCGAGAGACGGTTTGGGTTGTGCGAGAGCCCAGGCTTGATCTTCATCAGATTGACTGGCTATTTCTTGCTCTATCATGAAACACTCAGATTCAGACATCTGCCCTCGATCGATCAACTCGCGGCGGCACCGGTCAATAGGATCCTTTTTCTTCCATTCCTCAACTTCCTCTTTCGTTCGATAATTTTCCGGATCTCCCATATAATGTCCCCGGTACCGATAGGTGATGGCTTCCAGGAATTGTGGTCCTTCCCCTTCCCGTGCCCGGGAGATCGCCTGATGAGCCGCTTCCGCGACTGTTAGGACATCCATACCATCTACTGATATTCCTTCCAAACCGTACGATTCAGCACGCTTGCTGATCCGGTCAACGGAAACAAAATCTTTGACCGGCATCGCTTCACCATATTGATTGTTTTCACAGACAAACACTACCGGCAGTTTCCAGATGGCAGCCAGATTTAAGCCCTCATGAAAGGCTCCGGTATTGGAAGCTCCATCTCCAAAGAAACAGACACAGACCGTATTTTTCCCTTTTTGCTTCATACCTAACCCAAATCCATTGGCATAACACACGCCACTTCCCACAATAGAACCACAATAAAAATTATTTTCGGCATCAATCCACTGCATAGGACCACCTAAACCATTACTCGGCCCGCCCAATCGTCCCAACATTTCACAAAAAATCGATCGGACGCTGGCTCCTTTAGCAAGAGCATGACCCTGAGGACGATGGGTTGAAATTACATAATCGCCTTTTTCCAACCAATAACAGACTCCAGCCGCCACTGCTTCTTCTCCCATATAGGGATGAAATCCATTCATCACCAAATCTTTTAACTTCAGACGAGCCAGACGCTCATCGCACTGGCGGATCTCAACCATCTTCTTAAACAACGCTAATAAGTCATTTTTATCCAGTTTCATAACATGGCTCCTTTCCGAATCGCTACCACTCGCAAGGGGCTAGCTTCCAAACCCTCAATCGGGAGAGGAAGAATAAAAACAGTGTACTTTCCATTTTCGATCAAATCGAGATTAGTGAGCGATTCGATCATTGGAATCCCGGCTTTAAAAATGGCTTGATGATTGGGCTGATAATCGGTACCTGGAACTTCCAGGCCTGAAGCATCAGTTCCCAGGCAGGCTATCTCTTTGTTGATCAGCCATTGGTTGGCTTCAACGGTCAGATAAGGTTGTTCAGCCCAGCGTTCGCTACGATAATATTTATCCATCCCGGTACGGATAAATACAATGTCTCCCTTCTTGATCAGAGAATCAGAGAGTTGTAGTTCTTCCAGCGTGATCGACTCCCGATGACCCTTATGGGTAAAATCAAGAACAACGCAGTCGCCGATAAGCTGTCGAAAAGGAAAGTCTGCCACATCGGCTCCCTTTTGATAATGATGATAAGGAACTTCGATATGGGTTCCGACATGAGTACAAAAAGTGACCTCACCTAGCACATACCATACGTCTGGTCGGTGTTTCACCTCCGGCAATATTTCGGTCACATCCACCACTTTGGTTTCAAGTTTAAAGTGCTCTTGTCCAGGTATGATTCGATGACTGAGTTCGATAATATTCATGTCTTTCATGCATTCACCCTTCTTTCAAATCTATATGGCTTTAGGAATTGAATGATTTTCTTTCAGTTTGAGGAATAGGTAAACTGGCGGCTTCAGGATTAGATTGAGATGCGAAATGTTGATAAACTGACAGGTCTTCCAGGCTTTGAGTTTTAAATATCAGATGGGAAGCAGCTTCATACGAAATAAAAACTTCATCCCCACCTAAAGTTGATCGAAAAGGAAAAAAACCGACATTTTCCAAAGGAACCGCTTCTTTCCCGGGAACCTGGATAAAACCAAACCCGCCCAACACGATGATCCCGAAAGCAGCTTTTTCATGAATTTCAAAACTTTTTCCGGAAAAAACTAACGTATGTTTGGCACTGTAAAGATCGGGATTAATCGGTTCACTAGCCTTACCAGTCCGGTAAATGACATAATCTTGGAAACCATTATTATTGCTTAGAACTAATACTGGGGGCCGAAAATATTCCTTTCGAAACGAAAGAGTATTTCCCGAATTCGGACACCGAATCATAGAAAGAATATACTGATAAACCACATCATCTCCATCCTGTTCGAAATTGACTGGGAGATCACGATCCACCATGTCCACCGGCATGACCTGATCATTGACCCTCGATTCGGGTATGCAAGAGACATCGGAAGCAACTTGTAATTCGTAGGTAACCAATGATCCTGGTCCATGAAGGGTACAGGGTGGCATATAATATCCGGTACCGGGAATGATGTTATAAATACACCCTAAATCAGTGAGTCGATTGTTTCCTTTTTTGTAAATCCTTAAGTGATCAAGGATTTCGGCATCGCTGATTGATGGATCGATTCCGATTGTAGTCCGGGGATCATTATTAGGATTAATATTGAGCTCCCGAGGGAAATGATAGGACTCAGGTTTTCCGACCAGACCAGGTTTTACATGTTGCTGACAAGGATGAAGATGGGAGGGAATACGACCGTTATTATCGAAAAATTTGGCTAAAACATCCCAATTCTTTCTTTGTCCTAAAAGTTGATAACTATATTCTTCAAGAAGGTCCTTTAATAAAAGTTTATAATGATCGATAATGACGTAGCTTAGACCATGATCAGCCGGACAAACCGAATTATACATACCATTATTAGCGAAAGTGACCGATGCTAACCAGCGTTCGTTCACGGCAACCACTTGATTCATATAAATATCTTCCAACTTGATACGACGTCCAGGAACAATAATACCGGGTCGACCGACCCATGTCGGAGCTAAACGAAAAATCCCACCAGTTCGTTCAAACTCCTTTTCCACCAGCTCCTGGAAAAGTTTATGATTCGAAACAATTGGATATTCATTGATTGAAACAGGCATTTTTTCTCCTTAATAAAGGATTATTAAAAAACCAATATAAAATTCTTCTTCTTTTTCATTTTTTCCAGGTTGGGAAAGCCCTCCAAAACTAGTCTTTCCCAACCTGAATGTACATTTCAAATATCGTTTAGGATGTTAATCCCAAATGTGCATATCGATGACTTTCTGGACGTTTGATTTATCTACCGGTGGGGTATCCATAAAGTAATCTTTATATTTTTCGGTTTGTTTGCCATTAATAATATTTACAGCAGTATCGACTGAGAGGATAGAATCTTCAACCGGGGACTGCTGGATGCTGGAATCAATCCAACCTTCCTGAATGAGCGGTAGACCATCAGCCATGGCACCAATACTGACAACAAAGGGCTTGTTTTGGAGAGTGTAACCAGCAGCTTTTAAAGCATTGACCGCTCCAACAGTCATGTTGTCATCATGGGTATAAACAATATTAATTTCATCTCCATATTTGGTGATGAAATCTGACATCACTCGTTGAGCATCTTCTCGCATCCAATTGCCGGTTTGAATATCCAGCATTTTCATCTCAGGCGCTTCTTTGGCAATGGTATCGGTGAATCCCTTTTCGCGATCGTTGGCAGCTGAGTATCCTGGAGTTCCGGTAATCATGACGACCTTCGCTTTGGGGTTATGCTGAATGGACACTTTTGCTGCCATAACCGCCTGATTGTAATATTGGGGACCGGTATAGGCTCTGATACCGAGTTCTTCTGGATTGTTGACGGTAGAATTGGAGCAGATAACGACGAATCCAGCATTAGCAGCTTTTTTTAAAGCGGCACGACTTCCTTCCGAGTCTACGGCATTAACCATGATGGCATTGACTTTTTTAGCCATTAAATCATCAATATTATTGGCTTCCTTTTGGATATCGAGCTGGGAATCCAAAATGATCAATTCATACCCCTTTTCAGCACAGTAGTTCCTATAGGCTTTTACCATTGCTGAAGCATATGGTGATGAAAAAGTGGACATACTTACACCCAGGGTGATTTTATCTTGTGCGAAAGTCACACCATTTACTAAAACCATACTGAAAATTAAACTTACAAACAGGAACAAAATCACTAGCTTGGTTTTCATTGAGTTTCTCCTCCTCCAATAAAGAACTTAATACCACATATAATGAATAATACAGAGTATCAACTCATTCTTTATTTTTATCACCTCCTTATCAACTTTAATCGTTTAAAATTACCTGATACATTTGGTATGGTTTGGTAGGTTAAGCTTATTATGATGAAGACTGTTTAACATTTTGAAAGCTCATTTTTTCCGATATTCGGTTGGCTACATTTAAATACGTGATATCAAAGATGACCACTCCCAGGAGAACCAGCGAACGAAACAGGAGCTGATAGTAACCGAAAAGACCTAAATACATAGTGATGTTTTCAACTAGACCAAGCAGGATGATTCCCTGAACCACTCCAAATACTTTTCCCACTCCCCCCGTCAGGCTCACTCCTCCAATGACGATACCGGCGATGACCTGAAGGCCGATATTTTCACCAAATACCGCCGAAGCGGCATCGATTTTACTGGAGAGAACCACTCCAGCAAAAGACGCAAATACACCGGAGATTATAAAAAAGACGATCGAATAAAAATCCACACGTATCCCCATCATGCGGCAGGCTTCTATATTCCCACCTATGGCATAGGCATTTTTCCCCAACCGAGTAAAACGAGCGATAAACCAGACCAATCCAATCATGATGGCAAAATATAAAACCACAATCGGAACGTCTGGAAATATTTCATAGGTAGCAAGTAATTGAAAGGACGGATTTCTGGAACTCACCGGTTTCATGTTGGTCAGACTGAAGGCCAGGCCTTGATAAATGACCATGGTTCCCAGGGTGGCGATGAATGAGTTGATTTTAAACTTCGCCACCAATATTCCGTTTAAAAGCCCCATGGGGATACCCGATAGTGTTCCGACGATGATAGCCAGGGGGATTCCTATCTGCTTGACCAGCATAACTGTCATCACTCCAGATAAGACCAAAATCGAACCGATCGACATATCGAACGCCCGGCTGATCATGAGCAGGGTCATGCCCATTGCCATGATCCCGTTAATCGAAACATGAGAAATAATGTTGATTAAATTCAAAGGGTTATAAAAAGCCGGATCAAAATAAGCCATTAACAAGACAATTGCGCCCATAACTAGGAGAAGCTTCCCGTCTAATAAAACCTTCCCCGTTTTCTTTTTCATACCCATAACCCTTTCATCACTAAAGATTATTGATCAGAGAGCGCCAAGCATTTTCTCCGAAACACTTCAGATCGATACATCAGATAATTGTTATAAATAATGCTGATGATAAAGACACCGCCCCGAATGATCTGCTGGTCTTTGTAAGCAACCCCCAGCAGTACCATGCTGTTATCGATGACTCCCAATACCAGAACTGCCACCATAACGTTGAGAATGGACCCGATTCCTCCATTCAGGCTCACTCCACCCAGAATGACCGCGGTAAGAACATTGATGAGGTATCGACTACCTTCGGTCGGACGGACACCGATCATCCGGGAACTCATCACCACCCCTCCGATACCAACGATAAGCCCCATGATGACAAAAGTTTTTAAATAAATCGAGCTGGATTTGATGCCTGCGCAAAATAAAGCGTTTTTATTTGAACCATGAGCATAAAGATATTTTCCAAAAAGAGTTCTCCGAGATAAAAACCAGGTGATAATACCTACCGCAAGGTACATGAAGATCGGGAATGGAATATTCAAAATTTTCCCATTTCCAATGAAATTAAATGGTCCTTTGTTGTTTCCCTGAACCAGATTTCCGCCGGTGAGAATCATGAGCACTGCAAAATAACCCCATTGAGTTCCCAGGGTCGTAATCAGTGGGTTGGCTCCGATTTTGGAAATCATCAACCCATTGATATAACCAAGGAAGGATCCTAATAGAACGGGGAGGGTGATAGCCAGAATGAAACTTTGTGGTTGTAAATATGCAGCAAAAACCGCACAAACAGCAAGGATTGAACCAAAGGATAGATCAATACCTCCAGCAAGCAAAACTAAAGCGACACCACAAGAAACAATTCCAGGTACTGAGAAGTTGTTGAGTATATTCATCCAATTGCGGAGGGTAAAAAACTTATTGGAAAGAATTCCACTCACAATCGATAACCCCAATAGAATGAAGATAATGGAGTTATTGAGATAGAACAATTTCAACCGAGTTAAATACCTATTCATCCTTGCACTCCTTATCTCGGTTTAACAAATATTGTTGGCAACACCAATAATTTTTTTAATAATGAGTTCGGGAGTAGTGTTACATTTTTCGATGTCTTCAACTTTTTTCCCTCTCCTTAAAACCACAATCCGGTCGGCAACGTTAAAAATATCTTCCATTCGGTGACTGACAATAATGACCGAAATCCCCTTTTTCTTCAGCTGTAAGATAAGTTCGAGGACTCGTTGGGTTTCTTTCACTGAAATTGCGGAAGTCGGTTCGTCGAGAATAACCAGACGGGCATTAAAAAAAATAGTACGGGCAATAGAAACTGATTGTCTCTGTCCTCCGGAGAGATTTTTTACCTTTTCTTTTACCGAATCAATGTTAATTTCAAGTTCACGTAAAAATTTTTCTGATTTTTTATCCATGGTTTTTCGATCCAAAATAAACTTCATGTCATGTCCAAACACCTTTTTTGACATCTCTTTCCCCAAAAAAAGATTATCGGTGACATCGAGTTCCGGCACGAGAGCCAGATCTTGAAAAAGCATTTCTATTCCGACATTTCTCGCGTCTTGCGGGCTTCGGAAGATGCGTTTTTGGCTATCAACCAGGATATCTCCTTCGGTAGGAGGATGGACGCCGGCCAATATCTTCATGAGAGTGGATTTTCCCGCCGCATTATCACCAACCAGTCCGATAACTTCGGCCGGAGAAACATGAAAATCAACATTATTGAGAGCGCATAAACCACCAAAGAGTTTATAGATCCCTTTCATTTCAACTAAAATTTCCATAGCTGGTCTCCGTGAGCTATTGAGGGTAACTTTTCTTTCCCCGAATGGTTTTCTAAACGATTAGTTAATCGATTAGAAAATATCACAGCCAAAATTTTTTGTCAATGAGCAAGGCTATTTTTTTCCTTCCAACCAAACCACCAGCTCCCTTATTAAAACCAGGCCTGGTAAAAAATTCCCTAATTTAGGTTCAATTCGAGCTGGGAGAGTCTTTGATATTTTTGATATTTATCGAAATAAAGTCTCCCCCGTTCTATTTGAGGCTTATAAATGGTAGAGTCGATTTGAAATTTTTTGATGATTCGAAGGGCCTTCTTCCATCCTTCCATTCCAGATAGAGCGATCAGGGCAGCTCCAAAGGAAGAAAAATCTGCAAACGCAAAACTACGGAGATTTTTTTGATAAATGGTGGCTTTGAGTTGACAGAAAAAATGCGATCGGCTTCCTCCTCCTACTGCAATGACTTGGTTAAAATGTGTACCCAAATGCTTTTCCAGATACTCAAGATTGATCCGGGCTTCAAAACAGATCCCTTCCAACAAACCTTTGAGAATATCCGATGATGAAGTCTCACAAGTCAAACCGGTACAAAAACCGGTCCGGCTTGGGTTTAGATAGGGTGTTCCTCTCCCGGCAAAATAGGGAAAAAACAGAAGGGAGGAAGGGTTTTCTGTTAGGTTTTCGATAGTCTCCGCAAAAAAATCTTTACCGGACTGGATGAATTGATCCTGCAGTTCATTTTTCAGTTGATCACGGAACCATCTCAATAAAATCCCTCCATTCATGGTTCCACCATTCGTAAAGTAACTTTCTGGGAAAATATAGCAGTTGGTTTGAAACCCTCCAGCCTTGAGTTCAGGGGTAAGGAGGGGATAATTGCTATAGACCCCTAAACACACTGTGGTTCCGAAGCTATCGAGAAAGATATCGGGGGAATTTAACCCTACTCCGAAAGCAGATGAAGCTTGATCCCACGATCCTGAGATCAATTGTATCCTACGAGGAATATTGTATTCTTGATAGGCTTTTTCTGATATGGATGCCAGCAGAATCCCGCTGGGTACTACTGAAGTGAAAAGATCAGGAGAAAGCTCCAATGCTGTGAGTAGTAAAGGTGACCAACATTTATTTTTTATATCGAAGAGCATGGTCCGAGCAGCTAAAGTGTAATTTTCTACAGGGAAACCGCATAAGCGGTAACAGATAAACTCTTCCCAGCCAAAAAATTTCCAGGTCTTTAGAAATATTTCGGGAGTGTTATTCTTCCACCAGAGGATCTTTGCAGCTGAATACATAGGATGACATTGTTGACCGGTAATCTCATAAATGACATCGGTCCCGATCCGATCGGCGATAATCCCGGCTTCAGTGCTACCACGATAGTCCATGGAAACCAGGGTGTTAGCGAGCGGACGACCGAATTCATCCACCGGCATGATTGCTTCTCCTAAGACCGAGAGAGACAGGGCGCGAACCGGATCCTTTTTTTGAAGAAGATTCACTGCTTTCAAAAACAAAGTAAGAAATGCCTGCCAAATGTCTTGTGGTGATAACTCAGCTCTAACTCCGTCACTGAAGATCAAATCGTATCCCTGAGAATCATGATGAATAATTTCACCCTCCTCATTGATCGCGGTAACCTTACATCCGGTTGTCCCGATGTCCACCCCAAGATAACTCATTTTTCTCCTCCTTATATTATAATTATCACCAATATCATTTTTCTAATACTCATCAGCATAATCAGAGAATGAAAAAAGAGCAAGATGAGTGAATGGTGAATCGACCAATCTCAATAGAATGGAGAAGATAAATCATGGTTCAAACCAAATTCATCGAAGCGTTCAAGAAAGAAATCATTGCCATAGGACAAAGAACAGTTGCCGAAGGGTATGTCACCACGGTGGGAGGAAATATCAGTGTTCGGTTGAGCGACAACCAGTTTTTAATCACCGCCAGTACAATCCCACTCGATGAACTCAATGAAGAGAATATTCTTCTGGTGGACGGTCAAGGTACTTGTGTCGAACCCAAAAAGCCATCAAAAGAAACGCGTCTTCACCTCGCCATTTATCACCAACGTCCCGATATTTCTGCAATCATCCATGTCCATCCTCTGCTTTCCACTACTCTTGCTTCTATTGGTGTACCAATAACCCCTGTTACCTTTGAGGAACAGTACTTTCTGGGGAAGACCATCGGGTACGTTTCACAGTTCGCCGCTGGAAGTAATCAACTTTCCGAAGCGGTGAGGGAAGAGGCCAGAAAATGTAACGTTGTTATCCTTAAAAATCACGGGTGTGTCGCCCTGGGGGAAAGTCTCAAGGAGGCTTTTTTCCGGGTGGTCAAACTGGAGCGGGCAGCCAAAGCTACCATTGTTGCCCAAATTTTCGGGAAAATCATCGATCCCTTTGAGATTCCGGAATAGACCGATACACTATTATTATGTAACATCAAATGATAATGAAAACAACCATCCGTAAGTTCCTTTTAGATGTGAACGAAAGTTGATATCGCAGTAAGATGCTGCTCCTAAGTAATTGAATATTACACGTATATTGCCCTACCGTCATTCCCGAATGTCTTTATCGGGAATCTAAGCCTTTACAATTACCTTTGGACCCTAATAGAAACATTCAGGGGTGACGATTAAACATTGGATAATAGGGCAGTTTCCAGGGTAGGCCGCCATGCTGCCACACAGCACCAAATGAGGATGAAAACACGATCCACATATTCTGTCATTCAGAGAAAAGCCTGGTGTATTAATCAGACGACGGGAGAATCCCATCTTTAAAAAATGAGGTTCTTTTTGTTGGGTTTTCGGTTTGAATTGGTAAATAAAAATAATGGGCAGACCATCTTTCCATAAAAGAATTGGGCACTGCCCATTTTTTATTCATAGCAGTCAATGATTTACTCAATTAAAACCAGCCCGTAATAATTCCCCTCGCAATGAACATCCTTCAACACCTCGATCGGGAAACCGTTGGCTCGAGCAGTGGCATAGACATCGATACCGCAGGCCTCCATGGATGGTCGAGCCTCTACCGGATGCCGGCATTCCTCAATTTGACATTCCTGGCAGAGATCACACGGTCCAGCTCCAAAACCAAAAGCCTTGTAATATCCAAAGAGAAATATTTCCCTTTCTAACTTTTGAATGATTTTTGTCAATTTGATATTGGGTCGGCAATGAATGAGAAGCGCAGTTTTATAGTCGGCAATCATGCTTTTTGTTTCATCCGGTGTTGGGGTATAGGGCGGGCAACAAAGACTGGCATGGTATCCATCACATCCATATTGACACCTCATTCGAACCCAGGCGGCGGTATGAATGGTGGCGGAATCGATTATTTTGGCGTCATGAGCGCCCAATTGTTTCGCCAGATCTATAAAATGAATTAATTCCTTTTCCATAGCATCTGATACCTCTCTGGATGATCTTCTCGATTATACTCCTCAAAACCATATCCATGAATAACTTTTCACCTTTCCTGTAAAGGGTGTTAACCCGACACCTCATTCCACTTCCCCGAAGAACCTTGATAAGTGTTTGTAGTGTTTATCAATTCTCTTCTTCCAGAAGGATGTCGCGGAGCGACGGGGAGGGTTATTTTTTTTAACCCATTTACAATTTACCATTCACTGTACTTTAATAATAGATATGAATAATGTAATTTCGTATCTTCTCACCAGCTCTCCCTGGGTTGCCTATCGTACCCGGGTTGATCTCCTCGATCAATCTGAAGATCACCCTGAGGTTCAAAAAATTCGTGAGGAAATGCTTGGCCATCCTCAGATTCATGGTCTCATTAATAGTCTGTCTCATGGACTTGAGATGGTCTTAAACAGTCATAAAAATGCCGGGCATCCTCTTCATGTTATGGCTTTTCTGGCTGATATCGGGTGCCGTATGGGTGATGAGAGAATTGATGATCTAATATATCAGATTTTGGAACATCAGTCCTCCCAAGGACCGTTCCAAGTACTGATGAATATTCCACAGCATTTTGGAGGAAGCGGAGAAGACGAGTGGGCCTGGGCACTTTGCGATGCTCCGCTGGTGCTTTACTCACTGATGAAGTTTGGTCTAAAAAACAATGAGCGGGTTCAAAAAGGGATTGATTTTTTAGTCAATCTCATCCGAGAAAATGGCTGGCCGTGTGCTGTTTCACCAGAGCTCGGTCGATTTCATGGTCCTGGGAGAAAAGAAGATCCGTGTCCATATGCAACTCTGGTTATGTTGAAATTGCTTGCCCTCAGCGATGAACATAAACAGAGCAAGGTTGCCCGGATAGGATGCAATACCCTGCTCCATTTGTGGGAAAAAAGCCTCGATGTTCATCCTTATCTGTTCTATATGGGAACCGATTTCCGGAAACTCAAAGCGCCCCTCATCTGGTATGATATCCTTCACGTCCTGGACGTCCTTAGCTATTTTCCCTGGGTCCACCAGGATGAGCGATTTCTGGATATGCTGAGGTTAGTGACCACCAAAAAGAACGAACGCGGCTGTTACATCCCGGAATCAATCTGGAAAGCCTGGAAAGAGTGGGATTTTGGGCAGAAAAAGCTCCCTTCCCCGTGGCTGACTTTTCTTGTGCTTCGTGTTGAAAAACGCCTGGGCAGTCTATCCTGGAAATGCAGTGACGAGTGATCAGTAACGAGTAACCAGTGAACATTGCAGACTCAATTTATTAAGGATATTATTCAACTATCCCCATTCTCAGAACCTCTCCCTTTGGATAAAGGGAGATCGAGAGGGTTTCGATTATGACAGCCTACGGAGTAAGATGGGAAAAGTGTAATATTTAAAGTGAGAAGATGTCCATGTTCTCCTTGTACTGCGTTATTTGGATTGAGGATGAGTTTTCATCCATCGATAGTGTTAGGTATTTTCCCGGCATGGACATCTTCTCACTTTAAGGCAGGACCATGAGCTTGGTGATTTCTTCGATAGAAGTTTCCTCCTTTTTGAAGTCTCCGATTTTACTCCCATGGCTGAGAACCACGATGCGGTCGGCGACAGGATAGACATGGTAGAGATTATGGGAAATAAAGATACTGGAGATCCCCAGGCTTTTGAGGTCGCGGATGAACTGGAGAACTTTGGCTGATTCTTTGACCGAGAGATTATTGGTGGGCTCGTCGAGAATCACCAGTTTTGATTTGAAGTACATAGCTCGGGCTATGGCTACGCCCTGTCGCTGCCCTCCCGACAGTTCATCCACCAGGGCATGGGGGGAACGGAGACGGAGATCAACTCCATCGAGAGCTCGAGTGGATTCAACCTCCATCCTGGGGATGTCTAAGTAGCGTACCACTCCCAGATTGACCTTGTTCAGTTCCCTTCCCACAAAGATATTCCGCAAGATGCTCATCTTGGGGATCATGGCTGCTTCCTGGTATATGGTCTCGATTCCCAAATTCCGGGCATCACGCGGTGAAGTAAAATGTTGCTCCTTCCCTTCGAAAAAAATGCTTCCTTCATCAGGAGGATAAAAACCGGAGAGTATCTTGATCAGGGTGGATTTCCCAGCTCCATTATCTCCCAGGAGACCTACGATTTCATCGTATCCTACGGAGAAATTCACATTTTTCAGGGCACAAACTCCCCCAAACCATTTGTTAATATTCTTCATTTCGACAAGAAATCCGCTTCTGTCCATAATTAGCACCTGAATCTTTTAGTTCGTTCTCGAAGATAGGTGTTAAAAATAACCGCAAAAATTGTGACAATCCCGATGAAGACCCGGAACCAGTAGCTGGGAGCTCTGGCCATCACCAGCCCGTTGTCGATGAACCGAATCACAAAAGATCCGATGGTGGTTCCGATCACTGTCCCCATCCCTCCTGCGAGTGATGTTCCACCGATCACCGAAGCAGCAATGGCATCCATCTCGAGACCAGTCCCCATCGAAGGAAGAGTTGCTTCCAGGCGAAACGACTGGATGATCCCGGCAAACCCGGCTAACAGGGAACAAATCATAAAACACGCCATTTTGACCCGCCCGGTATCTACCCCCATGGCTCGGGCAGCCACCGGGTTTCCTCCTGTGGAAAACATCCAATTTCCAAAATCCGTCCGTTCCAGGATAAACCACATAAGGACGGTTAATCCAGCATACCAGAAAAGCGACATCCGTAAAATGCCCACCGACCCGACCAAAAACCATGTGGGTATTCCAGATGGGAAGAACGGTGGCCAGCCACCGGTGAGGAGCAATACGCCTCCTCTCCAGACCAGCATTGTTCCCAGGGTGGTGATGAAAGAAGGAATGGCAAAGGTGATGGTGATAAATCCGTTTATATACCCAATCCCGATCCCTAAAAGGAGAGAAATGATAAACGAGAGTGGAAAAGACATACCCTTTTCGATCAGGGACGCCAAAATAATGGGACAAAAACAAAAAACCGATCCTAACGAAAGGTCAATTTCTCCTGACACCAAGAGCATAGTGACCCCCAGCGCTACAATACCCAGTTCCGGAATAATTTCTAAAATCACCCCGATGTTTTCCTTACTCAAGAAAAGAGGGGAAATGATAAAGAAGACAAGAATAACTACGAAAACCATGATGAAGCTGCTGATTTCCCGCAGGATAAGAATACGTTTCACTCGGTTCAAGATATTATTCTGCATTCCCACTACCCTCGGTATAAACAAAACGGGAGACTTTGCCTCCCGTTTTGTTAAGTGTGCTTAGCGAAGTCGTTTTTTGGAAAGCTCGAGTACCATATCGACGTTGGAAATGTCGACTACAGCGTTACCAGTGTTTACATCCCATGCGGACATCCCGTAGGTCTTCATACAATAGAGTTGATGAACGGAGAGGTACCCCTGCAGGAACGGTTGTTGATCGACGGTAAACTTGATGTATCCGGACTTGATTTCCGACAGCATTTCCGGTAGGAGATCAAACCCAGCAATGATGACTTCGCCCGGTTCCTTCCCCAGATTTTTAGCCGCTTTTGCTGCTCCGGTTGGGGCAATTCCACCGACACAGAGCACTCCCTTAGTTTCCGGATTGGATTGCAGGTAGGCCTGGATTCGTGATTGGGCCACATCCATCTTCATCGTGGAATCCAACCGCTCATAGGTGTATCCTGCTTCTTCCAAACACCGGGTGATTCCACGGGCTCGTGACTCAGCCCATACCAGTCCGGGAGCTTCAGCTGGAACTAAGAAGTGGAACTTTTCACCTTTCGGGAGATCCTTAATGGCTGTTTGAGCCAAGAAATACCCGGCCTGTTCCAGGTCCTGTCCGATATAGGAGAGGCGGGCATTGCCTTTTGCGCCCTCAGGATCGTCGGTGTTAGCGCAGATCACCGGAATTCCCATATCCAAGGCTTGTTTCACCACATCATCGAACATGTTCGGTTCCGGAATGGTGGTAATGATCCCATCCGGTTTTTGGGCTAAGGTAGCCTTAAAATTCGCCAGAACCGAGGCGATATCGGCTTCTTCCTTAGGCCTTACCATGACGAAATCGACATCACATTGCTTGGCGGCTTCGACTGCACCGTTGAATACTGTCGCCCAGAATGGATTTTCTTCCCCCCCATGGCAGATGAACGTAATCTTAAGTTTTGCCAAAGCACTCCCGCCGAGCAATCCGATTACTAAAACCGCAAGCAGAATCCCAATACTCAATTTTTTCGACACGATTTCACCCTCCATAAATGTTTTTTAAAAAATGAATTCATTTAATTTTGACTGTTCGGTAATGGCTGGTAAAATAAATACTGCTGTATCAAAACTATCCACATGGTTGCAGATAATATGTATGGTCACTACTAAAAATCCCCCCGTTCTCACAACCCACTCAACCCCCTTTCCGGAAAAAGTGAGGGGAAAAGGTGCAGTCACTGCTTCATCTATGATTACTTTACTCAATCACTCCCGTTCCGTCAACAAGCTACAAAAAGAACCATATTTGATATATGAAAAATGAAAAGTTCCTTTACATTGATAAAAGGAAATATAAAGAGGAGAATTATATTTGTATGGTGGAATTTTTATCAAGATATATTACTCACGATATTCTGAAAATACAGTAAAGATTGTGTGATTGATATAATATCTAAAGGTTGTCATTGCAAGATCGGCAGCCTAAAGCGAGATTAAAAACAAAAGAACAAGAAATAGACGTGGGGGAAAAATCGCCCCACGTGCCTACGGCGTAAGATGAAAAGATTCAAACACCATTTATCATTCACAGTACTTCCGGAAGAAAAGAGGGTTGAACGTGCCCGACACCAAAGGATTGATTTTTTACGTGGAAGATGAGAAAGATGTGGCGGAAATGGTGATGCTCTATCTCCAAAAAGAGGGATATACTATCCATCATTTTTTCAACGGAGAAGATTTCCTGGAAACACTTCCCTCCCAAATCCCCGACTTAATATTGCTCGATTTGATGCTTCCCGGGATCGATGGGTTAGACCTTTGTCGTTATCTGAAACGTGATCCCCGTTTAAAAAGCATTCCCATCATCATGCTCACCGCTAAAGACGATCCAATCGATGTGGTATTGGGTCTGGAAACCGGTGCTGACGATTATATCTCCAAACCATTTCATCCCCGGGAACTCCTCGCCCGTATCAAGGCGGTTTTACGCCGTCATTCACGGGTTGCGGTGACCGATATGCACCTCTTCAAGGTCGGACCACTGATTTTTCATGCCGATGCTCTTACTCTGCAGATCGGCGACGTTCTGATTCCATTGTCCTGGAGGGAATATCGTATTCTCGAACTCCTCGCCAAAAACCAGGGGAAAATCATCTCTCGCGATCAAATTCTCAACGCCATCTGGGGCACCGATGAGTTCATCACCGACCGCACCGTCGATGTCTATATTGCCAACATTCGCAAAAAATTGGGAGACCATAGGGACCAGATCGTTACTATCCGGGAGGTGGGATACAAGTTGGACATAAAGAAATGAATGAGTGGAGAAAAGGGAGACTCATTTTTCAAGCCTCCCTTTTACAATATGTTTATTTTATCTTCACAAAGCCTTCATCTTCTACAATCGCCTGACCTTCTTCACTGAGAACAAAGTCGATGAGCTGCTTCTCGGCTCCCTGAGGCAAACGGGCAGTATAGAGAAAGAGACCACGGCTGATGGGATAGCTGCCGTTGAGAGCGTTATCGTGGGTTGGTTCAATTCCATCCAATGTCAGCGCTTTAACCTGATCACTCAGATATCCGAGCCCGATGTAACCGATCGCGTCGGTGTTTTTGGAGATTTCGTCGAGAACGGCACGATTCGAAGCTAAAAGTAATACTTCGGGGGCGAGTTCGCTTCCCTTTAGAACGTGTTCATTGAAGACTTCAAACGTTCCGGAATTGGTATCCCGGGAGACGACGACAATCACCCTGTCTTCTCCGCCCAAATCCCTCCAGTTTTTAATCTCGCCGGTGTAGATTTTTTTCAAGGTTTCACTATCGATGCGATCGAGGGTATTATTGGCAGGATTGATCACTATGGCAATGGCGTCTTTGGCTATTTCAAATTCCTGAACATCGAGACCTCTGGAAACTGCTTTTTCGAATTCCTTCTCTTTTATTTTCCGGGACGACATGGCAATATCGGCAATTTTATCCATTAAGGCCGCGATCCCAACTCCAGAACCGCCACCGCTCACGGTGATGTCCACATCCGGATGGTTTATCATAAATTCTTCAGCTATGATTTGCATGATCGGGAGAACAGTGGTCGAACCCTGAATGTTAATTCTTTCTACTGCCAGGATTGGAATTGAAAAGGAAAGAACCATCATCCAAACCAAGAGAATCCATATGGTTTTTTTCATAAGAGACAAACCTCCTTTTGGATTTTCATCTTGAAAGCATCATAACCAAGACATGTTTAAAGATTATTTGAGAAATATTAAGATTTTTTTATATGAGTGTTTTGAGTATTTTCCAAAAATGCTGCGGATCAGAATAGAGGTGGAAAAAGTGGGCTGAGCACCGGCAGTCGGAGGAACCAAAACCGGCTGCCGGGATGATGCATTCGGGTCGAGAGGAAAGAAAATGGGAGATGGCACATTCGTTATCTCCGGGAATAATGAGGACATCGGTGACTTCAGCGTGGTGGAGGAAATAATCGATGTGCCAGTGGAATTTTTTCTGTTTACGGCGGTGCCTCTCGATCCGGGAGTGGATGTTTTTCTTCGCCCGGCCTACGTACAAATAGAATCCGGTCGGAAACTCGAGGGTTCCAAGTCGTCCGATCGCGATTCGCGTGTGGACCGGCAGATGGACCAACAAGACGTAACATGGCATGGATGTTTATTTGATCACGTTAATTTTCGGGATTTTGATGGTTTGAATGATATCGGGGTTGGATAGATGCCGCACCAGGACGAACCCTTCACTTTGCCCTTTGTTCACACCTTCCACCTGGAGAACCATATCGCGTGAACCCCGGAAGGGAACAGTAAGAAGCTGAATTCTTTCACCACCAGAGACTCTCTGTCCATAGAGAAGCTGCCCCTTGTAATCCGAGAGAAGATCCGCAGTTTGACGAATTGACAGAACTGAGGGAACAGCAATGATCGCGTAGTATTCCGATGGATCTTTTTCTTTGTCCAATTCGATTCGCAGCACCCCCTCTTCTCCCACTGAGAGAATGCCTTTTTCGGTGTTGACGGTAAAGAATGGTTTATCCACCAGATAGTCATACAGGTTGATGTTTTCTGTCCGATCTACCTGATACACAACATAGGGTGGAGCAGAGAGTATGAACGTTTCGCCGGTCGATTCAAAAATGACTGGTTCATTGCCCAGAGTATATTTTTGTCTGCCAACATTGGTTTCCCGTATCAGAATCGGATTGGTTTGAATATCTTTCCTTTCCATCATGGTAAGCAACAGGTCAAGAAATTTGACCAGAGTATTCGGAGAGGAATAGACACCACCCAAAAGAGCCGGACCCTGGATCATCCCCGGGTCCTGGGTGAAGATCATCCCCCGGGCGATGGTATTGAACACCTCAACAAAATGGGGATCGTTCTGAATCAATAAAGCTTTGGCGTTTAACAGCAAATAATAATACACCCCACTGCGCTCAAATGCCCGGAGAAAACGGTAGGTATCATAGGCGGTGATAAATTTAACGTTTAAATCTTTCATATTTTTGACCGGGGCATCGATGAAAAATGGCCAGATATGATCCACAAACCAACGCACGACGGCATCATCAGTAACTGCTTTATAGATGACTTTCCCATCGATTTCTACCGGGATGACATCTTGTCCGTTCTGTTCCGGGTCGTAAAAACCGAATTCCTCCTCAGAAATCTTTCTTTTCCTGAGTTCCTGACGGATGGATTCCACCAACATCCGCGCCTGTTCGATGGTTATCGTCATTTCATCTTTCAGGGTCGGGACTTTTTCCAGGGTGGAAATCATGGTATACAGGTTTTTCGAAACCCATACACTCCAGAGAGGGCTGCCCGCTAATCCGGGATAGGGAGCGATCAAGTTCGAAGCCCTATCAACAAATATACTATTC
>Ga0209609_10000422_pt1 | contig 25485 bp, 25 predicted proteins | sample LakKivw325mmetaG_FD_184136 | JGI IMG/M metagenome (GOLD analysis project Ga0209609, IMG submission 184136) | Anoxic lake water microbial communities from Lake Kivu, Rwanda to study Microbial Dark Matter (Phase II) - Lake Kivu water 325m metaG... | ecosystem: Environmental > Aquatic > Freshwater... | reverse complement strand
ATATCTGGCTATGTTACCAGTGGTGCTGTTATAATTTTCGCGGCAAATATCTACTGTATTAATAAAGGGAGGCGGTCATGAATATCCTGTTAATCATCGGCATCATCCTGCTGGTACTGTGGCTGCTGGGTTTCATCGCCGTGCCGAGCCTCGGCTGGCTGATCAACCTGGCCCTGATCATCGGCGTTATCCTGATCATCATCTGGCTGCTCAAGAAGGTATTCAAGTTATTCTAACCGGGCGGTGGCTTCTCATCCCGGAGGCGGCGCCCGGCAGATTTCCGCTTTAACTCTATGGTATAGCCCGTCTGTATGGCGTCGAATCCGTACTTATCGCGTACCCTGTCGATGGCGCGGTCCAGTTTCTCCAGCCTTTTTGTCTCGCCGTCGAACAGGCTAAGTTGCAGCTCCGGGCCGGTCAGATTGGATACTTCCAGCCCGATCAGCCTGACCGGCCGGAATTTTTTCCCCAGGGTCGATTCCAGCAATTTCAATGCTTCCCTGAATATTTCATCGTCCAGATTGGTGGCCAGCCTCGAAGTCAGGCCCCGGCTGACCGTCTCGAAATCCGCATATCTCAGTTTGAGAGTAACGGTCCTGGCCATCCTGTCCATGTCCCTCAATTCGGCGCCCAGCTTCTCGGCGAAATAGCGGAGCGTGGCCCTGAGCGTGGCCATATCAACGGTATCCTGCTCGAAGGTGGTCTCACGGCTGACGGACCTGGCCTCGCCGCGTTCTTCAACGGTGCTGCCGTCGAGGCCGCGGGCATGTTGCTGGAGCCACACCATGCCGTCGCCAAACCGTGTTTTAAACAGACCGTCCGGCATATCCGCCAGCTGTCCGATGGTCTTAATACCCATCAGTCTCAGCACCTTGCCCGTCTTATCTCCCACGCCGGGCAGCTTCTCCACCGGCATGGGCGCCAGAAAGCCTCTCTCCTGTCCGGGCGGCACCTCGACCAGCCCGTCCGGTTTTCCTGCATCGGAGGCAACCTTGGCCACGACTTTGCACGGGGCTATACCTACCGAGGCCACCAGTCCCGTCTCCTTTCTTATCTGCTCCTTGATCCTGGAGGCAAGCGCCCGCCAGGAGCCGAAGTTCTGACAGCCGGTCACGTCTAAATAAGCTTCATCCAGCCCGCCGGACTCAAGAGACGGGCTGTAATCACCCAATATATGCTTAAATTTTCGCGAGAACTCGGAGTATCTGTGGTAGTTGCCCACCAGGAAAACCGCCTGCGGACAGAGCCGTCTGGCCCTGGACAGAGGCATGGCAGCATGTATCCCAAACTTGCGTGCCTCATACGACGCCGAGGCGACCACGCCCCTGCCCTCCGGTCTGCCACCCACTACCACGGGTTTTCCCCGCAGGGCCGGTTTAAGCACCTGCTCTACGGTGACGAAGAAGGCATCGAGATCGATATGGAAAATGGTGCGCAAGGTTCCTTGTCCGGCATCACCCATGTGGGGCATCCTCCGCGTATATGTCTAAACGCCACGGAATTTGTTGATGCTGTCGCGAAGCTCACGTGCAGCTTTACGGGCCGCCCGCGCGAAGCTGGGTCCGGCGGAAGCATAGATAACCTGGCGTGCCGCCATTATAATAGCCTTTTCCCCGGCGGCGTTCACGCCGTACCTGACGGAAAGCTCCAGGTCGCCGCCCTGCGCCCCTATGCCGGGAATCAGCAAAGGCATATCCGGGCACAGCTTCCTTATCTCCTTCAATTCGTCAGGATAGGTGGCGCCCACCACCAATCCCACATTTCCACCCCTGTTCCAGTCTCCTGCGCGCAATGCAACCGACTGATAGAACTTCATGCCGAAATTGTCCACCAGGTCCTGGAAGTCAGAGGCGCTGCTGTTGGAGGTGCGGCAGAGGATAAATACACCCTTGTTCCGGTAATCCAGAAACGGCTTTATCGAATCGTAGCCCAGGTAAGGATTGACCGTTGCCGCATCAAATTTATAGTAATCAAAAAGCGCCCTGGCGTAGGCTGCAGCGGTGTTGCCTATATCCCCCCTCTTGGCATCGCCGATAACCGGGATATCGCGAGGAATATAGTCCACGGTTTTCCTGAGGGCCTGCAGCCCGCGTATGCCCATTGCCTCGTAGAAGGCCAGGTTGGGCTTATAGCAGCAGACCAGGTCGGAAGTCTCCTCTATGATGGCCTTGTTGAACTCGAAAACGTCCTTGACAGGCAGCCTGGCAGGATCAGGGTCCAGTCCCACACACAGCAGGCTGCAGTTGCGCCGCGAGGCATTTAACAGACGGCTGACAAATTCCACGGCTTAATTATATAATAATTATCTGATGATTAGCCTGGCATGGATAGTTGCAGGGCTGGTGCTCGGCTCCCTTCCCTTCTCTGTCTGGATCGGCAAAATATTCCTGCGCAAGGATATCAGGGAGTACGGCGACGGCGCGCCCGGGGCCACCAACGTAGCCCGGGCGGGCAGCAAGTCTCTTTATGTTATAGCAGCCCTGCTGGACGCCTTCAAAGGCACCGTGCCTGTATGGCTGGCGCAGCTCCTGTCCGGCATTTCCGGCTGGGAGCTGGCTGCCGTTGCAGTGGCGCCGGTGATAGCGCATGCCTTCTCACCTTTCCTTAGATTCAGGGGCGGCATGGGTGTTGCCACCACCTTCGGCGTCTGGCTTGGGCTGACAGGCTGGCTGGGACCTGTGATTATGGCGCTCTGCATCGGGTTCATGTTTATTATTCAAAAGAATTGGGTCTGGGCCACCGTGGTCGGGATGCTCATTTTCCTTATTTTGCTGCTATTTATCCCTGACCCTTTCATCAATGCAAACAGAGTGCCTCTTATCTGCGCAGGCATGGTGCAAACCACCATTCTCGCCATCAGGCGCTACTCCTATTTTAAAAGCTGGCCGGAGCCGCAGGCCTGGCTGGGCAAGGTATTGGGGAAACGATGATTGCCGGCGATCCGCTGCTGCTACCCAATTTGCTTATCGTGCTGTGCCTGCTGATCATGCTCACTATAGCAGGCATAAACATGCGCACGCTGCGCAATCTGAAGGATTATAAAAACCTCAAAATTGAGCGGCGTATCTCAGTTTTGATTCCCGCCAGGAACGAGGAGGAAAACATCGGCGCCTGCGTCAGGTCGTTGCTGGGGCAGGATTACCCAAATTTCCAGGTCATAGTACTGAATGACGGCTCCACGGATCACACCGGAAAGATACTTGCGGAGCTCGCAAAGGCGGATAACCGCCTCAAGATTATCAGCGGTCAACCGCTGCCGTCCGAATGGCTGGGCAAGCACTGGGCCTGCCATCAGCTTTACCGCGAGGCGGACGGCGAATTGCTGTTGTTCACGGATGCGGACACGGTCCATGCGCCCGACACACTCAGATGTGCGATGGCGTCCCTCCAGGCCGAAAAAGCGGATATGCTGTCCATCATACCCAGGCACAAGCTGGGCAGCCTGGCCGAGAAGCTGATCATGCCGATCTTTGCTCTGGGCGTTTTCGCCAGCAGGCCCTTGCCCACCCGTCTCAGACCCCGCGGCGTCAACGTTTTATCCTGCAGCGGCAAGCTGATGCTTTTCCGGCGCAGCTCCTACGAGGCCATCGGCGGATTTGAAGCCATCAGGCAGACGGTGCTGGACGACCTGCAGCTCGCGGAAAAGGTAATCGCCTCAGGCTTGCGCTACCGCCTTTTCGACGGCACGGATAATGTATCCTGCCGCATGTACCACAACTGGACGGAGCTGCACGAAGGCCTGTCAAAAAACACTTTCCCGGCCTGCGGATACAACGTGCCCCTTTCCATCATCACCTGGCTTTGGATCAATTTCGTCTTCTGGGCGCCCATCATAGAGCTGGGTGTTCACAAGTTGCCGAACTACCCTCCTATACTGTCGCTGGGGCTGGCGGCCATCAGCATCATTGCCTCCCTTTTACTGTTTTCCGGTTACTACCTGCGCTTCAAATTACCCATATATACCGTTCCCCTTTATCCCGTCAGCGTATCGCTAATTACAGCGATTCTGTTTTCATCCATGTACCTGACACTCTCCGGCAGGGCCACCTGGAAGGACCGCAAGCTGCCTAAAAGCAAGATCCCCTGATTGATACCCGCTCAAAAATACAGAAGTCTGAGACTATGAAGTAGGACAGAATGTCCCAAACGCTTTTTTTCGAAATCCTGTTCTACGTACAATCGGCTATTGTGTTGAGCCTGGTGGTGCTGCTGGCCGTGTCCCTTTTCAACATGCGGTATCTGCGGCACCTTTACAGCTATCCGGCGCCCCCATCGTGGCCGCGATGCTCAGTGCTGGTCCCGGCCCGCAACGAGGAGGCCAATGTCGGCAGGTGCGCCGGCAGCCTGCTGGCACAGGACTACCCCGACTTCCAGGTGATAGTGCTGGACGACAACTCCGCCGACCGCACCTGGGAGATATTGCAGGAGCTCGCAGCCAGGGATGCAAGGCTTATTCTGATAAAGGGCAAGCCGCTGCCCGATGACTGGCTGGGCAAACACTGGGCCTGCTCGCAGCTTGCCGAGGCAGCAGACGGCGAACTGCTGGTTTTTGTCGATGCGGACACTTACCATGAGACGGGCATGCTGCGCGGCGCGGCTTCCGCCATGATAGCCGAGAATACATGCCTGATTTCGGCATTGCCGCAACAGGCCGTTGCCTCCTGGTCCGAGCTGCTGAGCATACCGGCCTTCTACCTGGGTATGCTGTGTGGGGTGCCCCTTGAGCTAACACGCCTTCAGCGTAATCCGCTGCTCTTTGCCATACTGGGGCAGTTCCTGGTCTTCCGCAGAGATGCATATGATGCGGCAGGAGGCTACGCGGCGGTCAGACACAATGTGGTCGACGATATCGCCATCGGCAGGCGTGTGCACGCCATGGGCCTCAAGTACAAGCTGCTGGACGGGGGCGGCCTGGTCTCCTGCAGGATGTACCGGAATTTCGACCAGACCTGGAAGGGCCTTACCAAGAGCACCTTCGCCACCTTCAATTTCGATCCCTATTTCATCACGCTGATGTACATACTGGTGCTGATCTTCTACGTCAGCCCGCCGATCGTGCTGGGAATAGGACTGGCGCAGCCGCAAATCCCGCTGGAGATAACGGCCATGGCCGGCATTGCCGTATTACTCAACATCGTATTATGGACAATCAGCAATGTACGCTTCCACTTTCCCCTCTACGTCGTATTAATCTATCCCTTCAGCGCCATTTTCATGACGGTGGTAGCCTTCTCTTCCATGATCCTGACCATGCAGGGCAAGGCGCTGTGGAAGGGCCGCAGCATGCCCAAGTTCGTAAAGCCCTGAAACGGCAATCCCGGAAACAGACTTCCTGACTGTCTTCTCCTGCAATGTTATAATTCAGTCTGCGATGGACTACGCCGCCGCCGTTTCATATCTGGCGGGACTCACCGATTACGAGGTATCCCCGGCTACAGCCTATAATGCCGCCAATTTCGACCTGCGCAGGGTCGAGACGCTGCTGGGAAGGCTGGGCCGGCCCCAGCGGGGAAGGAGGACGATACACATAGCGGGGACCAAGGGCAAGGGAAGCACGGCAGCCATGCTCTCCTCTATCCTGGTTTCAGCCGGCTACCGCACCGGCCTTTTCACATCGCCGCACCTGTACTCGTGGCAGGAGAGGATCGCCGTCGACGGCCGCCCCATAACAAAAAGTAATTTCGCCCGTCTGACGGGCGCCGTCCGCAAGCATGTGCAGGCGATCAACAGCCGGGCGCGCTTCGGTAAAATCACCACCTTCGAAGCGCTGACCGCCGTGGCCTTCCTCTATTTCAGGGACAGGGGCGCGGATTTCCAGGTGCTGGAAACGGGAATGGGTGGAAGGCTGGATGCCACCAACGTCGCCCGGCCCGAAGTGTGCATACTGACCTCCATCAGCTTCGACCATACAGGGGTGCTGGGCAATACACTCTCCAAAATCGCCGCCGAAAAAGCGGGTATCATCAAGCCCGGCTGCACGGTGATCAGCGCGCCCCAGAAAGCGGAGGCACTGGCAGTTATCAAACGCGCCTGCAGGTTGTCCGGCGTCGAACTTGTCCTGGCGGGCAAGGACATAACCTGGAAGCGCCTGGGCGGGAACCTGAGGCGGCAGTCCTTTACCGTGCGCAGCAGGAACGGCAGTTATAATCTGCGGACACCGCTGCTGGGCGATTATCAGATGGAAAACGCCGGCCTGGCCGTAGCAGCCGCGGAGGCGCTGCGGCTGCGGGGAGCAAATCTCTCACCGCAGCATATCGCTGCGGGGCTTAAAAAGGTTAGATGGCCGGCGCGGCTCCAGATACTTGGTAGAGCACCTCTGCTGGTGATAGACGGGGCGCACAATGCCCACTCGATGAACGTCCTGCTCGCATCGGTTAAAAAATATTTGACCTTTAACAGGCTGATTGTCATATTTGGCTCGTCCGGCGACAAGGACATCGAGGGTATGGCCGGAGAATTAGCGGAGGCGGCATGGAAGGTAATCGTCACCAGCTCGGGCCATCCCAGGGCGGCTGCCGACCGGCGGCTGGCTGGCATTTTCCGGTCGCAGGGTGTGACGGCCGATATCAGACACAATGCTGCGGAAGCGCTCTCGGCTGCGCTGTCCGCCTCCGCGGAGGACGACCTCATACTGGCGACCGGGTCATTGTTCCTGGCGGCAGATATCGGGAAAGCTTTCAGGGAAGGTAATTTTAGATAGATTAACCCTGCACCGTATAACGGCGCCCGGGAAAAGCTGGCTGATTAAGCCTTCTGAGAGGTATCGGCTGCTATGGGGAGCATCCTGTCGAGCAGACGCTGCAACGTCATGATATGTACGCACTGGCCCCACTGGGAGAAGAAATGACAGTTGCAGAACCATTTACCATCACAGAATGACAGGGTGTGGCTGTCATTTTCGCCGCGGAAATCGGCTGAGAAATTGTGGATGGTTACTCGCTCGGGCTCCTCTGCATAGCGCTTGGCCTTTTCGATCTTGCCGGCGAGACTGGGTTGCATCGGTTACCTCCGCCAAAAGTATATAACGGCTCGTACTAAAAGTCTATCGGGGCTGCATGGTCCTTATGTCAACAAGCCGGGCCCCCTCAGGCATCCGTCGGCAGCCATGCCTTCTTTACCCCTATGTGAGTTTATCTGCTAAAATTGATATCTCAGGAATGCCGATGCAGGACAAACTATTCTCCGTTATCCGCAAGCTTAAAGCCGACTACCTTGAGGTCCGTCTGGATGAGAGCCAGTCGAGCCGGCTGGTTTTCCGGGGCGAGCGATTGGAAGAGGCGGGCAGGACGGCCAGCTCGGGCGGCTGCGTCCGTGCCCTGGTGAAGGGCGGATGGGGCTTCGCCAGCTTCAACAGCCCGGACAGGCTGGAGGAGAGCGCGGGCCTGGCCGTGGAGCAGGCTTCGCATGTGGGCAAAGGGAAAAGCGAGTTCAGCCCCGCCGGCGCCGTTGTCGACAGTGTTGAAGCCGAGTATAAAAAGAATCCGCTGGAGGTTACCCTCTCCGCCAAGAAGTCACTGCTGGATGAATACAACCGCATCATGCTGGACACAGCGGGCATACAGACCACCAGCGTCGGATACGGCGATATACGCAAGAAGATTATTTTCGCCAGCTCCGACGGCACTTATATCGAGCAGAGCCGCATAGACTTGAACTTACGCCTGGCGGCCATCGCCAGCCGGGACGGCGACGTTCAGCAGGTAGGTCTCAGCATCGGCAGCAAGGGTGATTTCTCCACAGTGGAAGGGCTCCACGAGAAAGTGCGGGGCATTGCGCAGAGGGCCGTGGCCATGCTTTCCGCCCCCGAGGTCAGGGGTGGGACCTATACAGTGGTCCTCGATCCGGTGCTGGCCGGAGTATTTGTGCACGAGGCCTTCGGCCATCTCTCGGAAGCAGACCACATCTATGAGAATCCCCAGATGCGGGAGATAATGGTACTGGGCCGCAGGTTTGGGGGTCAGCATCTCAATATCGTGGATGGCGCGGCCGTGCCGGGCCTGCGCGGCAGCTACAGGTATGACGACGAGGGCACGCCGGCCGGCAAGACCCATTTAATTAAGGAAGGCGTGCTCACCAGCCGCCTCCATTCCCGTGAGACTGCCGCCAAAATGGGGGAGAAGCCCACCGGCAACGCCCGGGCCATCAACTATGGCTATCCTCCCATAGTGCGCATGACCAATACCTATATTGAGCCGGGTTCCACGACCTTCCAGGAAATGATCGCTGGAATCAAAGAAGGCGTCTATGCCAGGGAATGGTACGGGGGCACGACCAGCCTGGAGATGTTCACTTTCTCCGCGGGAGAAGCTTACATGATCAGAGACGGGAAGGTCGCTGAAATGATCAGGCCCGTGGTGCTGAGCGGCAATGTCTTCACCACGCTCCACAATATAGATGCCATCGGCAACGACCTCGATATGAACCAGGGCGGCGGCTGTGGAAAAGCCGGCCAATCGCCCCTGCCCGTCTCCAACGGCAGCCCTCACATAAGGATTCAGAACTGCCTGGTGGGGGGTAAATAAATGGAAGAGATACTCGACATCGCCCGCAGGCACTCAGACAGCGCCGAGATATGCCGTGTAACCTCGGTCAGGACGCCGGTCCAGTTCGAGGCCAACCGCCTCAAGCAGATACAGACCAAGGAATCGGTATCGGTCGCGCTGCGGCTGGTCAAGAACGGCAAAATGGGCTTTGCCCAGGCCAGCGGACATATCCCGGCTGCCGACCTGGTCAATATGGCTCTCGAGACCAGCGAATTCGGCTACCCGGTCGACTTCCGGTTCCCCGCGCTCGGACCCTATGAAGAGGTCGCCGTCTACGACCCGCAGGTCGAACACATAAGGCTCGACAGTATGGTAAGCCTGGGCCAGGCGGTCGTCGATGCCGTATGCGCCAATACGCCGGGTATACTCTGCGAGGGCAGCATATCCCGCGGCACATCCACCTTCGAAATCGCTGTCAGCGGCGGCGGACGCGCATCGTGCCGGCGCACCAATTTCAGCATCAGCATGGACGGCATGCTGGTCAGGGACGGCGACATACTGTATGTCGGCGACATCCGCAGCTCCTGCCGTCCCATCACCGATGCCGGGCCGGTTGCGGGAGAGATCATCCGGCAGCTCGACCTGGCCAGAAATAACGCCTCCATCGGTTCGGGTGTTATGCCGGTGATTTTCACGCCCTTCGGCGTGGCAGGCTCGCTGCTGGCCCCGCTCATATCAGCTTTCAACGGCAAGACCGTGCTGGACGGCGCCTCTCCACTTAAAGAAAAAAAGGGCGCGGTTATCTTCGACAGCAGACTATGTTTATTCGATGATCCCACCATATCCTACCAGCCGGGAAGCACGCCATTCGACGACGAGGGGATGCCGGCAAGGCGCAACGCTCTCATCGACCACGGGAAGGTGGCCCAATTCTATTACGACCTGCATACGGCGGCGCTGGCCGGTTCATCGAGCACGGGCAACGGCGGCCGTAGCGGCGGGATGCCCTCCCCCTCGGTGCATGCGCTGGTAATCGAGGGAGGGAAGACTTCCCCCGCCGATATGATTAAGGATATGAAAGAGGGGTTGATCATCGAGCAGATGATGGGCGCCGAACAGGGAAATATACTCAACGGGGATTTCAGCGGCAACGTGCTGCTGGGTTTTAAGGTTGAAAAAGGCGAGATCACGGGCAGGGTCAAGGACACCATGGTATCCGGCAACGTATACCAGCTTTTGAAGGAGGTCCTGGCCATTGGCAACGACGGCCGCTGGATAGCCGGCTATGTGAACACACCGAGCATCTACTGCCCCTCCATCTCAGTTGCTGCAAAATAAACATGAAGAAGCTGGTCAATTTTCGCAAAGAGCCGAAGGGCCGCGCCTGCGACCTGGTGGCGGCATGGCCTGGCATCGGCAACCTGTCCCTTATAGTGACCCGCTACCTCAGGGAGAAGCTGCGCGCCGAGGAGATAGGGGAGATAGAGCCCTTCACATTCTTCGATCCCATCGGTGTGATGGTCAAGGACAACGTCGTTGAAACTCCCCAGTTCCCCGAGGGTAAGTTTTACTACTGGCACAACGCTCCCGGTAAAAAAGACATACTCTTTTTCATCAGCGACGAGCAGCCGGCATATAAAGGCTATGACCTGGCCAACTTCATTCTCGATGTAGCCAGGAAATTCAAAGTCCAGCGCATCTACACCTTCGCTGCCGCCATCGCCAAAATCCACCACACCGAGCAGCCCAGGGTATGGGCGGTGGCCACCGATCAGTCACTGGTAACCTACCTAAAGAAGTTCGATGTCGTGCTGCGCGGCCGCCTTCAGATCGCCGGACTTAACGGACTTCTACTGGGAGTTGCCAGAGAGCGCTCCATGCAGGGCATCTGCCTGCTGGGGGAGGTCCCCTCGTATACCACGCGCATACCCAATCCTAAAGCTTCGCTGGCCGTATTAAAGGTATTGCTTCAGGTGCTTGGGGTGGAGATAGACCTCAGCGAGATGGCCAAAATAGCTGAGGAATCGGACCAGCAGATGAAACGCCTGGCCGCCCAGGCGATGGGTGAATATATCGACCGCTACACGCGTCCTGTCTGGCCACCCCCCGAGGACGAGGGCGAATTCGAGGACGAAGAGGAAGAGGAGGAGGAATGAATGAGTCGCAGCTGCCGCTGAGCGAGATCATCGCTAAGACCCTGTTTTCCGGCGATGATATAAAGCACGCCGACCTGGTCCGGCTGTCCGATTTGAACGACGACGAGCTTACCCAGTTCCAAAGGGCCTGGAACAGCGCGCACCTGGAGAGGCGCTCTCTACTCATATCGAAGCTGTGCAGCCTGGGTGAGGACGACGCCAGGCTGGATTTTACCCGCATTTTCAAGTTCTGCCTGGATGACGTCGATCCCGGCATACGCATCAAGGCACTGGAAGGGCTGGAGCTGGAAGACAAGTATAATTTCGCCCTGCCCGTGATCAAAACACTTAAAATGGATGAGTCGCAGGATGTTAGGGAGGCTGCTGTCCGTGTAATGGGTAAATTCGCCCTCATGGCCGAGCTGGGAGAGATCCCTTCGGCCGTGGGTGATGATATATTCGATGCCCTGCTCGGCGTGCTGGAGAACCCTTCCGAACCCGATTCGCTGCGAAGCCGGGCGCTGGAGTCCATCTCCCCCTTCCGCCAGGAGCCCGTGGCAAGCTACATCGATGATTTCTACTTCAGCGATAACCCGGCTTTCAAGCTCAGCGCCATCTATGCCATGGGCCGCAATTGCGATTCCCGCTGGCTGGACTACCTCAACGAGGAGCTTCACAGCGTCAACGCGCAGTTCCGGTATGAGGCGGTGCGGTCCTGCGGCGAGATGGAAGACGAGGCCACCGTCCCCGCTCTGCTCGACCTGTTGAACGACGCCGATCACGAAGTGCAGGAAGCCGCCATCGCGGCCCTGGGCAAAATCGGCGGCCAGCAAGCCAGAAGCGCGCTCAACCGGCTGAAGAATTCACCCGAAAACAGGATCAAAGAAGCGGCCGCGGCCGCGCTGACAGAGCTTGAGATTTGCCAGGATCCACTATCTTCGAGTTCCTGAAACGGCAGGCCGTGCTCACAGGGAATAAGGTCCTGCTCCGGCCGCGCCATCCGAAGGATGCGGCGGTCGAGTACAGATGGCGTGTCGATAGTGAGCTGTGCCGCCTTGACGCCACCGAACCTATCACTTGCATCTTCGATGAATTCCAGCTGAGCTATAACGTCGAGCTGCAATACCCCGGCCTGACCCATACCCTGGCCATCGATACGCTGGAGCATGTCCATATCGGCAGCTGCAGCCTCTTCAATTTTAATCTGACCGCAAATTCAGCCGAGATCGGGATAATGATCGGCGACAAGCTGTACTGGGGACGCGGATACGGTGAGGACGCATTAAAGGCTTTTATGCTCGATATTTTCCAGGCTTCGGATCTGCACAGCCTGGTGCTGCGCACGCTGGACTGGAACGTGCGGGCCCGCACCTGCTTCGAGAAATGCGGCTTCGTGATACGCGGGGACATGGTGCGCGGAGAGCACCGTTTCATCATAATGCAGGCGGAGCGGGAAGCGGTGCTGAATAAAGATCAGTGAACCGCAATGGGCGAGGCATCGGTTATGATTCTGCGCGCCCGGCTCAGTTTGCGGCGCAACCTCAGCGGCAGCGAGAAAAGACCGCGGTGGGCGATCCCGTCATAAGAACGCAGCCGGCCGTTGACCCTGTCGGATATCCTTTTGTTTATCTCCCGGGGAGAGAGGCGCACCGGGTCCAGCGAGTCCGATGCCGTGTGAAATCCCCACAGGTCGACGAAGGAAGGCACGTAGACCTGGTAGGGACGTACGATCTTGAAGATGCTCTTTAAAGTGCCGTTGATGGCCACGAAGTTATCCAGGTTGATCCAGCCCGACTGGCCTGACTGCACCACCATGATGCCTCCCGGCCTCAGCCTGTCTTTGACAAGGCCGTAGAATTCCTGCGTGTAGAGCATACGGGCCGGGCCCTCTTCCACCGGGTCGGCCAGGTCGATTACAGCGACATCGAAACGTTCTTTTGTCTCAGCGATGTATTTCCTGGCATCGTCATGCAGCACAACGGCCCTTTTATCGTCGAAGGCGCCCTGGTGGAAGGTCGGCAGGTATTTGCGGCACAGCCTGACCACCTCGCCGTCTATGTCCACCATCACCGCCCTGCGCACCGTCGTGTGTTTCAGCACATCCCGCAGTGTCGCCCCCTCTCCGCCGCCGGCGATGAATACGCTCTTCGGATCGGGGTGCGCCAGCATGGCCGGGTGGACCAGGGATTCATGGTAGATAAACTCGTCTTTTTCTCCGGACTGTATCTTGCCGTCCAGCACCAGGCAGATTCCGAAGGTGTGGGTCTCGGATATCTGGGCATACTGAAAGCGGGTTTTCCTGTCGTGCAGCACCCGCTTCACTCCATGGATCTGCACCAGGTCGCCGGACAGCTCATCGATGAGCCACTTTTTGCTGTCGAAATAGTCCGGCCTGGTCATCTACCGTCCTGCAGCCGCCGGGCTCTCCGTCAGGAGGCCCCGCTTCAACTCGATATAAGATGTGGATTTGGCCTTCAGTTTCTCCGCCAGGGGTTTGACGGCCCTGACCGGCTGGATGACCTCGCCGCAGGTGAAAACGTCCACGGCGGCGTAGCGGAACTCCGGCCAGGTGTGGACTGAGATGTGCGATTCGGCGATGATGACGACGCCGCTGATGCCCTGCGGCGAAAACTGGTAAAAGGAATCCTTGATCACCGTCGCCCCGATGGATGACGCCACGGAACTGAGAGCCTCCCGCAGGTACTCCATGTTGTCGAGGAGCTCTGCGTCGCAGTCTTTCAGTTCCAGCAGCAAATGTTTTCCCAGGGCAAGCAAGCGATTTTCCTCCTTAACACAGTGTTACGTAAATATCCAAATGGCTAATATTTTGTCAAAACAGAGTGTAATTTTATATTTTATGTTGACTTATTTCAAGAAATAACTTAAGCTGGGCTATTGACAAAGTCTTTTTGACCTTGTAAAATTCGTTCAAATTCACTATTTAAGGAGGCGTATGCCGTGAGGAGAATTTTTGGAACCCTCGTAGCACTCGTAGTGGCTTTATCTTTAGTTTTGATACCGGCCACTGTCTCAGCCGATCTCGGCAAATGCACGGGTTGGGACAAAGTAAAATGGGAAAATAACCAGAATTCCTGGAAGCTATATCTCCAGCACTGGGGAAGGACGCCCACGAGCGCCATGTCCAGGCTTGCTGGTCTGTGCGGCCCGGATAAGCTTTGTTCCGGCGTGTGCAACACATCCAAATGTCCCAAGCCCACGGGCTGCGACATCAACGAATGCCTGGGTGGCTGCAGCAATTGCAATACACAGGCAGGAACCCTTGGATCTGCATGTGACGATGCCAAGAGGTGTCTCAACCCCGAGACCAAGCCGACCTCTCTACCTCTGGATGATTGCCCGCTGAACTGCCCGGCCAACACCACCACCTCCGGCCTCGGCACATCCAAGTGCTCCGGCTGCTGGGGCAAGAGCCTTTCCTATGCCAACAAGAGCTGGTCTGCAGCCGATATCGGTACGAGGGCCAATATCAATAACACCCACATGAACCACAGGGGCACATCTCCTATTGGTGGCGGCGACTGGGGTATCACCGGTTGCCCGCATCCCGAGTGCGTGTCTCTTACCTGGTGCCTGCAGAACAACCTTCTCGCCAAGTGCAAGGTCTGCAGCAGCGGTAAATAAATTAAACCGATTGATTTGAAAATAAATAAGCGCTGCCGATCAGGGCAGCGCTTATTTATTTTATTTCGCTGACAGAACATGGACAAGAAAGAGAAGCTGGTCACCGTCTATAAAGCCTGCGGGCAGCCGGAGGCTGAGATCGTGAGAGGCAGGCTTGAGATAGAAGGTATAGTCGCCCTGCTTAAATATGAAAGCATCGGCAGTGTATATGGCCTGACCGTGGATGGGCTGGGGCAGGTGGAAGTTCAGGTCCCCGCCAGGTTTGCCGACCGCGCGCGGGAAATCATCGGTTCAGCCGGTGAGGAAATAGAGAACTAAACGGTTTTTTATTTCAGGCCCAGTGCAGCATTGAGCGCCTTGTAATCGAACCGGCTGTCGAGCAGCGCCGACATCGCCTGCAGCTTCTGTACCTGATGGAAACCTGCGCCGGCCAGCGATTGCTCGATCCCCTTAATTATTTCATTTATATCCCGGTCGACTACGATCACCGGCACCTTTTTATCCTCGGACTTCAGCATGACCGATGTCGACGGCTTTTTGCCGCTGATCACCAGGCACTTTGTCGATGTCTCCAGGGCCGCCAGCTGCATGTCGGTGCGCTCATGGCGGGTAACCACGGCCTTATTGCGCAGCCTGCTGTAGTAATCTCTGGCCGAATCGGGCGACATTGCGCCCAGCATGACGTTCTCCACCAGTTCGCAGGCCTTGTCCTTAAAATTGATCATTTCACCGCCGACGGCGCCGGCGATCTCCCCCACGGTAACGCCCATCAGCGCCCTGGACTCCGGCAGCACGCCCAGCACGGCGATGCCCTTCTCCTTAAAATAGGCGCCGCATTCCGCCTGGACCCTATTTATCTTCGCTGAAGGCACCTGGTTCAATACAATTCCCACCAGCCTGTTCCCCAGCTTCTCGGCGGCCTGCAGAATGGCGGCGTCGCGGTAGTCCGAACACCAGCAGAGCAGCAGGACCACTCGGGCATCCAGCTTCTCGGCAATGATATATGCAGCCAGCGTGGACACCTGGTCGTTCTTGAAGGCTCCCGGGCTTTCGATTATCAGTATATCTTTGCCGGCCCCGGCCTGATCGCAGGCCGATTTAATCCCGGCGGAGAAATTATCAACGTCCTCCGTCAGGCCGCGCCACAGCTCCTCCTGTTTTATATGCATGGGGCAGAGCAGCTCCCGGCTCTCGCCCAGCTCGAGGGACCGGCCGACAAAGTCCGCATCCAGGCATTCCTCGCCGGCGCCCTCCGTTTTTACATGGATGGGTTTGATATAGCCGATTCTTTTCCCCGAATTGGCCAGTTTTTTACCTATTCCGGCGCACAGTGCCGTTTTCCCGCAGGGATCATAAGCCGCGATAAGTAAATTAGTCATGGTGCCTCCTGAATTTTAGCCAGCAGACATTATACCATTCTTTACTTCCCCGGTGCATCGGAATATAATGATTAGAAAGGCACAGAAAAAGCTGAGAGTTATTGCGGCTCTCAGTTTTTTAATATCCGGCATGCTGGGAGGTGACACCCATGACACTAAAGAAGTTCGATATTACCCGAGAGGGCCTCGAAAAGCTGAAAGTTGAGTACGATCAGCTTACCTCCATACGCCGCCAGGAGGTGGCCGATAAGATCAAGAGGGCGCGTGAGATGGGTGGCACGGAGAACAACGCCGAATATGAGGACGCCAAGAACGAGCAGGCATTCATCGAGGGGCGGATAAGCTCCCTGGAGAACATTATCCTCAACGCCCGTATCATCGAGGCTCCCCACCAGCCGGGAGTGGTGGAGCTGGGCGATTCGGTTCTCATCCAGAACCAGGATGGCAAAATCGACCGCTATACAATCGTGGGCACCGCCGAGGCCAGTCCGGTCGACGGCAAGATCTCCTGCGAGTCTCCGGTCGGCAAGGCGCTGCTGGGAAAGAAAAAGGGTGACAAGCTGGAGGTCCGCACCCCGGCGGGGATAATGAAACTGCAGATCACCGAAGTAAGCTAAGAAGATGGCCGGGGAGGAACGCATAGAGCAACCACGCCTGGAAAAATTGTCCAGGCTGAAAGACCGCGGCCTCGACCCGTATCCGCATAAATTTCACAGGTCCCACACCGCCAGGGAGGCCGTACGCCTCTTCCAGGATCTGATTGAAAAAGACCCCTCGGCAACTTTGCCGGATGTCAGCCTGGCCGGACGCATCACTGCCGCCAGGTTCATGGGCAAAGCGGCTTTTTTCGATGTCCGCGACGGCTCGGGCAAGATTCAGGTTTTCTTCCGCCGCGATTCCCTGGGAGAAGAAAAATACGAGCTGCTGCACGAGCTCGACCTGGGCGACTTCCTGGGCGCGTCCGGCCGCATATTCAAGACGCGCAGTGGCGAAGTAACACTCGAAGCTTCCGACTTCACCATACTGGCCAAGTCGCTGCGGCCCATGCCGGAGAAATGGCACGGCCTCCAGGATGTGGAGAAAAGATACCGCCAGCGCTACCTGGACCTGATCGCCAACGAGGAGGCCAGGGAACTTTTCATCAGAAGGAGCGGCGTCATCAACGCCGTGCGCGATTTCATGAACGCCCGTGGATTCATCGAGGTTGAGACGCCAGTGCTTCAGCCGATGTACGGCGGGGCGCTGGCCAGGCCCTTCATAACGCACCACCACGCCCTGGGCCAGGACCTGTATCCGCGCATCGCGCTTGAGCTTTACCTCAAGCGGCTGCTCATCGGCGGCTTCGACAAGGTATATGAGATCGGGCGTGTGTTCCGCAACGAAGGCATCTCGACCAAGCACAATCCCGAATTCACCATGCTGGAAAGCTACGAGGCCTACGCCGATTACAACGACGTTATGCAGATGACCGAGGAGCTTGTCAGCAGCGTGGCCGGGGCGATTCTGGGAACCATGCAGATCAGCTTCGCCGGGGAGACTATCGATTTGACCCCTCCCTGGAAGCGACTCCCCCTGCGGCAGGCCCTGATCGATAAATGCGATATAGATTTCATGAAGTACCCCGATGCCGATAGCCTGCGCACACGCATGACGAAAATGGGCTTGCAGGTCGACCCGTTCAAGGACAGGGGGCGGCTGATCGACGAGCTGCTCTCCACCTACGTCGAGCCGGATCTGCGCCAGCCCACGTTCCTGATCGACTACCCCATTGATATGTCGCCCCTGGCCAAGCTGCACCGCGAGACTCCCGGCCTGGTCGAGAGGTTCGAGACGTTCATCTGCAGCATGGAGCTGGCCAACGCCTTCTCAGAATTGAACGATCCGCGCGAGCAGCGCGAGCGTTTCACCCGCCAGCGGGAGATGCACGCTGCCGAGATAGAGCGGGCTGTCGCGGCCGGAGAGCTGCCCGAGACCGATATGATCGACGATGACTTCATTACCGCCATGGAGCACGGCATGCCGCCCGCCGGCGGCCTGGGCGTGGGCATAGACAGGCTGGTCATGCTGCTCAGCGACAGACAATCGATACGCGAGGTCATCCTCTTCCCGCAGCTCAAGACCCGGCAGGGGAGGAGTGAGGAATGATCGATATTAAGTTGATACGCGACAATCCCGAAGTGGTCTACCTGGCAATGGAAAAGCGTGGTGAAGGACGTTTAGAGGTCGACGAGATCATAGAGTTGGATAATTCTTACCGTCAGGTACTAAAAGAGGCGGAGTCTCTGCGCGCCAGGCGCAATGACGTCAGTAAGCAGATTAGCATGATGAAACAAAAGCCGCCCGGACTGATAGCAGTGATGCGCCAGGTGGGCGACCGCATAACTCAAATCGAGGCCGAGGCGAACCTGCTGTCGGCCAAGCTGGAGGACAGGCTGCTGCGCCTGCCCAACTTGCCGGCTGACGATGTCCCAGTGGGCAAGGATTCGCAGGACAACGTTGAAGTAAGGTCCTGGGGCAAACTTCCTGATTTCACCTTCACCCCTCTGCCTCACTGGGAATTGGGAGAGAAGCTGGGCATCATCGATTTCCAGCGCGGTGTTAAATTGTCCGGCACAAGGTTCTACGTACTTCGTGGTCAGGGTGCGCAGTTGCAAAGAGCCCTGATCAATTTCATGCTCGACCTTCACGTTAACTCTCACGGCTATAAAGAAATATTTCCACCCTTCATGGTGAAGAAAGAGAGCCTGATTGGCTCCGGCAATCTGCCCAAATTCGCCGATAACCTGTATCACGACGCGGAGGAGGACTATTGGTTCATACCCACCGCCGAAGTTCCCCTGACCAACCTGCACCGCGATGAGATACTGGCGCCCGGCAGCCTACCTTTATACTACGCCGCGCATACCTCCTGTTTCCGCCGCGAGAAAATGGCGGCCGGCAAGGATACGCGCGGCATCAAACGCGGGCACCAGTTCGAAAAAGTGGAGATGTACAAGTTCGTTGAGCCCGCCACCTCTGGCGGCGAACTTGATAAGCTCACGCACGATGCAGAGGACATCTGCCAGAAGTTGGAATTGCCCTACCATGTCATCCAGCTCTGCACGGGCGATATGGGATTTGCTGCAGCCAAAACGTTCGATATCGAGATCTGGTCTGCTGGTTGCCGTGAGTGGCTGGAAGTCAGCTCCTGCAGCAACTGCGGCGACTTTCAGGCGCGCCGCGCCAATGTCCGCTACCGCCCCGATCCCGAGGCCAAGCCGCGCCTTGTGCATACTCTCAACGGCTCCGGGCTGGCCCTGCCGCGCGTCATGATCGCCATCATGGAAAACTACCAGCAGGAAGACGGCAGCATCAGGGTCCCCGGCATGCTGCAGCCCTATTTGAACACCGATACCATCCGGTAGCCTGCTCTGGGATCTACCTTTATCTCACCTGATGCAGCCTTTAACTGACTCACCACTGCTGACGCATCCGCTGCCTTGACATTGGCTTCAAATTCAATTTAACTATATGTATAATTAAAAGAAATGTTGCAGGCATACACTGATTAGATATGGCAGAAGGTGAACCTCAGACAGGCCCGAAGTTCTGCCGCCAGTGTGGTGGCGTAGTACCCGAGGGAACCCCGATCTGTCCGCGCTGCGGCCAGAAGTGGTACATGGACCGCGTGGAGCAGCAGGGGTCGGACCTCTGGCAGAAGATTATTGAGAAAAGGGCGGCGGCGGGGATAGGTGAGGCTGGCGCAAACCAGGAAGGGAAGCAATACCGCTGCCCTAACTGCATGGCCGTGTTGCAGGGGCCTTCCCCCACGTGTCCGCACTGCGGCAAAAGCACGGCCAGGGCCAAGATCATACCGCCGGGTAAAGCAGATGAGCTGGCCATTGAAGAGACCGCCCAGGAGCTGAACCTGCCGCCGGCGGCCAAGGGGCTGGCTGGAATCAAGGGCGCCTCCCGGCGCGCACAGAGAAAGGGTGGCCGTCGCCGCATTAAAACCCTCGATATCATCGTCGGCATTGTTATTATAATCATCGTGCTGGGCGTCGGTTACATGCTGGCCAGGCAGTACGGCCTCCTGCCGTCAGCCCTGACCTTATTCAAGCCGCCCGAGCAGCAGCAAAATCCGCCCGAGCCAGCTACCACGGTGAAAAAGATTTCCGACATCACTATTTCGGACATTAAATCGGATGCAGCCACCATAGCCTGGACCACGGCGGAGCCCGCCTGGGGCAAAGTCTTATACGGCAAAACAGAGTCCTACGGTGATTCGGCAGCGGCCGTCCTGCAGGGCAGCGCACAGAAAGTAACGCTCAGCGGGCTCGATCCATTGACGACCTACCACTTCGCCGTGGTGGTAGCCGACGGCAAGGGCAACGAGCTGTACCGCAGCGACGACCACATGTTCGATACGGTGCGGCGGATCAACACCAGCCCGCCTGTCGTAACCTCATATAAAGTTTTGCCCACGGACATCAGCGCCGTGATAAGCTGGACCACCGACAACCCGTCCAGCAGCCAGGTACTTTACGGCACGGATGAGTCATGTTCGACCGCCACCGTCGAGGATACCAGGATGCTCACAGACCACGTGGTGCATATCCTCGGCCTGGAAGCCAATACCCGTTATTATTACCGCATCAGGTCGGTTGACGTCGATGGAAACGTGGCCAGGATGGACCCGCCCAACGTGTTCGCCACGCTGGTTGTTGTGCCCGTGGGACCGCGCGTAGGAGACAGGGCGCCCGATTTCACGCTCCCGCTGGTCGGTAAACTGGAGACGATCTCGCTGCGCGACTACCGCGGCCAGAAGGTCCTGCTTACCTTCTGGGCCGTTTACTGTCCCGAATGCGACCGCGAGCTGTCCCTGCTGCAGTCGATCCAGGACAAAAACATCCCCGGAGTCAAAGTCATAGCCGTCTTCATGGAGAGCAAGCCGGATGATATCGAGAAGACCATCGCCAAATACAGGTCCGAGCGCGGTGAGCTCACAGTGCCGGTGGTGCTCGATATGTACAAGACCACAGCCCATTTATATAATGTCGAGAAAGCGCCTTATACGGTGTTCATCGATGGCGATATGATCATCCGCGACATCGAGCCGGGCAACTTCAATGTAGAACAGGTCGAAAAGACGCTTAATACTTTATGACTCCATGCCTTTTAATCTCTTGACAGCAGATACGCTCCGTTGTAGTGTAGACTCATAGGGAGATACCTTTTTGGACAGCCAGTTCAGATGTAAATGCGGCAAGCCGATGGCCTACTCGAACGAGCCGTGCAAGGACTGCGGCAGCCTCGGGCCGCACGCCTATGCCGGCAAGCCCGGACCCCCGGCCATGACCACCCAGGTCCCACCCCCGCAAAGGCGGCCTGAGAACATACCCGTTGACAGGGGCGAACGTCAGCTTCCCCCATCGGCCGGGCGCGAGGGCCCCGTGAATTATGAATCCGCAGATACCGCCGATATAGCGCGCGAGAAGGGGCGCGGCCCGCGCTCCGACAGCAGCGCAGGGTTTCCCGTCGGTATCAGCCGCCGCGCCGAGATACTCAATCACATAGAAGCCATAGACAGCCGGGAGGTCGCGGAACCGCCCAGGCGCCCCCGTAAAGAAAAGAAAAGGAGGGCTGAAGAAGACTGGGATACAGGTGAAAGGCCCGCCAGGGTCAAGCACTACGAATCGTTCCTGGAAGAAGAGGGGGCAGAAGAGAAGCCGCGTAAAAGCCGCGGGGGCACTGCCGGCACCATCATAAGCGTCGTCCTGGTACTGGCGCTGATAATAGGAGCTATCTGGGCCTACAGTAATCAGGAGGAGATATCCGGCTGGCTGATGTCGCCCACAACGCCTGAGACAGTTCCCGCCTCCGACCAGCCTGCAAATTCCTCCAATTCCGGCCAGAATCCCTTTGCAGCCTTTCTGGCGCTGTTCAAATGGAAGCCGGCCGCGCCGTCAGCAAGCGAAAACACCACCAGCACACCGGCCGCGTCTTCCAACCAGACACAGCCGGCCGCCACGGACAATACTCAGACACCGGCCGCTCCCGTCACTCCTGCCGTGCCGTCCGATACCACGCCGCCCGTTATCACAGAGATACTCCGCAAGTCCATCACCGATCACAGTGCCACGGTGACGTGGAAGACCGATGAGCTCTGTACCAGTAGGGTCATTTATAAGACCGAGCTGGGCGAGCCGCACGTCCTCAACGCGGTGGTCACGCCCACCCGCTACCATCAGGTGGACCTCAGCGGGCTTGAAAACGGAAAGAACTATTACATAACCCTCATCAGCCGCGACGATGCGGGCAACGAGGCCAAGCAGGAGCGGAACTTCCAGACATTAATGTCGGCCGCCGACACCGCCGCGCCGCAGCTTGTAGACGAGCCGTCGGTATCCCCCGGCGATACGACCGCCACTATCTCCTGGAAAACAGACGAGAAGGCCAAATCGCAGGTCAAATACAGTCTGGGCACAGGATATGAATTCCCGTCCGGCTTTACCTACGAGTACAGCTATGACCACAGCCTGGCACTCAGCGGGCTTTCGCCCAATACCGAGTACCATTATCAGCTCATATCCCGGGACGCCTCGGGCAATGTGATGACCTCGGGCGACTTCAAGTTTAAGACCGAGCCGGAAACGGGGTACGCGCCTTATATGGGCAGCAAGGCGCCCAATTTCACGCTGCGCGACCTCCAGGGCGAGGCTGTATCTCTCAGCCAGTTCCGCGGTAAAAAGGTCATACTCAATTTCTGGGCCAGCTGGTGCACGCCCTGCAAGATCGAGCTCCCGCATTTCCAGACGCTGTGGGCCAGGACTAATCCCGGCGCCGACTACGTTATGCTGGCCGTGGCCGGCAGCCAGTCGGAGGAGTCCGTTATCCGGGACTTCGTCAGCGACGGCAATTACACCTTCACTGTTTGCCTCGATCCCAACGACGATGCCTTTAACAAGTACGAACTGACCAGCATACCCAAGACCTATTTTATCGATAAGGACGGCGTCATCCGCAGGATACAGCAGGGTATGTTCACCGGGCCGGGCGAGATCGAATTCCTGCTCAACTCGTACTGACGGGCATCCGCCGCAGTCCATCGTTCAATCAAGCTGCTTCAAACTGCTGCCTGTTACGTAAGGATAAACTTGACATGGCGGATATCTTGTCTTAACGTTAATATAACGTTGAATACATTCGAAATGGATAGGGGTTAATGCCCAGCACGATAATCTGCCAGAGGTGTCATGAGATCAATGAACCAAACGCTACAGTCTGCCAGAAATGTGGCGCCAGGTTCTGCCCGCATTGTCACCTTTTAATCTCCTCACCCGATGCAGCCGTCTGCCCGCACTGCGGCAAGAAAGACCAGTCTTTCCGGCCGGGTAAGTATTCTGCCGCCAGCACGGCATCTTCTGCAGTAGCGCCCGGCGCCATGCCGGCCAGCAGGTATGTCTGCCCGAGCTGCGGCAACAGGATAGACCCGTCCCTGGGCAAGTGCCCCTACTGCGGACAGCTTGGAAACCGCTTCACCATGATACCCACGCAGGGGCACGGCACGATGAAGCCGGCCCAGGGCGAGTACGCTCAGTTCACGGCGCTTCCGGCCGAGGAGGCCCCCAGCACGCAGAAAGTCTGTTCCAAGTGCGGCCGGGTCATACCGCCCGGCTCCAGCCTGTGCCCCGTGCACGGCAAGTTCGGCGGCGGCAGCGCGTTAAGAAATATCGCTCCACCCATCAGGGACAAAAGCTTTGAGGGCGAAGTATACCGCAGGATGGAGGAACGGAAATCCGGTCCTCCTCCCCGTTCCAGCGTCAGGCAGGTAGCGCCGGAGGAGATATATCCTCAGATGCAGGCTGTTCCGTCTGCGCCTGCGCCGATGCAGGAGGCGCCTCCCCTGCCCGCCGATCAGCGCACCTGCTCCAACTGCGGCAATGCCGTGCCCGACCGCAGCAAGGTCTGCCCCACCTGCGGCAACAACCGTCTTCCTCCTGAGAGGAGAAAGCCCTTTATGAAGGCCGAGGACCGCTTCAAGGCCGTAGAGGCGGCCGCACAGCAGGCTTACGGCCCTTACCCACCGCCACAAGAGGCCTATGCTGCCTATTCCGCGCCGCCGCCGGCCCAGTATTACGGGCAGCCGGCGGTGCAGCCTTACGAACTGGCCTACCCGGTCCCGTCACCCGGGTTCGTCGAGGAGATATATCCGGAGCAAAAACGCGGCAAAGAGAAAATGCCGCGTGAGCACCGGGAGAGGGCGCCGGGGCAGGGGCAGAGGTCTTCGCCCTTACCCCTCCTGCTGGCGCTTGTCGCGCTGGCCGGCGCGATCATTGCGGGGGTCGTCTTCCTGGTCGACCAGCTCAAAACGCCTGCGCCGGCCGTCGTCAACAACCCGCCCATTACCACTCCTGTCGGCACGCAGGAAGGCCCAGAGATATCCGACGTCGAATATTCCAATATCACACGCACCGGCGCCACGGTGACCTGGAAAACCGACAAGAAGTCCAACAGCCTGGTGATCTATTGCCTGTCCGGCGGCGACATCTGCGAGAACGCCCGGGACGACGAGCTTGTTACCAGCCACAGGGTCAACCTGACCAACCTCGGGCAGGGCAAATCCTATCACATAACGGTTAAATCCGCGCTGGGCAACGATCCGGATTCGGCGGACTCCAGCCTTGAGGTTACCAGCGTGCTGACGACCCAGGATGTAGCGGACACGACTCCTCCGGTTATCAGCGAGGTAAAGGTCACCAATGTCACCAGCTCAGGGTCGGTCGAGATTACCTGGAATACGGATGAGCCGTCCACCAGCCAGGTCAGCTACGGTACGACCGCCAGCTACGGAACGCTGCAGCCGTCGCAGACCGATACCACGCTCACCACCTTCCACGACGTGATACTCAACGGGCTGGCGCCGCAGACGACCTTCCATTACAAGGTGGTATCGAGAGACGCCGCCGGCAACGAGAAGTCGTCGGCCGATGCCACCTTCACAACGCCCGTGGCCGCCGGTTCTTCCATCGGAAACTCGGCGCCCGACTTCACGTTGCGCTGCGCGGACGGCAGCCAGGTCACGCTCAGCGCCCTGCAGGGCAAGAAGGTCATTATCAACTTCTGGAATTTATACTGCCATTACTGCATGGAGGAGATGGACGATTTTCAGACCGTGCGCGATAACCACGAGGAAAGCCAGGTAGCCATACTGATGATCAACAGCGCTGCCGGCGGATTCCCCGCCAACAGTGATCCGGCCGTGGGTGCACAGATAACGAGTAACGAGTGGTCTTTCTCGGTACCGCTGGACGATTCAGGCGCTGTTGCCCAGGCCTATAACGTGATGACCGGCATACCCGTGACTTTTTTTATCGACTCCGGCGGCATCATCAGGGGCAAGCAGGACGGCAAGTTCGCCAGCGCAGACGCTATCGAAGCCAAGCTGAGCTCATATTAGCCCGCTGTGCCCTTTTAATAATCGCTCCCACCGGATTTCACGCAATCGCTCCCTTATTTTCATCATATATTCATACCTGCCGCCTACAATTAAATTACGAGAAGCATTAAGGAGCAATAATAATGATGGGTTACTGGATAACAGGAATGGGATGGTGGATGGCGCTGGCAGGCATTCTGTTCGTGCTGTTCTGGGGCGCCGTCATCTGGCTGGTCGTCTGGGGTATCACCAGGGTCACCGGACAAAGGGCCGGGTGTGCCTCAATAGAAAGCCCGCTGGAGATCGCCAAGCGGCGTTATGCGCAGTCGGAGATCACCAGGGAGCAATTCGAACAGATTAAAAAAGATCTTTAGCGGCAACTTGCCTCTGCGCGGGGCATTAAATATACTATTATGTCCCGCGGAGGG
>Ga0209609_10000421_pt1 | contig 25492 bp, 22 predicted proteins | sample LakKivw325mmetaG_FD_184136 | JGI IMG/M metagenome (GOLD analysis project Ga0209609, IMG submission 184136) | Anoxic lake water microbial communities from Lake Kivu, Rwanda to study Microbial Dark Matter (Phase II) - Lake Kivu water 325m metaG... | ecosystem: Environmental > Aquatic > Freshwater... | reverse complement strand
ACGCCAAACTAGGGCGGCGTCATCACGATCCATGAGAAGATTCATGGAAACTAACTTGACGCCGTTGCGACTGGCAGGCGGAGCTATGCCGGTTGAGGTATGGGTCGGATGGTCTTTGACTCCGAAGATCTTCGCTATGCTTGCTCCTGTCAGGTCCGCGTCAAGAATCCCTACAGAGAATCCATGTCTTCGCAATTCAACAGCCAGCAGCCCTGTAACGAGAGACTTGCCGACTCCTCCCTTGCCTGAAGATATCGCTATGATCTGGTCGATCTTCCCTTTGGGGAGTCTCTCAATTCCTGTTGCTTGAGAACGCCACGTTTGCTGAACATTGTTCTGCTCCTCGGTCGGACGATTCCTCAACATCTGTGAGACTCGTCCTCGTTCCGGGTCGGTCATCGAGGAGAGCTCAACCTCCACCTTAGCAACTCCTTCCATTTCTGAGACGGCCTTGATCACGTCGTCTTTGATTGCGTCTCTAAGTGGACAGTGGGGAATCGTTAGCGCGATCTCAGCGCGCACTGTGCTTCCATGCACTTCAACGGCTCTAACCATGCCAAGGTTCACAATGCTGGCGCCAATCTCCGGGTCCTTCACATTCTTGAGGGCCCGCATTACGTTCTCTCTGGTGACCATTAACGGAGAGCCTGCCGCACATGACCTATGTCAAACCGTACTTGCCTTTTCTCCACGTCATACGGCCTAGCATTCCGGTCATCTGCACCGGCGAAAGCATGACGTACGTTATCTTCTACTTAAACACACTCTGCCTCAGATGATCGGGGCCCCAGCACACGTTGCATCGCGTTGACATTTTAGCTTCATGAATAGAGTAGTACAGATGGAAGGAGGTGAGAAAGTGAGCGAAAAAGGCCCTCTTTGGCAGAGAGTTGATGAGAGAGGACCGGGTGGAGGTGGATCCTACATCCCAACAGAGCAGAGAGTCAAGACAGTACAAACGGAGACACAACCTGATTCAATCCTAGCCCTAGTTGACTCGGCGCTGAAGAAGGAGCTTGCGAAGGAAGAACCAGACAAGGATCTGTTGAACTGCTATTCGAGTATCTACACGTCAATCGCCAAGGTACATACTGTCAGGCGCATTAGTTTCGGGTTTAGTCGGTCGGAACTTGCTGTCATGATGATCTGGTTTGTGGGATTCCTGGGAGCAACCGTCGCAGCGAAGTTTGCTGCCGTAGTTTGGGCTATTTGGATTGACGTGGCGGCCTTGGTCATGTATTGGACGGCTCTACTACTTGCTTTGCTAGGAGTTTCTGCGCTGTCGGACCTCAAGAAATGAAGCTGCGTTTGGCTGTGGGCAGAGGGCGCATTCCTCGAATGGGAGCGGCAGAGACGAGCGGCCAGAGCAAGGCCCACGCTCCGCTCGGACTACTTGGCACCATCGCATCCTAGGCTGTACCTAGACTAGGCGGAGGAGTCTCCATCGTTTGCCGTTACAGGCTCCACACGGCGGAAAGTTGTTGTGTATGGCCAGCGGGATGTCGATGATCTTGCCTCGACCTTCACATACCTCGCATCGATAATTGCCCGAGACCGGGGCATCTCCGCCTGTGAAGACTTGACCGATACTTACAGTTCTCACCAAGCATGATAACCCGCAGTCTTGGGCTAATCTGTCTTTCTATGGAGCGTTTCTTGTCGGCTAGGCCGACAATCCTTTCATGCCTCACCGGTACACGTCAAACCAGAAGAGACGGATTTCCTCAGATTATCCATTCGGCCTGAGGCACTGATATATGTCTACCTTGAAGCAAGTGCCGAACTTGGGTGTCCTCGGCTCAGTAGGCTCGGAGACGCGAGGAGAATCGACTTGGGGACTGTGTCGGCTTTCTGATCTCTCAATCTTCTCTTTCGGGTATTCGTACAGCTGCCAACGCTAGCTCCAGGCGTGAGAGAACGTCTGCATTTGGCGAAGATTTGCAGGATCACGAACTGCAGTCGGGTAGAGCTTCGGTACCATTTCTGGCAGGGTGTGGACGAGTGTCCGCGCTGCAAATCAGGTCGTGCCGCTTGAACGAGCACTATCCGTGACATCTCTCTCCCGTCATCGACGCTCGTCGGTGATGCTTATTCGATTGAGTAGTCGCCGTCCGGGTACACTGTCACCACAATCGGCCTGGAGACTCGTGTGCCGACCACATGATTCCTCGCTTTGAAACGCATGTCCTCGTAGATTCGAGTGAAATTCGCACCTAGCTTGATCTTTGCACGGTTTGCGCGGTTCAGGATTATTCGTGGGATATCCACGAGATGAGTTCCTTTCGGAATCTCCACTGAAACAGCCAACCCTTGATGCTTCAGGTTGTCGAGAGTCGCCCTAGCACGTTCGATGTTCATCTTCGCCCGTGATTCCAAGAGAACAACATTCTCTCTACTCGTTCCAATTTGTTGGGCAACTCGTTTCTGCGTGTACCCCTGTGCTCTGAGTTTCAGGACTTCTATCTGGCGCTCCGTAAGCAAACCCGAGACATGTTTGGTGGAACGTTGTCGAGTCATGATTATGAATTGCGGTTACTTTGCCACTTAAACGTGGCGTGCCCATCCCAATCGCGTAGTCAGGATTCTAGGGGCGTAGTCGGTCTCGGTCTCTTGGGTAGAAGATGCATTCTCTTATGTTCTCAGCGCCTGTTACGAGCATGACGAGCCTGTCAATGCCTATCGCCCAGCCGGCGTGGGGGGCGAGGCCCATTCGAAAGACGGCTAAGTGGTCTTTGAAACTCTCTGGATTGAGCCCTTGTTCCTTCAGTCTTCTGAGCAGCACGGAATATTCGTGAACTCTGGTTCCGCCTGAAGCCAGCTCTAGCGCACCGTACATCATGTCGAACGAGTCAGAATACTTCGGGTCATCCTCTCTCGGGGAGATATAGAACGGCTTGATAGCCGACGGCCAGTCAGTCAGGAAGTAGTATCCCGGATAGAGTTCGCCGAGTTTCTTCTCGGCAGCCGTTGGCATGTCCTCTCCCCACTTTACCTCGACACCTTCCTTCGAGAGTTTCCCGATCACTTCATCGTAGGTGAGGCGCTTGAAAGGCAGAGGCGGCACTTCGAGGCGGACGTTCAATGTCTCCAGCTCTCTTGAGCAAAGGCTGACAACCGCCTTGTACACTTCGTGAATCAGCCGCTCGAGAACCTCGAGCACGCCCTTCTGGTTCATGAAGGCGCACTCGGTGTCGAGCGAGGTGAACTCGCTTGTGTGTCTCCTCGTTCGTGATTCCTCAGCTCGGAAGAAGGGGCCGATCTCGAAGACCTTCTCGAAGACCGAGGTCAATTGCTCCTTGTACAGTTGTGGGCTCTGAGCCAAGTACGCTTTCTGCCCAAAATAATCCAACGAAAAGAGAGCGGATCCACCCTCGGTCGCTGATCCGATGAGTCTGGGTGTTTGGATTTCGGTGAAATTGTCAGCGATCAGGAAGTCTCTTGTGGCACGGAGGATCTCGTGGCGTATCTTGAAGATGGCTCGTGAAGTGCTTCTTCTGAGGTCCATCACTCGAGCATCGAGCCGAACATCGATGTCCGCGGGCACTCGCCCTGTAGGATCCAAGGGGAGCGGATAGACAACGTCGCCTAGAAGTTTCATGTCGGTGGGAGCTACTTCGACGCCTCGTGGAGCCTCTTTCCGAGCCTTCACCTTCCCTCGTACGCCAATGGCGTACTGTTTACCCACGGTGGCGAGCCTTTCAACGACATTGGCGGGAGCGTTCTTCTTGAAGATCGTAACCTGCACGATGCCTTCTCGGTCGCGCAAAGTGAGAAAAGTGAGATTGCCTAGGTCGCGTATGTCCTCGACCCAGCCGAACAGAGTGACCTCTTGACCATCCAGGTCCGGGGTAATTTGAGTAGAGTAGTGCGATCTTCTCCAATCACCCAAGCTGTCCAGTGTCATTCGTTATTCCTCGTCATTTCTTTGCGAGCAGTTTGGCGATCTCTCCGGGCTTGAGGGCAACTCGTACGCCCGCGGCCTTAAGGGCCTCAAGCTTCGATTCTGCAGTTCCGGTCTTTCCCATTATTATTGCTCCTGCGTGACCCATACGCTTTCCCGGTGGAGCAGCTCTGCCGGCCACATACGCAGCGACCGGCTTAGGGTACTTTGTGTCTTTAACGTACTGTGCCGCCAGTTCCTCGGCGTTACCGCCTATCTCGCCAACCAGCGCGACCGACTTCGTCTGCGGATCCTTCCTGAACATTTCTAAGATTTCGACAAAGCTGAGGCCTACGATCGGGTCGCCTCCAAGACCTAGACACGTTGACTGCCCCAGGCCAGCTCGGCTGAGACTCGCGGCTATCTCGTAGGTCAACGTTCCGCTTCGTGAAGCTAAACCGACTTCTCCTTTTTTGAACACGTGTGCGGGCATGATGCCGAGCTTGCACTCGCCTGGCGTGATGATTCCTGGAGTGTTGGGACCAACTATGACGCATCCTTTCTCTTTTGCCCGAGCCATGATATCCATCGAGTCTCTGATCGGGATTCCCTCGGTGATCAACACGATCGGATTCAGTCCATGCGAGATCGCTTCGAGTGTAGCATCGCGAGCAAATGGAGCTGGAACAAAGATAATCGACGCGTTGGCACCAGTCTTCGAAACTGCCTCTTTGACCGTATCGAAGACAGGGGTACCTTCAACCTGCATGCCGCCTTTTCCGGGAGCAGTTCCTCCAACGATCTTGGTTCCATACGCGAGCATCAGCTTCGTGTGAAAAGTACCCTGAGAACCTGTGATATTCTGCACAATCGCCTTCGTATTCGAACCAACCAGTACGGCCATGTCATTTCGCTCCTTTCACAAGCTCAACGGCTCTTGCTGCAGCATCCTCCATCGTTTCCAGCGAAGGTATGCCAGCGTCTTGGAGGATCTTGCGTCCCTCTTCTTCATTCGTGCCTACGAGGCGGATGACAGTTGGTTTCGTGAGCCCGAGCCTTTTTCGAACATCAAGCAATCCTTTCGCAACTTCATCGCAACGGGTGATTCCGCCCATGATGTTTAGGAAGAGTACTTTCACCTTCGGATTGCCCAGGACTATTTCGAGACCGTTCGCGATCCGCTCCGCATTTGCGCCTCCGCCTAGGTCGCAGAAGTTTGCCGGCCGCCCACCATAGTCCTGAATCATGTCCAAAGTTGCCATGACTAGGCCTGCGCCGTTGCCGACTATCCCGATGTCACCGTCGAGCTCGACGTAGGCAAGCCCTTTCTCACGCGCTTTCACCTCAAGCGGCGACAGCTCATGCCCGACTTCCCTTGATTCTTCGAGTAGGGATTTGTGCCTGAACAATGAGTTGTCGTCAACGATCATACGAAGGTCTGCGGCAACGAATTCTCCCTCTTTCGTCTCGACTAGTGGATTCGACTCAGCGAGCTCGCTGTCGTACTCAGTTGCCGTCAGGCAGAGTTCCGTAATGAAGGCACCAAGTTCCACGACTTGCTTTCCTTTGTAACCGAGGGATTGCGCCAACTCACGAGCCTGAAATCCCTCCAATGCTCTCCCAGGCTCGAGGGGACGCTTGATTATCTTCTCAGGTGTCTTCTGGGCGACCTCCTCGATGTCCACGCCTCCCACCTGAGAAGCCAGCAGAGTGTAACATTTGGCTGGACGATCCACTACGAGCCCAACATACAACTCACGTACGATGTCGAGTCTCTTCTCGACGAGGAGTTTGGTGACTTTCTCCCCTTTGATCTTGGATCCGAGGATGGCAGACGCAGCCTTCTCGGCATCATCCGGCGTGTCGGCGATCTTTATCCCACCTGCTTTCCCTCTTCCCGCAACCAGAACTTGCGCTTTCACCACTACTGGGCAGGCGAGTTTCTCCGCGACTCCTTTTGCTTCTTGAGCGCTCGATGCAAGATAGCCAGGGGGCACATGCAGACCATACCTAGAAGCGATCTGCTTCGCCTCATACTCGAAGATCTTCAGTCGTCTCCACCTTCAATATGCGAGCTTTCGGAAGCGGCCTATTGTTTCTGACCGGTTGATATAACGCCTTCCGGGACCAACAAACGAGCCACATTCTTCCCAATGACGCCGAGGACTCAGGGACCGAGCAAGGTTAATTAGAGTTGCAGAGTCGTAGTGGCTCGATGAAACGTTCCGCTCTACGGAGCGGGACGTTGAAGAGACAGCCAAGGGCAACGAAACGATGAAGAATAATGGTGAAAACTATCCTGGACGCGTTCTGCGTCAAGAGCGGCATACTTTGCCGCAAGTGCCAAGAGAAGATTGAGAAAGGTCAGATAACGGATCTTGACCTGAAGATCATTAGACTTCTTACCGAACTTGAGAAAGAGAATCCTGCGCTGCAGGATGTGACGTACCACAAAGCCGTTGAAGCTGAGAACAATGTGGTAATCCTCGTTGACAGACGAGACATGGGTAAGATCCTCTCAGGAGGAGCGAAGACGGTTCATGCAATATCCGACTCGGTCGGAAAGAAAGTGAAGATCCTCAGCTATGGAGGAGACGACCGACAATTTTTGGAAGACCTCCTAAGCCCGCTCTCGATCTTGACCTTGAACACTATTTGGATTCCTGATGGCAGCACAGAGACCAAGGCGATAGTCAGCGGCCGGGAACCGAGAAGAATGCCGGTCGACCTCGCGCTCGTGAAGGGGCTCGCGAAGGAAATTCGAAACATGAGCCTCAGGATCGAGTTTGAGAGATCCTAACCGCTCACGATCTCACAGGATAGGCCACGTTCTTCTGGGGCACTGTCACACTGGCCACTCCGGAGATGAACTTCGCGTACAACTCCGGATGATCGGTGTGGATAGGGTACACCGTCTTGGGACTGATTCTGGCTATGGCCGACTTGAGTTGATCAGGCATTATGTGACCCGAACAATGCACATGGTACATCGGCAATCCGAAATGGTCAAGCCAGTTTACGACACGCTCAAATTCGAATTCCTGTTCTTCATTGAAGGGTTCGGAAATCGAGAGAATGAAACAACTCCCAGGCTCTGGACGAATGTCAACCAGTTCCTTGAAGGAACTAGCTGAACTCACGAGAACCGTCTTGCTCTGCATGTTCTTGATGCCAGATGCTTCCACAACGTTTTGAAACGAGAGCACGCTCTTCTCCCATTCGTAATATCGCTTCTTGGTACGCTGATATACGACCACGTTCTTGTCATTAGTAACATCTGGGATGTCGATTCGACCTTCGGCCGCAAGCTTCGAAAGCAAGTGTGCCTGCCTGAGCGAAATTGCCAGAATCCGTCCGTTCTCTTTTGCGACGTTGTAGAAGGTCCTAAACCTGTCCACATCCACATTTGAGAAGTCTGCCAAAACAAGCTTCGAACTTGCCTTAACGACCGAGGAGATCTTCGACTGCACTTCCGCCTCTGTAGTCAAAGTTGCACCGATGAGGTTTGTTCCTTCTGCCAGCAGTGCGTCTGCCTTCGCTTGGCGTGCTCGTTCGATGAAGTCGTCCGTCATTCGTGATTTCGGTCCATGGACTCTAAGATCTCCCGTGTAGACGAGCGTGCCTTCGGATGTATGCACAATGAAACCATATGCTGCGGGCACAGAATGATCGACATGTATCGGCTCAACTTCGATGGATCCCAGCCGGATCTTCGAGCCTGTCCTGAATGTTTCGAACCTAAGACCTGAGATGTCTGCTTCTAAGCTCTTAGTTCGAGTCTCATACAGCGCCCGGATTATAGTCGCGGTCGTCTCTCCGCAATAGACCGGTATCTTCCTGTTGAGGAATGAGATACAAGCTGAATGGTCTCCATGTGAATGCGAAAGAAAGACGCCTTGAATGCTGGGTTCGGATTCCTCGAACTTGTACAGACCTTGGAGTTTGGGGAGCATTCCGAACTCGAACAGTTCCTTCTCATCTCTCGGCGATAGCAGCGGCTCTGAGTAGAATCTTCTGCGGTCTGCGTAGCTCACTCCGAAGTCTAGCAGAATTCTAGTGTCGCCGTCTCGGATGAGGAATTTGTTGCCGCCTATCTCTCCGACTCCGCCGAGCGCAATGAAGCTGGAGTTTGATTCTCGCAAACGGATACGTCTCTGCGAGCACTATTGCGGAATGCTTTGATATTCTCTTGCTTTTGCGGGGCGGCAACGATTATCAGTAGGTTGCCTTGAGATTGCGGCGAGATCGCTTTGCTGAAGGGCGCAATCTTCGACCTCGGAGAGACACTGATGCACCTTACCGTAACCTGGGAGCAGATCAGAGAATGGAGAATGAAGGCCATCTACGAGACGTCCACGGAGCACGGGGTCAACCTGGATCTGGACGACCTGAAACGAGAGTACTTGCGACTGCATGAAGAGGAATCTGAGTACGCAGCTCGCACTCTGGAAGAGATAGAAATCCGGGAAACGTTCGTGAAACTGTTCGACCGCCTGAGACTGAAACCAGACCAGCAACCAAAGATGGAAGACCTAGTGAAGAGATTCTTCGCTCTGGAAGCGGAGTCGTGGGTCATCTTCCCGGGAATCACGGAAATGTTGCAGCAAGTCCGCGATCTTGGCTTGAAGATGGGCTTGCTCTCAAACGCGCGAAACGACTGGGCCGTCAGAGAGATCATGGAGCGTCTGGGGCTCACTCGATATTTCGATGTGATCTTGACATCGGCGGGCTTGGGAGTGAGAAAACCAAGACCGGAGCCTTTTCGGGAGATGCTGAAAATGCTCGGAATCGCACCAGCCGAAGCCGTGATGGTTGGGAATTCAATGGAGGCTGATGTGGCAGGAGCTGTGCCGCTCGGCATCAAGACAATCTGCGTCAAGTTCGGCGACAGTGTTGATGAATTGAAAATTGATCTAGAGGTCACTGTTGATCCTGATGTCACCGTCTCCGCAGTCTCGGATGTTGTGCCGGCTATCAGGCAAATGATGGCTAGTCGTTAGTTGCCTCAATCCTTTCTCAGCGAGTCGCTCCGGAAGCTAACGAAACCTAAATACGCGGGGTTCGGGAATGACGCGACTCGGTGCAAAGCCTTGGCACATGACGGCGCCTATGGGCGATCTTCCGAGCGTGTTCAGTTGAAGCAACTCAGTGAGTACATGTGGGAGATTCCCCAGTCCTTCAGACCCGGCATGAGAGTTGCGGGAAGAATCTACGCTGACAAGACACTTGTCGAGAAGATGCGAACCGATGCCACACTAGAGCAATGCGCAAACGTCGCAACCTTACCGGGAATACACAAGTGGTCAATAACGATGCCCGACGGCCACGAAGGCTACGGCTTTCCAATTGGCGGCGTCGCAGCAATGGACTACGATGAAGGCGTCATCAGCCCAGGCGGCGTAGGTTATGACATAAATTGCCTTTCAGGGGACAGCCTCGTCCTGACGGAATTAGGGTTCTCTCTACCTATTCGTCAATTTGAAGGGACTTGGCGGAAGCAACGAATCAAGTGCATATCCTCTCACAAGACCGTACGTCCGACGGACATCGCGAGATTCCTCAAACTTCCAACGGACAAGAAAGTCTATCGCGTTAGGAGCGAACTTGGCCATACGATCATCGCTACAGAAGACCATCCGTTCCTAACTCCGAAAGGGATGATTCCGCTAGGCAAGATAAGGGGCGAACCGGTAGCAGTATTTCCTTTCCGCGGCGTTCCGTATGAAGAACCAGAGAATCTAACGATCGTCTCAGAACGCAGCATCGAGGCCCTGCCCATACCGTGCGCAAAGAAACTGCTTGTCGCTGAACTGAAGAAGCGAGGCTTGCTTCCTCTCACCTCGAACTCTGAGAAACTTCCTCACCTCCTGAAGATCATGGGATTTGTGCTCGGCGATGGAGTAGTAGTGCTCACGAGGTCGACGCACATTGTAGGATTCTTTGGCAAGAAGGAAGATCTCGAAGATATTCGAGAAGACGTTGCGAAACTCGGTTTCAAACCGTCAAGAGTCTACTCAAGGCAAAGGAAAGAAAGCATAGTCACCAAGTACGGCTTGAAGGAATTCCAGACCGTCGAGCACAGCTTCAAGGTCGTGGGTAGAAGCTTTCCGGCACTACTGATAGCGATGGGCGTTCCGTCTGGAAACAAAGCACGACAGAGCTTCATTCTACCCTCATGGGTTTTCCGTCTGCCCTTGTGGCAGAAGCGTCTGTTACTAGCTGCTTTCTTCGGTGCAGAGCTCTCAAGCCCCAGCACGATGACAGGGCACGAACGGACATTCTATTCTCCAATGGTATCCCAAAACAAGAATCCAAGGCACCTAAAGAGCGGACTGACCTTCATGAAGCAGCTCAGAAGGTTACTTCATGATTTTGGGGTCGAGACACAGCCCCTTTTACTCGAGACGGGATCGGCGCTCGTGAAGAATGGCGAACCGTCGACTAGGATTCGAATGCAAATTCGAGGAACCCCGGAAAACCTCGTGAAGCTCTGGGGTACGATTGGTTTCGAGTATAATCGTGCGAGGGCCTTCCTTGCGAACGTTGCGGTTGGCTACCTCAGAATGAAATTGGCGCTTGTTGAGAGACGGGCTGCCATAGCGCAGCTCGCGATTCGTCTCCATGGTCAAGGAAGCTCAGCTTCAGAGATCTACGGAAGACTTGTGTCTGATGAGGCCAACAGGCGCTTCGTCGAGAGATCCCTCTATCAAGGTCGAATCGGTTCCCCGCGGATATCTCATGAATTCCCAACCTTCATGGCCTACTTGAAATCCGCCACTAAAGGGCTAGGCCGCTCGGGCGCGGTTTGGGATCGTATAGTCCGAAAAGAAGAGACCCCATTCAACGAGTATGTCTACGACTTCACCGTACAAGATTCTCATCACGATTTCATGGCAAACGGTTTTGTCGTGTCAAACTGCGGCGTCAGACTGATCCGCACCAATCTCAACGAAGGTGACGTGAGGCCAGTTCTGCCGAAGTTACTGGACACACTGTTCAATAACATACCGTCAGGTCTTGGGAGCCTCGGCAAAATCCGTGTCACGCAGGGTGAGATCGACAAAGTCGTCGACGATGGAGTCGAATGGGCAATAGATCACGGTTACGGATGGTCTGAAGACAAGAACCATTGCGAAGAGAACGGATGCATGGAATCCGCAGACCCATCCAAGGTTTCTTCAACAGCAAAAAGCAGAGGACATCGCCAACTCGGAAGTCTTGGGAGCGGAAACCACTTCCTCGAGATCGAGAGAGTGGACCAGATCCTTGACGAACGCGTCGCCAAGCATCTGGGAATAGAGCGCGTCGGACAGATATTCGTCCTAGTTCATACTGGGAGCAGGGGATACGGTCATCAGGTGTGCAGTGACTACTTGCGAGTCATGGAACGAGCCGTGAGCAAGTACCACATCAACTTGCCCGACCGGCAGCTCGCGTGTGCGCCCTCGAAGAGCCCAGAGGCAGAAGATTACCTCCCCGCGATGGGGGCGGCATGCAATTTTGCCTGGGTAAACAGGCAGATGATTACACACTGGACACGGGAAGCTTTCGAAAAAACGTTTGGCAAGACCGCTGACCAGCTTGACTTGCATCTAATCTACGATGTATGTCACAACATCGCAAAAATCGAGAACCATGTTGTTGACCAAGAAGGCCACCAGAAGAAAGTCATTGTTCACCGGAAAGGTGCGACTCGCGCGTTTCCTCCTGGACACTCTGACATTCCGGCAGAGTACAGAGAGATCGGACAGCCAGTCCTGATCCCTGGCAGCATGGGGACTTGTTCATGGCTGCTTGTCGGAACCGCGAAGAGCATGGAACTAAGCTTCGGCTCCACCGCCCACGGCGCAGGACGGATGATGAGCAGAGCAGCCGCAAAGAGACGATGGGGGCCAGAGGAAGTCAAGAAAGGACTCGCTGACAAAGGCATCATGATCCGAGCAGCTGAAATGGGAACAGTAACAGAAGAGGCGCCGGGAGCGTACAAGGACGTTGACCGTGTAGCAGAGGTCAGCCACCAAGTAGGCATCGCCACCAAAGTATGCCGCCTTACACCAATCGGAGTGACAAAAGGATAGAATCGTCTCCGGTGCGAAATGAATTCGCACGAACAGCAATCCTTCTGGGGCCCAGATATCTTGAGTAATCTGATGTTGATAACCAGAGCCAACTTCCTACTGTTGACGGTAGCCATCGTCGCAGCTGGACTATCGGCCTCGCTCTATGCGCATGGGGCCTTCAACCCGCTTGACGCTTTGCTAGTACTGATTGGAGCCTTGTTCACTCACATGGCGGTAAACGTGTTCAACAACTACTTCGACTACAGATCTAAGATCGACGCAAGAACAACCAAGACACCATTCAGCGGTGGCGTGAGCATACTAGTGGAAGGCAAGATGAAACCAGCTACTGCCTTCGGCGTTGGCCTCTTGTGCCTCATCGGGGCTGGTGTGATAGGTGTGTACTTCCTAGCGCGCCAGTTCTATCCTCTGTTTCCCATTCTCCTTTATGGACTAGTCGCGATATGCCTCTACACGCCGGTGTTATCGAGGATACATGCTCTGAGCGAGATCGTAGCAGGAACCGGATTTGGATTCATGGGGTTAGGAGCGTACGTTACTCAAGCGAGAGTCGTGGATGCTACAGGTATTGCGGTCTTCGTTCCTGTCAGCATCCTTGTCGGCTTGCTCCTCTTCTTGAACGAGTTTCCTGATGTTGAAGCGGACAGAGCCGCTGGCAGGAAACATGTAGTGATATTGCTTGGAAGGAAGACGTCAGCTTGGATCTACGTCGTCTTTCTTGTCGCAACATACCTGTCAATTCTCCTGTCAGTCGCCATGACAGCAGCTCCGCTGGCAGTTCTTATCTCTCTAATCACTACGCCAATCGCATACAAGGCGATGCGCATAGTACTCAAGAATTATGACCGAATTCCTGAGCTAGTGCCTGCAATAGGATTGAACGTAACAATCATCACTTCAACCATTGCATTGCTGGCTGCAGGATTCTTGATCGGTTTCTACATCTGATTCTTGAACAACCTCCCGCTGTGATGTTCGCGAGTAGCGGCGAAGCTTGCTACCTTGACCGTACGAACCTCCAAATGAGGACCAAACAAAGCACCGCGAGTACTATTACTGCGCCAAAAAGAGAACGGATAATCCTCGTGGCCAGAATCAGCATCACGAGCAGAATCCCGACAGCCAAATAGGCAAACAGTGATCCCGTTCGTGTTCTCATCTGAAGCAGCAGTAGCCCGCCCAGAACCACGATGAGCGCGACAATCTCCAGTGCGCTGAGCATTTCGCATTCCACTAATACTTCGATCCACGGCAGTCAGTTACGTTTCCTAGGTCTTGATGAGGAGCAATGGCGTTCTGCTGGGGATAGGCGTTTCCGAGAAGCGACTAATGCACTGAGCAGCATCGTCGGTACGCAGGAAATCGGAGCCAGAGGATGAGTCACGGATTAACCTAAAGGCCCATTCCCTTGAGTAAGAACTTCTTCTGGCAGTACGGGCAGTATGGGGCGAACCTCGAAATCCACTGCCCACAGTAGCCACATCTGATTGAAGTTGATGCCATGTCAATGCACCAGACTGAGAATGATGTTCAAGATACTTGCCTGTTCATGCCTACTTGATTGCCATATTCGGATGCGTGGGTTGGAGGTTTTCCCTCGATTGTGTCGAAACAACGAGGGCCGCCCAAGCTAAAATTGGCAGGACGTGTCGCCGGGCTTTGATTATGCACAAGCAAGGCGCCGATCGGAAGGAGGACTAATATACGATGACTAAGGCTACTCAGCGATCGATTTCCGATGGAACTCGTAGTTAACGGCCCCCTCGGAGCCCTCGGCAAGACAGCATTGGTCATCGAGATTCCATCATTCGACGCCGGACTCGTCGCTTTCCTCCTCATCTTTCTCTTGATGGGTATCATGTACTTCGTTCTCAGATCGGACAGAGACAAGGTGATGCCGCAGTTGAGTACGCTCGGACCACGAGATGTGGTCACACTTGACAATCCCCTATCGTCATCGGATGCTGCGTACGTTGGAATCACTACTCTTGTGATCTTGGAGATCCTCTTGGATGCCTTGATAGTGGTGAGTGTGCTTCAAGGGATGGGATCAATTGCAGTCGGAACTATGCTTGCAATCGCAACATTCCTAGCGGCAGCCATTCTAGCAGTTTACAAGAGCACGTTCATGAGCGAATCTTTCACGAGAAAACCACGATTGGAACACGTCGCGGCGAGCCTGTCAAAGAAGTCTGGTGAGGGTGAGTAGCATGACTGAGAAGACTGCCGACGGATCTGAGAAGAAACCTCGACGCCGCATGGATAGGCGTCAGTTCGTTCAGACGTTAGTCTCGTTGGGAATTGCAGGGACAGTCGTCTCGTTTCTGTCTCTGCTTACGTCGCTTCTTCCAAGTGCAGGAGCTGGCGGTGAAGAAGGAGAAGTCGATAACGTCTTCAAGTATGGGCTGGAAAAGGGCGCGTGGTACTCTGACAAGTCGGGAACCGACGTCAAACTGGAAGATTTCGACCAAGTCGGGAAAGGCGCGGGCGTCCTTTGGCGCGGAAGAATCCCTGCCATCCTCATACGCGTTGACGAAAGTAAGCTACAAGGCGCAACTGCCACAAGCGGGCTGGTTGCCTTCGCAGCCTCGTGCACTCATCTATGCTGCATATCCACCTGGCACTTGGATCGACCGAACGAGGATGTGCTGTTCTGCAGATGCCATGATGGCGCCTTCGATCCTTACAACATTGTGAAGGACGTTATGCTCAACGGCGCCGAGTATTCTGGAGCCAAAGTGATTGCGGGTCCTCCGCCGAGAGCTGCCCCGATCATACCGATAGAGATCACGGATGGAAAAGTCGCCGGAGTTGCCAAGGACCTCGGACTCTACGACTATTGTGGGTGAGCCAAGTTATGTCCTCAAGAACGAAAAGAATCTATCATTGGTTTGACAAGCGCTTGAACATCTCTCCGCTAATAGCGGAGGCTCAGAGAAGCATCAACTTCGCTCTGCCGAGCACCCACACACGACAGAACAGATCAAAGATCTTCTGGTTTGGCTATCCGTTCTATTACGCGGGTTCAATCTTGGCTTTCCTTGCTATTCTGCAGGGGATCACTGGCCTCCTTCTCGCTTTCAACTATGTGCCCTCCGCAGTCGGCGATCCGGGAACCCCAACGCTGGCGTACACGAGCGTGCAAAACATCATGAAGTCAATTCCGCTCGGAGCCCTGATCAGAGGCATACATCAGTGGGGCGCGAACCTCCTCGTGGCAGCTCTTGTCATTCACGCGTTCTGGGCGTTCTTCCGCAGCCCCTACAGAGTCGGAAGGGAAATCTCATGGGTGTTAGGCGCCCTTTCACTGGGCCTGGCACTCGCGTACTCCTTCTCTGGTTACCTTCTTCCTTGGGATCAGCTTGGCTACTGGGCTGCAACGATTAGTGTGCAAATAATGAGATCGATCCCGGTTCTCGGCGACTTGATTGCCCAGATCCTTCTTGGGGGAACGACTCTGTCCCCGGTCACTCTGGATAGGATGTACTTCTATCACGTGAGCCTACTGCCCGTAGTAGCCATAGTTCTTGTCGGCGCGCACATCGTGTTGGTTATGCTTCAGGGTGTTTCGGAACCCGAGGAGGTCTGGAGACCTGAGAAAACAGGTCAGACGTCGGAGCAAAAGCAGGCAGGGCCACTCTTCGGTCCCTTCCTACCACACCAAATCACACCTGTCCTGATACTCTCGCTTACTACGCTCGGAATTGTCCTACTCTTGGGAGCATATGCCGTCCAGATGCCGGGCGATCCAGCGAATAGGTTCCTCACGCCTCAGTTCATAGCGCCTGAATGGTACTTCCTCTGGGCGTATGGCCTTCTCAAATGGGTCGGCTGGGTCTATGAGGTCGTGCGTTTTGTTCCTCCGGCCACAGTGTTCGGTATCGATCTGTTGAGCGCCAAGGTCGTTGGCATACTGGTTGCCGGCGCAATGTTCCTAGTGCTTGTCCTGATGCCGCTCCTCGACCGTGGAGACGAAGTGCGTGTTCTTCGGAGACCATTGAAGACAGCCATCGGAGTCTGGTCTATTGGACTCCTTTCGGCCTTGACACTTTATGCGCTGAACGAGATCCTTTCATCATATCTCTCTATCCCAATCGACACGATGAACCTGGTTCTAGGATCGATCGTTATCGTTGTTCCACTCGCGGTTGCCGCACCCTTCTACGTGATAATACGTCGTCATGCCGCAAAGGCGAGTGCGAAGGAGGCTTAGGCTTGGACATCATTAGAGATGTCTTCCAACATGTTCCGCTGTCCTTCGTGATCGCCTGGTATGCGATCGGCATCATCAGCGCATACATCTTCATCACGGGAATCAGAAGACATGTGCAAGCATGGAGGCAAGGAAAAGCAGAACAGAACCAGGGAACGACGCTCTCACGCCTCAAGAGACTCGTCTATTTCGGCTTGGCACAAGGGAAGATCCTCAACAAGAAATACAATGGAACAATGCACGTACTCATCTCGATTGTCGGGTTCCTGCTGTTACTCGGAATGTTCTTCCCTGTGTTGGAGGGTATCGTAGGCTACTTAGCTCTGCTGTTCGCTCTTGGATTGATCCTGCTAGAATACAAACGTCTCAGAGCTACCGGGCCTCCTCTTGAGACGGCTTGGGAAGACTCCTTCGTCTTCGGCGTCATTGTCGCGATGGCAGTGTCCGGATTCCTCATGATGGGAGTCAACACTTGGGCTTGGAACTCCCCTGCTGGAGACGTACTCTCACCGCTATTCACGCCGCTGGGACCTAAAGTGCTCGTGGACCTCTACCCGAGCCTCTTTCTCGTTCACTCGGCGCTGGTCTTCTCGCTAATCGCGTACATACCGAACTCCCGTCTGATTCACCTGATCACGTCGCCGACGAACGTCTACTACGCACCGATTACCATCAAGGGCGAGATGACGACGCCATTCGACCTCAAACAGATGATGGAGTCCGGAAACTTTGACATCAAGGTCGGAGCATCGGAGATCAACGACTTCACGTGGCGACAGAAACTCAGTTTCGATGCTTGCACACTATGCCAGCGATGCTCAGACGCGTGTCCTGCAAAGGCAAGCGGAACCAAACTATCACCGATGCATCTCATACTCAAACTGAAGAACCTTGAGCTCCAACCCCCGGACACTATGAAACAGCTACACGGACAAACAGTGGATCCGGAAGAGCTATGGGCCTGCACCACCTGCCGCGCTTGCGTCCAAGAATGCCCGGTTCTGATTCACCACGTCGATGCGATCTGTGACATGCGCCGACACCTGATGGCGGAAGGCAAGGTGGACAAGAAGAAGCGCGACCTCCTCACCTTCCTGACAACGGTCGGCAACACGTACGGACTTGCCACTTCAGATAGAACAAAATGGGCAGAAGGACTCGACCTGAAGCCGTATGGCGATGAACCTGACCAAGAATTCCTGTACTGGGTCGGATGCGCTGGCTCATACGACACACGAAACCAAATGGTGTCTCGCGCACTCGTCAAGATCATGAAGACGGCTCAAATCAAGTTCGGAATACTAGGAAACGATGAGAAATGCAACTGCGAGGTCGCACGTCGAGTCGGTGAAGAAGGACGATTCCAACAGACAGCAATGGAGTTGATCGACCTGATGAACAAACGCGGCGTCAAGAAGATCGTTACACAGTGCCCCCACTGCTACAACACCTTCAAGAACGAATACCCCCGATTCGGCGCAACATTCCAGGTCATACATCATTCTCAGCTGATAGCGCAACTATTGCGTGAAGGAAAGCTGAAACTCAAGAAAGGAATCGAACAGACCATCGCATACCACGATCCATGCTACTTGGGTAGATACAACGACGAATACGAAGCCCCGCGAAACATCATTCGCACACTCTCCAATGGAAAACTCGTCGAACTCCCACGATCCCGCGCTAAGAGCTTCTGCTGCGGCGGAGGCGGAGGTAACACTTGGTATACCGTAGAAGCCGAGAAGAAGTGCAGCGTGATAAGGATCGCTGAGGCTCAGCAACTATCCCCCGATATCCTAGCAGCAGCTTGCCCCTACTGCATCTCCATGTTCGAGGATGCCTCAAAGGTTCTAGGCACGTCGGAGAAGATGCCTATCCGGGACATCGCCGAGCTAGTCGCAGAGGCGCTCGAATAGTCAATATCATAAACCTCACTTGGCTATAGGTGCGGGGCGCCCTGTGGAGAAGAAAAACATGCCGAACATAATTGTGCTTGTAAAGCAGGTCTTCTACACGCAAGACCTGCGAATTGACCGGACCAACAAGAAACTCGTGACAGAGGGTGTGGCCCGCGTCATTAGCGAATCAGACAAGAATGCGATTGAGGAAGCCGTCAGGCTGAAAGAGAAGCTCAGCGGAAAGATCACAGTGCTCACGATGGGACCAGCGCAGACAAAGGAAGCGCTTCGTGAGGCCATAGCTATGGGAGCCGACGAAGGCTACATGCTAACCGGCCCGGAGTTCGAGAACTCAGACGCTCATGCCACAGCGGCCTCTCTAGCGGCCGGTATCAAAAAGATCGGACAGTTCGATATGATACTGTGCGGCGAAACATCTGAGGATCAGTACTCGTTCCAAGTTGGACCTCGAACAGCCGAGATCCTGAACCTTCCACAGATAACCTATGCAGTCAAGATCACAATTCAAGACGGGAAGATCGTCGCTGAGAGAAGCCTCGAGGACTCCTACGAGACAGTGGAATCCAAACTCCCAGCATTCATCACGGTCTCACGAGAGATCAATGAACCGAGACTCCCGACACTCATGGCCATAATGGCCGCCTCAAAGAAACCCATGACCGCTTGGACGGGTGCGGACATTGGATTGAAGCCCAACGAACTTGGCCGTGATGGCTCGCTGACAGAACCTCTGAAATCAGCTGTGGCCACAGGCGAAAGGAAGAGAATCCTCATACAAGGCGAGCCCAAGGAGGCCGCTGAGAAACTTGCTAGTGCCTTAGTCGGCGAAGGAGTGGTGAAAGTAACTTGACAACCGCTCAGAAATACGAGGGAGTCTGGGTTTTCTCCGAGAACCCCGCAGTAACACGAGAGCTGCTCTCGAAGGGACGGGAACTCTCAGGCAAACTCGGAACCCATCTGGCAGCCGCCGTCCTCGGTGACAACGCTGCGGAGACGAGCAAGGAGCTCATAGCTTTCGGCGCAGACAAGGTCTACACCGTTCAAGACCCATCCTTGAAGACGTTCGAAGTTCACCCATACTCAGACGTATTGACTGAGATGGCCCGGACCTACCGGCCAGATGTCATACTTGTCGGGGCAACTCGAAGCGGACTCGAACTCGCTGCCAGACTTGCGGAACGGCTCAAGACCGGATGTTGCACAGAATGCTCGAAACTGGATGTTGACCCTGAGAAGAAGTGCGTGGTTGTCGATCGCCTAGTGCTCGGAGGTAACATTACCGAGACGCTGATCATTCGAGCCAAGCCACAGATCTTCACTCTCCCGAAAGGAGTCTTCCAACCACTAAACAAGGATCCGAGTCGAACTGGAGAGACAGTTCAAGTCCAGCCGAAGATTGCCGAGTCCCCTGTGAAGGTGCTTGGCCGGAAGCCAAAGCAGTTTGCAGGTGTGAGAGTCACAGAAGCTGAGGCTATTGTCTCATTTGGACGCGGCTTAAAGAAGAAAGAAGACATGCCAATAATCGAAGAGCTCGCGAAGACAATCACCGGCGTCGTCGGCTGCTCACGACCGATCGCCGAGGACCTAAAGTGGCTCCCGATCGATCAATATGTAGGACTGTCCGGCCAGAAGGTTGCACCGAAATTGTATCTCGCCTGCGGCATATCTGGACAGATACAACATATCACGGGCATTCAGAACGCTCGTGTCGTGGTGTGCGTGAACACGGACGCGAAAGCACCGATCTTCGAGTATGCCGACTACGGAATCGTTGGAGATCTCTACAAGATCGTGCCAGCCTTAACGGAGGCCTTCAAACAACTCTCATCGCGGAAGTAACTCGATTCCCCACCCACTCCCGAACAGTCTGAGACTAAGAGCGGATCATAGTCAGCATCATCTTGAATCTCCCAGGCCCTTCCAAGGCGTGTGGCTCATTCGCTGGCATCAGAATCGCTTCGCCTTCCTTCAACCGATGGCTGTTTCCCGAGATCGTGACCATTGCTTCTCCGTCGAGAATGCAGATAAGAGCATCAAATGGCGCGGTGTGTTCGCTTAGTCCTTGCCCTCCATCAAAGGCAAACAGTGTCACAGTTCCCGTCTTCTTCTCCAGTAATGTCTTGCTTACTATGGCACCTTCTTGGTAGCTGACCAGATCAGTCAACTTAGCAGCTTTGTCCCTCAAGGTTTTCCGGTCAACAAATCCTGCATTATCCGTCATGTGATTGGTGCCTTCCGCGAATCGATACAAGAACGGAATAGACATGTATAGGTAATGTGGCTAACACCAAATGAGTGGGCCGAGCAGGAACCCAAATGCTCGATAGACCTGAAAATAGGAAGTCACAGTCAAATTGGCACAGCTCAGAATTCCTCACCTCGACGACGTCTACGCGGCTAGAAACATCGTGAATCGCTACCTGAAACCAACACCCCTTCTCTATTCACGGCGACTTTCGAAACTACTTGGATGTGAGATCCACTTGAAGCTGGAGAATCTTCAGCCAACGAGAGCGTTCAAGGTGCGCGGGGGGGTCTACTACATGGAAAGAATGAAAGACCAAGCGCTCAGCCACGGAGTCATCACAGCGTCGACTGGAAATCATGCGCAATCAATCGCTTACGCAGGTATGCTGTTCGGGGTGAATGTTCGCATCGTCATGCCTCATGGCGTTCCGCAGATGAAAACCGAGGCGGTCAAGGGCCTTGGTGCTGAGGTGATCTTTCACGGCACGTACTATGAAGAGGCCCGCGAGTACGCAGAGAGATTGGCTTCCCAGAGAGGATTCCTGAATGTGCACGGAATCAACGAGCCGCTGCTGTACGAAGGCGTCGGAACCATGCATCTTGAAGTCTTCGAAGAGCTTCCGGACATGGACATGGTCATCAATCCTATCGGCGGCGGATCAGGAGCTTCTGCCGCATGCATAGTCTACAAGAGCTTGAATCCCCGCATCAAGGTGATAGGTGTACAGGCCGAGGGTGCGCCAGCCTTCTACAATTCGTGGAAGAAAGGCACCATTACGCCCACTGACGGTGTGAAAACGGCTGCAGAAGGCCTTGCGACAAGCCGAGCGTACGAGTTGCCCCTGAGTATTCTGAGAGAGAAGTTGGACGACATCATACTCGTCAGCGATCAAGAGATGAATCAAGCGATCAGAGCTATCCTGCATGCAACAGGACAAGTGGCGGAACTGTCAGGTGCCGCATCCACCGCGGCAGCTTTCAAGATCAAGAACGAGCTGGCCGGAAACAAGGTGGTGCTCATGCTCACCGGCGGTAACATAGAACCCGAGCAGCTTGCGCGGATCCTACAGGAACATGCATAGATGCGGCGCGGATCAGGCCTTGGTCCTATGGGGTTCCACGATGAATGGAAGCGAAAGGATCGAGGAACAGAGCAGGCTGATCGACAGACGAGGATCGAGTCCTAGCCTAGCCAGAGTCCTGGCCTGCATATCTATGTCATCTGCCTTGCTCAGAATCGCAGCAACATCAAAGGTTCGGGCGATTGAGAAGATCTTCTCAAGTCGGCGGTCCGGGAGTCTAAAGAGCATCCTCCGAATGCGCCGCATTACGTCGAAATCGTGCCCTATCTCGTGTTTCCATCGTCTCTCATACTCTGAAAGGAACGACTCAGAAGTGTCCCCCGCTCTGGATGCTTCGTGCGCGATCTTGCCGGCGATCCTTCCGCAGATGAGGCTGAATATGATTCCTCCGCCAGTTGTTGGTTTCACTTGCTGCGCCGAATCTCCTGCAATCAACATGCCTGGAGAGTAGGTCTTAGGAACCGGGCCGCCCAAAGGTATCGGATGATAAGAAACGTCACCCATTTGTGCGTTCTTCAGTTTCCGTGAGACGACCGGATGTCTTTTCACTAGTCTCTCGAGGAAGAGACGCGGGTTGCCTTCGCGAGTAGCGAGTCCAACCTTTGCGGACCCGTCTCGCCAAGGAATTATCCATGCGAAGAATCCGGGCGCATACGAGGACCCAAGATAGACCTCGACGATGTCTTGGTTCAAGTCTTCTATGTGATCGACGCGGACCTGGGCTGAGTTTACCCACATCTGTTTGTGTCGTTCGGCTGTGGGCCGGAGACATGTGAGCGTTGGCGATGCGCCTTCGCATTCCACAACAAGCTGACAGCTGAGCGTATGTGACTTAGCACCGGCTGAGACCTGTAATTGGAAGCGATTATTGTCAGTTATTTGGGTCGAGTTGGCTCGTGTGTTGAACTGGATCTGCGCTCCTGCCCTCTGAGCTCTACTCGCAAGGTGCTCGTCGAAGGCTCTGCGGTCAAGAACCCAGGTGATCGGGGCTTGACGCTCTAGAAGGAGAGTCTGGCCTGATGGAGAATAGAAGGCTGCACCCCGAATCTGGTTCTTTATGATTTGGCTTGGTAGTGAGACGCCTAGGCGCTTCATGCTGTTGATTCCAACATGCCCTGAACAGTGTGACGGGACTCCTACCCGATCGTGCTCTTCCAGCAGAAGAACTCTGGATCCCAAGGACGCGGCTGTTTCGGCGGCAGTGGCGCCGGCTACACCGCAACCGACTACAATGATGTCGGCGTCGGAATTCACTGGATATGCATGCCCCGGTTGGGAACAGCCTCTTCGCCTAGGGCTGAAGGCTGGGTGATCGCTGCGAGGCCGATTCTGATAGATAAGGCTCGTGAGCACGCGCGCGATACCGGGCTATGACTGTCTGGGCGCAACGAGTTCTACTCGTCTCTTTCCTTTCATGAGACGCGAGACGTGCAGGATGCCGTTGATTTCGAGTTTAAGGAGGACATTGTTGAGTTCCCGAAAGCTGATTTCGCCGTAGCTCTCTCTGACTTGATCTAGCAGATCACCGTCGGTGAGCGGTCCTTTGCGTTGTAGAGTCTCAACGACGGCTAAGTTGAGAGGGCGGGGTCCCCAGACCTTGTTCATCGAACTCTCCTACATTTGTCCTATGAGATGATCGCGGTTGGAATGACCCGCTCTTTTCTAGAACGCTCGGAGAACTGCGAGTAGTACTCTTCCATCTTCTCGTTGATGCTTGGTTTGATCGTTTCCATTGCGTAGTCGAAGTCTTTGCGCGTAACCTCTTTGGCATCTATGCTGTCGCGAAGTGCGTTCATGGCTGCCTCCCTGCAGAGGGCCTCAACATCTGCTCCAGAGTATCCTTTTGCCTTCACGGCAATCTCTTGCAGGTCAACATCCTTTGAGAGCGGCATGTCGCGAGCATGGATTTTGAAGATCTGCGTGAGCGCCTTTGGGTCTGGTGCTGGCACGTCAATGAGCCGGTCGAACCTGCCGGGGCGCATGACTGCTGGATCGAGTATGTCGGGCCTGTTGGTTGCGGCAATTACGACAACGTTTTGGAGTGACTCTATGCCGTCCATTTCTGTGAGAAGTTGGCTGATTACCCGCTCAGTCGCTCCAGAGTCGGAATATCCTGCTCCTCTTCTGGGGATAATGGAGTCGAGTTCGTCGAAGAAGATTATTGCTGGCGCTGCGGTCCTTGCCTTCCTAAAGACCTCTCTGATTGCTTTTTCGGATTCCCCAACCCACTTGGAGAATATTTCTGGCCCCTTGACTGCGATGAAGTTGGCCTCGCTTTCCGTTGCAACGGCCCGTGCGAGCAGAGTCTTGCCACATCCTGGTGGACCGTAGAGGAGTATGCCTCTTGGCGGTTTGATGCCCATTCTCTTGAAGACCTCTGGCTTCTTGAGAGGCCATTCGACCGATTGTATTAGCTCGTTCTTGATTCTGTCGAGTCCTCCGACTTCTTTCCAATGTACTGATGGTACCTCGACGTAGACTTCCCTCATTGCGGTGGGGGTGATCTCTCTGTACGCGGAGAGGAAGTCGTCTTCCTTCACGACCATCTTCTCTAGTATTTCGGGTGGAACTCGTTCCTCTTCCAAGTTAATCTCGGGCATGTATCGCCTGAGCGCTTTCATCGCTGCTTCTCTTGAGAGCGACGAGATGTCAGCTCCAGTGTATCCGTGTGTGATATCCGAAAGACGTTTGATATCTACGTCTTCGGCGAGCGGCATGTTCCTGGTGTGTATTTGTACGATTTCGTTGCGACCTGCCTTGTCAGGGACGCCGATCTCTATCTCTCGGTCGAACCTCCCAGGACGTCTCAACGCTGGGTCGATCGCGTTGGGTCTGTTTGTTGCGCCGATGACTATGATGTTGCCTCTGGTTCCCATTCCGTCCATGAGTGAGAGAAGTTGCGCGACAACGCGCCGTTCAACCTCGCCTGTGACTTCTTCGCGCTTCGGTGCAATCGCATCCATCTCATCGATGAATACGATGCTCGGCGCGGTCTCCTGTGCCTTCTGGAATATCTCTCGGAGCCTAGCTTCGGATTCGCCATAGAACTTTGACATTATCTCTGGTCCAGAGATTACGTAGAAGTTAGCATCAGACTCATTCGCAACAGCCTTTGCCAGAAGCGTCTTGCCGCATCCAGGAGGACCATAGAGGAAGACTCCTCTAGGCGGTTCGATACCGAGCCTCTGGAACAATTCTGGATGCCGAAGAGGAAGCTCGACCATCTCCCTGATGCGTTGTATCTCTTCATGAAGACCTCCGATGTCTTCGTAGGTGACCATCGAGATGCCTTTCTTCTCCGGCGTCGGCTCACTGAGAACTTGTACGTGACTGGTCTCGAGTATCTTGACTGGGCCGTGCGGTCTGGTTCGTGTGACTACAAGCGGGACTGCGCTTCCGAAGATGGATAGGAGAGTCATGTCGCCTTCAACGAACGGCATGTCCATGAATCTGCGTTTCACGAAACTGACGAATTCCTCATCGACGCTCAACCTAACGTCGGTCGGCGCGAAGATTATCGCCTGAGCTTCTTTGACATCGGCCTTTTTGAGCACCACATACTCGTTCAGTGCTACGCCCGCATTCCTTCTGATGAGGCCGTCCATTCGGACGATCTCTTCGCCTTGGTCTTCCGCGTATGCGGGCCAGGCGACGGCGACTGTCATTTTCTTGCCATGAATCTCGACAAAGTCGCCTGCAGTGATTGTGAGTTTCTGCATTGTCTCGTTGTCTATCCTCACTTTGCCGTGGCCGACGTCTCTCTGTCGTGCGTCGGCGACTCTCAACTGTATGTCCTTTCCTGCCATCTCTCCTCATTCCTTGATTTTGATCGTGCGGGGCCCGGCTTTCCTACTGTCGCCGAGCTCGCCGCAGTCTGTTACTATAGGTAACGAGTCGTGGATATAAGCGTTACTTTTAGTAACAAATCTCAGGTCCGCCACACATTGACGACCTGAATCTCACCCACATTCTCCACGGACTTCAGCGCCTCTTCAACCTTGTCCATCTGTCCCTCCGCATCAGGCATTGCGACCCTCGCAACCAATGCCACGAGCCCAAAAGCTATAGGC
>Ga0209609_10000420_pt1 | contig 25608 bp, 21 predicted proteins | sample LakKivw325mmetaG_FD_184136 | JGI IMG/M metagenome (GOLD analysis project Ga0209609, IMG submission 184136) | Anoxic lake water microbial communities from Lake Kivu, Rwanda to study Microbial Dark Matter (Phase II) - Lake Kivu water 325m metaG... | ecosystem: Environmental > Aquatic > Freshwater... | reverse complement strand
CCTGTCGTGCTGGGCCGCACCGGCCTCAAGGTCGGGCGCCTCGGGATCGCTTCGGGCTATAAGGCCCCGACGGCCGCCATCGAGGAAGCGTTCGAGCGGGGCTGCAATTACTTCACCTGGGGGACGGTCGTCAAGGGCTATGCGCCGGCCATGACCGAGGCGCTGAAAACGATCGTCGCCAAGGGCCAGCGCGACCGGCTGGTGCTGGCCGCGTTCACGTACGCCCACAGCAATTTCTTCACGGAAAAGCTGCTGCGGCGCGGTCTTGGCCGGGCCGGGCTCGATCACGCCGATGTCCTCATCCTGGGCTACTTCTCGCGCCGGCCGCCGCGGCGGCTGATCGACGGGGCGCTGCGGATGAAGGAGAAAGGGCTGGTGAGGTTCGTCGGGCTTTCGAGCCACAACCGGAAGCTCCTCGGGACGCTGGCGGGGGAGGGAGAGTTCGACGTCCTTCATTTCCGCTACAACGCCGCCCACCGCGGCGCCGAGGCGGACATCTTCCCGTTCGTGCCCAAGGAAACGGAGAAGCGGCCGGGACTGGTCTGCTTCACGGCCACGAGCTGGGGCCAGCTGCTCAAAGCCAAGAAGATGCCGCCGGGCGAGGCGCCCCTCGCGGCCGCCGATGCCTATCGGTTCGTCCTTTCGGATCCGGCCGTGGATGTCTGCATGTCGGGGGCGAAAACGGTGGAGCAGATGCGCCAGAACCTTGCCGTCCTCGACTCCGGCCCCATGACGGAAGCCGAGCTCACGCGGACGCGCCGGATCGGCGATTTCGTCTACGGCCCCAAGAAGCGAGCCTGATCGATCTACCCGTCACCCTCTGGAGTCCGGGGATTTGACAGACCGATCAGAAAGTCGGAAACGGGAGCGTGATCATGGCCAAGATCGTCGAGGACACGATCGTCCTCGTCCCCCAGGAAGTGGTGGACAAGGACCAGGCCTGGTTCTGGAAAGAACGCTGGCAGAGGCTCGATGCCGGCCTCCGGGAGAAGCTCAAGAAGCAGATCGGCCTCCTGACCGCGGCCCCCCGCCATCCCTCGCCGGATAACGTCCTCGAAATGGCCGCGGAAACAGGCTGTTCGGCCTACGATGCCGAATTCGTGGTCCTGGCGAAGGAGCTGCGGGTTCCGCTCGTGACGACGGACAAGGAGCTCCTCGAGAAATTCCCCGATACGGCGATGACCCCGGAAGCGTTCCTGGCCCGTTAGCCCGCCTATCTCGGCCTGCCAAGCGAAGAGGCGGGTCCTATTGCGCCGAGAGCTTGGTCACCAGTTGCGTCGTGAGGTCTAAGATCTTGGCGAACGCCGCGGCGACGTAATCGTCGAGCTTCTTCAGGGCCGCCGTCCTGTCCTTGCGGTAGAGTGACGTGAAATCCCTCTCGAACTTCGGCCGGGCGGCGAGGAATTCCTTTTCGACCGGGAAGAGGTCCTTGACGAAGACGGCGTGCGTCGGGCCGTAATTGGCCTCGGCGATCTTTTCGAGGGCGAGGACCTTGGTGTTCAGCAGGTCGCTCTTCGCCGCCTTGATCTCGGCGTCCTCGAAATGGAGCTTGGCCATGGCCCCGTAGTCGTGTTCGGCCGGTCCGGCTCCTGCCCCGGGCGGCAGCGTCGCGACGCCGTAATAGAGCGGCAGGAAGACGGTCGTATCGGGCTTGCCGAAAGCCAGCCACATCGCGGTCGCCAGGGGCTCAGGCCCCTTGGAGCGCAGAGAGACGACGAAAGAGTTGATGGTCGAGGCCGTGCAGATCGTGCGGAACTTGGTCCGGTTCGGCGTCCCCGTCTTGTAGCCGTCCGTGGCGTCATAAGGCGTGCCCTCATAGTGGTCCCGGAGGATGGCCATCAGCGCTTCGGGGGTCGCCTTTTTCGCCGGCTTGACCGAGAACGGATAGTCGTGGACGAGCTCCCAGGCCTTCCCGGTGAGGAGGCACAGGCCGCGCCAATGGCGCAGCGCGTTGCCGTCGGCGGCGGGTTCGCGGTTCGAGGGCCGGTCAAAGGCCTTCTTGAAGTCGAACGCGCCGTCCTTGGCTTCGTCATACCAGCCGTTCTTCTTGGCGTATTCGACGATGTCGGGGCTTCCCATGAAATGGTCGGGATCGCCGGCGCGGACCTGGCGGATCGTAAAGAAGTTGGGGATGACGGCCACTTCGTCGTCGGGGACGCGCTCGGCATACCAGTGGCGGCCCCTGAGGGCGGCCAGCATCCAGGCCTCGTTCTTGTCGGCGATGGAGTAAGTCCGGCCGGAGGCGCGGTAGCCGTAGGTCTCGATGAGCTTGCCGGCCAGGCGCACCGCTTCGCGTGCCGAGGTCGCCTTTTCGGCCATGAGCCGGCGCAGCATCCAGCCGATGCCGCCGTCGGTAGAGTCCTCGGCGGTCACGCGCGAGGGGCAGCTGTCCGAGGTGATGACGACGCCGTGGTCGTTGACGAAGCTGTCGGCGAACTCCTGGGTCGTGGCCTCGATCCACAGGAAGCCGTTCGTGCGGCCGTCGGTCTCGTAGGTTGCGCCGCCGCCGAGGGCGACCTTCTGCGGGCCGCCGTAGTCGCGGGCCTTGATCTTGCGCAGATTGACGACGATTTCGCCGCGGTCGTCCTCGTTGTGGGCGACGATGACCGAGCCGTCGGCGCTGGCCTTGCGGCCGACAAGGACGGTGAAGCATTCGGTCCCTTCCCGGCCGGCGGCCGCGGCGAAGACCGCGGAGGCGAGAAGGACGATCAGGACGGGGAGGGCGAGCTTTTTCACGCACTTCATGCCGACCACTCTACTCCGCATCGCCGGGATCGTTCAAGTGGCGGCGCCGAGGAATGCCGCTCGCTCTCGTTTGACAGGCCGGGGCGGGCGCCGATAGAATGGGTTTTCCCATGGCTGCGACGGCAAAAGAGAAGAACTATCAAGACCTCAAGGCCTTCGCCCTGGGGCTCGGCTTCGATCTCTTCGGCGTCGCGGACGTGGCCCCGCTCAAGGCGGACTTCCTGCTCGAGCCGGAGACGCGGGACCGCTTCGACCTGGCTATCTCGCTCGGCAAGCGCCTGAACGGCCCCGTGCTCGACGATATCCGCGACCACCCCACCGCGCTCTATTTCCACCACTACCGGCAGATGAACTTCTTTCTCGACCGCGGCGCGCTGGCCGTCGCCGACCACATCCAAAAGATGGGGGCCCGGTCGCTGCCGATCGCGGCCTCGCAGATCATCGATTGGGAGAACCAGCGGGCCCACGTCTCGCACAAGCACGTCGGGCGGGCCGCCGGCCTGGGCTGGTTCGGCCGCAACAACCTGCTCGTCCATCCGGAGCTCGGCGCGCAGTTCCGGCTGGTCACGGTCCTGACCGACCTGCCGCTCGCGGCCGACGCCCCGCTCGACCGCGGCTGCGGCTCGTGCCGGGCCTGCGTCAAGGCCTGCCCGTGCGGGGCCATCAAGGATTCGCGCGAAGCCTTCGACCACCGTGCCTGCTATGAGACCCTCAAGGAGTTTCGCAACAAGGGCTATACCAATCAGTTCATCTGCGGCATCTGCGTCCGCGACTGCCGCGGCCCCAAGGGAGGACCGTTATGAAGACGAAGAGAGGAATGACCCGTCGCGAATTCTTTTCCGCCGGAGCCGGGCTGGCCGGAGGCGCCGCGATCGCGGCCGGCGCCGGGGCGCGTCCCGGCTGGGCCGCCGCGCGGCGCGCCGTCCGCGGCGCTGCGGCCGAGAAGTCGCGCGTCGTCCTGGTCAAGACCGATTCCCGGGCCGACGGCGTCAAGAAGTGCCTCGACCTCCTGAAGATCAACCCCTTCGAGGGCCAGAACGTCCTCATCAAGCCGAACCTCAACACCTCGGACGAAACGCCCGGCTCGACCCACGTCGACACGCTCAAGGCGCTCCTCGAGCGGGCCCGCGAGATGGGGGCCAAGAACCTTTCCATCGGGGACCGCAGCGGCCCGGAGCCGACGGCCCAGGTCTTCGAGAAGAAGGGCCTCCCGGCCCTGGCCGCCGCCTTCAACGCCAAGCTCCGGAACTTCGACGAGCTCGGCGAGAACGGCTATCTCCGGTTCAACCCGCCGGCCTCGCATTGGAAGGACGGCTTTCTCGTCGCCCGCCCGGTCGTCGAAACCCCCTGTGTCGTCTCGACCTGCTGCCTCAAGACCCACCAGTTCGGCGGGATCTTCTCCATGTCCCTCAAGAACTCGGTCGGCATCGTGCCGCGCGCCGGCCACTCGTTCATGAAACAGCTCCACGGCTCGCCCGACCAGCGGCGGATGATCGCCGAGATCAACGCCGCCTACCAGCCCGGCCTGATCGTCCTCGACGGGCTCGTGGCCTTCGTCGACAAGGGCCCTATGACCGGGCCTCGCAAGGACGCCGGCGTCTTCCTCGCCGGCACGGACCGGGTGGCCGTCGACGCCGTCGGCCTGGCCATCCTCAAGGACCTGGGCTCGAACGACGACATCATGAAGACACCGATCTTTGCCCAGGACCAGATCGCCTGGGCGGTGACGCTCGAGCTCGGGGCGGCCTCGCCCGCGGACATCGTCATCGAGACGGGCGACGCGGCCAGCGAGGCTTACGCCGCGACGGTTCGCAAGGTCCTGGCCGCCGGTTGACGGCGCGCCGGCCCCGGGCCGGTCCTCACGCCGGGCCGATCGGTTCCTCGATCGACACGGCCGCCATCCCTCCCAGGAAGCGGGCCCCGTTCTCCGTGACGACCATGCAGTCCTCGGTCCGGATGCCGAACTTCCGGATGATGTAGATGCCCGGCTCGTTGCTGAAGGTCATGCCGGGCTGGAGCTTCAGGGTGTTCCCTTTGACGAGATAGGGGTACTCGTGCCCCTCCATGCCGATGCCGTGGCCGAGCCGGTGGGAGAAGTACCTGTAGCCCGGCCCGTAACCCGCGTCCTCGACGACCTTGCGGGCCGCGGCGTCGACCGATTCGCACGTGGTCCCCGGCCGGGCGGCCTGGAGCGCCGCGTCCTGGGCCTTCTTGACAATGTCCCAAACGCGCCGCTGCTCGTCGGAGGGGCGGCCGAAGACGACCGTCCGGGTGACGTCGGAGCTGTAGCCCTCGACCGAGCAGCCGCCGTCGACGAGGACGCAGTCGCCCGGCTGGAGCGTCCGCGCCACCTGGGAGCCGTGCGGGAAGGCCGTGTTGGGCCCGAACTGCGGCCCGCCGCCGCCCTGCGAGCCCAGCTTCTGGGTGGCCATGGCGATGGCCCCGCCGAGGTCGCGCGTGGACATGCCTTCGCGCAGGGTCTTGAAGCCCTCGCGGTAGGCGAGCTTCGTGACGCGGTTGGCCAGGTCCATGCAGGCGATCTCTTTGGCCGTCTTGATCCCGCGGCAGCCCTCGGTGACGGGCGCGCCGTTGACGATCTCCGCCCCCGTGAGCGTCCGGCGCAGGCCGAAGACCTCGAAGGCCCGCAGGTCGGGCGCGGCGGCCAGCTTGCCCGTCGAGGCGCCGATGTCCTTGAGGACGCTGCCGATGAGGGCGTAGGGGTTCGCGTCCTCGTCCCAGACGCGGACCTGCGCCCCGGGCGGCAGCAGCTCCTCGGCGCGGTCGATCTCGAAGGACGGACAGATCCAGGTGGGGTGCTTTTTCTGGCTGAGGACGAGGCCGAAGACGCGCTCGCTCAGCCACCAGCGGACCTTTGTGAAATAGACGAGGTTGGCGCCGCCGCCGATGAAGAGGGCGTCGAAACCGCGCTCGGCCATCAGCCGCCTGGCCTTTTCGAGGCGCGCGTCGTAGTCCTCGGACAGGAGCGGCGGAACGCCCTTGACGAGGTTCTCGAGCTCCTGCGGCGGCGGGGGAGCGGACGGCGCGGCCTTCAGCCTCGGACCGAGACCCAGGGCGGCCAGCGAGATCGTTCCGGCCTTGAGGAACGAGCGGCGGGTGGACGGCATAGCACACCTCCTTGAAGTCCGAAGGAATATCACAATTCGCGGGCGGAGGAAAGGCCGGCCTAGCGGTCGAGGTCCCGGATGAGTTCCTCGACCTTGAGGATGAGCTCCCTGTTGCCGATGAAAAGCGGCGTCCGCTCGTGAAGCGACGCCGGCGTGACGTCGAGGATCGGCCCGCGGCCGTTGGAGGCGTAGCCGCCGGCCTGCTCGGCGATGAAGGCGAGCGGCGCGGCCTCGTAGAGGAGCCGCAGCTTGCCCGACGGCGCCTTGGGGTCCTTGGAGTCGGCCGGGTAATAGAAGACGCCGCCGGCGAGCAGGTTGCGGTGGAAGTCCGAGACGAGAGTGCCGATGTAGCGGAGCGACAGCCCCTTGACCCCGCCCTCGCGCCCCTGCAGGTATTCGGTGTAGCGCTGGACGCCGCGGCTCCAATACATCTGGTAGCCGAGGTTGACGCTGAAGTATTTCGCCTGGGGGATGGAGATGTCGGGGTGGGAGAGGAGGAACTCGCCGACCGACGGGTCGAGGGTGAAGCCGTGGACGCCGTGCCCGGCCGTGTAGACGAACATCGTGCTCGTGCCGTAGGCGATGTAGCCGGCGGCGACGAGGTTGCGCCCCGGCTGAAAGAACTCCACGTCGTCGACCGGCCCGGACTCTTTGAGGCGGCGGTAGATGCCGAAGATCGTCCCGACCGGCATATTGAAATCGACGTTCGAGGAGCCGTCGAGCGGGTCGAAGACGAGCAGATACTTGCCCATCGGGTAACAATCCGGGATGGGCAGGAACTCGGCGTTCTCCTCGGAGGCCAGTCCCGCCAGCCGTCCCGTGTGGTCGGTGAGGCGGGTGACGGTCAGGTCGGCGAAGCGGTCGAGCTTCATGACCGTCTCGCCCTGGACATTGATGTCCCCCGTGCGGCCAAGGATCTCGGCCAGGCCGGCCCGGGTCGTCTTGCTGGCGATGACCTTGCCCGCCAGAGCCAGGTCATACAGGATGTTGGTCAGGACGCCCGTGGCCTCGGGATGGAAGGCCTGCTCGTCGAGGATGTGGCGCTCGATGGTGATGATGGGAGAGGGGTCCGGCGGAGCGGGCATGTCGCCTCCTTGTCCTTCTTGGTTCCTGGGAGAGAGACCAAGATATCACGCGGCCCGGCGGCGTTCAAGACGGTCCGGCCTTGTTATTATCAGGCGCGCTCGGCTATAATCCGCCCGGGAACACGCGAGCAAACGGCTATGGGGCAGAGGTCGTCGGCGTTCACCGCCTTTCTCGTGGCGGGGATCGTCGTCCTCGGCCTGGGCGTTTTCGGGTTCGTGGGGCTTCTGGCGAGGCCCGAGATGCCGTGGGAGGCGCTGGCCCGCGACGCGGGCCTCTCTCCCGCGGGCGTGCGCGGCGCCGTTGTCCGGGCCGAGGGCTTCGAGATCCGGAACAGGGACCTCGATCTCAAGTTCATCGCCGCCCGGCACCGGATCGGGCAGCCGATCGAATTCGTTGTGCTCAAGGACGGCCGCGAAACGCCCCTGGTCGAGCCCCTCGTCCCCTATTTCAAGAGACCCGGCCTGCCCTTCGTCTTCCTGGTGACGGGGATCCTGGGGTTCCTGATCGGTTTCGCCGTTTTGCTCCTGCGCGCCGCGGACGCGCGGGCCCGCCTGGTCTTCTGGCTGTGCGTCGCCTTCTCGTCGTCGGTGATGATCAACGGCGAATGGTACGGCGTCCAGGGGCGCCCTCCGCACCTCATCCCCGGCGTCCTGTTCTTCCTCGCCTACACGCTGACGCCGGTCCTCCTCCTGAGGTTCGCCCTGACCTTTGCCGCCCGCGACCGGCTTCCCGGCGGGCCCGCGCTTTGGATCGCGGCCGTGCTCCTCGGCCTCTTCTACAGCGGGGCGTTGACGGCCGGGATCCTCGTGCCTTCGCTCGCGGCCTTCCGTCTGATCCGGTTTTTCTGGATCTTCCGGCTCTTCTTCGCCGCCCTCTATATCGCCGCAATCATCGTCCTCTTCCGGGCTTTTCGGACGGCGCCGTCCCGCGCGAAAAAGGACCAGATCCGGTGGGTCCTCTACGGCATGCTCGTCGGGCTCGGCCCGTTCACCCTCCTTTATACCCTCCCGCAGGCCGTCCGGCTCGGCCCGATCCTCAGTGAGGAAGCGGCCAGCGCCTTCTTCGCCGTCCTGCCGCTGGCCCTCGGGTTCACCATCCTGAGGCATAAGCTTTTCGACATCAGCGTCATTATCAACCGTAGCGCCGTCTATTCGGTCCTGACGATGGTCACGGTCGGCGTCTACCTGGCCTCGATCGAAGGGCTCAAGGCCCTTTTCGCGACCGGGACGGGACGCGGCGGGCGGTGGATCCCGCTCGGAGCCGCGTTCGTCGCGGCCATGGCCTTTGCCCCGGCCCGGTCCCGGATCCAGGTCGTGATCGACAAGGCCTTCTTCCGCCGGGCCTATGACGAGCGCCGGGCCATCCGCCGCTTCACCGAGGGGGCGGAGAGAGCGGGGACGTCGGAAGAGGCCCTGGCCGCTTTTTCCGCGGCCCTCGACGAGGCCCTCCCCGTGGAAAAGACCGGGGCCTATGTCCCGGCCCCCGGCACGGGCTCGCCCGGGACGGGCTTCCGGAGCGGGCTCGACTACGACGCGGTGGCTTCGCTCCTTCTCTCCGGCGAGGGCCTGCCGGAGGCCGAGGTGGCGCGGCTCGGCTTCGAGACGGCCCTGTCCCTCCCGCTCGGCGAAGGCCGGCCGGCCGGCTGGGTCTTCATCGGGCCGAAGCGGTCGGGCCTCAGGCTCAGCGACGAGGACCGCGAGTTCCTGCGGACGCTGGCCGCGGAGATGGCCGGCTCGATCCGCCGCATCCGGCTTCAGGAAGAGGTCGTCTACGAGCGGGCCACGCGGGAGAGGCTCGAGGCGCTCGGCCGGATGAAGACGGAGTTCATCTCCTCGGTCTCCCATGAGCTGAGAACGCCGATGTCCTCCCTCCAGGCGATCTCCGAGCTCCTCAATTCGGGCAAGGCCGACGAGACGGTCCGGCGCAAGTATCTCATCGGGCTCATGGCCGGGGAGTGCGGCCGTCTCAGCCGCTACCTCCACAATGTCCTCGACTTCGGACGGATCGAGCAGGACGGCATGAGCTACGACCTCCGGCCGGCCGACCTCGGCCTCGTCGTCGCCGGGGTCGTCGAGGTCGTCCGCTCGGCCTCGACCGAGGACGATCTCGACCTCGAATGCCGGGTGCCTCCCGCCCCGGTCATGGCCCAGGCCGATCCCGACGCCGTGCGGCAGGCCCTCCTCAACCTCATCGACAACGCCATCAAGTACAGCCGCGGGCGGAAGCACATCAGCGTCCGGCTCCGGGCCGCGGAGGACGGCGGGGCCGAGATCGCCGTCGCCGACCGCGGCCTGGGCATCCCGCCCGAGGAGCGCGAGCGGATCTTCGAGGCCTTCTATCGCTCGCCCGAGGCCGTGGCCCACGACCCGGCCGGCGTCGGGCTGGGGCTGATGATCGTCAAGCACATCATGGACGCCCACGGCGGCACGATCGGGATCGCGAGCACCGTCGGGCGCGGCTCGACCTTCACGTTGAAATTCCCGGCAAGGCGGTGACCATGAAGAAAATCCTCATTATTGACGACGACCGCGTCCTGCGGCAGACCCTGGCGGCGGCCCTCGAGGCCGAGGGCTATGCGGCCGCCGAGGCGTCCGACGGCCGGGAAGGGCTGAACAAGGCCCTCAAGACGGCCTTCGACCTCATCGTCCTCGACGTCGTCATGCCCGCGCTCGGCGGCCTCGACGTCTGCCGGAAGCTGCGCGAGGCCGGCCGCCAGGTCCCGGTCATCGTCATGTCCGGGAAGAAGAAGAAGGAGGTCGACAAGGTCCTCGGGCTCGAGCTCGGCGGCGACGACTACCTGACCAAGCCCTTCGGCACCGACGAGTTCATCGCCCGGGTCCACGCCGTGCTGCGGCGCTCCCGGCCCGAGATCCCGGAGATCGAGGACCTGGCCTTCGACGATGTGGCCATCGACTTCCGGACCAAGGCCGCGACCAAGGCCGGGCGGGACCTCCACCTGACGGCGCGCGAGTTCGGCCTGCTCCGCCTGCTCGCCGGCTGCGAGGGCCAGGTCGTCTCGCGCGAGACCATCCTGAACAAGGTCTGGGAATACGAGAAATACCCGACGACGCGGACGATCGACACCTTCATGTACAATCTGCGGCGGAAGGTCGAGGACGATCCGAAGGCGCCGCGGCACCTCATCACCATGCCGTGGTTAGGATATAAGTTCTGCCGCTAGCGTTTGGCGACTGGGACCCAGATCTCGGTGCGCAGCTTGGAAGGATCCACGGCCGAGGGGTTCTGGTCGAGGTAGCGCTCGAGGATGGGGCCCGTCGCAGCATATCCGTTGGCGGCGGCCCAGGCCATGATCTTGGCGATCGCGGCGCCGGCTTCGTCGTAGGGACCGACGTGCACGGCCGCGGCCACGGTCTTGTATTCCCAGACCTTCTTGATGAGCGGGACCTCGGCCGTCGTCTGCGAGGTGACGATGAACCCGACCTCCCAGGTCAGCTTGTCGGGAGGCGTCGAGGAGGGCGAGTCGTAATAGACCCCAACCATCGGGCCGCGGATCTGGGCGAACAGGCCCTGGGCCTGAAAGGCGCCAATGAGTTGGCCGATGACCGTTTCCATATCCGTGTACGGGCCGGTGTGGGCGATGGCCAGGTACGGGAAGGGCTGAACGTCCTTGACCGTCACGGCCATATCCTGGGACGTCGATGGGACGGCGAGGCCGGCCAGGGCCAGGACCGCGGCGAAGACCGCCAGGGCAGATCTCGTATTCATGGTCGCTCCCCTTTCTCTGCCCGCCGCGCGCTCAGCGGGCGGCGCCTCTCGGGTCGAGAATGACGGCGATCTGGTCGACGAGGTCCTGGGCGTGGTTCCGCGTCGCCGTGTCGGCCGCGACCGCGGCCTTGGCCTGCAGCATGGCCCGGATCGACTTGAGCTCGGCCCGGATCGCGCCGCGGCAGTCGTCGTTCGGGAGCGCCTGGCCGCCCGCTGCCGCGCCGGCCGGTGGGTTCAGTCGGTTACCGAGGATCGCGACGAAGGCCCGCTGGAGATTGCGCCGGTAGGGGTCGACCTTGACGCCTTCGGCAGTGAACTCGCCGAAGATGCCGGCCCGCAGGTCGCCGAGGAGCTCGGCGACGGTGTAGGCCTTGGCGCCGAGGATGGCCTCGTGCTCCTGGAGCCGGTTCGTTCTCGCGGGGCTGAGAAGGGAGTTGAGGACGGACTGCTGGACCGCGAGGAGGCGGGACTGGCCGCTCGTCGGCTCGATCTTGCGCAGGATCTCGGCCGGCTCGAGCCACGCGGGTGACTTGAACAAGTTGTCGCCGAGGAACTTGACGGCCGCTTTCTGGCGCGCTTCCGGGACGGGGGTGAAGCGCACGCCGGGCGCCGGCCCGGCCTTGGGCTCGCTGTCGTAGCCGCCGACGATGTTGGCGACGTGCCCGGTCTCGAGCCGGACCTGGCTCCAGACCGCGGTGTACATATGATCGAGATCGTCGTAGTTCTCGCCGGTCTTGAGCACGGCGCCGGGGAGCATGTCCATGACCCGCTTGAGGTTCAGGAAGCCGAGCCTCGTCGCCTCGACGGCGTCGATGTCGCCGACGGCTTCGCTCTCCTCGCCGGGGTCGGTGCCGCGGGTGCCGGCCGTGCTGAAGCGCAGCCAGGGCGTCGTCTCCTGCGGCTTGCACCACTCGTTGAGGGTCGGCTTCTCGTCGTCCGGGGTTTTGGCCGAGGGAATGGGCGTGTAGCCCCACTGGATGCAGAAGATGTCATAGGGGCCGATCTTGGGGATGAGGTCCTTGGGATCGAGGCCGTCCTCGGGCTGGGCGACGTAGTTGAAGCGGGCGTAGTCCATCAGCGTCGGGACGTGGCTGTTCGTTTTGACCCACTCCTTGTCGCGGATCTTGGCGATCGGATAGAGGGCGCTGGCCTTGAAGTTGTGGGGCAGGCCAAGTGAATGGCCGACCTCGTGGGTGACGATGTACTGAAGGATGTCGCCCATGACCTCGTCCGGGATGGGCAGGGTCTTGGAGCGCGGGTCGAGCGGGCCGGACTGCACCCAATACCAGTCGCGGGCCAGTTGCTGGACGTTGTGCCAGATGATGACGTCGGCCTCGAGGATCTCGCCGCTGCGCGGGTCGACGATGCTCGGGCCCATGGCGTTGGCGACGGTCGACGGCACCCAGCGGATGCTCGAGATGCGGGCGTCGTCGGGGCTCCAATCGGGATCTTCCGCGGGCGTCGGGGCGTATTTGGCCTCGATGGCGTTGATGAAGCCGGCCGCCTCGAAGGCGGGCCGCCAGGCTTCGACGCCGCGCTTGATGTAGGGCGCCCACTTGGCCGGCGTCGAGGGATCGACGTAGAAGACGATGGGCTTGACGGGCTCGCTCTTCGCGGCCGAGGGGTCCTTCTTTTCCAGGCGCCAGCGGGTGACGAGGTGGCGGACGATCGTCTCGTGCTCCGGCCGGCCGTAGTCTGTCATATCGGCCGTGAAGTAGCCGACGCGGTCGTCGGCGAGGCGGCCCATCATCGGCGTCTCGGGGAGCCGGACGAAGGAATAGAAGACGACGGCCGTCGGGCTCGGGGTCGGCGGCAGCAGGTCGGCGTATTGAGGCGGAAAGCCCGGCGGGAGCTGCGGCGGCTTGGGATTGAAGGTCTGGGTGGCCTCGACGTTGAGGTTGATGGGGAAGACCTTGGCCTTGTCGAAGAAGGTCCGGGCCGGATCGAGGTTCTGGCCGCCGAGGATCTTCTTGACCGGGATCTCGTTGATGTCGGAGGTGAAGAATCTGACGGGATCGATGACCGGCGAGCCGTCCGCGGCGAAGGCCTCGACCGGGAAGGCCATCAGGATCGTGCCGGTGTTCATGGCCTCGACGGCGGCGTGGATCGGCTGGCTCGGGTCGGCGATGTTGGAGTAGGAGACCGAGCGCAGGAGGACCTTGTTCTCGCGAAGCTCCCAGCGGACGACCATGTTCTGCACGGGCTCGCCGGGGAAACTGGCCTCGCTCGGGCTCTTCTTGATCGTGACGACGAGGAGGAGGTCCTGGTTGAGGGCGGTCTTGGGGATCTCGAAATAGGTCTTGCCCTTGAAGGAGTGGACCTTGACCAGGCCCGACTGGGTCGCGAACTCGGGCGTGATGACCTTGTCGTAGGGCTTGGGCTCGGCCTCGCCGGGCTTGGCGGGCGGCGCCTCGGGCTTGGCCTGAGCGGCCGCGGCGACCGGCTTGGCCGGCGGCGTCTTGGGCTTTCGCTGGGCGGCCAAAGGCACGACCAGGGCGAGGACGAGGAGAAGGGTCAGGGCCTTTTTCACGGGGGACCTCCTTGATGTCGAGAAACGGGAACTGAGAGCGACGATAACACGCGCGGACGGTCGTGTCAACGCGAGGAGGGACCTGGTTTGCGCAAAATGCGAGGCCTAGCGTTTTACGTGAACCTGGTCCCGTCCTTGGGGCTGAGGGTTTTGTGATTTCAGTTGTCTGCTGCCGGAAGAGAGGCGATAATGATCGTCCGATGAGAAAGTGGCTGTTCCTGCTCCTGGCCCTGGCGATCCTCTACGCCCTGCCCAAGCTCAACACCCGACGGACGCGCCGGGCCTTCCCGCTGATGAAGTCGATCGACCAGGCCATCAACGTCATCGTCGTCGTCCTGCTCGCGGTCTATCTCTATTCTTTTGTCCGCTGGCTCCTCACTCGTTTTTAATCGGCAAGAACTCGAGCCGCTTCAGCGCGGTAAAGACGCCCGGCGGCACGGCGGCGGACTGGTCGAAGCCGAAGACCGACACCGACACGTAGCCGTTGCGGACCGCCCAGATATCGGTCCCCGCGCCGGCGGGCTCGAGGTGGCTCCAGCTCGGCGTGTATTCGACGAGGCCCTCGGGCGAGACGTTCCGCTCGAAGCGGTCGATGGGGGCCCGGGTGTCCTGGCGCGTGATCCTGATCCCGCGCAACCTCTCCCGGGGCAGGGCGGGCACATTGATGTTGAGGTAGGCGCCGCGCGCGATCCCCTCCGGGCCGAGGGCCTTGACGATCGACGCCGCGACGGCCGCTGCGGACCCGTAGTCCATGCCCTCTCCGGCGGCGAGGTTGACAGCGATCGCCGGCAGCCCCTGGAAGGCGGCCTCTCTGGCGGCCGCGACCGTGGCCGAATAGAACGTGACCGTGCCCAGATTCTCCCCCCTGTTGATGCCCGACACGACGAGGTCCGGCTTGACCCGGAGAAGCTCCTCGATGGCCAGCCGGACGCAGGTCGCGGGCAGGGCGTCGACCGCGATCCAGCGCTGGCCTCCCCGCTCGCTCTCCTTGACGGCGATGGGGCGGTCCGAGGTCACGCCGTGGCTCGCGCCGCTGTGCGGGCTCACGGGCGCCGCCACGGTCACCCGGCCGAGCGGGCCGAACGCCTCGGCCAGGGCCACGATCCCGGGAGCTTCGATCCCGTCGTCGTTCGTGATCAGGATATTGAGCGGCCGTAACGCCGCAGGCGCCGGTGCCCGGCCGCACGCGGCGGCCGCCGCGGCGATCCCGATGACGAGGGCGAGGATCCCGAAGAGGCGACGCCGTGTTCTCATCCCTGATCCTCCCTCGCGCCGTGATCGGTTGCACATCCGCTGTGCAATTTATCAAAAGTCTGGAGCTGACAAGCTCTTAGAAAAACCGCGTCCAGACTTTTCCACAGGGTTATGCACACACTCTGTGGAAAATTCGTGTTCATTTTTTGTTCTTCACATACGTGTCGAACCATTCGAACATCTCCGCCAGGACGTCGAGGACCGATTCGCGCGCGGAATAGCCGTGGCTCTCGTAGGGAAGATAGACGAAGCGGGCCGTGGCCCCGAAGCCCTTGAGCGCCGCGAACATCCGCTCCGATTGGATCGGGAATGTGCCCGAGTTGTTGTCGGCCATGCCGTGGATGAGCAGGAGCGGCGTCTTGATCTTGTCGGCGAACATGAAGGGCGACATCTTGATGTAGGTCTCGGGCGCTTCCCAGAGAGTCCGCCGCTCGCTCTGGAAGCCGAAGGGCGTCAGGGTCCGGTTGTAAGCCCCGCTCCGGGCGATGCCCGCCGCGAACAAGTCGCAGTGGGACAAGAGGTTAGCGGTCATGAACGCCCCGTAGCTGTGGCCGCCGACCCCGACCCGCTTGGGATCGCCGACGCCCATCTCGTCGAGCTTGCGGATGGCCGCTTCGGCGTTGGAGACGATCTGCTGGACGAAGGTGTCGTTGACCGTTTCGGGCGTGCCGACGACGGGCATCTCGGCGTTGTCGAGGACGGCGTAGCCCTGGGTGACGAAGAAGAGCTCCGAGATGCCGCGGTAGAACGTGAAGCGGTTGACGGAGCCGCGGACCTGGCCGGCCGTCGAGGCCGTGTCGTATTCCATCGGGTAGGCCCAGATGACGACGGGCAGGCGCCTGCCTTCCTTGTAGCCGGGCGGCAGGTAGAGCGTGCCGCCGAGCTCGAGACCATCGGTTCGCTTGTAGGTGACGCGCTCCTTGCGGATGCCGGTCAGCTGGGGCGCCGGGTCCTTGAACTCGGTCAGGGCCGTCCGTTTCTTGGTCTTGAGGTCGTACAGATAGTAGTTCGGCGGGTCGGCCTTGGTCTCGTAGCTCGTGATGAGCTTTGTCCGCGAAGCGCCGGCGAAATCGACGAAGGTCTCGTAAGCCGGGTCCTGGCACTGCCAGAGCCGCTCGGTCTTCAGGGTCTTGAGGTTCATCCGGTCGAGGAAGGGATGGTCGCCTTTGGGGGACGAGCCGGGGCCGGTGAGATAGATCCAGTCCTTGTCCTGGAGGATGACCCGCTCGCCGGTCTTGAGGGACGTCGTTGCCGGCCGGCCGGGGTCATGGTAGGCGTCCCGCATGCCGAGGTCCCAGATTTTGACCGGTTCCGCGGCCGGGTTCGCCAGATCGACAAGGAAGGTCGTCCGCCAGCTCCGCTTCCATTCCGTCTGGACGGCCAGCGCCTTGCCCGGCGTGGCGAAGTACATCAGTCCTCCGGCCCGCTCCTTGAGCTTGAAGAGCTCCTGCGGCTCCGCGGCGAAGGGGGCGTCGAGCCTGAGAAAATGATCGCGGAAGGGGACCGTGGCCTTCGGGTCGCCGCCGTCCAGGGCCTCGGCCCAGATGAGCGTCGATGCCCGGTGGGTCATCCAGTTGACCATGCGCGGGCCTTTGGCGACGCCGTTGATGGGCACGTCCTCGTCGGTGGGCAGGTCGGCCAGGACCTTGACCAGAGCGCCCTCGAGGTCCCAGATCTCGACGGCGTGGGCGAAGCCGCTGGCCGGCAGGGAATAGGAGTAAGGGCGCTTGATCCTGTTGACCAAGAGATAGCGCAGGTCGGGCGAGACGGCGATCGAATCGATGATCGCCGGGGCGCCGATCTTGCGCACGGCGCCCGTCGCCGTATCGATGACGGCCGTCTGGGCCGTCGCGTAGTAGTCGAAGAGGGTTTCGTCAAAAGCCGTCTTGAGCAAGTCCTCGTAGGTGGCCGCCTTGGCCGCCTTGCCGCCCGAGACCTGGATCTCGGGGCCGACAGGAACGCGGGGCGCGGCCGGGGCCGGACCGCGGCCGTCAGGGACGAGGCCGATGACGATCCGGCGGCTGTCGGGGGCCCATTCGATCCCGCCGAGAACGGCGTTGACGTTGGCCCCGGTCAAGGCCCGGGCCTTGGCGGCGGCGACATCGACCGCCCAGAGCTCGACCCCGCCCTCGACATAGCGGAGAAGGGCGATCGTCTTGCCGTCGGGCGACCAGGAGGGGAAGGTGAACTTGACGCCGTCCGGCAGGGCGACCTGGCGCAGGACGCCCGTTCTCAGGTCCTTCAGCGAAAGGCCGGTCGAGAAGCTCAGGACCTGCCGGCTGTTGAACGCCGGCGTGATGCGCATCCCGGCAATCCGCAGGATGGGCTCGGAGATGGCGGCGATCGTCGGCATGGACTCGCGCGAGATGAGGGCCATCGTGTCGCCGGCCGGGCTCATGGAGACCATCGGCGTCGGCGGCGCGTCGACGATGTCGATGACCTCCTTGGGCGGCAGCTTGTAGGGCTGCTGGGCAACGAGGACCGGCGCGAGGGCGCCGACGGCCAGAGCGAGGGCCAGAACGAACGGGATGGGACTGAGGGACCGAAGACGGGATGTCGTTTTCACAGAGCTCTCCTCAAAGAGATGGGGCGGGGGACATTCTATATCCTCGGGCGGGGGATTTTCAATGCGCCTCACCCGCCCCTTTCCAGCCGCCCGGCTCTTCTCTTATAATGTCCGTGCCGCGAGGCCCGAGCGATGAGCGACTCCAGGACCAATGCGATCCGCCTGTCGGTGGTCATCCCGACCTATAACAAGGCGGACCGGATCGCCGCGACGCTCGAAGCTGTCGCCTCCCATTTGGCCGCGAAGCCCTATGCCACGGAGATCGTCGTCGTCGACGACGGCAGCGCCGACCGGACCGCCGAGGCCGCGCGGGAATTCTTCGCGGGCCGCGGCCTGGGGCGCGTCCTTCGCCGCGAACGGAACCTCGGCAAGGGCGCCTCGGTCAAGGAAGGAGTCCTGGCGGCCTCGGGCGAGCTCATCCTCTTCTGCGACGACGATCTCTCGACGCCCATCGCCGAGCTCGACAAGGCCGTGACCGCCCTCGAGGCCGGGGCCGACGTCGTCGTCGGCTCGCGGGCCCACCCGGAGTCCGAGATCCGGGTCCGGCAGCGCCGGCCCCGCGAATGGATGGGCAAGGCTTTCAACGTCCTCGTCCGGCTCTTCGTCCTCAAGGGCTTCCGCGACACCCAGTGCGGCTTCAAGGCCTTTCGCGCCGCCGCCGCCAAGGACATCTTCTCCCGCCTCCGGACGCCCGGTTTCGGTTTCGACGTCGAGGTCCTTGTCCTGGCCCGGGCCCTCGGCTACCGCGCCGTCGAGATCCCCGTCGTCTGGTGCGACGCGCGGCCGAGCCGGGTCCGGATCCTGAGGGGCTCGTGGGGCATGGCCCGGGACCTCTGGCGCATCCGCCGCCGCTCCCGCCGCGGCGCCGGCCGGGCCGGGGACTAGCGCGTCTTGGGCTTGGCCAGGAAAATATTCCCGGTCATGCGGGTCGCTTCGAAGACGATCCGGTCCCCGGCGACGCTGATCGCGCCGTTGCCCCGCGGGAAGTTCAGCCAGAGCCGGCTCTCCGTCGAGGCGAAGATCTCGCGTTCCGGGCCGACGGGGACCTGCGTCCGGAGATCGAGTTCTTGTGCAAAGAGCGCGGCCCGGCCGCTCTTCTCGGAAAGATAATAGATCCAGCGGCCGTTCGGGGACCAGGCCGGCTGGCTCAGATAGCGGTCGGATTCGGCGATCGTGATCGGGCCCCGCGCTCTCTCCGGGCGCGGCTCGACGGGGGAGATCCGGATGGCCGCCCGCCCGTCCGGCTCGCCGGCCAGCCAGCCGATCCAGCGGCCGTCCGGTGAGAGCCCGGCGTCCTCGATAATATCCGAGGCGGACGACAGGATGACTTGGCGCGCCCCGGTCCCGAGGTCGACTTTCTCCAGCTCGCCGGGCCTGTTCCGGACCAGGGCGGCCTTGTTGCCGGGAAAGAATCCGGGCACGAAGCAGCCGTCGCAGAACTCCCGGGCCGGGCCGGCGCCGGGGGCGATCAAGAACGTCTTCGCGCGGCCTTCGATGATGTCGCGATAGGCCAGGAGCGAGCCGTCGGGGCTCAACCGTTGGGCCTGGTTGACGCTCAGGCCCTGGACTGGGATCTTCATCTCCGTTCCGTCCCGCAGGTCCTGGACGCGGATCTCGATCCGGAGCGCTTGGGCCCCGCCGAAGGCGTTGTAGGCCGCCTTCCGGCCGTCGCGGGAGATCGTCGGCTCGAAATTCTGCATCAGGTCCTGGGTCAGCTTCTGCGGCCGGAGGGTCACTGTGCCCTCGTCGGACTTTGCCGGCATGCTCCAGGCGTTCATGGCCACGGTCATCTCGGAGAAGAAGATCCGGCCGTCCGGCAGGACCGTGGGGTAGAGCTTCATGCCCGGCCCCGTCGTGATGGCCTCCGCGGGCCCGGTGATGGCCCGGGTCTTGGGGTCGATCGCAGCCCGGAAGAGATTGACCCCCTCGATCGTTGTCCCCGAGGCGTAATAGACGCTATGACCGACCCAGGCGACGGGGTACTGAACGATGGTCTTCAGACTGAGGTTCTCTATGGCGTGCGTCCGGACCGGCTCCCCGCCGTCGATCGGGACCATCCACCAATCGACGGACTTCGGATCGTCCACCCGGCGGCCCCTGAACAGGAGGTCCCGGCCGTCGGGTGACCAGACTGGCGATGCCCCCTGCGGGATGAAGCCGAGGAGGAACTGGTCGAGGATCCTCCGGGGCTCGCCGCCCTTCGGCGACACGAGATAGACCCCGTACTGGCCGAGCTCCAAGGACGCAGGGATATCCAAATACAGGATCCAGCGGCCGTCGGGAGAGAACTTCGGCAGGCCCCCGCGGTCGGCGATCCGGCGCGGTTGGCCGCCGACGGCGAGGGCTTCGATGATATAGACGCCGCCGCCATCGCGGTCGGAGCCGAAAGCGATCTGCGACCCGTCCGGCGAGAGCGAGGGGAGCCATTCGTCCGACGGATGGTCCGTCAGGCGGAGCGGTTTGCCGCCCGAAACCTGCTGGACCCAGAGGCCAACGTTCCCGTTCCCCTCCCGGTCGGAGGCGTAGGCCAGGAGGCCTCCGCCCGCCGAAGCGGTCGGCGTCGCGGACATGCCGGAATCGTAGGTGACCGGGATGATCTCATATTCGATGGGTCCCTTTGGGCCGGGAGAGATGAGCTTCAGGGCGGCGACCGCGGCGGCCAGAACGATGAGGGCCCCGGCGACCGCGATGATCCACGGACCCCTCTTTTTCTGCGGGCCGAGTGAGGCCGCCGCCGCGAGCTTGCCGGATTCAGAGTCCTCCTTGAGGTCTTGCAGCGCGACCTTGAGGTCGGACATCGTCTGCCAGCGCCTTTGGGGGTCTTTGCGCAGGCAGCGGACGAGAACACGCTCGACCTCGGCTGGCAGGGTCTCGTTCAGGGCGGTCGGCGGCTTCGGCTCTTCATTGAGGACAGCGGCCAAGGTCTTGATGCGGCTCTCGCGGCCGAAGGCCCTCCGGCCCGTGAGCATCTCGTAGAGGACCGCCCCGAAGGAGAAGATGTCCGAGCGGGCGTCGACTTTTTTCCCTTCCGCCTGCTCGGGCGACATGTAGGCGGCCGTGCCGACGACATAGCCCTCTTCGGTCCGCGGCCGGTCCTCCTGGCCCACGGTCATGGTCCGGCCGGGCTCGGCGGCGGGAGCCTCCTCGACAAGCTTGGCCAGGCCGAAATCGAGGATCTTCACCTGGCCTTCGGGCGTGACCATGACGTTGGTCGGCTTGAGATCGCGATGGACGATCCCTGCGGCGTGGGCCTTGGCCAGGCCGTCGGCGATCTGGACGGCGTAGCCGAGGGCCTCGCCGAGCTTCAGGCCGCGGCGGCCGATCAGGACGTCCAGCGGCTGCCCCTCGACGAGTTCCATGACGATGAAGTCCCGGCCCTGGTCCGAGGCGATGTCATGGATGACGACGATGTTCGGGTGGCGGAGGGCCGAGGCGGCCTTGGCCTCCTGGACGAAGCGGCCCCGCCGTTCGGGGTCGGTGACCTTGTCCGCGGGCAGGATCTTGAGGGCGACAGGCCGGTCGAGGTGGCTGTCGACGGCCTGGTAGACCGTGCCCATGCCGCCTTCGCCGATCTTCCCGGTGATCCGATAGTGAAGCAGCGTCAGGCCGATCGGATCGAAATCCACTTCGTCCTCCCCAGTGTCCGGCCCATGTTATACGTCCGGCCGCGCGCCGAAGTCAATGCGCGCGGGCCCGCCGCGGCGTCCGGCGTCCGCTTTGACCCCTCGCCGCCGGAGGGGGGGATTTCATCGCCGGATTCACCCCCAGGGGGGATTGCCGCCTTATCCCGGCGCTCCGAAAATGGCATCGTCGAATCCCCGGATCAGGACGGAGCGCTGTCATGAACGAACGACGCCGGCATCGCCGGTTCCAGCAATGGAACAAGGCCATCGTCCAGTCCGCCTCGGGCGTCGCGGGGCCCGTGCCCCGGTGCCCGGTCGATGCCTGCGCCTGGGACCTGTCCCTCGGCGGGGCCCGCATCCAGTCCGACGAAATGTTCCCGGTCGGCGCCGTCCTGCGCCTCCATCTCGAGCTCGTCCGCTCGCGGGAGTACGTCGGCATCGACGGCGACGTCCGCTGGTCGCGCTGGAACGAGGAGATGAAGGTCTACGAGTGCGGCGTCGAGTTCCGGGAGTGCGTCGAGGCGACGCTTCAGGCCATCATGCGGAACCTGTATCACGAGACCGACGCGAAGGACGCCGAAAAGCCGGCGCCGGCCCCGGCCGAGCCCGCGGCCATGGACAAGGTGATCTCCTAGCGGAAAGGGTCAGGAGAGAGAACATGGAGGGAGATATGACGCCACGGAAAGACCGCCGCTTCAAGCAGTGGAACAAGACCAAGATCTTGCGGCTCGTCGACGCCCGGACCACGAACGGCCATCCGCCCGTCGACGCCTTCACCTATGACCTCTCGATCGGCGGCGCCCGCCTCCACACGGCGCAAACGTTCGACGTCGGCTCCCTCATCCGGCTCGAGATCGAGCTCGTCCGTACCGAGGAGGTCCTGCGGGTCGAGGCCGTCGTCAAATGGCAGCGCTGGGACGAGATGGCGAACGTCTACGAAATGGGCGTCGAATTCCAGCACACGAGCATGGTCACGGTGCTCTCCCTGATGAAGAACCTCCACGACGGCCGCCGGTCCGCGCCGTCGCCCAAGGCCGCCGAGCCCCACGCCTCGGTCAGCCGGTCCTGACCGACCGGATCCTCCCGGTGATCGCGATCGTGATCCTGTAGCTTCCCTCCTTGTTCGAGACGGTGATCGTGGCCAGCCCCGAGACCGTTCCCTGCGGGTGAAAGACCGGGCTGTTGTTGGCCCGGACGATCACCCCCGGGAGGGGAACGCCGAGGGCCGTCCGCCAGGCTCCCTCGTCGACGTCATACCGCTCGAGGAAGAAGCCGGGCGCGGCGAAGCGGACGCGGATGGGCTCGCCCGAGAGGATCGCCCTGAACCGGGCCTGGTTGAGGCCGGACGTCACACGCCAGGCCCCCGAGCGGAGGTCGAGCCTCGGCCCGACCCGCCCGATGGCGTACGAGGCGCCGAGGGCGAGACACCCGGCGACCGAGAGGGCGACCAGGATCTCGATCAGCGTGAAGCCGCGGCGCCGGCTCACGGTCGATACTCCACCCAGCTCAAGACCCTGAGGCCGGTGACTGCGACCTGAGTCCCGGCGGTGGCGGGCCCGTTCGCCGCGAGCTCGCCGGAGGCCGTCCGGTCGTCGCGGTAGAGCGTCATCCCGTTGCCGTTCCCGGCGTAGGCGGCCGCGTGAAGGGCGCCGGCGAGCTCGACGGACTTCCCCGACCCCTCGATCGCGAAGGCGCCGCCGGCCGCGGTCAACGAGGCCTGGATCTTCAATCCGTCGGGCGCGCTCCCGGCCACCGTGATGCCGCCGCCGGTCGTCGCTCCCGAGACGATGTCGCTCCCCGCGGCGTAAATGACGAGCTGGGCCTTCGAGCCCTTGAGGTAGGGGATGCCGTTCTGCCAACGGACGCCCTGGAGGATCAGGTGCGAGGCGATCGTGACCTCATCCGCCGAAACGATCGTCAGATCGACGCCGCTGAGGACGGCCGGCGTCCGGCCGTCGTAGACGAGCTCGATGCGGCCGTCCGGGCCGACGGCCCCGCCGCCGAGAGCGGCGACCGCGCCGTTGACGAAGAGGATCGGCAGCGGGACGAGATCGTAGGACGATGATCCGTCCGGGGCGAGGAAATCCGTGCGGCCGCGGGCCGGGCTCCATTCGAGGCGCCACTCCGCCCCGGCCCGGCGGAAGACGGCGATCTGGGTATCATCGCGAACGGCCAAGACCATCTCGTCGAGATCGCCCTGGACGAAGACGCCGCCGAGCCCGAGATCGTTATGGATCAGGTAGACCCCGTCGGGAACGGGATCGGTCGAGGCCTCGAGCCCGAGGGCCTGCCGCAGCTCGGCGGAAGAGAGGTCGCCGGGCTTGAAGACGCCGATGTTCAGGGTCTTGGCCGCGATCTCCGCCGCGTCCGCCGGCAGGACGCCCGAGGCCGGCGCGGCCAGGGCCGGGCCGAACGGCTCGCCCGGTCTGGAGGCCAGGTTGACCCCGTTCTCCCTGGACCAGGCCGCCTGATCGGCCTCGGAACGGTCTCCTTTTATATAGAGAGGGATGGCCGCCAGGGGAAGGCGGCCGGCCAGGAGGCCGATCTCGCCTTCTAGTACGGCGCTGCGCTTCGCCCTGATCCGGTCGAGCCCTCCGGACGCTTTGACCGTGAACAGGGCCGTGAGGCGCAGGTATCCGCCTCTGTCTTCAACCCCCCCGAAGCCGCAATCGGCCCGGCTTTCCCAGGCCAGGCCGTCGAAGGCCTCGGAGACCGACCTGGGAAGGGCCGGGCCCCAGGCCGCCTCGAGCAAGGGCCCGAAGGCGTCCCGCGGCGTCATTCTCACCGCCTCCACCAGCTCGCTCGCGACAGGGGAGAGGAGGGCGTCGGCCTCGATCCACGACGCGAGATCGTCGAGGCCGCGCTTGAGCCCGTTCTCGGCGGCGCAATCGAGGAGCGCCGAGAAGCGGCGGACGCCGTTGATCCTGAGATGGATGACGGACGCCTGGAGCAGGGCCAAGCTGAGCCCGGAGAAGACGACGAGAAGCAGCAAAACGGTCATCATGACGGTTCCCCTGTTCCGGGAACGGGCCCCGCAAGGGCGCGCTCCGGGCCCGAGGCCGGCCTCATGACCCGAGGGACTTGGCCAGCGCCCGGTTTTTGACGAAGATCGTGGCTTCATGCGGAAAAACTCCTTGGACATCGAGCTCGAGACGGACGCTGACCAGGTTCGCGGCCGCGTCCAGGCTCCAATCGGCGGAGGCCACGCCCTCGGCAACCGGCTGCGCCGAGCTGGCATTGGCCCGCCGGCGCAGAATGCGGGACGCGCCGTCGCGAAAGTAGGCGACACACTCGAGAAGCGAGACGGCGGCCGATCCCGGGTCGTAGGCCCGCTCGAGGGGCGCCTCGACGACGACGGCGCCGGGCTCGACGCGGGTGATCGTTCGGACCTCGCCGGCTTCCCCTTGGCGCAGCAGGACGCGGCGGCCCGCCGTGAGATCCGCCGTCGAGAGGAGCGACAGGCGCGTCGCGCCGGCCGCGGCGCCGGCCGCGAGAACGAGCCTTCTCTCAGAGGCCGTCAGCCGCAGCTCGGCCGCGGACGTTTCGACCGCCGCGACCAAGCCCAGGGCGATCTCCGGCGCGAGGCCGCGTCCGGCGTGAAACAGGTCGATCCTCATTTTGTCGATGGCCGCGAGCGCCTCCTGCCCGGCCTCCTCCCGGGCCTGCAGGCGCACAAAGGCCTTTTGCGCCGAGGCATAAAATCCGAGCCCGGCGGTGATGACGACGAGCGACAGGGTCAGGCCGATCAGGCATTCGACGAGGGTGAAGCCGGGACGGTTCATGGGCCGAACCCCAGGTCCCGCGAGACGAGCAGGACCGCCGTCGTCTCGGGACCGTTCCGCCCCGCCTCGCGCGCCGCGAGCCGGATCCTCTTCAGGCCGCTATCGACATCGACGACCTCCCAGCTCTCGATGACCGGAACGCGGCCCGGCTCGACCGTCCGGGTTTCAGTCGTGCTCCCGGCGGCCAGGGCCGGGTCGTCGAAGGGCCGGGACCGGAGCGTCGCCAGCCGGTCCTCGACCGCGTAGGCGATGGCCGCGATGACATCGCCGCGCCGCTTGGCGCGGAGCGCCAGCGTCATCATCCCGGCTGCGCCGGCGACGAGGGCGAGGACGAGCGCCGCGGCCACGAGGACCTCGATGAGGCTCATTCCGGAGCTCGCTCGGCGGCGCGTCACGGCGTTCTCTCCACGCCTCCATCAAGCGTCCCGCATGCCAGTCCGGCGCAAAGATTTTTCCGGAGGGGCCCGCCGTCGTCCCCCTCCCCGGCGTCAACGGTCGTTTCTAATCGCCTGAAAAATATGGGGTTTGTGGTCAACGGCGGGCGACGCCCGCGCCTCGCGAAAAAATTTTCACTCGACCCTTGACAAGGTCTGGGGGAATCCCTATCATAATAGGGCCTTTACGGCTATTGTTGTTCTGACAACCGTCACTGGTTGAAACAATCGTCAGACCGATAGATTCGAAGGTTTCTCTCTCGGGTTAGAGAGAATCGGTTCTTTGAAACAAAAAGCGGAGCGACCAGTTGTTGAACTTTTTTGCCATTCAAACTCACTAAGCTAAGAACTCGCAAGAGTTCTTATAATTGAAGAGTTTGATCCTGGCTCAGAGCGAACGCTGGCGGCGTGCTTAACACATGCAAGTCGAACGGATCCGGGGGCAACTCCGGATTAGTGGCGAACGGGTGAGTAACACGTGGGTAATCTTCCCCCGAGTGAGGAATAAGCTTGCGAAAGCGGGTCTAATACCGCATGACGTCTTCGGGTGTAAGTCCCGACGACCAAAGCCGTAAGGCGCTTGGGGATGAGCCTGCGTCCTATTAGCTAGTTGGTAGGGTAATGGCCTACCAAGGCGATGATGGGTAGCCGGCCTGAGAGGGTGATCGGCCACACTGGAACTGAGACACGGTCCAGACTCCTACGGGAGGCAGCAGTGAGGAATTTTGCGCAATGGG
>Ga0209609_10000418_pt1 | contig 25706 bp, 21 predicted proteins | sample LakKivw325mmetaG_FD_184136 | JGI IMG/M metagenome (GOLD analysis project Ga0209609, IMG submission 184136) | Anoxic lake water microbial communities from Lake Kivu, Rwanda to study Microbial Dark Matter (Phase II) - Lake Kivu water 325m metaG... | ecosystem: Environmental > Aquatic > Freshwater... | reverse complement strand
CCAATAACCAGTGCCCAAGCACCAATAACCAAGCAATTTCCAATAACCAAGTCCGAATCGTTAAAGAATTTTTGGTGATTGGGTCGTTGGAGCTTATTTGGAGTTTGGGATTTGGTTATTGTAATTTTGTCCTTCACCTTTATATCTCTATCACATTTTCTTCTCCTGAAGCAAGGAGATGACAATTCTGGCCGCCCGGGAGGCGGCCCCGGGTTCTCCAAGATTTTGGCGAATGGCCTTCATCGACTCGACGATTTTTCGATAGAGGGTCGGATCCCTCAGAATGCGGATGGCTTCCTCCGCAATCCTGCCGGGGGTGACTTCCTCCTGGATGAGTTCCTTGGCGATCTCTTTCCCTGCCACCAGATTGACCAGGCCAATGTGGTCCACGTGGACCAATTCCTTTCCCACCCGGTAAGACAGGGGGGAGACCCTGTAGACAATGATCATCGGCTTTTCAAGGATGGCCGCCTCCAGCGTAGCTGTCCCCGAGGCAGTGATGAGGAGGTCGGAAAGACCCATCACATCATACGCAAACCCCTTCACCAGCCTGATGGGAACGGAAGTCTTCTCCATCACAGGACGTGTCTCTGATTCAGAAATGCCCGGGGCTAAAGGAATGATGAACTGGAGCTGGGGGATCTCTTCCTGAAGGATTTGAGCAGAGGCGACAAGGGGGGGGAGAAGCTTACGGACTTCATCCCTTCGACTCCCGGGCAGGAGACCGATCGTCCTTCGCCCTGGCTCGAGTCCGAACCGCCGGAATGCCTCTTCCTTTGAGAGAGCAGGCTTTACGATATCGAGGAGGGGATGGCCGACCCACTCCACATCCACCCCTGCGGCTTCATAAAAGGGGATCTCAAAGGGGAGAAGGACCACCATCTTCCTCACCCACTTTGCAATGGATTCGATCCTTTTAGGTCTCCAGGCCCAAATCTGTGGGCTGATATAGTACAGGACAGGGATACCCTTTTGATGGGCTATTTTTGCGATGCGAAGATTAAATTCCGGGAAATCGATCAGGAGGACCAAGTCTGGTCTCTCCCGATCCATCCATCCTTTCAACCCTCTCAGTGTCTTTAAAACAGCCGGAAGTTTCCAGAGGGCTTCGGTGATCCCTACGACGGAGAGGGAGTGAGCATGGAATAGAAGCTCCATCCCCTTTGCCTTCAGGCCCTCCCCTCCCATTCCAAAAAAATGGATTTCCGGATCGATCTCGCGGATGGCTTCTACCAGATGGGCACCGTGAAGGTCCCCTGAAACCTCTCCGGCAGAAAGCAAGATCTTTTTCATTTTATCATTTATTTTTTATACGGTCTTCGATCTGCTGAACGATCTGGAGCACGACTTCCAGTGCCCTCTTTCCCGCCCGTCCGGAGACCTTCGCCTCTTTGCGGTCTCTAACGCTCTGGAGGAAAGAACGGATCTCGGCCTCCAGGGGATCGACCTTTGTGACGGGGATCTCTTGAACGCTCATCTCAAGGGGTTCCCCTTTTCGAACGGAGGAGGCCTTCTGGGAGAGGAAATCGATCAGGAGCATTCCGTTTGATTGAAAGATTCGGGTCTTTCTTATCTTCTCCCTCGAGAAACGGCTGGCCGTGAGACTGGCGGTACATCCATTTTCGAACTCGATTCGCGCATGGGCGACATCGAAAGAGGAGGTGAGGATGGAAACCCCCACCGCCAAGACCTGCTTCACCTTTGAATGGACCCAGTTGAGGAGGATGTCGATATCGTGGACCATTAGATCCAGAACGACATTGATCTCCGTTCCCCTTCCCGAGAAAGGGCCCAATCGTTGAGATTCGATGAACAGGGGGTCCTCAATGAGGCCTTCCACTGCGGAGAGGGCCCCATTAAACCGTTCCAGGTGGCCGACCTGGAGGATTCGCCCCTTTTGCCCTGCCAGTTCGATCAATTCATCCGCCTCTTCAAGCGTACCTGCGATGGGTTTTTCAAGGAGGACGTCAATCCCCTGAAGGAAGAAGTCCTTTGCGATGGGGGTGTGGGATGGTGTGGGCGAGGCAATGCTGACGGCCTGAACCTTGTCAAAGAGATGGGTATGATCTTGAAAGGATTTCGTATGACATCGTCTGGCGATCTCCTGTGCACGGGAGGGATCGAGATCGACCACCCCGACCAGTTCCACATCCTTCATCTTTGAATATTTTTCTGCATGGAACTGACCAAAGTAACCGACACCGACCACACCCACCCTGATCTTCTCCACCTAACGACTGATCCCCCTCTTGGTTTGCTGGATGAATTGGACGAAATGCCGGACCTCCGGTATTTGAAAAATGTCATCTTCCTCAACGGACTTCATCGCTTTTTCCAGTGTGAGGCCGGAGCGAAAAATAATCCGGTAGGCTTTCTTCAGTGCCCTGATCGCCTGTTCTGAGAATTGGTGGCGTTTCAGACCAACGGTGTTGAGACCGTAGAGTTTCGCACGGCTTCCGGCTGCCATCGTATAAGGGGGAACATCCTGGGACACGCCGGTTAAACCACTGAGGAGGGCATGGGTTCCGATCCGGCAGAACTGATGGATGGCCGCGAGTCCTCCGATGATGGCATAATCTTCTATGAGGATATGCCCTCCCAGTGTTGCCCCATTGGCCATCACCACCTGATTTCCGATCTGGCAATCATGGGCGATATGGGAGTAGGCCATAATGAAATTATCATTGCCGATGACAGTTTTCCCACCTCCCTTGACCGTGCCCCGGTGAAGGGTAACAAACTCCCGGATGATATTATGATCTCCGATCAGAAGGAAGGTCCTCTCTCCCCTGTAGGCAAGGGCTTGAGGGGCTTCTCCGACGGAGGAGAATTGAAAGATCTGGCATCTCTCCCCGATTTTCGTTCCCTCCCGGATCACCACATGGGATCCGATTTTGGTCCCTTCTCCGATGAAGACCCCTTTTTCAATCACCGAGTAAGGGCCAATGTCCACTCCCTCACCGATTTCAGTCTTTGGGTCGATGATGGCGGTGGGATGAATCATTTCTCCTCTCCCATCATGGCTAACAGTTCAGCCTCGGCAACCAGCTTCGTATCCACCCAAGCCTTCCCTTTGAATCCCCATATCGATTGGCGATGCCGGGTGATCTCCAGTTCAAGGCGAAGTTGATCTCCGGGGATCACCGGTTTTCTAAAACGGACATGATCGATTCCCAAAAAGTAGACCGGCTTTCTCTGATTCTCTTCAGGGATCGATTTAAAAGCGAGCACCCCTGCGGTCTGGGCCATTGCCTCCACGATGAGGACCCCCGGCATGATGGGCCTTGCGGGAAAGTGACCGGGGAAAAAGGGTTCATTGTAAGTGACGTTCTTGATGCCGACAATCCGTTTCCCCGGTTCTATCTCAATGATCCGATCCACCAGCAGGAAAGGATAGGCATGAGGGAGAATATGGAGGATTTCATTGATCTCAATCATCTATTTCTCCTTCTCTTTTGGAGAGATCATCTCCTCAATCTTCCTTAAGCGCTTTTCAATACCGAGGAGAGTCTTTCTCATCTCCGGGAGTTTCGGGAAGATGGAAACCGCACGAAGGAACTCCTGATGAGGCAATACAGGGCTTCCTGTATATCCCCGGTCAGGCGCCAGGTTGTGAGGGACCCCGGATTGGGCCCCCACCCTGGCGTTGTCTCCGATTTCAATGTGGTCCACGACCCCGACCTGTCCTGCGAGGATGACATTCTTTCCGATCTTTGAAGAACCCGCAATGCCCACTTGTGCGACAATGAGCGAATCCTCTCCGATCTCGACATTATGAGCGATCTGAACGAGGTTATCGACCTTGACCCCTCTATGGATGATCGTATTTCCCAGAGAGGCCCGGTCGATCGTCGTATTGGCACCCACCTCCACATCATCTTCGATGATTACCCTTCCCACCTGGGGAATCTTCGCATTCTTCGCCCCCTCTTTGACATATCCAAACCCATCCGCTCCGATAACCACCCCGCTGTGAAGGATCACCCTCTTCCCGATCAGAGAGCGCGCATAGACCGAGACGTTGGGGTGGAGAATGGAATCCTCTCCGATCCTGGAATCCTCACCCACATAGACTCCTGGATAAAGGGTCACGCGATCCCCGATTTCGCAGCGGTCCCCGACATAGACAGAGGGATAGATGGAGAGGTCTTTTCCCAAAAGGGCAGAGGGGCTGATCCAGGCGTGGGGATCGATCCCCCTGGGCTGGGGAGGTCCGGGGGTGAAGAGGGTGAGTATCTTGATCAAGGTGAGGGTTGGATGGTCAACGCAAAGGAGGTTTTTTTCGGCAACCGTGATTTCCCTTGATACGATGACCGCAGAGGCCCGGGTCTCGTTCAGCCTTCGAAGATATTTCGGACTGGAGACAAAGGTGATCTCGCCGGGCACGGCCTCCTCAATCGAACCCACCCCTGAGATCTCAACCTCACCGTCTCCGATGACTGTTCCACCCACCCACTCAGCCAGTTCTTTGAGTTTCTTTTTCATTCCTCCATCCCAATCCAGTTTCCAGAAGGGAATGGGTTATCCTTTTCGCATCAGTCCAAAACCCCTCACTTCTTCTGCAGATCGTGAAGTTTAATGACCTTATCCGTGAGGTCGATCGCCTTTGAGGCGAAGAGGACAATCACCTCATTCTTATCGATGATGAGGGAATATCCTTCATCCGCGCCTAATTTTTGGATTACCTTCTGGAGACCGAGGGAGATCTGTCGCTCCATCTCCTTTGTTTTCTGGTTCACCTCGTTCTGGATGTCTTCCTGCCATCTCTGAAATTCCCGGATCTTGTTTTGCAACTCCTTTTCTTTAGCGGTCCGGGTTTCGGGATTCAGCATGGGTGCCTGTTTTTCCAGGGATTCCTTCATCGTCTGGAGTTCCTTCTGTTTGTCCAGAAATTGGCGATTATACTTTTCCAGCTCCTTGGCAATGGACTTTTTCGCCTCTTTCCCCGCCTGACTTTCGTTGACCGCCTTCTGGATGTCCACATAGCCGATCTTCAAATCGGCCGCTAAGGATGATCCGGACCATCCTCCCACAATGATGAGAACCACGATGGCCAAACAGCTCTTTTTCAATTTCATGATCCCTTCTCCTTTTTCTATGAGTTTCTATTGGGTCCCTCCTCCGCGAGAGAGGAAGGGATGTTCTTAAGACTAATAGACGGTTCCAGCCATAAAATCGAACGCCTTCCGTTTCTCACCCGGTTTGGGATTGGGGTTGAAGCCGAGATCGATATGGATGGGACCAAAGGGAGAGAACCAGCGAATTCCTACTCCCACCCCTGTTTTCAACGGCGTGATGTCGCTGAATCGATCAAACCCCTTTCCCACATCCCAGAAGATCGCCGCCTTCAGGCCGATTTCCGAGGCCAGGGGAAAGATGAATTCCGAGGTGAGGGCAAACATCTTTTCCGCGCCCAGAGGCTCTTTGTTCACATCAAAAGGCCCTGCCATTCCATATTCAAAGCCCCTGATGGTGCGGAGCCCACCCACAAAGAACTTTTCATAGATGGGTGCCTTCCTCCCGCCGTAGGGCTCAATGATCCCTGCGGACCCCCGGAAATTGAGTACGGTTTTCAGAGGGAGAGGAAAGTACCAGCTTGTCTCCCCCGTCACCTTGATGAAATAGTTATCCCCGCCCAAGACTCCCCCGGCATTCTGAAGGGTGATGCTATGGCGTGCCCCTTTGGTGGGGTTGTAGAAATCGTTTCGGGTATCCATGGTCAGGCCGAAGGAGATCGCACTCGTTAACTTATCTCCCTCCTGTTCTCTGATGAACCAGGAGGCATCCGACGTCACATCGTGGACTTTGATCCTTTCCAGTTTATACATTGCATCGGCCCGTAGGTTTTCGGTGAGTTCCCTGCCGGTCCGGATATCTCCTCCCACAATTCTATAGGAATAGGTATCGAACTCCCGATTTTCATGATAGAGGTCAATCCCTGCGGAGTAACGAGTTCCGAGAAAATAGGGGTCGGTAAAACTGAACCTGATATCCCTCGTCACAGACCCCAAACTGAATTTCAGGATGCCATAGTAACCCAGTCCGAAGAGGTTCCGGTCCGAGATCGAGGCAGAGCCCACCACCTTTTCGATCGAGCTGTACCCGACTCCGAAACTGATGGCTCCTGTAGGGGCCTCTTCCACCTTGATGTCGAGGTTAATCTTTTCATCCGTACTCCCGCGGCTGGTGGTGAAGTCGACCTCTTTGAAGAACCCTGTCCGCTTCAGCCGGTTACGACTTTTATTCATTCCGGTTGCGCTGTAGAGCTCCCCTTCAGCCACCCGGAGCTCCCGGCGGATCACTTTATCCCGGCTCTTCGTATTTCCGACCACCTGAATCCTTTCATAAGAGACTTGCTTCTTCTTATCGATCTCCAGGCTGAGATGGACCAGGAGTGTTTTCGGGTCTGTCGTCGTCTGGGGGGTGATGTCAACATAGGCATAACCCTGATTGGCAAATTTTTCGACAAGGGCATTGATATCCTTTCGAATGGCGGTGTTGCTGAAGGGATCATTCCGTTTGATCTTAATGCTGCGGAAGAGCTCTTCCCGGGTGGTGAGGATGTCTCCCCTGAAGTCGATATCTCCGAAGTGATATCGGGGCCCCTCAACAATCTCAATCTCAATCCGGATCTTTTTAGGATCGCGAAGATCGATTCTGGGTTCAGAGATCTTGGCATCCAGATAACCGTAATCCATGTAATAGGCATTCAGAAGCTGGACATCATTTTTGAGGATATCCTCGTCGAGAATTCCGGTTTTGGTGATGATCGAAAAGATGTTCCTCTGTTTGGTCAGCATGATTTTCTTAAGCTCGGATGTCCTGATCTTTTTATTTCCCTTAAAGACGATCTTTTTGATATGGCCTTTGGGGCCCTCTGTGATCTGGAAGGTGACCACCGCTTCGTTGGTCTCTAAAAAATCGACTTTATGGTCCACCCGCACCCCGTAATATCCCTTGGAAAAATAGAGCTTCCGGATCTGTTCCTCATTCTCCTTCACCTTTTCAAGGTTCAGAATGGAACGGGAGGTGAGGGTGAGCTTCTCCTTAATGTCATCCAGCTTGACCTTTTGATTCCCGGTGACCACGATCTCTTTGATCGCAGGCTTTTCGACGACAATAAAGATCACTTCTTTCCCCTTGGGTGTCGATTTGATGTCCGCCTGAACATCGGAGAAATAGCCCAATCCGAAGATGGATCGCAGGTCTTCACGGACCTGGTCCGCAGAAAAGGATCCTCCCTCTCTGCTTTTCACGGCACCCCGAATGACCCCCTCTTCGACCTTCACATTTCCAAGAATCGTGATCTTATAGATGGCCTCTTCCGAGGCCCCCCCTATTCCGGACAGGAAAAGAACAAAAAGGACAATTCCGATTTTGATTTTAACCATGCTCCGATTCTTTAAAATCCGCTCCTTTTATTTTTTTGTTTAGGGCCAGAGGCCAAAACTCTATCTTCCATATCAAATCCATCTCATTTTGTAAATAGGGATTCCCTAACCGCTGGCTTTACCATCCGCGAGATGAATCTGCCTGGGCAGCTCTGCGGCCAATTTAAGATTATGGGTGACGATCACAAGCGTCACCCCTTTGCTCCGGTTGAGTTCCTGGAGAAGTGAAAAAATCGATTCTCCTGTTTTGGAATCGAGATTGCCGGTGGGTTCATCGGCCAGAAGGATTTTGGGTTCCAGTACTAACGCCCTGGCCACAGCCACCCGTTGTTGTTCTCCTCCCGAGAGTTTCCCGGGTTTATGAGTGAGGCGGTCCTTTAAACCCACCAATGTGAGAATGGCCTCGGCTCGAAGGACGGCTTCCTTTCTGGAAAGCCCCTGGATGAGACAGGGCATCATCGTGTTTTCAATGGCATTGAATTCGGGAAGGAGATGGTGGAACTGGAAGACAAAACCAATCTCTCGATTCCGGAAATGGGCAAGCTCCTTTTCGTTCAGAGTGAAGACATCCCTTCCCTCATAGAGGACTTTACCGGAGGTGGGCCGATCGAGAGTCCCCAAGATATGAAGCAGGGTGGTCTTCCCTACGCCGGAAGCACCCACGATGGCGGCCTTCTCCCCTTGATCGAAAGTGAGATCTATTCCTTTGAGGACCTCCAGCCGTTTGGCCCCATTTCCAAAGGACTTATAGAGCTGTTGAACTTGGATCAACTCCTTCAAACCATCCACTCCTTTGCCTTTTCGGCGATTTCGCGGGAGAGAATTTCTTTCATCCGGACCAGGCGCTTCGAAGAGATCTCTTTCACGGTCGACCGGAGTTTTGGAAACTGATGGAGAATCGTATCAAAGTCCTCTTTGGTCAATTCGAGCAATTCAGAAGGCAGGGTCGTTTTAGCAAAAGCCATTCGCGGTGCACTCATCAATACCCCGATCTCTCCAAAGAAACTCCCGCTCCCCAGGCGACCCAAACGGACCCTTTTCCCATGGCGGTCTTGAGTGAAGATCTCCACCTCTCCGCTCTTGATCATGTAAAGGCAATGGGAAGGATCCCCTCCTTTGAAGAGGAGGGCCTCGGAAGGAGCCTGGCGGGGTCTAAATCTTTTTAACACCTCTTCCCTTTCGGTCAACGTCAAGGATGAGAACAGGGGGGAGAGGGCGAGGAGAAGATCCAGGATCCGTTTTTTAAAGAGATCTTCAAGCACTTCTCTGACATGAGGGTAAATGCGGATGATCTCGTCGAGGTTGTTTCTAAAGATCTCTAAGATCTCACATTCCGTCTCGGCCCTGACATTGGCATGTCTTCTCTGGTCGAGAAAGAAACCGAATTCTCCAAAACAGTCTCCCTCTGTGAGGTTACGGATCCACACCTCTTTCCCCTCCGGATCTCGTTTGGTGATCGCCACCTCTCCTCGACAGATGATCATCAGGGAATCTCCCCTGTCATCCTCCTGACAGATGAATTGACCTTTTGAAAAGGTTCTGGTCTGGATCCGATCGAGCAGTCCATGAAGCTCCTGTTCATCCAGATCGGAGAAGAGGGGAATGGGGGGAAGGGGATGATAGCGTGTGGCCTCCTGAGTTTTTTGAAGATAGAGCTTGGCCAAATGGTCGTTGGCCTCTTTTGCCGACGGGTCGATCCTCAGGATCATCTTGTTAACGGAGATGGCCTGAAGCAGGAAACCATCGCGGGCATAGGCCTCCGCCACCTGGCGATACCCCTTGATGGCCTCCTTTTTTTTCCCCAATCGTTCCAGTATTTCAGCTACCCTCAGCAGGGATCGAAGATCGTCCGGGACCTGCGCACAATGTTTCTGAAACAGCCCCAGCGCCTTTTTCCATTCTCCCCGGGTGATGGCCAGAAGGGCCTCCTCTTTTAAAGAGGCCTTCTTCTTATTCATAACGCAGTGCCTCCGCAGGGTCGAGCCGTGAGGCCCTCCAGGAGGGATAGAGGGTGGCCAGCAGGCTGATGAGAATGGCCGTGGTAACGATCCACGCGACATCCAGAGGGTTAACCTGGGAGGGAAGTTTATCGATGTAATAGACATCACCGGCCAGGATTTTAAATCCGAAGAGATGCTCCACAAAGTCGGTAATCCTTTCCAGATGAAAGGCTGCTCCGAGCCCGAGGAGGGTTCCCAGAATCGTTCCCACCACTCCGATCACTCCCCCTTCGATGATGAAGATCCTTAGAATTCCTTTCGAGGGGGCCCCCATCGATTTCAGGATGGCAATATCCTTACTCTTCTCCATCACCACCATGATGAGGCTTGAGATGATATTGAAGGCGGCAACCAGGACAATGAGGACGAGGATGATAAACATGGCGATCTTCTCCAACTTCAATGCGGAGAAGAGGTTGTGATTCATCTCCATCCAGTCTTTCGTCCAGAAGGGGAACCCCATCTTCTTACGGATCTCTTTTGCGACCTCTTTCACCTTATAGATATCATTTGTCTTGACCTCGATGCCTGTCACACGGGATTCCATGCCGAAGAACTTCTGAGCACTTTCGAGGGAGACATAGGCCATGGTGTTATCATACTCGTACATTCCGGAATAAAAAATTCCTTTGACACGAAACCGTTTCATCTTTGGCATCATTCCCATAGGGGTCATCGTGCCCAGCGGGGAGACCACCTGAATGGGGTCGTTGAGGGAGACAGAGAGGTGTTTTGCGAGCTCCACCCCGAGGATGATGCCCGGGAGATCTTCCCCCTTCGACGATTTCAGATCCTCGAGGCGGCCGGTCTTCAGGTTGTGCACCAGTTCCGTTACCCTTCCCACCCGGTTTGGGTCAATCCCTTTGAGGACGACCCCGGAGACTCCGGATTCCGAGGAGAGCATGACCTGATTAAAAATAAACGGGGCGGCTGAGATCACTCCCCGCACCTCCTCCACCTTCTTCACAACCTCCTCCGGTTGATCCATTCCCTGATCGCTTGCCTTGAGAACGACAAGATGGGCCTGGGTGCCCAGGATTTTTTCTTTAAGGGTCTTCTCAAAACCGCTCATCACGGCAAGAACGACGATGAGGGCCATCACTCCCACCATCACTCCTGCAATGGAGATAAAGGTAATGATTGAGATGAAGGTCTGTTTTCGCTTTGCCTTGAGGTATCTCAGGCCGATAAATAACTCGTATCTCATCAGGGATTTACCTTTCCTTTCGATGTAGAGGGAAGAAGATGACATCCCGGATGGAAGGTGAGTCAGTGAGGATCATCACCAGCCGATCGATTCCGATTCCTTCCCCCGCTGTCGGTGGCATCCCAAATTCGAGAGCAAGAAGAAAGTCCTCATCGAGGAGAAGGGAAGCTTCGGTCTCTTCGGTCCTTTCCATCATTTGCTTGAGAAAACGCTCCCTCTGGTCGATAGGATCGTTGAGCTCGGAGAAACCATTGGCAATCTCTCTTCCTGCGACAAAGAGCTCAAAGCGGTCCACCACTGCCGGATCCTCGCCATTTCGGCGGGAGAGAGGGGAGACCTCTGTCGGGTAATGGGTAATGAAGGTGGGCTGGAGGAGATGAGGTTCCACCAACTCCTTGAAGATATCGGCCAGTACCCTTCCATGAGAGGTTCCCTTTTTCAGTTCTAAATGAAGGCCCTTGGCCACCTCGATCGCCCCGGGAGGATCCCCGAGAATAGAGGGATCAAGCTTCCCGATCTCCAGGAGAGAATCTCTAAAACGGACCCTCCTCCAGGGAGGAGTAAAATCAATCTCCCTCCCCTGGTAGGAAAGAGAGAATCGGCCTTGTATTTCTTTAACCATGGAGGAGATAAGCTCCTCGGTCCTCTCCATCATATCAAGATAGGTGGCATAACTCTGATAAAATTCGAGCATGGTGAATTCCGGATTGTGCAGCGTGGAGATCCCCTCGTTTCGGAAACTGCGATTGATCTCAAAGATCCTTTCAAATCCTCCAATCACCAGACGTTTCAAATAGAGCTCAGGGGCAACCCTCAGATAGAGTCCCATGTCGAGGGCATTGTGGTGGGTCTTAAACGGTTTGGCCGTTGCTCCTCCGGGAATAGGATGGAGCATCGGGGTCTCCACTTCATAAAAACCACGAGCCGTAAAGAATTCACGGATCTTCTGGATCACCTGAATCCGTTTCAGGAAGACCTCTTTGGTCCTCGGGTTGGCAATCAGATCTAAATAGCGCTGACGGTAGCGGGTCTCCACATCAGTGAGGCCATGCCATTTCTCAGGGAGAGGGCGGAGTGATTTGACCAGGAGCCGGAACCTCAGGACCAGGAGAGTGAGTTCTCCTGTTTTGGTCCGGAAGGGCTTACCTTCCAGCCCGATGAAGTCGCCGATGTCTAACTTCCTGAAGAATTGGAAGGCTTCCTCCCCTACGGTATTCTTTTGAAGATAGGCCTGAATTTTCCCATCCCGGTCTTTGAGATGAATAAAACTGGCCTTGCCAAAATTGCGAATGGCCACAATCCTTCCAGCCAGGCCGAAAGTCTCTGTGAAGGAGTTGAGCTCCTCCTCTGATCGGGAGCCGCAGATCTTGGAGACTTCTTCGGAGGTATGAGTGACCTTGAAGTCGTTCGGGAAAGGGTCGATCCCTTCCTTCCTGAAGACTTCCAATTTTCGGATCCTCTGTTGGATCAGATCACTGATTTCATCCATTGATTGATTATTCTCCTTGAATGTAAAATGAAAGTAAGATTGAGGAGTTATATCATTCGATTTAAGATGACTTAAACTAACCCATTTTCCCATCTCCGTCAAGGGAAAAGGCATTATCGGGATGAAAATGGAGGGAGGATCTTTTCGATCTGGCCGATCAGGTCATAAGGGAGGGCCTGGATGATTCGGGCCTCCACCCAATCGCCCGGTCGGGCTTTTCCTTTCAGGAAAACGACCCCATCGATCTCAGGGGCCTGGGTCTGGAGTCTCCCTCTCAGCGTCCCTTTTTGCGGACCCGGTTCGTCCACCAAAACCTTCACCTTCTTGCCGACCATCTTTTGGTATTTTTTGAGGGAGATCTTTTTCTGGACTTCCATGAGGGTTCTCAGACGCTCTTCCTTTACCCTTTCCGGAACAGGATGGGGGAGCCGGGAGGCCGGTGTCCCGTCCTCAGGGGAGTACTTAAAAGCACCGAGGTGTTCGAACCGGGTCTCCTCGACAAAGTCCAGGAGGGATTGAAACTGACTTTTCCTTTCCCCGGGGAAGCCTACGATCAGCGAGGTTCTGAGGCTGATATTCGGGATAAAGGATCTGATCCTCTTGAGGAGCTCCCGAATTTCTTGGCCCTTTGATCTTCGACCCATTCGCTTCAGGATCTCATCATCAATATGTTGAATGGGGAGATCGAGATAGGGGCAGAGCTTTTCCTCCCGGGAGATGAATTCCAGAAGCCCGTCAGTAAAGTATCCCCGCTTCGGATAAGAATAGAGAACCCGGATCCAGCTGAGGCCTTCGATGAGGACAAGGCTTTTCAGAAGTTTTCCCAAAGAGGTTTTGTCTCCGAGATCTTCTCCGTAAGCCGTCGTATCCTGAGCAATGAGGATCAGTTCCTTAACCCCCTGGGCGGCAAGCCCCTCCGCCTCTTTGAGGATGGAACGAAGTTTTCGGCTCCGGTAGGGCCCTCTGATCTTCGGGACGGTGCAGAAGGTACAGATCTTTGAGCAACCTTCTGCGATTTTGAGATAGGCCGTATGAGAAGGGGTGGAAAGGATTCGAGGTGTTTGGTCGTTATAGAGAAAGGCGGGGGCGGAGAGGAAGCTCTTTGCGTTCATTCTCCGGGAGAGGATCCGGGGTATTTTCTGGAAAGACCCTGTCCCAACGAAGAGGTCCACTTCAGGGAGTTCCTTTTCCAGAATCCTCCCGTAGCGCTGGGGAAGGCATCCGGATACGATGAGGAGACGGCAGCGGCCCTCCTTCTTATTTCGGGCGAGTTGGAGGATGGTCTCAATCGCTTCCCGGGTGGCCTCCTGGATAAAAGAGCAGGTATTGACGATGATGATTTCGCTTTTCGATGGGTCTGTGGTGAGGGCGTGCCCCTCTTTTGAGAGAAGGCCGAGGATGACCTCGGAATCCACAAGGTTCTTCGGACATCCCAGGCTGACCAGACAAACCGTCTCTTTCATTGATCCTCATTATACCTAATAGAGGCCCCATGTCCAATTATCCTTTTCATCAGCCCTTGTCTTGTCCTTTGAAAAGTTGCAGAATTTATGGTAACGAGTAATACGAATGATATCAAATTAAGTGAATTTGCTTCAGTTTCCAGTGTTCAAAGGCGACGGATCCATCATGAAGGATTTTTCAGAAGACATTCGCTTCCATTCGTATGATTCGCTGAGGAGTTCAAATGGGCCTGATCCAGAAACAGTATGAAGACTTGAGGAAAAAGATAAAGAAGTCCGAAATAGAGAACCAGAGGCGTGCCTTTCGTGAGACACGCACCCGCCAGAGGCAGAACCGTTCTCTCTTTGAGGATTTTGAAAAGGCCAGGGAGGAGATCAAAAGGATTCGATCTTCTTCTCTTGGAAACTGGGACCTCCTTCAGGAGGCCGTCACCCGTCTTGAAAAGAACAGGTTCAGGGTCTTTCAGGCGAACGACGCTCAAGAAGCCTGCGAGATTTTTCTGAGGGAGGTTGGAGAGGAAAAACTTGTCGTCAAATCGAAATCGAATCTCTCCAAGGAGATCGGGCTCACCCCTTTCCTCGCAACGCATGGCATTGAGGTGATTGAGACCGATATCGGTGACCGGATCAATCAACTGGTGGGAGGGAGGTCTTCCCATTATACCGGTCCCATTGCGCATCTCACCCGGCAGGAGATTGCCGGGGTCCTCTCCAGGCATTTAAAGAAAGCGGTTCCCCCTGTCCCTGAAGAGGAGATGCGGGCGGTCAGAGAGGAGCTCGAATCCTATCTTCAGAGGGCGAAGGTCGGCATCACCGGTGCCAATGCGATCGCCGCCCGGGAAGGAGCGATCCTCATCATTCACAATGAAGGGAATGTGACCCGTGTTCGAACCAGATCAAAACACCTCGTCATCGCCTCCATTGATAAGATTTATCCTGACATTCAGGATGCCCTTCGGATGGCAAAGCTTGAGACTTATCTTGCCACGGGCTCACTCTTTCCTTCCTTTATTGATATCGTCGGAGGGAGGTCGAAGTCTTCGGATGTGGAGAAGATCCCTTTTTATGGAATGCACGACCCCGAAGAACTGGTCATCGTCCTTCTGGATAATGGAAGAAGAAAGATCCTGGAGGAGAGGAAGGATTTCTCCGATCTCCTTTACTGTATCGGATGTGGCAACTGCCTGCTCGACTGCCCCACTTACAACTCGGTCGGTCCCTCCTTCGGAGCAGACGGGATGTTGGGGGGGAGGGGAGTGGCCCTCTCCTGCCTTCTCAAAGGTATGAGAGAAGGGGTTGAAGAAGGCCTCTTTCTCTGCACCACCTGTGGCCTCTGCGGAGAGGTCTGTCCGGTTGGAATCGATGCGGGAAAGAGGCTTAAAGAGATGAGAAGGATGAGCCTGAAGAGCCCGGACGTCTCCGGTGAGCTTGAAGAGGTGACCCGGCTCCAGGCGACGGTTGACCGGTTCGGGACGCCCTATGGTGAAATGGAGCGGGCTCGGCTCACCTCTCCAAGGAAGAAGTCTCCCAGGGTGGTCTATGTCGGATGCGTGGGGTTGACCATGGAAGGGGAAACCGCTTCGAAGGTCATCGAGTTTCTGGAAAGAATGGGAATCGACTTCACTCTGATTGATGAGGTCTGTTGTGAGGCAATAAAGGGGGATACGGGATCGTATCCCAATCCAGAGCGAATCCGGAAGAACATCGGAAGGATCAAGGAGGCAGGGGCCCGGGAAGTCCTCTTCCTCTGCCCGACCTGTCTCAAAACCTTTTTGGAGTATGATGAAAGGGAACCCACAGGCCTCATTTTCGAAACCCTGATCTCCCATCTCAACAGGAATTTTTCATTCCGCTCCTCGGAGCGCGATCCAGAGACCTTAACCTATCATGATCCCTGCCATCTGGGAAGGGGGCTTGGGTCTTACGATGGAGCGAGGGAATTGCTGAAAGGCCTTGGGGCCAATTTGATTGAAATGGAGCATCACCACCAGGAGTCCCTCTGTTGCGGCGGAGGGGGAGGGGTCAGGGGATTCTATCCGAAATTCTCAAGGGACATCTCACGAAGGCGGGTGAAGGAGGCAGAAGACGTGAAGGCGGATATCCTGCTCACCGATTGCCTTTCCTGCAAACACAATTTGAGGCAGGGCATCCCGTCCAACGGAAAGACGAGGGTGATGACCACTCCGGAATATCTTTTGGAAAGAATTAAGGGCGGAAGAGTTCAGTTCTCCCGAATATCGTGCGGTGCGTCATAAAACCCTTCACTCCCAAAGGGCCATGGAGATGCAATTCGATTATGATGTGGTTGTGGTGGGCGCGGGGCCGGGAGGGTCCACCGCAGCGCGGTTTTGCGCCCGATCGGGACTAAAAACCCTCATGATCGATAAGGAGAGGTTTCCCAGATATAAACCCTGTGGAGGATGTCTCTCCCTCAAGACCATTCATCAGCTTGACTTTGACCTCACCCCTGTGATCGAGAACACGATCTACGGAGCAAAATTCAGCTACTGCCTCAAAGAGCCTTTCCGCATTGAATCGAGAGAGCCGATCGCATTCATGGTCATGAGGGACCGCTTCGATCAGTTCCTGGAAGAGAAGGCATTGGAAGAAGGGGCAGAGATACTGGAAGGGAAGAAGGTGGTCAGAGCCCGGGAGAAGGGCAGAGGGACCGAGGTTGAGCTGGCCGGCGGGGAGAGGTTTCGTTCACCCTATCTCATCGGTGCGGATGGGGCTGAAAGTATCGTTGCAAAATCCATTTCTTTATCTCGCCATGAGAATGATAAAAACGGGATCGCCCTCGAAAGCGAGATTCCATTCGACTCCTCCATCTCGTTTCCCCAGAAGGATCTTCAGTTCGTCCATTTGGATTTCGGCAGAATCCCCAATGGCTACGGGTGGGTATTTCCAAAAAAGAAATGCCTCTCCATCGGGATCGGCGGGATGTTCCGGGAGACCAAGAAGATGAATCCCCGGCAGTACTTCGACTCCTTTTGGAAGGGCCTGGACTTTATCCCGCAGGGAACGGTCCCAAGGGTGATAGGACATCCCCTGCCTTCCTTTTATGATGAATGGCAGAGGGTTTCGCAGGGGAGGGTTCTTTTAGTGGGGGATGCGGCCCATCTGATGGACCCCCTGCAGGGGGAAGGGATTTACTATGCGATCCGGAGCGGGAAACTCGCCGCCGGGGCGATTCTCCAGTCGAAGGAGAAAGATTTCTCTCCTTCCGATCTTTACCAGGAGGCGATTCATCTCCACATTTACGAAAACCTGAAATGGGCCCTCCCTTTTTCCCGGTTCGTTTTCCGCTTTAGCAGATTGGCTTATGAAGCACTTCGACACTATCCCGAATTAAGCCACATTTATCTTCAGGTGCTGGAGGGAGAGGAGAATTATCAGGGTTTCGTCTTGAGGGTGAAGGAACGGATCAAAGACCTTCTGAAGGGTAGATTGAGTGAGAAAATCCGGAAGGCCATGGCCAGTCTATGATTCCTTGAAAGCAAAGGTGAAAAGGGTGACCCTTCTTTTGGAAAAGGGGTATGGCATTCCGAAGAGAGGGCAAAGGGGAGACCTCCTGGATATCCTCATCCAGACCATCCTTTCTCAGAACACCAATGATCGAAATCGTGATCGAGCCTATCAGAGGTTGAAGGCCCGATTTAAAACCTGGGAAGAGGTGCTTCGGGCAAAGAGGGGGTCACTCGTTTCAACTCTCCGACCAGGAGGGTTGGCCGAGCAGAAGGCAAAAAGAATCCAGGAGATCCTTCGATGGATCAAAAAGAAGGAGGGGGCTCTGAGCCTTTCTTTCTTAAAGGGGATGGATTCAGAAGAGACCCAAAAGGTCATCGGAGGGCTGAAAGGGATTGGGCCGAAGACAGTCCACTGTCTTCTTCTTTTCGGCCTTGGAAGAGAAGCCTTTCCGGTAGACACCCACATCCTTCGGGTGGGAAAACGCCTCGGCTTCATTTCAGAAGGGATGAATGCGGGGAAGGTCCATGATTGGATGGTTCCCCTTGTTCCTGAAGGGAAGTCTCTATCGCTTCATCTCAATCTCATACGGTTTGGAAGGGAGATTTGTAAGGCAAGGAATCCTTCGTGTCACATCTGTTTTCTTATAAAGGAATGTCTTCATCCACATCATGTTTCATGACGGCGACATCACCTTTGAATTAGGAAAATGATCTTTTAGGCAAGGTTAAGGGGTTAGGGCTATGAAGCCAGTTTGGTGAAAGGTCAATGGGTGAGGGCTAATCATTTAAAAACATTACCTATACCCAACGACAAAACTGACATCTTTGCCCTTACCTTTATACCTTAGACTTTTATTGTTCGGGCATTTCTGATGAAAGATTTGGTCAAGAAACTCCTCCGTATCGAAGATACGCCTGAGCGGACCGCTATGGCTTATTCCATCGGCATCTTCCTGGGGTTCTCCCCTTTTTTGGGCTTTCACACCCTGGGAGGTATTGCCATTGCTTTTCTATTCCATTTGAATCGTGTGGCTGTCCTCCTGGGAGTGTGGACGAATACGCCCTGGTGGGTTGTTCCCTATTACATGATGGCCACCTGGTTTGGGATGCGGGTGGTTGGATTTAAATCCAACCCTGCCATCCTTCAGGAGATATTCGAGGTAGGCAAGAATCAGGGATTTATCAGTTCGGATTTCTGGAATCGAATTGCCTCCCAGTCGGGCCTGCTTCTCTCTTTTGGCATCGGCTCTCTCATTTTATCCATTCTTTTCGGATTGGTTGCATATCCCCTTTCCCTGAAGGGGATCCGGTTCTATCGGTCCCGCAGGAAAACCAAGAGCTAAGGGCAGGGGGTAATTGAAAAATGAATGACTATGGATGAGGAAACAAAGGGAAGGTTTCAGTCTTTTCTTTCACAGCTTGACTCGGAAACCTTCAGAAGATGGAAACGGATGGGTGTAACCGGACTGAAGGGCTCTTCCAGGGCCTACCTCCTCTCCCGGTGGAGAGAGAAGGTGAATGGGCCCCTTCTGGTCATCGCCCCTCGGCTTCGGGAGGCGGAGTTGATCTTCGACGACCTCCGATTTTTTCAGAGGGATAAGAAGAAGAACGCCCTTCTTTTTCCTCCCTGGGAAACCCTTCCCTATGATGAAATCCCCCCTCATCCGGAGATTGTCAGGGAAAGGATGAAATGCCTCCTCTCCCTCATCCAGGGAGAAGAGACGGTCATTCTCTCCTCTGTCAGGGCATTGATGCAGAAGGTTCTCTCGCCTTCGGATTTAAAAGAGTCTATTTTCCCTCTTCTCGTGGGAGAAGAGGTGGATCGTGACCGCTTAACCCACTTTCTTCTGGAAGGAGGGTTCACCCAAACGAAAGTCGTGGAGGAAAGAGGGGATTTCAGCCTCCGGGGGGCCATCATCGATATCTTCTCCCCAAAGGATGAAGAACCCTTGAGGCTTGAATTCGAAGGAGACCGACTGGTATCCCTCCGCCAGTTTGATAAAGGGACTCAGCGATCGATCCAGGCAAGTGAGATGAAAGAGGCCCTGCTCCTGCCGGCGAGAGATATTTCGAAAGACCCGACAGGTCAACCCATGGCCTCCCTGCTTGATTATCTTCGAAGAGAGAGCAGGGTCTTCGTCATGGAGGAAGAGGAAATGGAGAGGGAGGCAGAGGCATTTCATCATCTCATCCGGACCCATTATGAGAAGGCCCTGGGGAGGAAAAATCCTGTCCCCTCTCCGGACTCCCTTTACCTCGGGCCTGAAGATCTTCTCCCTTCCATCGGAAGGTTTCATACCGTTTTCCTTCAGGAAGGTCCTCTCGCCCCTCCCCGATGTGAATATGTTTACCCCTGCAGGATGGAAAGCAATGAGGATTTCCAGCTGGAGGTGAAGGCAGGCTTATCCAGGGAGGTCCATCTACACGAATCCTCTCCCCTCTGCGTCCTCCAGGCCTATCTCCGGAAATGGAAAGGAGAGGGAATGAGGATCCTGGTCGTCTCTCACACCTTAACCCAGGCTGAGAGAATGAGAGATCTTCTCTCCTCTTATGAGGTTGAGTCGCATTTGGAAAGAGAAAAAGATTTCAGCGAAGCGATTGTTCAGGGGGAGAAGCGGCTCACCCTCCTCATTGGCCTTCTCTCATCGGGATTCCGGAACCCCTCGGAGGGGTGGATGCTCCTGACCGAAGAGGAGATCTTCGGAGAGCGGAGGAGGTTTCGGGAAGAGAAGGCCCGGGAAAGGACTTCCAAAAGGGAAGGGGTTCTCCTCTCTTCCTATAGTGAACTTCGAGAGAATGATCATGTCGTTCATACCGATTACGGAGTGGGACTCTACCGGGGACTCCGGCACCTCCGCATCGGAGGAATTTCAAACGACTATCTCCTTCTCGAATATCTCGACGGGGATAAGCTCTATGTCCCCGTGGACCGACTCAATCTCATTCAACGTTACATCGGAGCCGAGAGAGGCCATCCCAAACCCGATCGATTGGGGGGCCGTTCCTGGCAGAGGGCAAAGAAGAGGGCCAAGGCCGCTGTGACAGAGATGGTCAAAGAGATTCTCGATCTCTATGCCGTCCGGCAAGCCTTCCAGGGTGTGAGCTTCTCACCTGTTGATCAATCCTATAAGGAGTTCGAAGCCACCTTTGAGTATGAAGAGACCCCTGACCAGATGAAGGCCATTGATGAGGTCATGGAGGATATGAACCGCCCCAGGCCCACGGATCGCCTCATCTGCGGTGATGTGGGATTTGGTAAAACAGAGGTGGCCCTCAGGGCTTCGTACCGTGCAGTCATGGATGGAAAGCAGGTTGCCCTCCTAGTTCCGACAACGGTTTTAGCTCAACAACATCACCAGACCTTTTGTCACCGGTTTAAGAACTATCCCGTGGTGATCGAGATGTTGAGCCGGTTTAAAAAACCCTCGGAACAGAAGGAGATCCTGAAACGGCTGAGAGAGGGAAGGGTGGATATCGTGATCGGAACGCATCGACTTCTCCAGAAGGACGTCGTCTTTCACGATCTGGGACTGGTCATCATTGATGAGGAGCATCGATTCGGCGTGATTCACAAGGAGAGGTTGAAGCAGATGAAAAGATTGGTCGATGCGATCACCCTCACGGCCACTCCCATCCCGAGGACCCTTCAGATGGCGGTCTCCGGGATCCGAGATCTCAGCCTTATCCAGACTCCTCCGGAGCACCGTCTCTCCATCCAAACCTTTGTGGTCCGTTATGATGAAGAGGTGATCCGGGAGGCCCTCGAGAGGGAGTTTGCCCGGGGGGGACAGGTCTTCTTTGTCCACCATCGCATTCAGAACATCTATTCGGTGGCGGGTCATCTTAAAAGGCTTCTGCCGGAGGCACACCTTGCCGTGGCCCACGGTCAGATGAGGGAGAGGGAGCTGGAAAAGGTGATGCTCCAGTTCGTCAGAGGGGAGTATAACCTCTTGGTCTGTACCAGCATTATCGAATCGGGCCTGGATATTCCCACTGCCAATACCATCCTGATCAACCATGCGGAGCAATTCGGTCTGGCCGACCTCTATCAGCTCCGGGGCCGGGTCGGCAGGGGGAGCCATCAGGCCTATGCTTACCTTCTGATCCCTTCCGATTTTACCCTCTCGAGAGAGGCCACACAAAGGCTTCGGGCCATTCAGGAGCTGAGCGAGCTTGGCTCTGGATTCCGATTGGCCCTTCAGGATCTGGAGATCCGGGGGGCAGGGAATCTCCTGGGCTCCTCCCAATCCGGGCATATCTCTGCGGTTGGATTGGAGCTCTATACCCAGCTGATGGAGAAGGCGGTGAGGGAGCTGAAAGGGGAGGAGGTGACGGAAGAGATCACCCCGGAGATCCATTTCCGGCTTCCCGCCTTTATCCCGGAAAGCTATGTGGAGGATCCCTCGGAGCGACTGAACCTCTATCGAAGGCTCTCTTTTTCCCGGTCCGATGAGACCGTTGAGGAAATCGGTGAGGAGCTGGAGGACCGGTTTGGAAGTGTCCCGGAGGAAGTCGCTCATCTGCTCGAGATGATCAAGGTGAAGATCCTTCTCACGAAATTGGCGATCAAGAAGTTGGAGGAGACACCCTCACAGATGATTCTTACCTTTCATGAATCCACCCATGTCTCTCCCCGGAAGGTCATCGAGTGGGTCCGCCGGGGCGAAGGGAGATATCGTTTGACTCCCGACTCTAAACTCATCATCGAAAGGTGGCCTGAGATGAAAAAGGATCCCCTGGGTACAACCAAAAAGCTATTGCAAGCATTGGCCTGATGTGATAGATTTTTTCGGGATTTTGTCATCTTCAGCATTTCCTTTCATTTTCACCCCTTCAGGAGGAATGGAGGATGAAAAAAAAGAACATCTTGGCAGGGATATTTCTCTTTCTCCTCTTCGTTCTACCGGCTTGTGAGAAAAGAGGATCAAAGGAATTGGGGAGCAAAGAACTGGTCAGGATCAACGATGTTTCCGTCTCCATCGAGGAATTCCGCCAGATTACCGAGAAGCAGCCCCTGGAGGGAAAGATGAGATTATTGGATGAGAAGGGGATGAGAGACTTTCTTGAAAATTATGTGATCGCCCGGGAGGTCCTCTATCAGGAGGCCAGAAAGAAGGGGATGGATAGGGACAGGGATATTCAGGCAAAGGTGGAGGACTTCAAGAGGGCCGTTCTGATCGAGGCCCTTTTCGAAGAGGCACTGAGGGGAAAGGATGAGGTGACGGAGGAAGAGATTCAGAAATATTATAAAGAAAATCAGACCCTCTTTGAAGAGCCTCAGGAGATCAAGATCCGCCATATTGTTGTGAACTCAGAACCTCTCCTGAAGGAGGTATTGGCGAAACTTTCCAGCGGTGAAAGTTTCGAGAAATTGGCCTCCACCTATAATATTGACAGGACCCGGCAGGACGGCGGGAACCTTGGATATCTCCGGAGAGGCCAGCTGGCCCCTTCTTTCGCTCAATTTGAAGAGGCGGCCTTTTCTCTCCGGAAGAGAGGGGAGGTCAGCGAGGTGGTCCGTTCTCCCTATGGATACCATATCATTCGACTGGAAGATATACGGGGAACGGCCCTGAGACCCTTTGATAAGGTGAAGGAGAGAATCCGCTTTTTTCTTCAGCCAAAGAAGAAGCAGGAGGTTCGTCTCGAATATATCAAGGAGGCCAAATCCAGATCGAATATTCTGATCAATGAAAAATTATGGGGGGATGAGGTCAAGAAGGAGGCAAAACCGAAAGAAGATAAGAAATGAAAAGACGTTTTTCCTGTTTTCCTTCTGTTCTTCTTCTCTTTGTCCTGGTGGGTTGCAGTCCATGGGGCACGGGCCTTCCGGATCATATCGCCGCGGAGGTCAATGGGGAGAAGATCACGGTTGAGGAGTTCGATCGGGAGGTGAAGGAACTGGTCATCGAGCAGAGCAAAGAGGGGAAGCCCTCCGGGTTTAAAGAACTGAAAAAGGTCTACCTCGATCAGATGGTTGAGCGCAAGATCCTTGTCCAGGAGGCAAGACGATCGGGGATCAAAATCTCTCAGGAGGAATTGGACCAGACCATTTCTGAAATTAAAAAAGATTACCCCGGGGAGGGATTCGGAGAAAAGCTGGGCCTCAAGGGGATTCGGCTGGAGGAATGGAAAGCCGGTCTGGAGGAGAAGTTGCTGGCGGAGAAGATGATCCGGAATGCCCAGCGATTTCGAGGAGAGATTGAGGAAAAGGAAGCGCTGGAATATTACGAAACCCATCGGTCCATCTTCCAGATCCCAAGGAAGGTCAGAGTCCGTCAGATCGTGGTTGCCGATGGAGAGGAGGCCATTCAGATTCTGAAGCGGCTTAAAAGGGGTGAGAGTTTTGAAAAATTGGCCATGGCAAAATCCCTGGGCCCGGAAAAGGTTCGAGGAGGGGATTTAGGCTTTTTCAGCCAGGGGGAGAGGCCTTCGGAATTCGATCACGTTTTTTCCATGGAGGTCGGGACGATCAGTGAGGTGATCAAGAGTCCTTACGGATATCATATCTTTAAATTGGAGGAGAGGGCGGAGCCTCGGGAAATCACCTTTGAGGAGGCAAGGCCTGAACTCATTAAGGAACTTAAGAAGAAGAAAGGAGAGGAGGAATACCAACAGTGGTTCAAGGGTCTCAAAGAGAAGGCAAGGATAAAGATCAACAGAAAGTGGCTCAAATCATGAGATGGCTTTTTCCGCTGGGAGGGCTTATCCTTTTGATTTTCTTTCAGGTCTCTTTCAGCGAGGCAGTGGTCGACCGTATCGCCGCCATTGTCAATCAGGAGATCATCACCCTCTCGGAGGTGGAAAAGATGGCCCGTCCCCTTCAGGCGGAGATCGAAACCGAGGACCGACTGGAGAGGCGTGAGCGAATGAATGAGATTTCCAGGAAGGTTCTGGAGAGACTGATTGAAGAGAGATTGATCGATCAGGAGGCGAAGAGGGCGGGGATTAAAGTGACCGGTAAGGAGATTGATTCGGCCATCGAAGAGATTAAACGACAACACGGGGCCAGCCAGGAGGATCTTGAGAAGGCCCTGGCCCGGGACGGTCTTACGCCGGAGAACTTCAGGGGGGAGATTGAGAAGCAGATCCTTCGCGCGAAGCTGGTCAGCACGGCAGTTAAGGTAGATGTCCCGATGGGGGAAAAAGAGCTGAGGGATTTTTATCAAAAGAATAAGGACCGTTACCGGTCGATCGAGACATACCGGCCGGCCCATATTCTACTGGCTGTCCCGAGGGAGGCGTCCCCCGATGAGGTTCTCGAAATCAGGAAGAAGTGTCAGGATATCCTTGAGAGAATCAGGCGCGGAGCCGACTTTGGAGAGATGGCCCTGATCTATTCCAATGATATCTCCGCCAAGGATCGGGGGGAACTGGGCTTCTTCAAAAAGGGAGAGCTTCTTCCCGCCTTTGAAAGAGAGGCTTTACGGCTCAAAGTGGGGGAAGTGAGCGGGATTGTCCGAACGAATTATGGGTTCCATATCATTAAACTGATCGATCGGAAGGGAGGGGAGCCCCTTGCCTTTGAAGAGGTCGGGGAGAAAGTCAAAACAGACTACTCTAACCAGGAGACTGAGAAGGCCTTCAAACAGTTTCTCAGCACCCTCAAGGCAAAATCCGTCATCGAGATCAAGCTATAAATATTTCGTTTTATTAAATGGAGGTTCAAGCGAAGGGGAAGCGAAGGGTCAGGTCTTGCAATCAAACATTTCGTAATGAGGGAGTGATAAGTTGTCGTTGATTGAATTTGGGTTTAAAACCCTCTAAAGCAGTTAGCTGGCCGGCAAGGAGCGCTCCAAACGCCCAATGGAATAAGAGACTCACCTCATAATATTAAAGTCACTTTTTCATCACCACCCAGAGGCCACCCTCGGTGGTGATTTCAAACCGCCTTTCCAGTTGACTTGACCGCAATTGATCGCGCACACTTTGAACCGTTACCCTCACCCTGCCCATTGCGGCATTGAGTTCCTCCGAACGTTTCCCGATTTGGCTGATGACTTCGGGCGGTGTATATTTTCCAAACCCTCCGCCGACGAAAGCGATTCCTGCTTCCCTCAGCGTCCTGTAAATGGCCCCAAAGTCAACATGGAAGAGTTTAGGGAAAAAGAGGGCCCCCCTGAAAATCGCCAGATCAACGCTATCGTCCGAAACACCGATTAAAGAGCTATTACTTCCAATGATCCTGACCTGGTCTTCCAGTCCGCGCTTTTGGGCCTCTTTTCGGTACAGAGCAATTGCTGCTTTCGGGAAGGCAGCGATCAAGAAGCTCTGGCCAACATTTTTCCGAGCGAGAGCAAATATCAGGCCCGAAAAGGGGCCGATTTCCAGAATATTCCCGTCTCGGCGGCCATAGAGTTCTTCAATCTGCCTCGCAAGAAAGGGCTGGACCGGTTCCCAGAGGAGATTGAGCTCCTCGATAAGAGCATTTGTTTTCATTTGTCACCTGCCGATTTTTTCATGATTTGATTAAGCATCTGGCGAAAAGTTTTATGATCGCACTGGGCTCCATTTGCTTTGAACCTTTATCCCATTCTACCCCATTTTGCGCCGAAAACGAAAGCATCATAAATACATTTTATAGATTTCCCCCTATTAATACAAACGCATTAAATCGTTTTACATGTAGCACAAGGCTTTAGCCTTGCTTAAAGCAACCCTGAAGGGTTGCCCTACAAAAGATATAATG
>Ga0209609_10000417_pt1 | contig 25785 bp, 19 predicted proteins | sample LakKivw325mmetaG_FD_184136 | JGI IMG/M metagenome (GOLD analysis project Ga0209609, IMG submission 184136) | Anoxic lake water microbial communities from Lake Kivu, Rwanda to study Microbial Dark Matter (Phase II) - Lake Kivu water 325m metaG... | ecosystem: Environmental > Aquatic > Freshwater... | reverse complement strand
GAATCCCTTCTCCTTCCTTTGTGTCACTTCGTGTCCTTCGTGGTGAAAGACCCGCCCTCACTCTTAACAACATCCCCGGCAGGTCAATATCCACCGGGCAGGCTTCCCGGCAAGCCCCGCACAGGGACGAGGCCTGGGCGAGTGACGCAAACTTCGGGTCCACGAGCGCGCTCGAGATGACCGAGCCGATGGGGCCAGGGTAAATGCTCCCGTAGGCATGCCCGCCCAGTTCTCGGAAGACCGGGCAGGCGTTCAAGCACGCTCCGCAGCGGATGCAGTAGAGGCTCTCGGCCAGCGGTGAGTTGCGCAGGGCAGTGCGACCATTGTCGAGCAGGATCAGGTGGCGAGTCTGGCCGGGGCTTGCCCCGAGCGCAGTCGAGGGGAGTGGGACGTTGATCAGACTGGTGTAGACGCTGAGTTTCTGGCCGGTGGCGGAGCGCGGCAGGAGTGAGAGGAAGAGGGCGAGGTCGTCAAGGGTGGGGACGAGGCGCTCGATGCCCATCAGCGCGATGTGGATGGGAGGGAGAGTGGTGACCATGCGCCCGTTGCCCTCGTTGGTAACGACACATAGGGTACCGCTCTCGACCACGCCGAAGTTGACGCCGGAGACGCCGACATCAGCCGTAAGAAAAACGTCGCGCAGGACTTTACGGGCGGTATTGGTAAGCGTGGGAATATCTTCAGTGTAGGGAATACCCAGCTTCTCGGCAAACAGTTGCCCCACCTCTTGCCTGCGGAGGTGGACTGCCGGGGTGATGATGTGACTGGGCCGCTCGCCGCGCAGTTGGACGATATATTCACCCAAGTCGGTCTCGACGACGCGTATTCCTTCTGCTTCGAGAGCGTGGTTGAGGTTGATCTCCTCGGAGACCATGGATTTGGATTTTGCGACAAGAATAGGGGACGCAGACGAGCGCGGATAGATGCGGATTTCGTTTTTTGCTTTTTGCTTCTCGTCCTCCCGCGCTGATTCTTGCGCAACTTTCAAGACAATTCGGACCGCCTCTCCTGCGTCGGCAGCGCGGTGGACGATGATTCCGTTGGCAGTGACGCGCTCAACGAACTGCGCCAGGTATTCGTCGAGGTGCGCCACCACATCCGCTTTGATGGCGTGGGCGCGGGCGCGGCGTTCCTGGTGGTCGGGGAGGGAAGCAAAGGCGGCCAAACGCCCGACCCGGCGGCGCTGGGCGTTGGCGTCGAGGGCAAGTTGCAGATTCTCGTCGGCAATCGAAGCGCGAATGCGTTCACGAAACTGATTACTATTCACTATTCACTCCTCACTGCCTCGCCAGCACTTCGGCGATATGCACCACACGCTGGCTTTTACCTTGCCGGTGCAGCCCGCCCTGGATGTGCATCAGGCAACCGGTATCGGCGACGACCAGCGTGGGAGCCTCGGCCTTTTCGAGGTTAGCAATCTTGCGTTTCAGGAATTCGGCCGAGAGTTCGGGATGTTCCAACGAGAAAACGCCGCCGAAGCCGCAGCAATCTTCGCGCTCGGGCAGCTCGACGATCTCGGCGTCCTTGACCGCAGCCAAAAGAGCGCGCGGCTGACGATCCACGCCCAGGCCGCGCAGCAGGTGACAGGAGGGGTGATAGGTCAGTCGTCCCAACCAGCAGGCGTCCAAATCTATGAGGCCGCGCACATCCACCAAGTACTCGGTAAATTCGTAGACGCGCTTCGCCAGCGCCTCGGCGCGCGACAGCCAATCCGAATGATCCGTGAAGAGTTCCAGATAGCCGTGGCGGATCATCGCCGCGCATGAACCGGAGGGGACGACGATATCGCCTTTGGTTTTCTCGAAAACGCGGATGGTGCGTTCAGCCAACGGTCGCGCCTCGGAGCGAAGTCCAGCGTTGAAGGCCGGTTGCCCACAGCAGGTCTGGGCGGATGGAAATTCCACGCACACCCCAGAGCGGTTCAACACGCGCACCATCGCCTCGCCGATGTGCGGGAAGAAGGTATCAATCAAGCAAGTGACAAACAGTTGGACGGTCTCGGCCATGGCATTATTTTATCGCTGAATCATTGGCCCGCTGAATCGTCGACTCGCCGAATCGTTGACTCGTTGAATCTCGTGGTATCATTCCCGCTTTGAAGGAAACAACCATGACCACATTCCGCACCAAAACCCCCAACCACTTCGACCTGCCACGTCGCATCGTTCGCCTGGGAGAACTGGCCTACAACCTTTGGTGGACGTGGAATCCCCATGCTCAGCGGCTTTTCAACCGCATTGACAACGCCCTGTGGGAACGCGTCAACCACAACCCGTTCGTGTTCCTGGAGCGGGTCGGGCGTTCCGAGATCAATGCCGTCGCACAGAACACAAATTATCTGGATTTGTATGACCGCGTCTGCCGCGAATTTGATGCTTACCTGACACGCACTGATACCTGGTGCGCCCAAAATCATCCCGGCCATTGCGAGCAGGCCATCGCTTATTTCTCGATGGAGTTTGGCTTGCACGAGATCTTGCCTATCTACTCCGGCGGCCTGGGCGTGCTGGCCGGCGACCATCTGAAGGAAGCCAGCGATCTCGGCCTGCCGCTAGTCGGTGTGGGCTTGATGTATGCCGAGGGCTATTTTTCCCAGCGCATCTCCGACGACGGATGGCAGGAGGCGCAGAACAACCCCATTGCCGTCGAGGACTTGCCGATCTTGCTAGTTTTGGATGAAAACGAAGACCCGCTCACCATTTCGGTCGAATTCCCCGACCGCGCTATCACCGCCCAGATTTGGGAGCTGCGCGTCGGCCGCGTACCACTGTACCTGCTGGATACAGACGTAGAGGACAACAATCCAGCCGACCGTCAGTTGACCGCGCGCCTGTACTGGAGCGACCTCGATCTGCGCATTGCCCAGGAGATGCTGCTCGGGGTGGGCGGCGTGCGCGCCTTGCGTGCCCTCGATTACAACCCGACCGTCTGGCACATGAACGAAGGTCACGCGGCTTTCCTGACCCTGGAACGGGTGCGCGAACTGGTCGCCTCCGGCGAGACTTTCGAGGCTGCCGCGGCGAAGACGCGCGCCAACAACATCTTCACCACGCACACCCCCGTCCCGGCCGGCAACGACGAATTTCCGCTCTGGCTGATCGACAAATATCTCTCGTCCCTGTGGCCTGAGCTCGGCTTGAACCGCGATCAATTCGTGGATCTGGCCCGCCATCAGCAGAATTGGGGCGAGAGTTTCAGCATGCCGGTGCTGGCTCTGCGCTTCTCCGAGGGACGTAATGCCGTCTCCGAGCTGCACGGGCGCGTGGCTCGCCACATGTGGAATTTTCTCTGGCCTGAGGTCGAAGAAGACGACGTGCTGATCACATACGTGACCAACGGTGTACATACCGCCACCTGGATGGCTCGTCGTCTGCGCGTGCTCTTCGACAAATACCTCGGCGAAGACTGGTTGGACCGCCTTGACGACCCGGCCATCTGGACGAAAATCAACGACATTCCAGGTGCGGAATTATGGGCCGTGCGAATGCACCTCAAGCGCAAACTGGCCTTTTATATCCTGGAGCGCGCCCGCCAGCGCTGGATGCGCGGCGGTTATCACCCGGTGCAGGTTATCGCCTCGGGCGCGCTGCTCGATCCTTATGTACTGACCATCGGCTTTGCGCGCCGCTTCGCCACCTATAAGCGTGCCAGCCTGGTCTTCAGCGATCTGGAGCGCCTGCTGAAAATCATCAATCGCCCCAACCGACCAGTGCAGATCATCTTCGCTGGCAAAGCCCATCCTGCCGACGAGCCGGGCAAGATGCTGATCCAGGAGGTTTACCGCAATGTAAAGAAGGCGGAAAACGGCGGGCGGTTGGTCTTTCTGGAAGACTACGACATGAACCTGGCGCGTTACCTGGTGCAGGGGGTGGACGTGTGGATGAACACCCCCCGCCGCCCGAACGAGGCTTCCGGGACCTCGGGCATGAAAGCCGCCTCGAACGGTGTGCTTAATTTCTCGGTGCTGGACGGCTGGTGGCGCGAGGCCTACAACGGTCGCAACGGTTGGGCGATTGGCGACGACGCCGACCCTGATACCCAGGCGCAGGATCAAGCCGACGCCGAAAGCTTGTACAGCATCTTGGAAAACGAGATCATCCCCTTGTACTACGAAGACCGCAGCGGCGAGGACATTCCACTCAAGTGGATCGCGCGGGTCAAAGAATCCCTGCGCACGGTCACGCCGCAGTTCAGCACGCGACGGATGGTCAAAGAATACGTTGAACGGCTGTATCTGCCTGCGGTGAAATAAAGATGCCTGAAATCTTGCTCTCCCCCTCCGCCTGGCTCGGTGCACTCGCTATTTTCGGCCTGCGCGTTACCGATATGACCTTCGATACGTTGCGCATGTTATTCGTGATGCGCGGGCGGAAAAGCATCGCCTGGGTGCTCGGTTTTTGCCAGTCGGCCATCTTTGTGATTGCCATCACCTCCGTGCTCAGCAACCTGGACAATCCCTTGAATATCGTCGGCTACGCGGCCGGCTTTGCAACCGGCAACGTGGTCGGGATGCTCATCGAGGAGCGGTTGGCGATTGGGCACATCCACTTGCAGATCGTCAGCCCGCGGCTTGGCGCGATCCTGGCGCAGACACTGCGTCAGGCCGGTTTCGCCGTGACCGAGATCCCGGCGCGCGGCAAGGATGGCACGGTCAGCCTACTCAGTTGCAGCGTATTGCGCAAGGATGTGGCAAGGGTGGAGAAGATCGTCCACGAGACGGATGCGGATGCGTTCGTCACCTCAGGGGATGTGCGCCCCGTTCGGCGCGGCTTTTGGCGAGCGTAAATAAAGCGGATTTGTTAACAATAAGGGCGTAAACGGAATCAAACTCGTTTACGCCCTTACGTTTTACGGATTGCGCTTCAGAACGTGAACTGCCCGTTCTTGTAGACCACTTCCCCGTCCACTTTGATGTCGGCATCTTCGCCCATGCCGCAAATCATATCCCAATGGATGATGCTCTTATTGCGGGAGCCGGTCTCAGGGTAGCCCGCGCCGAGCGCCATGTGGAAGGTACCACCGATCTTCTCGTCGAACAAAATGTTGTGCGAGAAATGGTCAATCTCGTAATTGGTGCCGATGGCGAACTCACCAACGTAGCGCGCCCCCGCATCCGATTCGAGCATCTCCAACAGAAATGGCTGGTTCTTCTCGGCTTTGGCCTGCGTCACTTTGCCGTTGCTAAAAGTCAATTCCACGCCCTCCACCATCACGCCGGTATAAATGGCAGGATATGTGAACTTGACCCATCCGTTGAGCGATTCTTCCACCGGGCCGGTGTATATTTCGCCATCTGGTATGTTGTGGGTACCAGAGGCGTTGACGAACTTCCGGCCTTTGATCGAGAGCGTCAGATCCACATTCGGGCCGTAAAGGGCGACCTGATGGTGTCCCTCCAGGCGCTTAACGATCTTACGCTGTTTCTCCTTCACCTCCTTCCAATAAGCCACCGGGTCATCTTCGTCGGCGTGACAGGCCCGGAAGACGAAATCCTCGAAGTTCTTGAGGCTCATCTCAGCCTCCATGGCGTAGCCTTCAGTAGGATAGAGCGTGCTGACCCACTTGAAAGCTTTCTCCGCCCCGCGGCGCATTTGCGCCTCCAGGATGGGAGCAAGGGCTTTCTGGCGTCGTTTCTGCCGGGCCGGGGGGACGTGGGTCAAGGCACGGGGATTAGTAGCTGAGGCAATTTTGATGCGCGATTCGAACTGGTCGTAAGCCAGCCTGCGGAAGGTTGGGACGAAGCCGAGATGTTCGTTGCCACCCTTCTCGAACAGAATCTCGTCCTGATCGGGGAGCTCAAGCAGCAAATGTGGGTGACCGCCCCGTTCCAGAATCAAGCCAAACAAGGCACGGACCAGTGGCTCAGCCGCGGTCGTGGCCTCGACGGCAACCCGGTCGCCGGGTTGAATGCTTGTCGAGTGATCCACGAGGATATGAGCGAGTTTCTCAATGCGAATATCAGCCAAATCAAGCCTCCTGTTTGATAAGTTATTAACTCTTATAATATAGAAAGCGCATCCCCTTATAAGCAGGGGAGGGCGGTAAGTGTGCGGGCGACTTCATCACCCGTGTACATCTTCGTTCCCAAATTTCGTTTTAAAAAATCCTTCTAGGGGTCTACCCTTTCTGCATGGGTAAAAGCAACCAGCGATATTCATAGGGCCGCAACATCAGCGACAACTGCCCGTCGGTGAAATTGGCTGGCTGATTTGTCATTATATCTCTTATTCCATCCGTAATACCCGGGGGTAAAGAGCAGTCTACGGTTTGAGAAATGGCGCTCAGGTTATTAATGACGAGCAACTGTTCACCTTTACAAGCGCGCTGGTAAACTGCTACTGCTGAAGTGCCGCAATCCACCCAGTTTATGTTCCCGCAACTCAGGGCACTATATTGCTTTCGGATAGCGATTATCTTCTGCAATGTGTGCCATAGCGAACCCGCATCGGCGCGTTGCGCAGCTACATTGACGCGTTGGGGACAATATTGACGGTCGTTGAGCACGGGCGCGTAAAGTATATCGGCGGTCGAAAAACCGGCATCAGGACTATCCTCCCATTGCATGGGCGTGCGCACGCCGTTACGGTCGGGGAGCTGGAGGTCATCGCCCATGCCGATTTCATCGCCATAGTAGATGATTGGAGAGCCAGGCAGGGTAAAGAGTAAGGAGTAAGCGAGCTCGATCTTTCGACGGTCATCACGGAACAAGGGCGCCAACCGGCGGCGAATGCCCAGGTTCAGCCTCATGCGTGGATCGGGCGCATACGCTTGCCACAGCCCCTGACGTTCTTCTTCCGTGACCATTTCCAGGGAGAGTTCGTCGTGGTTGCGCAGGAATGTGCACCACTGGCATTCATCGGGGATGACCGGCGTTTGCTCCAACACCCACTTGATTGGCGTAAGATCAGCACGTTGCATTGCCATGAATATGCGCGGCATGAGCGGAAAATGAAAGGCCAAGTGGAACTCGTCCCCAGAGCCAAAGTAAGAGCGTACGTCTTGCGGCCATTGATTGGCCTCACACAGCAAGATACGGCCGGGGTAGTGTTCATCCACGAAGCGACGCAGCTGTTTGAGGTAGGCGTGGGTTTCGGGGAGATTCTCACAGTCTGTGTCCTCGCGCTCGAAGAGATACGGCACCGCGTCGGCGCGAAAGCCGTCTACGCCCAGGTCGAGCCAAAAACGAAGGATGTTGAATATCTCGGCGCGCACGGCCGGATTGTCATAGTTCAGGTCGGGCTGGCAGGCATAGAAGCGGTGCCAGTAGTATTTGCCAGCGACCGGGTCCCAGGTCCAGTTGGATTTTTCCGTGTCCACGAAGATGATGCGCGCCTGGCGGTATTTCTGGTCGGTGTCGCTCCAGACGTAGTAGTCACGATAGGGAGAGGCTGGATCGGAGCCCCCTTCGCTTTGCTCTGGGGACCTTCGGCGCGCGGCCTGGAACCAGGGATGCTGATCAGAAGTGTGATTAAGCACCAGGTCCATGATGATACGAATGCCACGGGCGTGGGCAGCTTCAAGCAGCGCTCTGAAATCGTCGAGGCTGCCGTAATCTGGATGGATGCTATAATAGTCAGCGATGTCGTAACCGTCATCCTTGAGAGGAGAGGGGTAAATTGGCAGCAGCCACAAGCAGTCAACGCCCAACTCTTGCAGGTAATCCAGCTTTTGCATCAGGCCCCTCAAGTCACCATGGCCATCCCCGTTACTGTCGTAGAAGCCGCGCACGTAGAGTTCGTAAAAAACAGCGTTTTTATACCAAAGCGAGTCAGTTTTTTCCATGATCGGATTTCAGGTTTATCATTTCCTTCCTAGTAGTATATTCCAGTTTGCCTAATGAGCCAGGCCGTTGTGCAAGTTCCGACGGCCTGGCTTGAGGTACAAGGGTTTGAATTGCCTGATCAATTGCCGTTGGGCTTTAGCCTTTTACCGATCCAGCCAGCAGGCCGCGCACGAAGTAGCGCTGCAAGGCTAAGAATACGATCATCGGCAAGGCCATCGAGATGAAAGCGGCCGCGGTCAGCAGGTGCCAACCGCTCCCCAGCGAGGTGACCATGTTGCCGATTTGATAGGTAAGCACCGGATGCTGTCCGCCGAGGAAGACCAACGCGACGAGCAGGTCGTTCCAGATCCATAAGAATTGGAAGATGCCTAAGGAGGCAATAGCCGGAACCGAAAGAGGAATAGCCAATTTATAGAAGGCAGTCCAGTGGGAAGCGCCATCGAGATAGGCGGACTCGAATACCTCGTGCGGTAGGCTGCCGATGAAGTTGCGCATCAAGTAAATTGCGTAAGGCAGGCCGAAACCGGTGTGAAAGAGCCAGATGCCGAGGAAGGTGCCATTCAGACCCAGTTGTGCGTAGAGACGGGAAATCGGGATAAGCGTCATTTGCAGCGGAACTACCTGCAAACCGACCAGCAGGGCAAACATCCATTGCCGCCCCGGAAAGTGCATCCAAGAGAAGGCATACGCAGCGAAGGCCGCGAAGAGAATAGGTAGGATGGTGGAAGGAATCGCAACGATCAAGCTGTTCAGAAAGGCGCGCCCCATGCCGCGTGGATTGCCCAGGTCGTGCCAATCGCAGAACAGGTCGAGGGCTTGCTGCCTGCTGGCGCAGTCTGATTCATAAGTGGCTTTGCCTCGATAACCCACCAAGGCATCAATATAGTTATCCAATGTGAAGCGCGGCCGGGCGTCAATGCCTGAAATGCGCCGCAAGTAGACGGCGATGGTGGCCGCGGTATTTTCATCGGGCACGGATAGCGCGCCCATGTGGGGCTGCCCGTTGATTTCGCGTTTGAGTGAGACAAGCAGGGAAAACGAACGGCGGTAATTCTGTATAAGGTCAGCGTTGGTCAGATCGGCCGCAGCGATAGCCCGCCCGTCGTTGCCGTGACACGCCACGCAGTAAGCCCGATATTCCCTCTCCCCTTCAGGCGCCGAGAGCACCGTCCACCAGCCGGTTTCGTTCACATCCTGGAACGGGCGGAACGAGGTGACCAGCAGGCCAAGTGTCGGCAGCAGCCAAATCAAACAGGCGGCAATCAGGATGACATGGGTAGGAAGTCCCTGGAACCAGCGTCTGAAACGCGTGACGTTCATCGGGTCGCCTCCTGTTCCTGGAAGCGGCGGATGTTGAAGATCATGGCCGGGATAATAACTGCGATAAGAACGATTGCAATCGCTGCCGCTCTTCCGGCTTTGAAGCTGGTATACATTTCGATGTACATTCGGTTGGCGATCACTTCAGTGCCGTAGTTCCCGCCGGTCATTACGTAGACGATATCGAATATCTTGAGTACGTTGATGACCATCGTGGTGACAACAACAGTGATGGTAGGCAAAATCTGAGGCACCATGATCTTCCAAAATACGGCCCACTCGCTGGCCCCATCCACGCGAGCTGCTTCCAGGATTTCCACCGACACCCCCTTGAGCGCCGCAGCCAGGATGGTCATGCAGAATCCGGTCCACATCCAGACGCCGACGACGATCAGAGCGATGGTGTTCACCTGCGGCATGGTCAACCAGGAAACTGGCTTCCCTCCCAGAGCTGTCACCAGTGCATTGAGCAGACCGATTTGCACCTGCCCGGAGCCGTAGTCGTAGACGAACTTCCAGATGACACCCGCTCCCACAAACGAGATCGCCATCGGTAGGAAGATGATCGCTTTGGCAATGGATTCATAGCGGACGCGGTCGGCCAGGACAGCGATCAACAATCCGAGCATGACCGTGCCGCTGACCATGATCAGGATCCACTTCAGGTTATTGAGAAATGCCGTCTGCATGATCTCGGAGGTCAAGGCATAACGGTAATTCTCGAAGATGCCCCAGCACGGCGAGCCAGCCAGACAGTTGTCGCCGGCCCAACCCGTGTTCGTGTTATTGCGGAAGCTCAGGTAAAAAGTGTTCAGCCCCGGATAGACGATGAAAGTGGTCATCACCAGCAGGGCGGGCAAGAGATAAAGCCAGGGCGTCAGGCGACCCTGACGCATGATGCCGGGGATTTGCTGCTTTTTCGCGCCCATACCTCGCATCTCCTTCTAGACCTTCCGGCAGGATACCGTTAAACTGGCATTATCCTGCCGGAAGGTGCCTTGACCAGATATGGGAACCGAGCGCCCAAATCACGGACGCCCGGCTCTTTTCTTTCGGGATTACTTCGTCGCTTCAGCTTGCACTTGGGCAGCTGCGGCGAGAGCCGCATCGAGGTTGCCGCCGTTGACGTAGGTCACGATGGCAGTCCACTCAGCCTTGCCAAAGCCGCCGGGAATGGTGTCACCAATGTCCGGTGTGAAGCCCTGCGTGTTGGCGAGGGCCGCACCCTTCTTGATCAATGCCGGGTCAACATAGTTGCCAGCCGCACCCTTGTTGGGCGAGAGATCGAAGCTGGCCTTGGCCCAGTTGGCTCCTCCCAGGCTGGAGGACAGATATGCCACCAACGCACGAACAGCAGGTGTGTCGTTGAAGGCCATCATCCAGTCCGCACCACCCTGCAGCCCCTGCGCTCCAGGCACGGGGAAGAAGTCATAGTCCGTGCCGTACACCAGGTCGGGGTACTTCTTGGCAACTTCACCACCCGCAAACCCAGATTGCTTGACCATCATGGCTTCCGGCGGGTCAGAGAAGACCTTGTAGATGGCATCCAGGAAGCCGGTCGAGAGCGTCCCCTGTGCACCTCCCACCGTGTACTTGGGATCCATCGCCCACTTGCCATAGGTCTCGTAGGCTTGCTTCACCCCCGCATCGTTGTAGGCCACTTTGCCAGAGATGATGTCCAGCACGTACTGCGGCCCTTGCTGAACCAGCAGGATGTCTTGAATAAAGTCCGAACCAGTCCAGCCAGTGGCATCTCCGGACTCCATGCCCATGCTCCACGGCACATCCCCATTCGCCACCATCTTCTCCACCAAGGCATTCAGCTCAGCCCAGGTCGTGGGTACAGTGTAGCCCTTGGCTGCAAACACCGCCGGGCTGTACCAGATGATGGTCTTGATGTCCGCCTTCACAGGCAAGCCCAGCCACTTGCCGTTGATCGTGCCAGGATCCTTGAAGAACACAGCATAGTTCTCGGCATGCGCTCCCAGACTGTCCATCGTCTTGAGCTTGTCTTGGTATTGTACCAGTTGAGCCACATTCCAGAAGGCAATGTCGGGCGGGGTGCCAGCCTGCACTTTGGTATCCAGCAACGCCTGGTCACGGGTCGATTCGGGCTTGAACACGATCCCGCAAGCGTCCACTAAGGGCTTGAGAATCTCATTCAGCCGGGCTTCCTCTGCTCCCGACCATTGATACAACATTGAAAGCTCATCCCCCGCCTTCGCACCCTGACAGTCAATCGCACCCGTCGTTACTGGTGGTTGCGTGGTAGTGGGGGTAGGAGTGACCTCTGGTGGTTGCGTGGTAGTGGGGGTAGGAGTGACCTTCGGTGCACAGGCGGTGAACAACATGCTGGCTACAAGGAGTAGACCCAGCAGTTTTGCAAATCTTGCGTTCATAATCTTTTTCTCCTCACAATTAGGTAACCGGTTTTATCCAATCGAATGGCACTTTAGAGAACTTATTGTTTTTATGCAATCACCTCCTTTCCAATTTTGGGATAGTACAGTCTGCGGCGAGAGCATATCGTTGCATCGAAACTGTCCGCGGATTAGTGTCCATTCAAGATGGCGCTAACACGTGTTAATGAAACAGGAAAATAAAAAAGGATCACTTCGCAACCGAATCTCCAACGCTCGACTGGCGGGTAATCAGTTCAGATTCGAGCAGCACGTTCTCCTGGTCCAGACCTTCGGCATTTACCAGGCGCACCAGACGTTCACCGGCCGCCCAGCCGAGTCCATAAGCCGGGAGGCGGAGGGTAGTCAGGGGCGGGTCATAGTATTCCGCCAGCGGGATGTCATCGAAGCCTACCACGGCGATGTCTTCCGGGATTCTCAATCCGGCACGCTTGATGGCTTGCATGGCGCCCAGGGCAACGACATCGCTGGCGACAAACACGGCTGTGGGAGAGGGCGAAACCTTTAGTAATTCGTTCATCGCCTGATAGCCGCTGGCGGGTGTGTAATTTCCCTCTCGCAAATAGGAATCACTTGGTTCTATTCCGGCCTCTTGCAACGCTTTCAGGTAACCGGAACGGCGCTGTTGGGCAGAGGTGTATTCCAACGAGGCGTTGGTGATCATGGCGATGCGCCGATGACCGAGGCCGAGCAAATGCTCAATGGCACAAGCGGCGTCAGCCACCGCATCAATATCCACGAACGGAATGCTACCTTCGGGGAGTTGGCCCATCAACATGATGGGAAAACCATCCCGGTGTAAACGAACGATCTCTGTGTCATCTTGACGTGGGCCGGATAGGATGATGCCATCCACGTGATTTTCATTGATCAGGCGCATATAGCCCATGTTATCATCTGGCTCCAACGGTTTCAGGAGGACTTGAAAGCCCTGCATTGTGGCGGCCTGTTCGACACCCAGCAAGACCTGGGGGAGCAATGCGTCAGCAAAAACTTGCTCATGGCTTTGACGCAGCACCAACCCCAGCGTATAGGCTTTCCCGCTGACTAGTTTTCTTCCGGCTGCATCGGGATAGTATTTCAATTTTCTAGCCGCGTCGAGGACGCGTTGGCGGGTGGCCTCACTGATGCTGACCCCATGTACATTGTTGAGGACAAACGACACAGTCGTCCTGGAAACCCCCGCCATCTCGGCAACATCGAAACTGGTCGTGCGTTTACCGGGCATTTTTCCCTTTGTTACTAACACGTGTTACTAAAATTAGTATACGTGAGATGAAATCTTTTGTCAAGAGGCAGTCTACAAAAATCGAAATCGCTCGTTCGGATCGTCCGCCATTGTGGTACGATAAGGAGAGAGCCTCCACCGCGACTGTTGAGGACGATTATGGAACTCGAAGCCTTCTACCCCAAACCTGCTCTCGTTACCCGCGCCACCCTGGTCGAGAAGCCGCGCTTCCCAGTCATTGACGCACACAATCACCTCGGCGACGAGTTCGGCGGCGGCTGGATCCATCGTCCGCTGGCCGCGCTGCTGGACATGCTGGACGCGTCGGACATCAGGTTATACGTTGACCTAGACGGCGGCTGGAGCGAGACGGCGCTCCAGGAGCACCTCGAATACCTCAGCCCCGCGTCCGACCGCTTCCGTGTCTTCGGCGGCGTGGACTGGTCGCAGTGGGCGGAAAAGGGAGATGGATTCGCCGAATGGGCAGCGAGCAGGCTCCAGGTCCAGAAAAGATACGGCGCGGCGGGATTGAAAGTCTGGAAGAATTTCGGGCTGCACGTCCGCGACCATCACGGCGAACTGGTCAAGATAGATGATCCGCGCCTGGATCTCATCTGGGAGACGGCCGCCGATTTGGACTGGCCGGTGGTCATCCACGCCGCCGACCCGGTGGCCTTCTTCGACCCGCTCGACGAGAGCAACGAGCGCTGGGAGGAGTTGCACGCCCAACCCGATTGGCAGTTCCCCAGCCCGCCGTTCCCGGCCTTCATGACGATCCTGAACGGGCTGGCGTCGCTCGTCGCACGCCACCCAAAGACGACTTTCATCGGCGCGCACGTGGGCTGTTACGCCGAGAACTTGGCCTGGGTGGGCGCGCTGCTAGATCGCTGCCCGAATTTCTACGTAGACATCGCCGCCCGCATCGGAGAGCTTGGCCGCCAGCCCTATTCAGCGCGCCGGTTCTTCCTGAAGTACGCGGATCGCATTCTGTTCGGCTCGGATTTCGGGCCTTACCCGGAGGCGTACCGGGTCATGTACCGCTTCCTCGAAACCGACGACGAGTATTTCAACTACAGCCCGGCCCCCTTCCCCATGCAGGGACGCTGGCACGTGCATGGCCTGTACCTGCCGGACGAGGTGCTGGAGAAGGTATATTTCCGCAATGCCGAGCAGGTAATCTTCAACCACAGATGAAAGTGATAAACACGGATAAGAAGCAATGGAAAGACCATTATTCTCATCCCAATGGCAATCCTTCGTGGTGCTGTTCGTCAGCTCTCTTTTGCTCGCGGCTTGCAGCACGCAAGAGGCACAAGGTACACCTGCGCCTCCCGAAGTCCAGCCCACTTTCCCAGCGGTTACACCAGATAGAACCATCTGGCGTCCAGCGCCGGGTGTCTCCTGGCAGTGGCAGTTGACCGATCTGCCAGTGGATACTTCGGTGGACGCGGAAGTATATGATATTGACCTGTTCGACAACGAAGCCTCTGTCATCGCGGCTTTGCACGCGCAGGGACGCAAAGTCATCTGCTACATCAGCGCCGGTTCCTGGGAGGACTGGCGTCCGGACAAGGGCCAGTTCCCACCCGAAATCATTGGCAAGGATTACGCAGGCTGGCCGGGCGAAAAGTGGCTGGACATCCGCCAGATTGACAAACTCGCTCCCATCCTGCGCACCCGGCTGGATTTGTGTCGCGATAAGGGTTTCGACGGTGTTGAGCCAGATAATATTGACGCCTATACCAACGATACCGGCTTCCCGCTGACTTATCAGGATCAGCTTCATTACAATATCTGGCTGGCTGACGAGGCCCACGCGCGCGGACTGTCCATCGGCTTGAAGAACGACAGCGATCAGGTGGCCGATTTGCTCCCCTACTTCGACTGGGCCTTGACCGAGGACTGCTTCGACCAAGGTTGGTGCGAGCAGATGATTCCCTTCATCAAAGCCGGCAAAGCCGTCATCGACACCGAGTACACCGATACGGGCATCACGCTCGACGATTTCTGCACACAGGCCCAGGCGATGCAGATGCGCGCGATTCTCAAGCACCGCGAGCTGGACGCCTTTATCCAGGCCTGCCCGTGACCGTCACCCAAAGGTTAATATGAACTTCAAAGGTCAGATCCTCTCTGAAGAAGAACAGGTGCGCATCCACCGCGAGAGTTTGCACATCCTCTCCAGCGTGGGTGTGAAGTTCTACGGCGAAAAGGCACTGCCTTTGCTGGAAAAGAACGGCGCAAAGGTGGACTGGGAGAGCAAGATCGCCAGGATACCCGGCGAAATGGTCGAAGAGGCCCTCCAAGCGGCTCCCAAGTCTTTTGTCCTGGGGGCCAGGAACCCGGTCTACGATTACCCGCTGCCCTCTCCGGTCACGCGTTACTGTATTGACGGTACCGCCTCCTTCGCCGTGGATTTCGTCACAGGCGAGAAGCGCTATGGCACGCTCCAGGATATCGAAAACGGCCTGCGCGTCTTCCAGCAAATGGATATGGGCGTGATGGCCTGGGCGCCGACCTGCGCCTCCGACGTCCCGGCTCACTCGCGTGCCCTGCACGAATTCTTTGCAATGATGAAGTATTCGTCCAAACATGGCGAGCACGAGCTGCACCGTTACGAACAGGTTCCTTACCTGGTCGCGGGCTTGAAGGCTGTCCTGGGAAGCGAGGCCGAGGTACGGGCGCGCAAGGCTTACTCGCTGATCTATTGTCCAGTCGCGCCGCTGATGCACGACGGGCCAATGCTGGATGCCTACCTCGACTTGGGGCAGTACGACATGCCGGTCATGATCATGCCCATGCCGGTCAACGGTACAACCGGCCCCGCCAGCCTGTTCGCCAATCTGTGCTTGGCGAACGCCGAGGCGCTTTCGGCGGTGGTCGTCTATCAACTGGCGAACCCGGGGCGCCCGCTTATCTACAGCAGCGCCACCGGCTCGGTAGACTTCAGGAACGGCGCGTATCTAGGCGGCACGCCCGAAATGGGACTGCAATCCGCCGCTATGGTCGAAATGGGCCGCTATTATGGACTCCCCAGCAGTTCGGCCGGTTGCACCTCGGACGCCAAAGAGCCAGGCGCGCAGGCCATTCTGGAGAAACTGGTGACCACTTTTCCACCCGTCAGCGTTGGCTCGGATATCATCGTCGGCTTCGGCGAGATCGAGAGCGACCAGCTCCTCATCTTGGAGCAACTGGTGGTGGATAACGAGATTGCCCACTTCTGCGAGCGCCTATGCGCGGGCGTGGATAGCAGCACAGCGCAAGACCTCTACGAGGATGTCGCCCAAATCGGTCCAGGGGGGAACTTCCTGAAATCCCGCCAAACCCGCCTAGCGGCCCGGAGCAGCGAGTTCTTCACACCCAGCCTGATCGGCCATCACTCCTACGAAGCCTGGCTTGGCTTGGGGAAGCCTTCGATGTATAATAGGGCCAGGGAAAAGGTCAAAGAGGTATTGGCCGCTTCCCCGGTTGACCCAATGCCGGAGAGTATCTCGCGTGAGCTGGATGAGATCCTGCTTGCAGCCGATAAAGAACTCGCCGCCAAGGGTTAGCTCACGCTCGCAATTTCGTCGCCCTGAAATAATCCCTACCCGGGCAACCCGGAACCAAACAGGATTTACTGGATAACCAGGATAATAATTTATCCTGCCTCATCCTGGCATCTATCGAAAGTGAGGCAGCATCCTCAGGTGACTGTCACCTGAACGAGGAGGTGGCTATGGCTGGAGAAATCAAACTCGAGGAAAAATACGAACGCAACGGCTGGCCCTCGATCAAGCGGCCGGACATCAAACCGTCGGAGGGTTGGAGCCTAGAGCTGATCACGGCCGTCAACCGCGTCCGCGACCATCAGCTCTCGCCAGACGGCAAGAACATCGTCTTCATCTGGGATCGCGAAGACCTCTCGGATGTCTACGTGATGCCGTCCGCCGGCGGCTGGCCAGCGCGCATCTCCACCCAACGCGGCCCAGTCGCCTACTGGGATGATGAAATCCCGCAGTGGTCGCCAGATAGCCGTTGGCTGGCTTTCACGATGCAGATGCACGTATTCGTTGCCCCGCTGGCGGGCGGCTTGCCCAGGAAGATTAGCGGCTTTACCCCCAAAGCCACACTGCCACGCTGGATGCCCGATAGCCACGGCCTGCTCATCCATGTGGATCGTGAAGGTGAGGGAGTCCAACTGTTGCTGACCGACCGCGAAGGGAACTGGCCGCGCCCGTTGGCGACCCTGGCCGGCGACGTGCGTGACGCCCGACCCGCGCCGGACAGCAAGACAGTCGTCTTCACCTTCCGCCCGCGCGACGATCCGAACCGCCTGGACCTGCGGCTCGTGGACGTGCAGACCGGACAAATCCACCTCCTGACCGGCGCGCCCAGGCAGAAAGACTGGTGGCCGCGCTGGTCGCCAGACGGAAAGCAGATCGCCTTTCTCTCACAACGCTCTGGATTCAACGAGGCCTGGCTTATCCGCGCCGACGGTGAAGGGATGCAGCAATTGACTCGCCTGAGATTGGAGGTAAGCGATCTGGCCTGGTCGCCGGATGGGATGCGCCTGGCGTGCACCGTCAACCGGGAAGGGGCCTTCGACCTGGCGCTGATTGACATTGCCAATGGTGAAGTGAGTTACTTGAAGACTGGTCAGGGCATTTATTCAACGCCCAATTGGTCGCCCGATGGCAAGTACCTGACTGTTGAGTACGAGTCCCCGCTTCAACCGCCCGACCTGTACCGCGTCATCGTTCCGGGCGGCAAGACGACCCAACTGACTTTCTCCAATTTACCCGCCCTAACGCACAACACGCTGGTCATGCCCGAATGGATACGCTACAAGAGCTACGATGGATTGGAAATTCCAACCTTGTCCTTCCGACCCATCAAACCGAACGGCGCAGCCATCCTACATCCGCACGGCGGGCCTTCGGCTCAGTATTGTTACGAATGGGATATCCTGGCGCAGTATTTCATTGCCAAAGGTTACGCCTTCCTCGCGCCCAACTACCGGGGCAGCACCGGTTACGGGGTCGAGTTTGAACACGCTAACTACGATGACTGGGGCATCAGCGATACACAAGACTGCCTTTATGGGGCACACTTTTTACATACGCTGGATTGGGTGGATCCAGAGCGCATCGCCATCTTCGGCGGCAGCTACGGCGGTTACATGGTGGCCTGCTGTCTCTCGCGCGACCCCGATTACCTCTTCGCCTGCGGCGTGAGCAAATATGGCGACGCGCACCTCGAAAACTCCTGGGCGCTGTGCAATCGCGACCTGCGTCTTTACACCGAAATGATGCTTGGCAAGCCATCCCAAAACCGGAGAGTCTACATCGAAGGTTCTCCCTATTTCCAAGTAGACAAAGTACGGAAACCCGTCTTAATCATGCACGGCTTGATAGACGACGTTGTGCCGCCAGAGGCCTCCGAGATGTGGGTGGAAGCCCTGCGGCGCGCTGGCAAAACGTTCGAATATAAAACCTACAGCGGTGAGCCGCACGGCTTCCTCAAGCGCGCCACCCAACTGGACGCCTACGCCCGCATGGAGCGCTTCCTGGATTGGTATCTGATGCCGCAGGATATCCGCTAACAGTGATCAGGAACCCGTTTTCTCGAAGAAAACGGGGGCTTTCCTCTTAGCCTCCCAGTGCGACAGCCAGCACGTCGTAATACGTCCCTGCGCCAAACCCGTCGAACAAGATGTGATCTCCGGATTTCAGGCTGGGCAGCTGCCGCAGGAAGGCGATCATATTCGAAGCCGCGCTGACATTTCCAAATTCGCTCAGCAGCCAGGGCATTGGGAAACTAATGCCTTCCTTTTTCAAATGCTTTTCCTTCAATTTGTTGATTTTATAGTTGGCATGATGGACGATTGCGACTGTTATCGGTTTATCAGGCATGCCTAGTTTATCCATAAGCTTTTGGTATGCCTGGTAGACTTCAGAAACCACCTGCACACCCGTGCGCACGAAAAGCTTCACCATACCCATCGGTCCCGCCATAGCAATCGGATCTCCGTTTCCCGGTTCGTGCATCAGCCCGGCCACACGGATGTGCGATTGGCCGACCTGCGACACCTCGACCATCGTGTGTCCAGCAACTCTCTTGCCAGAGTGGGGGTAAAACATGCGCACAGCCAGCACCCCCTTCTCGTCGAAGGCTTCATAATCCTTGCCTACCAGGAACTTCATCGTCATGCCTGGGATTATTCCGATCACGCCCGCGCCATTTCCGAACAATTGAAGCGCGTTTTTATCGCGCGTGCGGCCCGTGAAGCGACTCAAGCCCTCGATCCCGCCCACCAGGACTTTCTTGCCGTGTAGCGCTTCGGCGATGTTCGTCTGCCCAGCAGCAGTCAGTCCTGGATTCAGGGCCAGGTTCAGCCCGCCGACCGAACTATCGCAAGCCTTATGCACGCTGACCTTTAACGCGCTTTCGGGGATGCCGGTCCGCCGACAAATCCGCTCGACGTAGTCGTCCGCCACCGGGCCACTCATGCCGATCAGCACAGCCTGGACTTCAGCAGGCTGCCAGCCATTGGCAAGCGCAGCTTCACGCAGAAGCCGGGAGCCAACTTCTACTTCTAATTCCAGATGTTCCTCGTCGGTCAAATGAGGAATGTGGTGCCGGTTGACAAAACCTAGTTCCGCCAGGTTCATTTTCTCATCATCTCGCAGCGGCTCACCCATGCGCTGTTCGATCAGTTCTTTCAGATGCGTGTTGTCGTAGCTTTCGCCCCAGGTCCCATAAGCGCCGCCAATGCCAACCTCTGGATTCAGAACCCGCTCGATCCCAAATGGAATCCCGCCTGCGATCGGGATCACCTCCTGCCGAACGTTCGGACGCGCAAAGAACGATGGGATCGCCCCATTCAAATCATTCGAAATCGGATTTTCACTCATATCTTTCACTCCTTGCCAAACACCAGTTGTGTCAATTATAACCCGCCGACCATCGTATCGCTTCTCGACGAATAAAGACTCTAACCTGGATCTTATATACACCGGAACCTGAAAAATGCGCCACCCGTTTGGGCAGCGCATTGCGTTGGCCGTGTTCCAACGGGCTTTTCAGTCGCCTAGACCGTAACCTCCACAGGCGTATGTCTGCCCTTGCGGGGTGATCACCTTCGTCGGCCAATCGCTGTCTTCAATCTGATAACCCCTCAAATCATTTTGCACCGATTGCAGGGCGCGCTCGTCCAACCAATTGGAGAACTGGAATGACTGCCAGCTCGTGTCGCCACGCGAGGGCGCGCCCGCCTGGATACAGGCCAGGGAAGCACCAACCGAGTCCCGGATCCCGGCCGGAAGTGAGGGGGATTGATAAGCCGCCGCCAACGCGGGCGTGGCGTCCGTAGAGAGCGAGGCCAGGTAAGCCACGTCCAATTCCTTCCCTTGGACGGCGCGTGCCACGTTCTGGCGGACGATGAAAGCGTCTACGTTGAGCAGGGAGAGAGTCAGGGCAAAGCCGAGGGCAGCTAGCAAAGATGCAGCAGCGAAAGCGCACTCGCGGCGCAAGATTTCCAGCACGACCACAACGACCAGCAGTACGCCCAGCCAGAACATGAATACGTGAGTGTATGTCCGCAGGCGGGAAAAGCCATAGGCCGCTTCGTAGAGCAGCAGGCGCTGGAAGGCCGAGAACAGGATGACACCGACCAGAGCCACCATCCCAATGCCGAGGCCAGAGAAACCCCAGCGCTGGCCGGGCGTCTCGCGCTTGACGATGGCGCTCAAGCCCAGGTATAGCAGCAGGCTGAAGAATGCCACCACTACTAGCTCGCCGAAGCCGCGCCGGGCGTATTCAGCATAAGTGTAGCCGTCAATATGGATGTTGACCTGCCCGCCGAAGAAATACTGGAACTGGACGAAGACGAAGGCAGCAAAAAGCAACACTACGCTGCCCAGCACGATGGCCGACTCGGTGAAGCCCAGGAAAGCCGGGACGAGCGGTTTCCCTTCACCGATCATTTTTTCGTCCTGGCTGCGCGTGGCAGCGTGCAGGAAGACCCCTACCAGCAGGTACGCGCCTATCAGGATGTAGACACCGCGGAAGATGTACTCCGGCAATTTTTCCAGACGGAACAGGGCAATGATGTCCTCCAGCCGCTGAGCAAAGATCAAATCGGCCGAGGCGAGCAAGGCCGCAAAGACTGCCAGGATGGGGATGGCGATCAGGATGCCGCGCAGGATCGGCCAGACCCGGCGCGCACTACTCTTCGAGTTGGCCTCTCCCTGCTGGCGACGGCTCTCGATCATGAATGCCAGTGGACGGGCGACCATGCTGCCAGCCAATTTGAAGAAGTTGGCAACATAATCCGCGAGGCTATAGGCCAGCCAGCGCCCGCCGAGAAAACTGATCGCCAGCATGCCCAACAGGAAGAGCGTGAAGGCGTATGATAGCAACAGGCTCATCGGCTCCTGGCGAATGAAGCTCATCACTGCGAAGAAAGCGATGGGGAGCAGCAACAGGAGCGCCTTCCGGTTGGGTTTCAGCCCATCCATGCTCAAAAGGACGAAGCCGCCGATCAGGCACAGGATCACGTAAATCGCAAAGGATATTCCTGGGTTGTGTTTCCAGAATAGGAAGTCGAAAAGCCAAGCCAGGGTCAGGGCCGTGATCCACAAAATGTTAGAGCGTTTCATAAACACCTCCTCATAAGATTAGACATCTTCAGACACCAGGGGTCTGGCAGACCCCTGGTGTCTCGCTCCCGGAGGTCTGCAACAGCGTCCAGGATAGCGAAAACTGGCTTGCGGAAGCCATCAAAAAGCTTCAGAGAGTATCGAATTAACCTCTCCAATTGCACTATTGACATCCAAATATATTTGTGTGATACTAACCTCCACGCAGGCAAGGCCTGCCCCTAAACTCGCCATCCTTATAGAAGAGGAGGTGGTGCCCAAAATGGATAGTAGTACGAAACGAAGCGCTTCGGCATCCCTCCTCGCTCTGCGAAAGTGGTAGCCGCTGGCTACCATAAAGATGCCGTAGCGCGAACAGGGAGACCGTCCGAGAGGGCGGCCTTCCGCTTTTATGGGACGCGGACGAGCACTGATTGACGCGGAGAAAAACTTAAAATTCCGCGTTCATCCGCGTCCCCTCACTCATCCCCAAACGAAATCCCCAGTCCGCGCGCAGTGAGAATGGCATCGCCGTTCAGGTCAACGCGCTTGGGAACAGCCAATGCCTCTTTCAGAGGAATGTCAATGATCTGGGCGTTGCGCAGTGCGACCATGCTGCCGAACTTGCCTTCCGCGGCCGCCCTCACTGCTGCCGCACCGTAACGAGTAGCCAGCCAGCGATCGAAGACAGTCGGCGAGCCGCCGCGCTGGACGTGTCCCAGCACGGTGACGCGCGTCTCTGAGCCGGTCTCTTTCTCCACGTAATCGCATACTTTATAGCCGACGCCGCCCAGTCGCGGCACGTAGATCGCGTCACCGGAGCGCGAATAGACCTGTTCACCGCCCAGCGGCCTGGCCCCTTCTGAAACCGCGATGATGCTGAAGAGCGAGCCGCGCGTCCGGCGGCTGCGCACCTTCTTCGCAACAGCCTCGAATTTGAAAGGGATCTCTGGGATCAGGATCACATCCGCGCCTCCAGCAACCCCAGCATGCAAGGCGATGAAACCGGCGTCACGGCCCATCAACTCCAGCACCATGACGCGGTGGTGGGCCTCGGCAGTGGTGTGCAGTCGGTCGAGGGCCTCGGTAGCGATCATCAACGCGGTATCGAAGCCAAAGGTTACTTCCGTCCCGCCGATGTCGTTGTCAATCGTCTTGGGCACGCCGATGACCGGCACGCCTTTCTCGAATAATTCCATTGAGATGTGCAATGTCCCATCTCCGCCGATGACAACCAAAGCGTCCAAACCTAGATCTTTGATGGCCTCGATAACGTCATCAGAAACATCCACGACAACCTCTTTACCGTCACGGATGACTTTACGGGCGAACGGGTTGCCGCGGTTGGCCGTCCCCAAGATCGTCCCGCCGCGCGGCAGAATGCCGCGCACCTCGGCCGGGCCGAGGGGCACGACCCCGCCCGTAGCCAGGAAGCCATCGTAGCCGTCAATGATCCCCAGCACTTCGCAGCCGTAGACGTTGATGGCGGTCTTGACCACAGCCCGGATGACCGCGTTCAGCCCGGGTGCGTCGCCTCCGCCGGTCAGCACAGCGATGCGTTTCATGGTCGCCTCCTCAAAGATATAATGGTCGCCGATTGCGCAACCATTATAGCAAAAATAAAAGGGCACGAGATCAATCGTGCCCTGTAGGGATCGTCGCCGGAACGTCACGGCATCAGGTGGGTAAAACGCCATCCCTGGTCACCCTGGTTGAGGGTCGTATTCAGCCCGACCACCTCGAACCAGGTCGTTCCGGGTTTGAAGGCGAAAGGCGTCCCGTCCGGATTGGTCAGCGAAACCACGTCTGTATCATTGCGCTGCCAGTTGACTTGATATGCCTTCCCATCCCGGAAGGCAAAACCGGTTCCCGAGCCACTGAACAGGATATCGTAAATGTTGGTAGCATAAAGCTCATGGTTGATGTACAGCACGACCAGGTTATCAAAAGCAATCGGCTGATTTGTCAGTCGGTCAGTCAACTGAGCGTACTGTTCGCCTTCGCTGCCGTTCACGTTATCGGCGGTTTCCGAAAAACGAAGGTATTTGCCGCTGGCCGCGTCGTAGTCCCAGCGATTGTAGATGGCCGCCGAATAGCGGACGAAGATATGGCTGACGGTCTGATCGCTGGCTGGAGGCTCCAGCTTGAAGAACATGCCATCCAGATTCTGACGTCCGTTCTCGATGCCCTTCCGGGTTATGTAAGCGCTCAAGTCGGCAGTGCTGACCACCAGATCGTTCGTCCCATTCGGGTCGTAACGCGTCAGCGGTGAGTTCGCTCCCTCGAGCACCAGGCGGTTGGCGAACTCTGAGTTGAGCAGGCGGTTCATCTCCGACACATAGGCCGAGCCAAAGGCGAACACCGCCTTATAGCCGCGTACAATATTGACATCGAAGAAGCGCGCCGAACGGATCGGCCCAACCCTGGAGGCGTCGTTGCCTAAGAAGAGGGCGATGAAACGGGTGGTGCCCTCCTCCGTATAGTATTCATAGACAATATCCGCCAGCGAGAGTCCCCACTGCGGGCGGACGGAGCGTGGCAGATTGGAAATCTTGATCGCCAGCGGCCGCCGCTCCAGCAGGGCCGGGTCCACAGCTTTCAGACCGGTGAGTGGGTCCACATCCGTTGGGAAGCTGGATGGCCCGTAGCCTTCGGGCGGGTAGCTCGGCGTCGTCGTTGGCGCGAGCGTCGGCGTCTCGGTCGGCGGAAGCGGGCTGGGCGTCGCCGTCGGCAGGCTTGGCACGGTTGGGGTCGGCGTGGCGGCCGGAGCGACCGGGCCGCAGGCGGTCAACAGCAAAATTACCAGGATGAGAGTGTATAGATATTTCTTCATAGGGTCTCCTTGAAATACTAAGACGCAATGATACCGCATTTGTTCCGATTGAGACGAGGTTATAATCGCCCTCTAATTTTCTCATAGACTTGCTTTTCAGAGACAAAAGTTCTTATAATGGGAATAACATGCCAAAAAATTACGTCACGCGCCTCAAGGTTGTATCGAAGTACCTGATAGTTTTGGCAGCTTTATCAGTTTTTATTGGTTGGATGCTCAACACCCCGCCGGGCTTGCTGGGTAAAGCCGACGCGATCGGCTATGCCGTCTGCCATCGCATTGATGCCCGTTCGTTCCACATTGGCAACCGCCAACTGCCCCTGTGCAGCCGTTGCAGCGGCATGTATCTAGGAGCAGCGGTGGGGCTGGCCTACCAGACCATATTTGCCCGTAAGCGCAACGGTACGCCGCATTGGAGCGTTATCATCCCCCTCGCTCTTTTCGTGCTCGCCTTCGGCATTGACGGTTTGAACTCGTACCTTTACTTGATCAAAGAGACTTACCCAGGCGCATTGGCGCGCATCCCCAATTTGTACATCCCTAACAACACCCTGCGCCTGTTGACCGGCAGCGGGATGGGCTTGGGCATCGCAGCCATGCTCTTTCCGGCCTTCAACCAGACTATGTGGAAGGACACGGATGAACGCCGCGCCTTTCCGGATCTCAAAGCCTTCGCCCCGCTGTTTGGCCTGACTCTCCTCCTGGACCTGCTCGTGCTGACCGAAAGCCCGATCATTCTCTACCCGGTCGCGTTCATCAGCGCGGGCGGCGTGCTGATCTTGCTGACGATGGTTTACAGCATGATCTGGGTCATACTCATGCGGCAGGAGAACGACTTTACCCGCTTTTCGCAACTGTGGCTGGCGCTGGCAGCCGGGTTCACCACCGCCATGTTGCAGATTTCAGCGATTGATCTGCTGCGCTTCTGGCTGACCAGCACCTGGGGAGGTTTCTCACTCGGTTAGTGCAAAATTGGAGGTACTATGGAACTTCTAACGGGTATCCTTTCTGCTTTTGGTCTTTCGGCCAGCGCCGGGTTGAACGCTTACATCCCACTACTGATCGTCGGCGTGCTGGCGCATTACACCAACCTGGTCAAGTTGAGTTCCCCATGGGACACCCTGGCCAATCCCTGGATCCTAATCCTGTTGGGCGTGCTGGTCATCATCGAGTTCCTGGCAGACAAGATCCCAGCGGTCAACCACGTCAACGACATCATCCAAACCGTCATCCGGCCGGCGGCGGGCGCAATCGTCTTTGCGGCCAGTGCCAAAGTCATCAGCGACGTGCACCCGGTGCTGGCACTGGCCTGTGGACTGCTCATTGCCGGCAGTGTGCATGTGGTCAAGGCGGCTGCGGTACGACCGGCCGTCACCGCGACGACGGGCGGGACGGCCAACGTGCCCGTCAGCATGGCCGAGGATTTCATCGCCACTGCGCTATCCATCCTGTCTGTTGTAATCCCGATCTTGGTTGGCGCCTTCATCTGCCTTGTCGTTGCCCTCATCATTTGGTGGTTTTGGCGACGCGCTAATGCCACATCTCGTGTAAAATAAAGTATCTATATCTTTGCTCAAAGG
>Ga0209609_10000416_pt1 | contig 25808 bp, 20 predicted proteins | sample LakKivw325mmetaG_FD_184136 | JGI IMG/M metagenome (GOLD analysis project Ga0209609, IMG submission 184136) | Anoxic lake water microbial communities from Lake Kivu, Rwanda to study Microbial Dark Matter (Phase II) - Lake Kivu water 325m metaG... | ecosystem: Environmental > Aquatic > Freshwater... | reverse complement strand
ATGTTACAGTTATCAATAGGGAACCCGCGGGCCTTTTTTCACACAACCCCGAACCGCTTGCTGAAAATCTTCATCAATTGGCCGATAGGGTTGTTGCGGAAAAGGCTGACGTGGGTTTCGCACAGGACCCGGACTGCGACCGCCTTGCGATAGTATGTGATGACGGCAGGATACCGGGAGAAGAGATGACGGTGGTGCTCTGCATCAGGAATTTCCTTGAAAAGAAGAAGGGGCCGGTTGTTGTAAATCTGTCCACAACTTCTCTGGTGGACGAGGTTGCCAGGGATTTCAGGGTGGACGTTTACAGGACAAAGATAGGCGAGATTAATGTTGTAGAAGAGATGAAGAAGGTTTGTTCCGTCATTGGAGGGGAGGGTAACGGAGGTGTTATATGTCCCGACGTCCATTACGGAAGGGATAGTTTCGTTGGCATGGCCCTGATACTTGAGTATGCCGCAAGAAGGCATGAAACGCTTTCCGGGATAACGAAGGAATTGCCGCAGTATTACATGCTCAAGAAAAAAATTATGATTCGTGATAGGCAAACTCATACCATGATTGAAAGGTTAAAAAAAGAATATGGCGAGAAAGAAAATGTTGACCTTGCCGACGGTATCAAGATAATAAGACAGGACGGATGGATTCACATAAGGCCTTCCGGAACCGAGCCCGTCTTGAGGATCTATGCGGAGGGGAAAACGAAGGAGATAGCCGAGAAATATCTTTCAGAATTCACATGCCTGTTTCACTGAATCCGGGATATATTCATCCGCCGGGTCATTTCCCATAAAACTTTTCTATGCATCTTACCGTATCTTGGGGTTCGTCAACGATGCTAAAGATTTTAAGGTCTTTTCCGTCTATATATCCGTTGGACAGAAGATATTTCTTTATCCATGCCGCAAGCCCGTTCCAGTATTCTCTGCCCACAAGAACAACAGGAAATCTGTGTATCCTTTCCGTCTGGATGAGCGTCATTGTCTCGGCAAATTCATCAAGGGTTCCAAATCCGCCAGGGAATATGATAAAACCTTTGGCATATTTAACAAACATGACCTTCCTTGTGAAAAAATATCTGCAAGAAATAAGCTTTCTTATGTAACGGTTTGGTTTCTGTTCATGAGGGAGTTCAATATTTACGCCGATTGAATCTCCCTTTGCCAGCATTGCTCCCCTGTTTGCGGCCTCCATAATACCCGGTCCGCCACCTGTTATAACCGAATATCCTTTTTTCGCGAGAAGTTTTCCTGTTTCAAGGGCTTTTTTGTACAGAACATCGTCCTCCCTGATTCTGGACGAACCCCAGATTGTCACGGCATTCCTGGTTTTTTCCAGGGTTTCAAAACCCTCGACAAACTCCGCCATTATGCGAAATATCCTCCATACATCTGAATCGTGTCTCAGATTATCAGGCATTTCACTTCTCTCCTGTATTGTCAGCCGGCTCAACTATCAATACCAATCCGTCGTATCCCCTGACTGTAACCGCGGTTCCGGCTGGAATTTCCACGCTATTGCTGCGCGCTTTCCAGTATTCTCCCTGAATGAAAATCATTCCTTCGGGAGACAGGGGTTTGACAGTCTTGCCCTTTTCCCCGAGGAGTCCCTCTTTCCCCGTGGTAATCTTACGTTTCTTGGTTTTCAGGGCAAACCATATTGCAAACCATAGAATGATACCAACCGTGAGGGTGGAAATGATTATTAACGCACCCGGCACTCTTGGCCCCTCAGCTGGTCGGAAAAGGAAAAAGGAACCTAACATAAGCGTTATTATACCAGATATAATAAACAATCCAAAGGACGGAGTCACCGCTTCTATTGCGAAGAAAATCAGACTTACGAAAATTAAGAGGATGCCGGTCATGTTTATGGGTAGCGTATGCAACCCGAAGAATGCGAGAATAAGCGATATGGTGCCCACGATACCGGGGATTCCCATCCCCGGATGGTAGAGCTCTACCATTATACCGAGGGTTCCTATCATCAGCAATATATAAGCGATGTTCGGGTCGGAAATGATTTTCAAAATCCGTTCCCTGAAACTTTCCCCGGGAGTCAGCAATCTGGCGTTCCGTGTGGACAATGTCTTCTGACCGCCATCCATTTTTACGGTTTTTCCGTCGAGCATGGTCAGAAGTTGCTCAATATTATCTGCTATCAAATCTATCACGTTCGCGTCAAGAGCTTCCTTTTCCGTTGAGGATATGCTTTCGCGTACGGATCTCTCCGCCCATTCGGTATTTCTACCGCGGTAGGTTGCAATACTCTTTAAAAAACTCACGGTATCGTTGACAACCTTTTCCTCCATGGTTTTATCCTGCTGTCCCGTGATGGTGACCGGATGTGCCGCACCTATATTTGTTGCTGGAGCCATGGCGATTATATGACAGGAAAGGGCTATAAATACACCTGCCGACGCGCATTGAGAACCTTCCGGATAGATGAAACCTATGACCGGAATATCCGACGCAAGGATTTCCTTGACGATTTTCCTTGTTGAAGAAAGAAGCCCCCCGGGCGTATCAATGATAAGCATTACGAAATCGGCATTATTCTTGCTGGCAAGATTTAAAACATTCTTCACCTGATAATAGGTTATTGGTCCTATTGCGCCGTCTATGTTAAGAGTATATCCCGTGTTTTCAGCTATTCCCTTGATACCGGGCATGATAAGAAGCAGAAACCAGCATAGAAATCTCTTTATGGTCATTTCTATGTCCTCCATACTTCACTTATCAGTATATTAAAGCATAATACCACAAATCGGATATTTTGGTAATTTTGACAAAGGAATATACAGGGGGTAGAATCTACTTGAGAAAGGAGGCGGCAAGAATGAAGAAAGTGGAGATATACGATACTACTCTGCGGGATGGAGCCCAGGGCGAATCCGTTGCTTTTACGCTGGATGATAAACTCAAGATTGCAGAAAAACTTGACGAATTCGGAATTGATTTTGTTGAAGGAGGATGGCCCGGTTCAAATCCAAAGGACATCACATTTTTCAGCCGGGTAAAGAATAGGAAATTCAAGAAAGTTAAGGTAGTAGCATTCGGCAGCACAAGACGGAAGAACTTTTCTGCTGACAGAGATCCTTTCCTCGCAAAACTTCTTGAAAGCGGCGTTGAGTATATTACCATTTTTGGAAAATCATGGGATTTGCACGTGAGAGAAGTCCTGAAAATTTCCCCCGACGATAACCTGAAGTTAATAGAGGATTCCGTAAAATTTCTCAGGAGACGCGACCGAAGAGTCTTTTTTGATGCGGAGCATTTTTTTGACGGTTACAAAAAGAATCCCGAATATGCCCTTAAAACGTTGCTCGTTGCCGAGGGAGCGGGAGCTGAAAAGATAGTTCTGTGCGACACAAATGGTGGCTCGTTGCCGTTTGAGATAGAAGACATTGCAAGAACGATATCTTCCCGGATCAAGACGCCTCTGGGGATACACACGCATAATGATTCAGGACTTGCCGTGGCAAATTCCATAACAGCCGTGAAAGCGGGGTTGATACATGTTCAGGGAACAATAAACGGGATAGGAGAGAGATGTGGCAATGCGGATCTTTCTGTCATCATACCAATATTGCAGTTGAAAATGGGATACGCGTGCGTTGAGGATAAGAATCTTGTCTATCTCACGGAAGTATCGCGTTTCATATACGAAATTGCCAATATAGTTCCTCCAAACTCACAGCCATTCGTGGGGCTTAGCGCCTTCGCTCATAAGGGGGGGGTTCATGTTGACGCGGTGAACAAAAATCCTGAAACATACGAACATATCTCTCCCTCCATGGTCGGAAATGAAAGAAGGATTCTGTTATCGGAACTTTCCGGAAAAAGCACGATATTGCAGAAGGCAAAAAAATACAGGCTTGATGAAAATCCGGAAATAATAAAGAAAATTCTTGATAACGTAGCAAATCTTGAGAACGAAGGGTATCAGTTTGAAGCCGCCGAAGGTTCTTTTGATATCATGGTAAGAAAAACCCTCGGCGAGTACAGAAAACTCTTCACAATTGAAGGGTTCAGGGTGATTGTGGAAAAAAGAGGAAGCAGGGTCGTATCCGAAGCGACGGTCAAGATCAGGGTTGACAGAGCGGTGGAACATACTGCAAGCGAAGGCAACGGTCCTGTTAATGCTCTTGACAACGCACTGCGAAAGGCGCTGGTTAAATTTTATCCCGAAATAGAGACCATGAAACTTACCGATTACAGGGTCAGGATACTTCATCCTGAGGAAGCTACGGCCGCTGTAACAAGGGTTGTCATTGAAACGAGGGATGAAAACGAGACATGGGGAACAATCGGAGTTTCTGAGAATATTATTGAAGCTTCATGGAAAGCGCTCATAGACAGCATTGAATACAAGCTTCACAAGAAACGCGGAACTGTGATTGTGAAGGGCAAGGCTTCCTCCGGCCGTACATGAATAAATAGGGCGTTATGGAGTATTCACCTATCCGTTGGGTGTACGGCGGAACCACAACTTTTCTTCAAATCCTCAAAATACCCCGTATAGTAGGCGGCCAGTTCCGGCGACTCAATAATGACGGTGGTTTCATTGTTCCTTGACATTGCCGAATAGGACCAGTTTGCGCTTCCTATTACCACAGTTTTCCCGTCTATAACAATGAGTTTTGCATGCGTTGTCTTTTCAGGAGAGTCGAAGTAAGTCGTTATTCCATTGCCGGATAGATACAGTGCTGTCCTGAAATTTTCAGTCGCCGAATGTGAATCATAGTTGCTGTCTGACTGGTCAAGAATAACCTCCACCTTAACCCCCCGCGCGTGCGCCTTTATTAATTCTTCAAGGAACAGATTAGTCGGGCTGGTTTCTTTGTAATCCGGGTAATAACTTGCAAGGAACATGATCATGTAGACAGATTTTTTCGCTTCCCTTAACCGAGGCAAGAGCAAATTTCTGTAATCCCGGTTGTTTGCGGGATATACCTTCCCTTCAAAAACCTCTGCCCGAAGAGGCATTCCGAGCGAAAGAATCAGCATCAATGCAGTGGTTACTAAGAGTTTGCGCATCTATTTTTCTCCTTCTGCACCGATATCACAATGTTACAACTGGAATTTCCTGATAATGGTCCGTATATCCAGTTTTTTGCTGTACAGAGCTTTTCCTATGATTACTCCGTCCGGTCTGTTGGGCAGCCCCTGCAAAATTTCAATATCTGACTCGGTTGTTACACCTCCTGCGACCATTATTTCCTCGGGTTTTGTCATATTGCCATGGACTTTGTCCAGGATGTTTCTTACGGAATCCACATCTATGCCCTCAAGGACGCCGTCTCTATCCGTATTCGTGATTAGAAATCTCCTGTAACCTTTTTCAAGCAGTTTCCTTATCATGTATTCCGGGGTAATCGGTACGGTCACTTCCCATCCGCTCAATGCTGTCTCATCTTTCCTATAATCAACGGCCACGATTATCCTGTCTTTGAATTCACTTTCTATTCCGGTTATAAGGTCAAATTCCGGAATTTCTGTTTCCTCGTGGAATTTCTTGCCCCCGTGTTGATAGAAAAGTTTCAAATCGCTTTTTGAGAAGCCTTCTTCCAGGACAAGAGGTATCAAAAGGGATGTGCCCAGTATGATGAAATCTATCCCCATACCTGCCAGATTGCGAATCTGTTCTTGTCTCCGTATGCCACCTCCCACCTGTATCTTGCATTTGCCGTCGTAGATATCTCTCGTTTTTATGATGCGCCTTAAGGTTTTCTCTTCTTCCGTCAGTTTCCCGGTATAAGCTCCCCAGAGAAATACCACATGAAGTCTTTTTGCTCCTGCGGTCAGGTATCTGCTGGCGATCTCCTGGGCATCTATATTGTATTTCGTGACCCTGTCAAAATTACCCTTGTACAACCTTACAACCTCATCTTTTCTTAAATCTATAGCGGGGATTATTAGCATTTTTTTTGACCCTCTCCGTATATTTACAACGGGGGTAATTGGGGCATCCCAGGAATGTGCCGAACTTCCCTTTCCTGACAGTCAGAGGTACATTGCAATCAGGGCATACCTTGTCTTCCACAGACACTTCTTCGTTCAATATTGTGTCTTTGTACTTGCATGCGGGAAAATTGGGGCATCCGAGGAACATTCCGAATCTTCCGTTCCGGACTATAAGGGGTATCTTGCAATGCGGACATGTTCGGCCGGCAGCCAGAATCTTATTGAATATTTTGTTATATTCCGTACCTTTGCTTTTTGCTCTTTGAAGCAACGGTTCGTACTCCCTGTAAAATGCATTGAGAATTTCTGTCCACTTTTTCTCTCCCTCAGCTATCTTATCAAGATCGTCTTCCATCCTTGCCGTGAAGTCTATTCTTATTATGTCCGGGAAAAACTTCATGAGTATTTCATACACCAGCCGTCCCATTTTCAGAGGTAATAACGCCCTTTTCTCATTTCTCACATAACCTCTGTTCAGTAGAATTGAAATCGTGGGTGCGTATGTGGAGGGTCTTCCTATACCGTGTTTTTCCAGGGTTTTTATCAGACTCGCTTCAGTATATCTCGGAGGCGGATTTGTCTGACGCTCTTCTTTGACATAGTCGGTTATATTCAAAACCTCTCCTTCTTTGACGTCTCCCGCACATTCCTCTCCTCTTTCAATCTTGATATCCCATATCTTCATAAATCCTTCAAATTTTATTGAATTATTTTCTGCCGTGAAACCGTATTTGCCGTTTTCAGCAAAAACTTTTATGTTCTCTATTTCCGCTTCCTTCATCTGACTCGCAACAAACCTTTCCCATATCATTCTGTATAGTCTGTACTGTTCTTCCTTGAGAAAAGGTTTCATTTTTTCTGGTGTTCTTGACACCGAGGTCGGCCTTATTGCCTCATGGGCTTCTTGTGCAGAAGACGATTTGGTTTTGTAAAAATATGGTTTTTCCGGAAGGTATTTTGTTCCAAGAACTTCTCCAATATATCCTATAACCTGATTCCTGGCAATTTTGGCTACCGAGGGCGAGTCTGTTCTCATGTATGTGATCAAACCGATGTTACCCTCTCCCGTTGCAATGCCTTCGTACAATTGCTGGGCAATAGACATTGTTCTTGAGGAAGAAAAACCGAGTCTAATGGAAGACTCCTGCTGAAGGGTGCTTGTGATAAAAGGAGGATAGGGCCTCACCTTTTTTGCGTTTACATCCTTCCTTGTGACAACGAGGCTGTTTTCCTTCAGTTCTTCAATAATGCTTTCCACGACGGCTCTGTCTTTCAATCCGTATTTTTCTATTTTCTCTCCGGCAATTTCCGTAAGTGCAAGGATAATGCTTCTGCCCCTTTTGTCTCCCTGCGCTTTTATAATCCAGTATGTCTGCGGGATAAAACCTTCTATCTCCTTTTCGCGCTCAACTATCAATCTCAATGCCACCGACTGGACGCGACCCGCGGAAAGACCCCTTCCCAGGAAAGGGCTAATGGTGTACCCGACAATACGGTCAAGTATTCTTCTTGCCTGCTGAGCATTCACAAGATTCAATGAGATAGCCCGGGGAGAGATAAACGCATTCCTTACGGCATCGGGCACAATTTCGTGGAATGCCACGCGTTTTATTTCTTCGGGCTTCCTGGCAATGACGTGTGTTATATGCCAGGCTATGGCTTCTCCCTCTCTGTCTTCGTCCGTCGCAAGGTATATTTCATCATGTTCCTCGGCGGCTTTCTTAAGGGTCGCCGCTATTGTCTTTTTGCCCGGTATCAGTACGTATCTGGGCTCAAAGTTCTTTTTGATATCTACCCCCATATCATTTTCAGGCAGATCCCTTATGTGACCCATTGTTGCTATGACACGGTACTCTTTCCCCAGTATTCCACCAATGGTTTTTGCTTTTGTGGGTGACTCAACTATTATAAGCCCTTTTTTCATCCGGATGATACCTCCTTTGAAACTGTGAAACGTTGTTTGTTGTCGTTGCGAACGCTTTTTGCACGGCAATCTCAACCTTTCCTCTCCATCCCACTTCTCATCTCTTACGTTAACTTTTTACGTTATATTATATTACTTTTTTATCATATCAAAAATCAAGCGTCTCCTGGAACGACGGAAAACAGACATTCTCCCGTACAAGTCTGTCACACGCAAGTGTCCGTTTGTCTGGTACAAGGTATGCTATAATATAAAGATGGGGAACGGGAATACGAAGATAGCCATAGTCACAGGGCCTACCGGCGGACATTTCTTCCCCGGGCTTGCAATTGGAGAAGAACTGGGTGAGAAAGGAAATATCTCGGTCAGTTTCCTTATCCCGAATAGAAAATATCTGATCATGTGGCTGAAGAAGAAGGAATTTCAATACAGGATCATTCCCGAGGTGCGCATAAATTTCAGAAATATTTTCCTGATGGTCAGATTCGCCTATATTTTTTTGCGCTGTGTTCTGTTACTTTCGAGGGAAAAATTTGATCTGCTTGTAATCACTGGAAGTTATGTAACGCTTCCTTTCCTGCTGGCGGGACGGTTGTTGAATATCAAAACATTCGTTCATGAACAGAACCTGCTTCCCGGCAGGGTGACAAGATTTTCATCTTTGATAGCCGACAGGATCGCACTTTCTTTCCCATCCTTTTGCAATCTTCCGAGGAGGAAAACGGTGGTAACCGGTTTTCCGATTATAAAAGACTTCAGAAAGAAGTCCTGCGTGGATGAAATCAGACGCGAGTTCGGCTTCTCAGCGCATGCCAGAACGATCCTCGTCCTCGGAGGAAGTCAGGGGGCGACTTTCCTGAATATGCTGATAGAGAAAAACCTGGATTATCTTAGCAAGAAGAACCTGCAGTTTTTGCATCTTGCAGGGAAGGATAAAGAAAAATTGACGCAGGCTTATGAAAAACATAAAGTAAGGGCAGTTGTTTTTGATTTCTGTTACGACATGGCAAAGCTTTACAGTATAACTGATATTGCAATATGCAGAGGAGGTGGGGGAACTCTTGCTGAAATAAGCGAGTGGAAGATACCATCTCTTGTTGTGCCGTATCCCCATGCGGGTGCGCATCAGAGATATAACGCTTTATATTTTGCTGAGAGAGGAGCGTGTAATATACTGGAACAGGGACCGGACGCCATAAGAGACTTCCGCGTCTCTTTTGAAAAAACACTCAAAGATGTCCATATCATCAAACGGAACTTGGAAGAAAACTCAATTTCGGACTCAACGGGCAATACCGTGGAGCAGATAATGGAGCTACTGGGAAATGGAAAAAGACATTCTTGACGGTGCAGGAAAAATACACCTCATAGGAATAGGGGGGACAGGCATGAGCGGACTTGCAAGACTCCTTCTGGACATGGACAAGGATGTTTCAGGTTCAGACAATGTCCGGTCACCTGTTTTAAAGAAACTTGCCGGAAAAGGCATAAAGATTTTTTGTCCTCAGAAAGCCGGGAACCTTTCCTGCAGGAAGATAGAACTGGTAATCCACTCACACGCGATTTTGCCGGATAATCCCGAATATAGGAAATCTCTTGAATGTCGCATACCAATGCTGAGTTATCCCGAAGCGGTGGGATATCTGATGAAGAGAAGAAAGGGAATAGCGGTTGCTGGCACTCATGGCAAAACAACAACCTCTTCACTTATCGTATCAATACTCAAAAGAGGCGGCTATTCCCCCTCATTTCTGCTCGGAGGTGAAATAAGAGGTCTGGGTAATTCCGGAGTGGGCAGCAGCGAATTACTTGTCGTGGAAGCATGTGAATACAGAAGGTCCTTCCTCAATTATTCTCCGGAAATAGCAATCGTGACAAGCGTTGAAGAAGACCACCTGGATTATTACCGGGATATAGAGGATATAAAAAATTCATTCACGGATTTCATCAGCAATGTGCCTGTTGAGAGTGGATTGGTGATATACTGCGCTGATAACAGGAATGCCCGGGATATTGCAGGGAGAGTCAGAAACAGGAACAAGGTTTCCTATGGGCTTGCCGAGGGTATGTGGACTGCCGCAAATATACGATTTGCCGGTAACACCTCCGAATTTGACTGCTTTTTTGAAGGGGAAAAAAGCAGACCGATCAGACTGGGAATTTCGGGCATGCATAATGTGCAAAATTCCCTTGCGGCCATAGCCTGTGCAAGACATCTGGAAGTACCCTGGAAAAGTATCAAGGAAGGACTTGCGGAATTCAAAGGGGTTCATAGAAGATGTGAACTTCTCGGCAAGAAAAAAGGGGTTACTGTTATGGATGATTACGGACATCATCCGACCGAGATAGAGTGTACCCTGGATTGTGTAAGAAAGATGTTCCCTGAATCGCGACTGATTGTGGTCTTTCAACCGCATCAGTACAGCCGTACACGATTCCTCCTGAAAGAATTCGCTCTGTCTTTCTCGAAGGCCGATAAGGTGGTTGTTCCGGATATCTATTTCGTCAGGGATTCCATTATGGAGAAGAAACTCGTGAATGCACAGATACTTGTTGAAAGGATAAGAAAGAACGGGAAAGAGGCATTGTATCTTCCAACATTTGAAGAGATAATAGAATACCTGCATGAGATTGTCAGGCCGGGTGACGTTGTAATTACAATAGGAGCCGGTCCGGTGAACGAGGTGGCTGAAGGTATCCTTAGACGGTTGGGTGGAGAATGAAAATTGAGCATGAGATTTTGACCAGGAAAGAAATTGCTGACATGGAGAGAGAAGCCGAGGAAAAATACGGGATAAGCAGACTGATTCTTATGGAAAATGCGGGAAGAATGACGGCCGAGGTTATCGGGGATAAGTTTGGAAAAATCAGAAATATGAATGTTTGCGTGGTTGCAGGAAAAGGAAATAACGGAGGAGACGGGTTTGTTGCAGCAAGGTATCTTTTTAATATGGGAGTTGACGTGAAAGTTGTTTGCACTTCTTTGCCGGAACAATTTACAAAATTATCCTTTACAAACTATGAAATTTTATGTAAAATGGGAATTGACACTTTTCTGTTTAAGGGTAAATATCAGGAAGAAAGGTTCCTGAAAAAAGCGGATATTGTGGTTGATGCGATATTCGGTACCGGCTTGAAGGGGGCGGTATCTGGAATACCTGCTGAGACAATAATGGCAGTGAATAACAGCGGCAGGTTTGTTGTTTGTGCAGATATCCCATCAGGGCTGGATGCCGATACAGGGTCTATACTTGGTATTGCGGTTAAGGGGGATCTTACGGTCAGTTTTGGATCTGGCAAGAAAGGTTTTTACGTGAATAGAGGTCCGGAGTATTGCGGGGAGATAATCATCGCCGATATAGGATTCCCTCGTTTTTCAAAAGAACAGGTGATAAATGGCTAACAAAAAAGTTTTGAAAAGGACGGGTCTGATTACAATAATATTTCTTTTCCTGGCAGGTACGTTGAAGGCAAAAGATCTGGAAATAATTCAGGGGCTCAAGTCAGGCACCTCCCCAAAAAAAGTTCAGATTATTGACAGGATTATCAGTGAGAAAAATAAGGTCTATTTACCTTACCTTGCAGATGTGCTGAGGGAAGAAAAAAACGAGGAGGTAAGGAGCAAAGCAGCCCTTGCTCTGCTGACAATAGGAGATTCGACCTGCACCCCGTATTTCAGGGATGCCCTTGAGGATAGCTACTGGCAGGTTCGCCTTTACGGCGTTAGAGGATTGTTAAGATATGGAGAAGGGGATTTGATACCGGATTTCAGAGGTGCGATGAAAGATAGCTACTGGCAGGTTAGATATTATGCCGCAGTCGGTCTGAGCAAATATGGCGATGAAACTGTACTGCCGGATCTTTTGAATCATGCACAGGATTCAAACGAGCAGGTGGAAGAAGAAGTGCTGTGGGCAATGATGACATTGATGGCCAGGGATGAGGCACGGGCAATGTTTAAGAAATCTTCGGAAGATACGATCAAACCCGTCCTGGAAGCATTAAAGAGTTCCAATCCGGAAATAAAGATGAGAAGTCTGTGGCTTCTTGAATCCAGCGGGGATAAGAGAGCAATTCCGTATTTCATAAATATGCTTTCCGATGACAATGACGAGGTTAAGATAAGGGCTCTCTGGGCGCTTGAAAAATTCAAGAGCGAAGAGGGGGCGCAGGATATAGAAGGTCTCCTGATAGATGAATCAACAAAAGTCAAAATGGAGAGCATCAAGACGCTCGTGGCACTTAAGATGGAAGAAGGAATCGGGGGTGTAATAAAAGGTCTATCCGACCCTGACAAGACGGTCAGAATATATTCACTCTGGGCACTTGAAAAATTCAAAAATCCGGTTTCTTATCCTGCTATTGTAGAATGCCTTGCAGACACCTCGGACGAGGTCAGGGAATATGCGGAAAAACTGATAGAAAAAACAGACGGCCCTCTTTTCTACCCGGTTTTGCAGAGGTTTGTTGATGATGAAAAATTTCCTCTTGAAGCACGGCTTTCCGGGTTAACAATTCTTGGTAAGATAGGCGACAGCGGTGTAAAAGATTTTATCCTGGGAAAAACACTCGATGAAGATGCCTTGGTAAGATATTCCGCAATCAAATCCCTTTCGTACCTTGATGGTTTTGACCCGGACTATCTTCGGACTGCAACATATCTTGAAAGTTACGATATGTCTCCGCGCGTGAGGAGTGAATCCTCAAATCTACTGGGTGATGCAATAAGAGATCTCTGGGGAAAAATGAAAAGTCCTGCGGAAGATGAAAGGAAATTTGCCCTGGAGAGAGTGGACCAACTCATAGGAGCCAGAGGGTTCACGGGTCTGTTGCTTAATATGTCTTCTTCAAAATATCCGGAAGTGAGGCAGAAAATGCTCGCTCTTGTTAAGGAGAAACCTGATAAAATTTTTGCAGGCGGAGCAAGAGGACTATTGAATGAATCCGACATGACTACCAGGAAACTTGCAGCCATTGCTCTTGGAGAAATCGGAGACAGGGAGTCAATACCGCTTCTCAAGGAAGGATTGAAACATCCTGACCCCGAATTCAAGGTGCTATGCGCCCGGTCCCTTGGAATGATGGGTGTCAAGGACGCCTTTCCCGTTGCCGTAGTATCCCTGGAATCCAGCAGGGCGGAATATCAGAAGATAGCGGCAGAGACCCTGGGGTATCTGAAAGATAAGAGTGCATCACCTGCGCTGTTGAGGCGACTTTCCGATTCTGAGCTTGACGTAAAAATCATATGTGCGTGGGCGCTTGCACGCATGGGAAAAGAGGAAGGGCTTGATCTGCTGGTTAGATTATCCGAGGAGAGTGTTGAGCCGGTCAGGACTTCAGCAAACATATATCTTAGAGATCTGTCAATACCGTCTGGTCTCAGGGATAAGATACCATCGTTGAGAGAAAAGATATACCTTGAAAAACTGGGAATAAGAGAAGTGACTCCGAGGAGAATGAACGCCTTCAGTATTAAATGGCCTGTTGAAATAGATGGTTCGGATAGAGATAGGTTCTGGCAGAATGCCGAAAAAGCAGATATGTTCATTGAAATTGAAGGAGACAAAATCAAATCGGCAGTTCATACGACAGCTGCCGCAGGCTATGACGCGAACAATCTATATCTGCTTCTGGTTTGCGATGACCCGGATATTTCCAAGGTAAATCTTAATTCGAGAGATTTAATCACGCTCTCCATCAATCCGGCGAATTCGTCAAGGAAGTGGTACCAGTTCGCGGTACATCCGGAAGGACATGTAGAGTATTGTTATGTATGGAAATTATATGATGCTGAAGACCATGAAAAGCTATGGACATCGGAATGGAAAGTAAAGACGGGGATGGAAAGCAAGAGGTGGATTGTGGAAATGGCCATACCCCTGAGAAACCTGGATAATGATGGAATTGTAGCGGGAGATATGTGGAGTATCAATTTCCAGAGAGAATCGGATCATATCCCGTGGACTTCGTGGAGTGGCAGGATAGATAACCCGGAACAATTCGGTATCCTAAATTTCAAGGAGTAAAATGCCAAGAATAAAGAGAGTGTTGCCAATTCTATTCTTTCTTCTATCCACAGCAAGATTTGCCTGCTGCAGCGAATGGTTTGAAAAAAACAGAGAGTTATCGGTCATTTTCACACGGAACGTCTGGTCATTGATAGAGAAAGCGGACAGGGAAGATAGTGCAGGCAGATGGAAGAATGCGGATTATTATCTTGGACTTGCCGAAAAGAAAATAAACGAAGTGAAGCCCTTCGTGGCTTCGGATTGGCCTAAAGGTTGGCCTCAGCATACAAAGGCGCTTCAATATCTCAGGTATGCGGCTCCGGATGCATATCTTTACCGGATTATAGGGGATTATGCATATTACCATGGAAAGGTGAAAGAGTCATTTGAGTATTACGAGAAATACATTCTATATTCAATTGTACCCGATACAACCTATATGGCTAAAATAGCCGAAATGCTGGAGAAAGACGGAAAATTCCAGGAATCCAGAATAGTTTATGAAAACATATACCGTGTCGTGGAATCCAAAAATTTTCACGGAACGGAATTTTCTTTGAATTATCTGGCTGGAAGGATAAAGAACATAGATTTGAGGTTGAAGAAGCCGAGAATTCTATCGCTCGATGTTTTTTTCAGCGGCATTCAGGATTTTGTTAAGAGTGATTTCCAGAAGATTTATACGGACGAAACAAACGGCATGAAGAATTTTTCCGTTGTAAGCAGACAGGACTTTGACAGGGTTATTAACGAAGAGGGTTTGACAAAAGAAGATTTTCAATATTCCGATGAACTGTCCAAGGCGGGCAAAATATTGAATGCGGATTATATACTCAGGCCGTCCCTTACGTTGATAGAAAACTATTTCATTTTCCACGTGGATGTGTTCGACACAATCAAAAAGATATGGTTTGAAAATTACGAGTATAAGACACAATCAGACATGTATGTTGCAAATCTGGTAAAGAGATTCGCTTCTCAATTTCAGGGGAAGGATATACCCGACTCCCTCTTCCTGCCGGAGAATGAATTTATGTGGAGTTATGAAACTGACAGCATGATAACCGACTTAAAAATGTCGTCGGACGGGAGCAGGGTTATTGCAGGCTGTGAAGGTGGTACGGTGTACGTGTTTACGTCCAAAGGCACATTACTGAGGAAATTCAGTATGTCAGAGAAAATTGTGAAGGTTGCCATATCCCCATGCGGTGATTACTACGCCTGGATGGCTCTTGACGGGCAGATGGTTTTTGCGGACGCTAACGCAGGCATAAAATGGAGAGAAAAGTTGGGCAATTATGCAAGGGATATGGGCATTTCAAGCGAAGGCAGATTTATCGTCGTGGGCGTGAATGACGAGGTCATTTTTAAGGACAGGAAGGGTGAGGGTTTCTGGAGACAAAGGGTTGCCAGCTGGGCAACCAGGGTTGGAATCTCTGCAGATTCACACAGCATCTTTGTTGGCATGGAAAACGGCGACTACATTTGTTTTTCCGACGAGGGAAACATTCTGTGGAGGAAGAGTTTAAACAAAAGGATTGCAGATATCAAAGTATCCCAGGGAAACAATTACAATTGTGCAGTCACGGCTGCAGGCAAGGCGTTTATTTTTGACGCCACCGGGAATGAGTTGGTGAATTTTGATGCGGGACAGGAGATTCAATATTCTGCCTTCAAGCCCGAGATTATAGAACTCATGGCAGGACAAAAAGGGCAGTATGCCTATTTCCTGTCTTACGACAAAAAACAGTTGTGGGAATACGATCTCAGCGGCAAGGTGAACTTTATCAATGCACTGGCTGATGGGAGATTTATATCTACTGCCGAGGGCAGAAATATATTTGTGTTCAGAATAGTCTGGAGATAATAACGGCATGGAATAATCGCACGGTTTCAGTGAGATACCGTTGAATAACCCATCAAAAAACTTCCCGGCGGGGAACCAAGAGAAAAAGGAGAGGATAATGTTAAAGGTAGGCATAGTCGGAGCGGGTTTCATGGGAAGCATGCATGCCACTGTCTATAACCAACTTCCCGATGTCAAGATAGCAGGTATCGCCGATATAAGAGGGGAAAAGGCAAAATCGCTGGCCGCAAAATTCAAAACGATTCCTTATTACGAGTCCCAGCAGCTTTTCAACAAACAGGATATAACTGTTATTGACATATGTCTTCCCACTTTCCTTCATAAGGAATATGTCATAAAAGCGGCATCAATGGGTAAGGATGTGATATGCGAAAAACCCATATCTCTTAACCTGGAAGATGCCAATGAGATGATAAGTGTATGCAAGAGAAACAATGTGAGATTCATGGTGGCGCATGTCATCAGGTTCTGGTCGGAATACAAATTCCTGAAAGAGGTTTACGACCGCAGGAAATATGGTGAATTGAAAACACTCTCGTGCAGGAGATTATCCGCACTTCCCACGTGGGGGTGGCAGGATTGGCTCCTTGACAATGAAAAATCCGGAAGTGCTTTTATTGACCTGCATATTCACGATACCGATTTCATAAGGTATCTTATTGGACAGAACCCTGAAAAGATATATTCCAGGGTGGTGAACGATGATATAAGGAATTCCCATGTATACACAACTTTTGTGTTCAAGAAAGATATCACAGTGACGGCTGAAGGCGGATGGTCTTATCCCGCATCATTTCCTTTTGAAATGAGTTACATCGCAAGGTTCGAAAAAGCGGTGATTGAATTCAATTCCAGGAGCAGTCCGTCCCTTGTTGTTTATGAGTCTTCTGGCAAGGTTGACAGACCTGTGTTTGAAAAAATCAAGGCAGAGGGAACTGACGGAAATATTTCCGACCTCGGAGGATATTTTTTTGAACTGAGATATTTTATTGACCATGTTTCGCACAATAAGCCTTTTAATATAGTCACCCCTGAGGAAGCAAGGGACTCGCTGGCCGTAGTGCTCAAGGAAAGAGAATCTGCCGAGAAGGGAGTTGAAATACTGACCAGGGCAGTCTGAAAATGAAATCAGGAGCTGTTTCCATAGTAGGTAAACCCAACGTCGGGAAATCCACGCTTATCAACATTCTGCTTGACCGCAAAGTATCCATAGTCTCACCATGTCCTGCCATCACAAGGATAAGGATACTGGGTATCTACAATTCCGAAGAAGGCCAGATTGTTATCCTCGACACCCCTGGTTTTGAAAAAGCGCGTGATGAACTCGGCAAGATGATGATGAGAACCATATTGGGTTCAATGGAAGATGCGGATATCGTTTTGTTTATGATTGGAGCAAAAGGATGGGATGAGCACGATGAAAGAATACTCGCAATATTGAAAAAGTTCAATAAGAAAACAATTCTTATCATTAACAAGGTTGATAAAATTTCATATAAGGAGTCACTGCTCCCCATCATAAAGGAAAGCAAGGAAAAATATGATTTTGTCGAGATAATACCTCTTTCTGCATTGAAAAATATCAATATAGATGAATTGAGAAAGAGTATTTTTAAATATTTACCAGAAGGTGAGAAGATGTTTCCCGAAGAAATGGAGACAAACATACCTCAGGAGTATACCCTCGCGGAAATAATAAGAGAAAAAGCGGTTAACAAGACTTATCAGGAAATCCCGCAAGCAATAGCGGTGGAAATAGAAGAGATTAAGCCCGGGACCAGGAACAAGAATATGATTATCGTAAAGGCCGAAATAATAGTTGACAGGGAGAATCTTAAGAAGATTATCATAGGAAAGGACGGAACAAAATTGAAAATGATAGGCAAACTTGCAAGAGAAGAAATGGAAATCCTGCTGGGCAAGAGGGTATATCTTCATTTATGGGTCAGAGTGATAGAGAACTGGAGAAATAGGCCTGATGTGTTCAGGAAATTTGGCTATGGCGATATCTGATATCGCGCGTGTCTTTCCGGAAGGAAGGATAGAAATCAGGATTATTTCTTGCGAACATTCTTACTTTTTGCAATCTTCTGATGTCGCAGATAGTTTTTGGTAAGCCTGTCAAGTTTTTGTGAAACCAGATAATTCACGGTTCCCTCGGGATAACCGCCCCGCTCCGTCTTTTCACCGGCGGGCACTCCTGTGAGAGTTTCTATCCCTTCATCTATGGTTCTCACAGTCCATATGTGGAACATGCCTTTTCTTACGGCGTCAATTACTTCGTCCTTCAGCATGAGATGTTTAAGATTGCTGATCGGGATGATAACTCCCTGTTCGCCTGTTAATCCTCTCAGCTTGCACGTGTGATAAAAACCTTCTATTTTTTCATTCACACCTCCTATAGGTTGAACCTCACCCTTCTGATTTACTGAACCTGTAACAGCTATTCCCTGTTTTAGCGGCAAACCTGAAAGTGCGGATAGCAATGCATACAGTTCCGTTGAGGAAGCACTATCTCCTTCAATCTCCTCGTAGAGTTGTTCAAAACAAATGCTGGCTGTAAAGATTGATGGTCTGCTTTCGCAATATTTTTCCCCTATGTAGCCTCTGAGGATCAGAAACCCCTTATTATGAAGAGTCCCCGAAAGCTTAACCTCCCTGTCGATGTTTATCATTCCGCTTCTGCCGGTATAAACCCTTGCCGTTATCCTTGAAGGTTTCCCGAAGGAGTAATCGCCAAGCGTGATTACTGAAAGTCCATTTATCTGCCCGACAATTTTTCCCGTGGTGTCAACTATAATTACCCCTTCCTTTACGAGTTCCTCAAGACGTTTTTCGATGAGATTTGACCTGAATATTTTTTCTTCAAGCGCTTTATCAACGTGCTTCTTGCCCACAATTTGTGATTTTTCGGAGATTGCCCAGAAGTTGGCTTCTCTTATGATATCCGCTATCTCGATGAATTTTGTTGTCAGCTTATCCTGTTCCCCCGCAAGTTTTGAGCCGTACTCGATTATTCTGGCGGCGGCTCCCCTGTCAAGGTGCAGAAGATTCTCCTCATTGCATATCTTGCTTATGAAAGCGGTGTAATTTCTTATTCCTTCCGTATCCCTGTCCATGATGGTGCTGAAATCCGCCTTCACTTTAAACAGCTTTTTGAATTCTTCATCATAGGCAAAAAGCAGATAATAGAACAGGGGATTCCCTATGAGCAGTATTTTTATATCAAGTGGTATGGGTTGAGGTCTCAGTGTGGGGGTATTAATGAGCCTGAATTGTTCATTCAGGTCTTCTATTGTGACCTCCCTATTCTTTATGGCTCTTTTCAACGTTTCCCATGAAAAATAATTCTTGAGTATGTCAAACACCTGCAAAATCAGGTAGCCACCGTTTGCCTTATGGAGTGCTCCGGGTTTTATCATGGTGAAGTCCGTTACCATTGCTCCATACTGTGGACGATATTCTATTCTTCCGCTGAGGTTGTAGGAAGTGGGATGTGGTTCTTTTATCACGGGAGCTCCCGTTACTTCGGAATTATCTATAAGTACATTCACCTGGTATTTGAACATTGTCGACTGCCGTTCAGGCAGCTTCACTCCGGGCAGTATCTCTATCTCCTTCTTTTCCTTGAAATCGTCAACGTTTGAAATCATGTCTTTTTCAACATCGTGGAGGTATCTCAATATGTCGGGAAACTCGCGGTACTTTTCCCTGAGTTCTTCAATCCTGGGACTTATGGTATATTTTGCGGCCTCGGTTTCCAGTTCTTCCAATCTCCTCTGGGCATCCCTCTCCAGGGTTCTTATTTCTCTTGAGATAATGTTTAACTGTTCATAAAGGATATCCTGCTTCTTCTTGATTTCTTCCCTGGCCGTAGCAGTCAGTTTCTCAATATCCTCTTCTTCCAGAGGCTTGCCTTCAACTGATGGTACTATCGCTATCCCCGAGGGAGACCTCTTTATCTGGAAATTTGCTGCTTTTGCTGAATTTTCAAGTTGTTCAAAAAGCCCTGTCCTCTTATTTTGAAAATTCTTTAATATCTGGTTTTTGTGTTCTTCATATAGCTGGCTTTCCAGTTCCTTGGGAAGCGCCACCTGCAATTCTCCAACGAGGTTCTCCATGTCTTTTTTGAAAATTGCGGCCCTGCCGGGAGGCAGTCTGAGAGCTGAGGGGTTATCCGCATTTGCAAAATTGAAAACATAACACCAGTCTTGGGGAACTGCCTGTTCCTTTGCGATTTTTTTAACCGCCTGCTCAACAGAGGTGGTTCTGCCGGTTCCTGAAATTCCCGTAACAAAGAGGTTATATCCGTCGCTCTTTATCCTGAGTCCGAACTCAAGAGATTTCTTGGCTCTTTCCTGGCCAACTATTCCTTCAAGAGGTTTTACATCCGCAGTCGTTTCAAACGTAAGGTCTTCAAGGTTGCAGGCATTCTTAAGTTTTTCAGGCAAAACCTCATATTTTTTCATAAATGCTCCCCTTTTGCGTCTGTTTGTCAAGTTTTTGAATTGAAAAGCATGTTGAAATTACGTATAATCATATTACAGTTTCGGCTCAAGAAAGTCAACCGCATCTGACAGAAAAATTGCATTATACGTTCTGTATTTTTTGGAAAAACAACAATGGAAAATAGACATGGGATATCTCAGGAAACGATAAAGAGAATGATAATATATCTGAGATATCTTGAAATACAGAGGAATAAGGGTATCAATACAATATCGTCGAAAGATGTTACGTCTTTTCTAAATGTACCTCCCGCGCAGTTCAGAAAGGACCTTTCCTTTTTCGGCGGTTTTGGAAAGAGAGGAGTGGGATATGACGTTGATAATCTGATTCGTATAATAAAGGAAATACTCGGACTGAACAAAAGAATCAACGCTGTACTGGTTGGAGCAGGGAGGCTTGGGACGGCTTTGATCAAATATCCAGGGTTCTCAGCAATAAATATTGACATTATTGCGGCCTTTGAGAACGATCCAAGAAAGATAGGACAGTCAATCAAGAAGGTCAGAATTTACAACATAAGTGATATCAAGAAGTTCATAAAGAGGCATGGTGTGAAAGTCGCGCTTCTTTGTGTCACCTCTGAATCTGCACAATCCGTGGCAGATATTCTTGCCGATGCAGGCATAAAGGGGATTCTTAATTTCTCTCCGTCGGTTCTCATCTTGCCGGAGAAGATTTATGTGGGCAACGTTGATATGGCCTCCGAGATAGGAAACATTGTTTACCACATGGAGAAAAATACTTCCCGGAAGTTGAAATCCTGTGATCAGTAAGAAAGATTTATTCTTTTCGCCGTCTTTATGGCATCTTTTACGGAATAATTCCATCCGGCCATGGTTCCGATTATTCCTACGATGATAAGAACGGCAGGTGTTGCTGGTTTCTTGTTATCAGTTTTCTCTGTCTTCTCCCCTTGCTCTTTCTCTTCTTCCGGCTCCACAATCACACCTTCATCATTCATTTCCACGGACTTGGGCTCTTCAATGGCGACAGGGGATTTCTTTGTCGGCATCCCCTTTATCTGGAAGAAAACTCCCATACTCAGGATCAATAGACTTACGAGAATCACGAAGATAAACAGGGATGCTTTTCCCACCTGTCCGTTATATATCTGACCGAGTCCAGGGCAGACACTCGATAGAACACCTGCGGCACCCGGGGATTTCTTTTCGTATTTGAGATAAACCCTCGCCCTTATTTCCGCCTCCTCCTCTATTTTCTTTCTCTCTTCGTCGCTAAAGAAAGCCATTTTCCCCTCCCTTTATTAAAGAATTGAACGTATGGCGTTTAACGTATAGCTAAAAACCTTTTTTCCCGTACCCTGTACGTTATTTGCTCTCCGACGCTTTTCATGTTTTTGTTTTATTTGTTCTATATGCCACTTGCTATTTGCCATTTGCGCATTTATTTGTATTCCCACTTGATGTTTTTTATCTTTTCAAAAAGTTCTGGAAGAATCTTGTAATTCTTGTTTATCGGCAGAAAAATCATAAAGATATCAATGGATTCACCTTTTCCCAGTTTTTTCTTGGGCGGGACGCTGTTCAGAAAAATGAAATCCTCCCCTCTACCCAGAATGGCCGCAGGGGCTATCAGGCCGCCTCCTACACCCTCTCCAGTGTTGGCAAAGATCCAGCTTGTCTGCCCTATCTTTGTTCTCTTTGTTTTGACAAGAGGGTATGTGCCGCGGGGTATTGTATAGTATTTAAAAGGTTTGTGTGCTGAATCAAGCGCCCAGTTTATTCCGCATTCGTGAGTACCGCTCCCGTTGTAAACAAACTTGGAGTATATTGCCAGGAAAGGAAACTCTTCTCTGATTTCAAGGAACAGAACCAGCTCATAGTCGCTATAGACAACATTCTTTTCATTTGCCAGCAGGAAGGTTTCTCTTACAACTTTTCTGTCGTTTTCGTCAACAATGACCTTTATCTCCTTGGTCTTGCTCACGGTACAATCCTTCCTGGCGGTAAAATCCTGAGCGGCAAAATAGAGCATGTTGCCGCTGCATATGATACTTGAGGGTTGTACGAGGAACATATTGTTGTTTTCGGTGATAAAAAACAGGTCTTCTTCCGTTATTTTGTAGCCGAACCTTGACGCGGCGACCAACATTGAAGAAAAACACATGCATGACAGGACCAGAAACACCAATATCTTTTTCATATTACCTCCCATAAATCATTCTAAGCCCGCATCCGTGTTTTGTCAAATCATCGTACGAGTTGGGTATCCTGGTAACACCTTGCCTGAGATAACTGTTACCCGTATTTCTCAGCTTCTTCAATCAGCGGGTCTGCCAGAATACATTAAATTGCATTCTACGAGGAAACGGGATAAAATATCAAATCGGAACAGTCTGTGAATAACCAGCGGACATGGAACAGGAGATGATAATGGATAGATCCAGAGCCAGAGTTCTCAACATGAAAAATCTTGTGGCGTATCAGAATCATGCTGTTGTAAGCAAGGAAATTGTAAAAAGTATCAACGGAAATGTATCTCTCTTCGCTTTTGAGAGGGGAGAAGGACTCAGTGAACATGTAAGTCCTTACGATGCCCTGGTGTATCTCGTAGAGGGCAGAGCAGAGATAAGGATAGAAGGCAGGAGCCATAGCATTAAGGAAGGGGAGTTGATAATTATGCCCAAAAACAAACCACATTCTCTTAAGGCGACGGAAAATTTCAAGATGATGCTGGTGATGATCAGGTAAGATACAAAATTCAATAGACGTTCACTTTAATTGAATACCCGGTGAAAGAGGTGGCAAATGGAGGACGGAAAGAAGAAACGCGTCGTGGTTTTTGACCCTCACCCTGATGATGCCGACTGGTGGACAGGAGGATTGACGCTTTTGATGAAAAATGAAGGTTGTAAGATTGACTATGTTTGTGCCGGACCAACAGAAGAAGAAACCAGGCAGTTTGCGCTGGAATCTGCTCGGATTCTGGGAGTTGAAAGGCATTTTTTTGAAATTCCTCTGTTGCATAGTCCTGAATTGACCGGACGCCTGTCTGATGCGGTCTCCAGACTTTTTGCTGCTCTTAACCCGAACATTGTTATTATTCCGCCAAGAACCGATTATCACCAGGAGCATGTTATCCTCTCGCGCCTGCTATTCGAATTTTTGCACTGGAGCCACAGATTGGGTTTTTACGACATTGAGGTGTACGAGTATGATTCGGTTGAAAACCGGAATCCCATAGAGGTTCTTATCGACATCTCCTCTGTCTGGAAACAGCATATGGAATCGTTACGCTGTCATAAAAACTTCCTGCGTCTGGGAATTCCAGAGAGTACGCTGGTTTATACAAAAACAGGGAGGGCGATGATTCTGGGTGCCACATTCTACCCCGACGGGCCCGTGCGCTATGCGGAAGGTTATAATATCCTCCAGGGTAACCACCGGACTATTTCATCCCTGCCATCCTTGCTCGGGGACAGATTTGCTTACAGAAGCCAGGAAGGGCTTCTTGAAATGTGATATGGGGTCAAATAAAAATAATACGTTTCTCCTGTCCAGTTATCATTTACTCAAAATAGAAAGGTTTTCAGCATAGTCTACGGTATAAACGAGAAATTCTGTGAATATACCATAAGACCCGCAAGTTAGTGAAAGAACAATCGGTGCGTGACTATTGAATCTCGGCCTGCTGGGTGAAGAAAATCCATTTTTTGCCGTTGTAGACCGCTAAACGCGGGCTGTTGTCTTTAAACCCGCTTCCGTCGTGCAAAGCGATATCTCCCGTTTCAGGATTTTTTATGTCAAAGACATTCTGAAGTCCGAGGTTCAGTAATGAACCTGAGCTGTCAGGATTAACATAAGTCCGGCGGATACCTGCATCATAATATTTTTGAAGGGAGACTTTTTCCGACCGTCCGCTCATCCAGAGCGCTGGCACAGCTTCATCAAGGCCATCAGCCAGCGCAATTATGCTGTTGCTCCTGGCATCTCCATGCAGTTCCACGGCAGCGCGGGAAGGTACTTCGAACGTGTTTCTGCGACTGTATTTTTCCACAACTATCAGGGGTGTATCCGTAACCACGCTGCCTGTCCACGCCTGTTCGCCCGGTACCTGCCTCCGCACATAATAGGCGATATTGTCTATATGGCTGTCCTGCAGCCCGTCAAATTTCATCGTCACATTGCCTCTGGCCGGAGTTTTGCTCTTGTCGAGCCCCAGGTTAGGGTCATCCTCAAAACTCCTGCTGAGACGCAGTTCCCGTACTATCCAGTTATATGCATAACCGGCTCCTTCAGGGTTGCTGACATATTTATGGGGGCCTTCCGCTGCCGGTATTTTATGTTCCTGGCGTATATTTTCGGCGTTCATGCATACCCATTCCCCGCCTTCTATCAGGACGTCGCTCACAGCGCCCACAGCATAGAGATTATATCCGGCGCTTGTTTCCATCCTGACATCCCGGATAATGAAATTCTGCACTCTGGAAGTTCCGTCCAGATAGATTGATGCAAAGGCTTCCCCGCCGCTGCTGAAATAACCTCCTATGATATAGACATCTCCGGCTTGAGAGACTCGCAACCCTGCGCTGTCCTTTCCGCCTGAACTGAAACCGCAGTAGTAGAAAACGGCATGGACATTACTGCTTATCCCCGGGCGCCGGTAGGGACTTCGCACTCCCTCCCTGTTCATGGGGTTATGCCCGGTGAAAACAAAACCGTCTCCGCCGCTGTTGCTGAAATGACAGTGATAAAAGGAATTTGATTCCGAGTTCCATGAAAATACCGCTGCTGTCGGGTAGTTGCCGCGGACAGTTACGTTATGGAATATATGGCTTCCCGAACTTGCCGCGTTGCCGGTAGGCGGGTCACCCGGTTTTCCTCCTTCCTGACTCATCCTTGACATAAATATCCCAACTTTGCTGCCCGGCTGCCAGCCATTTTTCTCGTCCCAGGGCGTCTGCAGAACGAAATCGCGCAGGACCATACCGGGCTGGCTTCCTGTAAGGTCTATCGCGGGTGTGTCGCCAGTACGGGCGATAAGCATTGTCCTTGAACCGGCTCCTTCCACAATGATGGGATTGAATCTGGGGATCACTTCTTCTCCCGATGTTTCTGGTCTTATCGGGGACCAGCTCAAACCCGTCAGATCGAGCGTCCTGTCGAGGTTGTAGACTCCGGCCGGAATGTAGATACGGCCGATTCCAAGTGTGCGGGCAGCCTCAACTGCCGTGTATATGTCAGGATAGTCGGTTACCACCACCATGGCAGGCCTGTTTTTCTCTTCAACGCAAATTCCAATCCTTGCTGCCAGGAATGTTAACACTATTGCGGTCGCAAATCCTCTCATTTTTCCCTCCTTGCCATCCAGCCCATTTTCAATTAGAAATTCGGACATAAAGAAAGTATGTTAACTATGCCCAACCGGGCGGCTTTCCTCTGACGGGACACTTGCCCGCCCCGGCGAGGCGGTCTGCTTTCGGCTTCTCTCGTCGCTCTTCACGATACCAAACATCGTGAATCCGTGCCCGCTCCTCCTTCAGACGCCCGCTTCAGAAACCGCCCGGCAGGGCACTG
>Ga0209609_10000414_pt1 | contig 25942 bp, 28 predicted proteins | sample LakKivw325mmetaG_FD_184136 | JGI IMG/M metagenome (GOLD analysis project Ga0209609, IMG submission 184136) | Anoxic lake water microbial communities from Lake Kivu, Rwanda to study Microbial Dark Matter (Phase II) - Lake Kivu water 325m metaG... | ecosystem: Environmental > Aquatic > Freshwater... | reverse complement strand
GTTAAAGGAATAATTATTTTTTTAGTTTTTGGGGCAAAAATTAATTTTAGTTTAGCCCAAAATCAAACAGAGATTGATTTCTTTTATAGCGCCGTCTGTCCTCACTGCGCCGAGGAAAAAGAATTTTTGGAAGAGTTGGGAGAGAAATACCCTGAAGTTGAAATAAAAAAGTACGAAGTAATTTCCAATCCAGAAAATCAAAAAATTCTTAGCGGTTTCTATGAAAAATACCAAGTACCGACGGGAGAGCAGGGCTGGGTGCCGGTGACCTTTACCTCTGCCAGATATTTCATCGGTTTTAACGAGCAAATTGCCAAAGAGATTGAAAGTTGCATAGAAGAGTGTTTAGCGGGGGAAAAACCGACTTTTCAAAAAATTAGAATTCCAATTTTAGGAGAGATTGATATTTCTAAAATGTCTTTACCGGCTTTAACCGTCACCTTGGGGCTTCTCGACGGCTTAAATCCCTGTGCTATGTGGGTTTTGTTATTTCTAATTGCTCTTTTAATCAATACTCGCTCTCGAAAAAAAATGTGGTTGATCGGAGGCGCTTTTATTGCCGCTTCCGGAATCGTCTATTATTTAATTTTAACCGCCTGGCTTAATTTATTTCTGGCAATTTCCTATGCTAATTTGACCCGAATTTCAATCGGAATATTCGCTTTGGGAACGGGAATCTGGCAAATTAAAAATTTCATCACTTTCAAGCCGGGAGTTTGCAAGGTTACTGACGGCAAATCTTCTTTTCAGGGCAGAATAAAAAACGGCTTAAAGAATCATGCCGAAAAAATAGCTTTATCGCCGCTTACTCTGGGTATTTTATTCGGGACAATCCTTTTAGCTTTGGGAGTCAATTTGGTTGAATTTTTTTGTTCCGCCGGTCTGCCGGCGATCTATACCAGAGTTCTTACCTTAAGCCAGGTTTCTACTCCCGGTTATTATCTGTATCTTTTACTTTACACTTTTCTCTTCATGTTAGACGATTTGATTGTTTTTTCTCTGGCAGTTTTCACTTTGAGCAGGATTGGTTTCAGCGAAAAATATAACCATTGGGCGACTTTAATCGGCGGATTATTAATATTCGCTTTGGGAATTTTATTAATCTTCAAGCCCGAGCTTTTAATGTTCGGGTAGATGAGATATAATAAAATTCGGTAAAAAGGTCGTTATTATTCAATTAATTATTATTAATTATTATGGACATTAAAGGCAAAGTCGTTATTGTTACCGGAGCGAGAAGGGGAATGGGGAAATCCCATGCCTTAGCTTTGGCTAAAGCCGGAGCGAAAGTGGCGGTTTCCGATATTTCGCTGGAAGAGTGCCAAAAGGTAGCAGACGAGATTGGAAGAGAAAAGGGTGAAGCCCTGGCAGTAAAATGCGACGTGACAAAAAAAGAAGAAATAGACAATATGGTTAAAACGGTTGTTGATAAATGGGGGAGAGTTGATATCTTGGTGAATAATGCCGGAATCTGTCAGTTTAAACCATTTTTGGAGCTGACCGAGGAGGAATGGGACAGAACTTTGGATATTAACCTGAAAGGATATTTTTTATGCGCTCAGGCGGCGGCTAAAGAGATGGTGAAACAAAAATCGGGAGCAATAGTTAATATTGCGTCGGTAGCTATGGGTCAGGTGGGAATTGGTTTCCTTAGTTTGACCCATTATTGCGCTTCAAAAGGCGGAGTAGCAGCAATGACTAAAGCTCTGGCATTGGAATTAGCTCCTCATAATATAAGAGTTAACGCGATTGCTCCGGGAATGATTGAGACTCCGATGATTGAGTCGGTAAAAAGCGACCCCAAGACAATGGAAGCAATGCTGGCTCAAGTCCCGATGCACCGAGTTGGAAAACCGGAAGAAGTTTCCAATCTGGTCTTGTTTTTAGCTTCCGACGCTTCTTCTTATATAACCGGCTCCACCGTGGTAATTGACGGAGGGTGGTTAGCGGGATAGTCACTTAATAGATGTCAAAAATTACCGGGGAAACAACTTTAGCTGGAATTTTTAAATTGCCGGAGGCAGAAAAGATTTTGGCAAAATATAATTTGCCTTGTTTGGGTTGCCCGATGGCAAAATTTGAAATTGAAAATTTGAAAATTGGCGAGGTCTGCAAAACGTATAACATTAATATCCGGAAATTACTCGGAGAACTAAACGGGGTTTACAAAAAATAATTTCTGTGATAATAATAAAAATATGCTGGAAAAATTTACTAAAAATTTAATACCGCTGGCGATTGTCATCTCCGCTCTTTTAATTGCCGGAGCTTTTATTTATATCGAGCTGGGAAAAGGCAAGGAAGAAAATTCCGGAATTTTATCTCCTCAAGAAGCAGCCGAGAAGGCGATAAATTATATCAACGAAAATCAGGATAGCTTTAATCTGCAGGGGCAGACCGTTTATTTTGTAAGCGCAACGGAAGAAAACAGCGTCTATAAATTTCGCCTTAAAATTGGAGAAGCAGAATACGATTCCTACGTGACCAGAGACGGAAAAGTTTTATTTCCCTCGGGAATTGATTTAGAGCCCGCTCCGGCTTCCACGCAAGAAGAAGAGACGCCCGAAGAGATTCAAAAAAGCGATAATCCCGATGTCAAACTTTTTGTTATGTCATATTGTCCTTACGGTTTGCAGACCCAGAAAATGTTCTTGCCGGTTTACGATTTATTGAAGGAAAAAGCTCAGATGGGGGTTTATTTCGTCAATTATATAATGCACGAGAAGCAGGAAATTGATGAGAATCTGAAACAGTACTGCATTCAGAAAGAAGAAAATGGAAAATATTATAGTTATTTAAGCTGTTTTGTTAAAGAGGGGGATTCTGAAAGTTGTCTGACCGAAGCTAAAATAGACAAGGCAAAGCTTACGGCTTGCGTTTCGGAAACTGACGCTGATTATGATATTACCGAGCAATACAACGATAAAAGCACCTGGCTGAACGGGAGTTTTCCTAAATTTGACGTCCAATCGGACCTTAATGAGCAATACGGGGTTCAGGGTTCGCCGACCGTTGTGATTAACGATAAAGTAGTTAATGTAAGCCCGCGTTCGCCGGAAAAATTCAAAGAGGTTATTTGTCAGGCATTTAATTCGCCGCCGGAAGAATGCTCTCAATCTTTGTCTGATGCCGCTTTCTCTTCGGGTTTCGGTTTGGAAGCCGGCTCTTCCGGCAGCGGCGGAAGCTGCGAATAATAGAAATTCAAATTTATGGTTAAAATTTATTTAACCCCCGCCTGCCCTTATTGTTTTACCCTTAAAGAATTTTTGAAGGAAAAAGGTATTGAGTTTGAAGAAATAGACGTTTCAAAAGACGAAAAAGCCAGAGATGAGATGATAAAAAAATCCGGCAGTTTGGAAGCGCCGACATTGGATATTGACGGTCAGATTGTGGTTGGATTTGATAAAGAGAAAATCTGCAAGTTGTTAAAGATAAAAGAATAAGCAATATGATTAAAGTCGCTATCAATGGTTTTGGCCGGATAGGAAGGCCGACGTTTAGAAGAATTTTGGACAACCACCCCAATTTAGAGGTGGCGGCGGTTAACGACTTGACCGAGCCGGAAATCCTGGCTCATCTTTTAAAATACGATTCGATATACGGAATTTATAAAAAATCGGTCAAATTCGACGGGGAAACGGTTAGAATTTTTGCCGAAACCGACCCCTCAAAATTACCCTGGAAAAAACTGGGAATAGATGTTGTTTTGGAATGCACCGGTTATTTTACCGATTACGAAGGCGCAAAAAAACATTTGGAAGCCGGGGCGAAAAAAGTAATAATTTCCGCGCCCTCCAAAAATCCGGAAAAAATCTCCTCCTATGTTTTGGGAATAAACGAAGAGAAATTTGACTCAAAAAAAGACGAAATAACGGATATGGGTTCTTGCACGACAAATTGTCTGGCGCCGGTGGCAAAGGTCTTAAATGAGAATTTTGGAATAGTAAAAGGATTTATGACCACCATTCACAGTTATACTAACGACCAAAGAATCTTGGATTTGGCGCATAAAGACCTGAGAAGAGCCAGGGCAGCCGCCTTGAATATCATTCCCACTACCACCGGCGCGGCAAAGGCAATAGGCAGAGTGATGCCGGAACTTCAAGGAAAATTAGACGGAATAGCAATGAGAGTGCCCACTCCCACCGTTTCTATTCTGGATTTGATTTGCGAAATAAAGAAAAAAACCGCTGCTGAGGAAGTAAATCTTGTTTTCAAAAAAGCCTCGCAGGAAAAAGAACTCAAAGGAATTTTGGGGGTTGAAGATGCGCCTCTGGTTTCTTCCGATTATATTGGCAATTCCTTTTCAGCTATTGTTGATGCCGATTTGACAATGGCAGTTGATAACTTGGTAAAAGTCGTTGCCTGGTATGACAACGAATGGGGATATGCCTGCCGTTTAGCGGACTTTGCCGAGTATGTGGGTAAAAAACTCTAATTGAAAAGTGGGTAGGACAGGGTAGGACATTAGAACATTAGGGGCTTGACAAAGCTCTTTGCTATTTTAATATAAAAAATACCAAGCCACCAGAGTCTGAAAGAAAGGAAGTGGTTTTTTTATTGTCGTAATGGGAGTTTTCTTTGGACACCCAAGTTAGACACAATTCCTCCCTAACTTGTTCCGTAGTTCAGAGTTTCTCTTTATTGCGGAACTCGCCCTGTCAATTTTTGACGGGGGACGTGGGTGTCCGAAGAAAGCTTCTCTTGACAACCTTTCTTGGTTATGTAAACTGAAACATAGAAAATTAAATCTGCTTAGGGGAGGAACTAAGCGGCAAATGTGCTTTATTTCTTTTGCTGGAAAAATAATTATTCCTCTCCTAAAAACTTAACGAAGTCTGAGCTTCGCTTTTTTATTTTTTAGAAAAGCGAAGCTTGGACTTGATTTTCTCAACTACTTAGCGGTTTGCGGCAACGGAATTTTGGACGAAAATGAGCAATGCGATGATGGAAATACTCAAGACGGCGACGGATGTTCTTCTGCCTGCCGGAGCGAGACTCAACTGACAACTTATTGCGGAGACGGTTTGTGCAACGGTAATGAAACTTGTTCAACCTGTTCGCAGGACTGCGGCAGCTGCGGCGGCGGAGGCGTTCCTCTTTCGTCCGATTTAACCTTATCTAATAAAAAAATAGAGGAAATTCAGGAAAATACGGTTATTCTCACCTGGCTGACCAATATTCCGGCTACCAGTCGGGTACTCTATGATACTGTATCTCATCCCGATTTGGGCGAGGCGCCGAATTACGGCTACGCCTTTTCAACGCCGGAAGACCAGAATAAAGTTACTTTCCATTCGGTAACAATCAGCGGTTTGACTCCGGGCACCACTTACTACTGGAGGCCGATTTCTTCCGCTTCGCCCGAAATTATCGGTGAGGAATTTACTTTTGCCACAAAAATTGGAGAGATTATTGAAGAAATTAAAAAAGAAATTTCTCTTGAAGAAATAGGAGAACAGCTGAAAGGAATAGAAAGCCAGGTAGGAAAATTAAAGGAAGAGGTGGAGAAGATTCTGCCTCAACCGGCTGAAGCGTTGGCGGCCGAGGAATTGCCGCTAATTGAAGAAACCGAAGAAGAAGTTTTAGAAGAAGAAATTTTAGAGGAAAAAACTGCGGCTTTGAAGGAAAATTTGCCTCCTTTGGAAAAGGAGTCCGAATTTGAAGGTAAAAAGAGTTTACTGGCGGCTATCGGCGCCGCGCCTCTTGGGCTGAAGACCATCTGGCTGATTTTAGGACTGATAGCTATCTCTCTTTTCACCCTTTCTTTCGTCACCGGAAAGAAAAAGCGGAAAATTTAAAATTTCACTTTTCGGCATTAAAATGCTATTATAATTTGAATAGCATTTTTTTGTTTTCAGATTATGAAAATCCTTAAGATAATTTATTACATTTTTCTCGCCTCCATCGCCCTGATTGCCATTTTGCTCATTGTTTCGGCTTTTCCCGTTACCGGAAACATAAAATTTATGGTTGTTCAATCGGGCTCAATGGAGCCGGCGATCAAAATGGGAAGCATAGTGATGGCAAGGCCGTCCAATGATTACAGAATCGGCGACGTTATCACTTTCGGGTCTTATTCTGAAAACAAACTGCTTATCACTCATCGGATTTATGACATAAAAGTCACTGCCGGCGCGATTTCTTACATTACCAAGGGCGACGCCAACAACTCTCCTGACCAGGGAGAGATTTCTCAAAGGGATATCGTCGGCAAAGTCTTGTTTTCCATTCCCTTTTTGGGTTATGCCGTCGATTTCGCCAAAAAACCGCTGGGATTCGCCTTAATTATTATCGTGCCGGCAATGATCATTATTTTTGACGAAGCTAAAAATATCTGGCAGGAAATAATTAAAATGCGTCAAAAGTCCAAATGAAAAAGAAAGAAGATTTGTATTATCCTTCCGAAGAGTTTAAGAAAGGAGCCTGGCTGAAAGACGGCAAAATCTACAGGGAAGCGGAGAAAGACCCGCTGAAGTTCTGGGAGAAATTAGCCGAAGAGCTTTTTTGGTTCAGGAAATGGAAGAAAGTTTTTGAATACAAACCGCCTTATTTTAAATGGTTTTTAGGCGGAAAATTGAATATTACTTCCAATATTTTTGAAAAGAACCGTTTGGGCTGGGGAAAGCTTAAAAAGAAGATTGCCTTAATCTGGGAACCGGAGCCGCCGGCAGAAAAATCGCGGACTTTCACTTACGAAAAGCTCTTTAAAGAGGTTTGCAAATTCGCCAATGCCCTAAAAAAATTGGGAGTGAAAAAAGGGGACAGGGTGGGGATTTATCTTCCGATGATTCCCGAGGCGGTCGTCTCAATGTTGGCTTGCGCCAGAATCGGCGCGGTTCACATAGTAATCTTTTCCGCTTTCAGTCCGGCTGCCTTGAAAACAAGATTGAAAATCAGCGGAGCCAGAGTTTTGATAACGGCCGATGGTTATTTCCGAAAAGGGCAAACCGTTAATTTGAAACAAAACGCAGATGAGGGGATAAAAGGGACTGAAGTTGAAAAGATTGTCGTAGTTGAGAGGGCAAAAAATAAAATTCCCCGGAATTCTCAAAGAGACAGACGGTACGAGGATTTGATTAAAAGGGAAAAAGATTTTTGTAAACCCGAAATAATGGATTCGGAGGATACTTTATTTATTCTTCCTGAAAGCGGGACCGGCGGAGAATTTCTGCCTATTTTGCATACTGCCGGGGGCTACGCCGTCCAGGCCTATTGGACCGGGAAATGGGTATTTGATTTTCATAATAAGGATATAATGTGGTGCACCGCAGATGTCGGCTGGGTGACCTCGCACACCTACGGCTGTTACTCGCCGTTGCTTAACGGAATAACCACTTTGTTCTTTGAGGGAGCGCCCGATTGGCCGGAGCCGGACAGGTGGGCTCAAATTATTGAAAAGCGCAAGGTAACGATTTTTTATACGGCTCCCACCGCCATCAGGATGTTTGAAAAATACGGGGCGGAGATTTTAAAGAAATATGAATTTAAAACTTTAAGACTTTTGGGTTCGGTAGGGGAGCCGATTGATGAATCAGCCTGGGTCTGGTATTTTAAAGAGGTAGGGAGGGGCAAATGTCCGCTTGTTGATACCTGGTGGCAGACGGAGTCGGGAGGAATTTTAATCAGCTCTTTGCCGGGAATTGGACCTTTCAAGCCGGCTTTCGTGGGGTTGCCTTTTCCCGGAACGAAATTTGATATTCTGGACGAAAAAGGGAAATCTTTGCCTCCAAATCAAGCCGGAAATTTGGTTATGCTTCCTCCTTTTGCTCCCGGGCAATTTCGGAGAATTTACAAAGACCCGAAAAAATATTCAGAAACTTATCGGAAGCAAGATGGGAAGAAGGTTTATTTTACTTCCGACGGCGCTTTGAAAGACGAAAACGGATTGATTAAAATTATAGGCAGAGTTGACGATATAATCAAGGTGGCTGGTCATCGCCTGTCCGCCGGAGAATTGGAAAACGCCATTTCAAAACACCCGGATATTATTGAGTGCGCCGTGATTGGCGTTCCGGATGAAATCAAGGGAGAAGTGCCGACGGCCTTCGTCGTTTTAGAGAAAAAGGTGGAAGCCCGCCCTCAATCCGAATTGAAAAAAGAGGTCGTCGGACAGATCAGAAAAGAAATCGGGCCTATTGCCTTGCTAAAAGAAATTTATTTAGTTGAAGATTTACCGAAAACGAGGTCGGGGAAAATAATGAGGAGAATTTTAAGAAAACTGCGAACCGGTGAAGAGTTGGGCGATACTTCCACCTTAGCCAATCCCGAAAGCATAGAGAAAATCAGAAGAATAATAAAAAATGAAAAAAATTTTAATAGCAATTGAGGATGATTTTACCCGAAGAGTCTATTCTAAAATTTTTGCTGACGAAAAACTCGAGGTTTTAGAAACAAAAAGCGGGAAAGAGGCGTTAGATTTGGCAAAGAAGGAAACGCCTGATATAATTTTAGCTGATGTTTCTTTATCAGAAATTGGGGGTTTAGAATTATTGGAATCTCTTAAAAAAGAAACTTTAACCCAAAGAATTCCGATAATTATATTTACTCAATCAGAGAGGGAAGGGGACAGGAAGAAAGCAATGGAATTAGAAGCTAAAGATTTTATTGTGGGCATTTTAATGTCTCCTCCGGAGGTGTTATTAAGGGTGAAGAGTCATTCGGGAGAAGAGAAATCTTACCAGTTGGCAATTAACAAAGATTTAAAAGAAGCTAAAGATTTAGCCAAAGATTTAGGGTACAACCCAAATCTTATGTGTCCTAAATGCGATAGTCCTCTTTATCTATTTTTGGTAAGAGATTTTACCAAAGGCAAGAACTATTTTAAAGTCTCTTTTATTTGTCCTAAATGTCGTTAAATTATGAATAAACAACAAAAATATATACTTTGGTTTAAGGAAATCTCGGCAAAGGATGTTCCTTTGGTTGGTGGAAAAAATGCTTCGCTTGGTGAAATGTTTTCGAAATTGACTAAAAAAGGAATTAATATTCCCGACGGATTTGCTTTGACTTCAGCCTCTTACCGGTATTTTCTGCGGGTGAATAAAATTGATAAAAAGCTGAGAGATATTTTTGCGAATCTTAATTCGGAAAATATCAAGAACTTGCAGGAAGTCGGCAGAAAATCCCGCAATCTTATTCTGAAATCGGATTTTCCAAAAGACCTGAAAGAGGAAATAGTCGGTCATTACCGGGAGATGGAAAAGAAATACGGAAAAAATTGCGATATAGCCGCCAGGTCTTCGGCGACCGCCGAGGATTTGCCCGGCGCTTCTTTTGCCGGCCAGCATGAAACATTTTTGAACGTAAGGGGAGAAAAAGAACTATTGAAGGCGGTTAAAAAATGCATTGCCTCTTTATTTAATGACCGAGCTATCGCTTACCGAGAAGAAAAAGGGTTTGACCATTTCAAAATCGCTCTTTCGGTCGGCGTTCAGAAAATGGTAAGGTCGGACTTGGCTTCTTCTGGGATTATGTTTACCTTAGATACGGAAACCGGTTTTCAAAATGTGGTTTTAATTAACGCCATTTTTGGCGTGGGAGAAATGATTGTTAAAGGGCTGATTACGCCGGACGAATTTTACATTTTTAAACCGACCTTAAAACAGGGCTACAAATCAGTCATTATTAACAACTTGGGGAGAAAGACGAAAAAATATATCTTTAACAAAGCGGGTGGACTCAAAGAAGTGTCCGTTTCTCCCGGAGACCGGTTAAAATTTGCCATTACCGGTAAAGAAGCCTTAACTTTGGGCAGATGGGCTCAAATTATTGAAGAACACTATAGGCGTCCCCAGGATGTTGAATGGGCCAAAGATGGCAAAACCGGCGAAATTTTCATCGTTCAATCAAGACCGGAAACCGTTCATACGCCGAAGATGGGACAAGTTTACGAAGAATACGAAATCCAGACGGCTAAAAAACCAATCCTAACCGGTATTGCCGTCGGAAACAAAATTGGTCAGGGGCCGGTGAAAGTTATTTCTCAAGTTTCTCATATTGCTCAATTTAAAAAAGGAGAAGTTTTGGTTACCAGAATGACTGATCCCGACTGGGTGCCGGTTATGAGGATAGCATCAGCCATTGTGACCGATGAAGGGAGTAAAACTTGTCATTCGGCAATAGTTTCCCGAGAACTTGGAATTCCCTGCGTTGTCGGTACGGGAAACGCAACAAAAATTTTAAAAACTGGTCAAGAAATTACCGTAGGCTGCGCCTCGGGCTCGGAAGGAAGAATATTTTTAGGCAAAATCCCTTTCAAAATTAAAAGATATAATTTAGAGAAAATTCCGAAATTGAAAACAAAAATAATGGTGAATATAGGCGCTCCCGACATTGCTTTTAAAACCGCTTTTTTGCCGAATGACGGAGTGGGATTAGCCCGAATTGAATTTATTCTAGCCGAGAAAATCAGGATTCACCCCTTAGCTTTATGTCATTTTAAAAAGATAAAGGATAAAAGAGTGAAAAACGAGATTGAAGAATTAAGTTTTGGTCACAAAGATAAAAAAGAATACTTTGTTGATAAGTTATCCGAAGGAATTTCTCAAATAGCTTCTGCTTTTTATCCAAAACCGGTTATTGTCCGGCTCTCCGATTTTAAAACCAATGAATATGCTGCCTTGATTGGCGGAGAGTTTTTTGAGCCGGAAGAATCAAACCCCATGCTTGGCTGGAGAGGAGCTTCGAGATATTACGACTTGAAATTCAAGCCGGCTTTTCAAATGGAGATTAAAGCGATTAAAAAAGCAAGAGAGGTTTTCGGCTTAAAAAATATCTGGGTGATGGTTCCGTTCTGCCGGACACCGGAAGAAGGGAAAAAAGTTTTGGATTTAATGGCAAGAAACGGATTGAAAAAGGGAATTGACGGATTGAAAGTCATCGTGATGTGCGAAATTCCTTCCGATGTGATTTTAGCCGAAGAATTTTTGAAAATTTTTGACGGAATGAGCATCGGCTCAAATGACTTGACTCAATTGGTTTTAGGATTGGATAGAGATTCGGCAATAGTGGCTAAAGTAGGCGATGAAAGAAACGAAGCGGTAAAGGAGATGATTAGAAAAGTGATTAAGCTCTGTCGCCAAAAGAAAAAATATTGCGGAATCTGCGGTCAGGCACCGAGCGATTTTTCGGAGTTTGCCGAATTTTTAGTCAAAGAGGGGATTGAATCAATATCCCTGAACCCCGACACGGTGATTAAAACGATTTTGAATCTGTCTAAAATAAAGAATAAATAAACCCTCTTATGCTTTCCAAAATTTTTAAATGGTTACTGGAAAAAAAAGTACCCTATACTTCCGCCCTTGTTTTACTTTGCTTTATTTGGGCTATTTTAGTTGCTAGTTTTGGCGGATTGCTTGTTTTTATCGGAGCAGATTTTGAGGCTACCGGGACAAGGAATATATTTTTTCTGATTTATTTTGGAGGAGTGGGGCTGGCTTCACTTTTTATTCTTATAGAATACGGTATTCTCAGATTTTTCGGGATTAAATTGGAAAGGAAAGAATTCAGAGCTCTTAATGACAGCATTATAAACGGTCATATTAATCCTGACGTTTCTGCCGAAGAACTTTCACGAATCTATTACGCTCTTGTCAATATAGCGAGATGGAAAGGAGCAAGAGACCTCTTGGGCGGTGAAATAGTTATCGTCGCTGTCAGCATAGGGGAATGGTTTTTTAGCGGTCAAATGACAAATGTTCCCATCATATTTATAGGGGTTAACATTGCGGTTCTCTCTCTTTTTGTATACGCTATTGTCTTTAATGACACAATAACTTCTTCGGCTCGCAGAGAGTGTAAGGTGCTTTTAGCCAAGAAGGGCGTCCGTCTCGAAGAATTTCCCTTCTTAAGCTTGAGAAATAAATCAAAACTCTTTATTATTTTAATAGGTCTCGCTTTATTATCTCTTCTTATTTTCATCAAGCCGTTCAATCCGTTGATTGTAGCTCTTGCAGTAACTACTCTTACAATAATCGGCTTATTAAACAATTTTTTATTTGAGTCGATTTACATTGAATTTGCGGAAATTGAGGAATCGATTAAGGGTTTGACTGAAGGGAAAGAAGCTTTGTTTTTTTCAGGCAGCTCGGACAAGGGGATGTTTGATTTGTCCAAAAATTAAACGAAACCGCCCAAAAAGTATCAAATTACCGGCAAGCCCTGGAAGACGAAAAGGCCTCTCTGAAAATCAGGGTTAAAGCCAGGACTAAAGAGTTGGAGGAATTGAATATGGGTCTGGAAGGAAGAGTCGAAGAAAGAACAATAGAATTGCAAAGGGCAAGAGACGAGCTTCAGGAAAGAGTTAAAGAACTGGAAAGATGGTGCCGTCTGACTGTCGGCAGAGAATTAAAAATGGTAGAACCGAAAAAGAAGATTAAAGATTTAGAAAAAAAACAAAATCAACCGTAGCAATTTGAAAAATTTTAAAATTCAAGGTCGGAAAAAAATAATTAATTGTTAATTGTTAATCGTTATGGCAAAAATTACTTTATCAATTATTAAAGCGGATATCGGTTCAATCGGCGGACATATCAAGCCGAGCCAAAAAATATTGCAGACGGTCGAAAATTATATAAAAGAAAAAGGGAAAGGGGCGATTATCGATTATTGCGTCGGCCATACCGGAGACGATATCGCTATTTTAACCACTCATAAAAAGGGAACGGCGAATCCAAAAATCCACAAACTTTGTTTTGGCGCTCTTATGGCCGGAACGAAGATGGCTAAAGCCGAAGGACTTTATGGCGCGGGACAAGATTTATTAGTCGCGGCTTTTTCCGGGAACGTCAAAGGAATGGGGCCGCAGGTGGCGGAGATGGAAATTGAGGAAAGACCGGCTGAACCATTTTTGATGTTTGCCGCAGACAAAACCGAGCCCGGCGCCTTTAATTTGCCGTTATATTTATCTTTTGCCGACCCGATGCATTGCGCCGGTTTGATTTTAGCCCCGACTCTCAAAAAAGGATTCAAATGGGTGATAATGGATGTAAATTATACGAAAGCGGACAAGTTTATTGAATTGGTGACCCCGGAAGAAAGTTACGATATCGCCGCCTTATTAAGAGACAACGGGCGATATGTGGTGGAATCTGTTTGGTCCCGGACGTCAAAAGAACAGGTTGTAGCGGCTTCAACCACCCGGCTTCACAATATTGCCGGCAAATACGTCGGGAAAGACGACCCGGTAATGCTGGTCAGGACCCAAAAAGATTTTCCGGCGACCGGAGAAATCCTGTCTCCCTATGCCATTGGCCATTTCGTTTCCGGATTTATGAGAGGTTCTCATATCGGACCCCTGATGCCGGTCAAGAAAAATTCTTCCATTTCCTTTTTTGACGGCCCGCCGGTTATTTCCTGTTTGGCATTTTCCGTCAGAAATGGTAAATTAACTGAGCCGGCCGACTGCTTTGACCAGCCCTATTGGGATTATGTCAGAAATAAGATTTCTAAGAAAGCCGAGGAAATTAGAAAACAGGGGTTTTCCGGCGCCGCCATGCTGCCAATGTCGGAATTGGAATACACCGGCGTGATGGAAACACTCAAAGAATTGGAAAAAAAGTTTAAGATTAGGAAAAAATAATGTTATCCCTATCAGCCAAAATTAGAAAAGAGCTTGGTAAAAAATCAAGAGCTTTGAGAAAAAAAGGTGTTTTGCCGGCGGTTTTGTACGGACCGAAATTGAAAGAAAACCTGCTTTTGGAATTGGATGAAAAAAAATTCGAAAAAGTTCTTAAAGAAGCCGGAGAGAGTTCTTTAATTTCTCTCGAGGCCGGAGGTAAGGTTTATTTAGTTTTAATTCACGAAATTCAATTGACTCCTCTGACGGAAAAGGTCATCCATGTTGATTTTTATCAGCCCTCCTTAAAGGAAGAGGTTGAAGTGACGGTGCCTCTGGTTTTTGAAGGCGTCGCTCCGGCCGTAAGGGATTTGGGAGGAACTTTAATTAAAAACATTCAGGAAGTAACGGTTAAAGCTTTGCCTCAGAATCTTCCCCACGAAATTAAGGTGAATGTCGAGAAATTGAAAACCTTTGAAGACAATATTTTAATTAAAGACTTAATAATGCCCCGGGGCGGGAAAATACTCAAAGAAGCCGAAGAAATTATTGCTTTGGTTTCTCCATTGGAAAAAATCGAGGAAGAATTAGCCAAGCCGGTTGAAGAAAAAGTTGAAGAAGTGGAGAAGGTGGAGGAGAAGAAAGAAAAAGAGGAAGAGGGAAAAGAAGAAAGCGGAGAATCCAAATAGTTTTATGTTCAAACGAGTTCTGAAAACAGTCCTCTTATTTGCTTTGGTTTTGGGTTTGGTTTTGCCGTCTTTCCGAGGATGGGCGATGGACGCCACCGAGGAACGGGAAACTTTGGAAGAGGAATTGAGAAGATTGGAAGAACAAATTGCTCAGTATGAAGGAGACATCACCAAAACTCAGCAGGAAAAGAAAACCCTCCAGAACCAAATTTACGTTTTAAAGCAAAAAATTGAGAAATTAAACCTTCAAATTTACCAGTCAAACGTCGTAATCAAAGACCTCGGACTTCAAATTAAAGATACCGAATCCTCGATTGAAAAAACTTCTTTTAAGATTAAAGATTCTCAAATTAAGTTAACCAACATTTTAAGAACAATCTACGAATGCGACCAGCATTCGTTAATTGAGATTTTGCTTTCGGAAGAAGAACTTTCTGATTTTTTCAACGATTTAATGGCTTTAGAAATTTTAAACTCTAAAAATAAAGAACTCTTGGAAATAATCAGGACTCTTAAATCCTCTCTGGAATCGCAAAAACAATTGTTAGCCGAGGAGAAAGAAGATACCGAAGGAATCCTGAAAACGCAGACGCTTCAAAAAAAAGAACAGGAGGACATAAAGAAAGAAAAAGATTATTTTCTGAAATTGACCGAGGCGGAATATCAAAAATACCTCAAAGAAAAGGAAGCGGCTCAAAAAAGAGCAGCTGAGATTAGGGAGAGAATTTTTGAATTAATTGGCGTGCCCGAAGCGCCGAATTTCGGCGAGGCTTATGAGATTGCGAAATATGTGGAGACCGTTACCGGAGTGAAGCCCGCTCTTCTGCTCGCCGTTTTGAGGCAGGAGTCAAATATCGGGAAAAATGTCGGCCAATGTTTTTTAAAAAATCCCTCGACAGGCGAAGGAGTAAGAATTTTAACGGGAGAAAAAATGGCTAAGGTGATGAGTCCGACGAGAGACGTACCCTATTTTTTAGAGATTACCGCGCAATTAGGAAGAGACCCCTACAATACTCCGGTTTCCTGCCCGATGAGCATAGGTTTTGGAGGAGCAATGGGTCCTGCCCAGTTTATTCCCGACACCTGGGCAAATCCCCAATACGGCTATTCCGCAAAAGTCAAAGAAATTATTGGGAGAACTGCCGACCCCTGGAATATAAAAGACGCTTTTTTAGCCGCCGGCCTCTATTTAAGAGACGTGGGAGCATCCCAGGATGAATTTAAAGCGGTGATGAGATATTTTTCCGGCTACAGCTGGACTAAATGGGAAGAATTTTACGGGAAATCAGTTCTGGCTATCAAGGCCCAGTATGAGAAAGATATCAAAGAGATTGAAGCGACTTTATAATCGGTTCTAAATTGCCATCCATAATCTCCTGGATGTTATGCCAGGACTTTTTAATTCGGTGGTCGGTAACCCGGTCTTGAGGAAAATTGTAAGTCCTGATTTTTTCAGCTCTTTTTGCCCCGCCGATTTGAGTTCTCCTTTTGCCGGAAATTTTTAATTCTTCTTCCTTTTGTTTTTTTTCCAAAAGCTTAGCTTCCAAAATAGCCATAGCATTTTCTTTATTTTGGAGCTGATTTCTTTCGGTTTGAGAGGCGACTATGATTCCGGTTGGCAAATGGGTGATTCTCACTGCCGTGTGTCTTTTCTGGACATACTGACCGCCGGGGCCCGAAGCGCCGTAAAAATCAACTCTTAAATCATCCGGTCTTATTTTAATTTCCGCTTTCTTCGGCTTTATCAGGACTGCGACCGAAGTAGTAGAGGTGTGAATTCTCCCCGATTTTTCGGTTTCGGGAATTCGCTGAACTCGGTGGACGCCGGCCTCATATTTCATCTTTGAGAAAACGTCGCCTCTGCCAGCGCCGGCGGATTTTAATTCAAAAATAATTTCTTTAAAGCCGCTCAATTCGGAAGGATGGGAATCTAAAATTTTCTGCCGCCAACCTTGAGATTGTCCGTATTTTGCGTACATTTTAAATAGATTTCCGGCGAATAAAGCCGCTTCTTCGCCTCCGGTTCCGGCCCGAATTTCAACAATGACTGCCGATGGATTTGCCGTTGAAAGATTAGCCGTTTCCCGCTCTTTCGTTTCTTGCAGTAAGGAACCGAATTCTTTTTCCAATTTTTTTTCTTTCTCCTGAAGTTGATTAATTTCGGTTTCGGCTAAGGAAATTAATTCCGCATCCTCTCTTGCCAGAATTATTGTTTTATTCTCTTCGATTTTCTTTTTTATTTCTTGGATTTCCTCCTCTTTTTCAATAATTTTTTCCAAAAACTCTTTTCTTTTTGAGAGCTCCTCGAATTTTTCCCAATTTGAAACCAACTCAGGGTCACTGAGTTGATGCAAAAGTCCTTCGTATTCCTCTTTAATTTTTTCCATCTCCGTACTCGTTATCGCAACCATGGTTCTCTTAATGAGTTTTTATTTTTTCTTTTTCTTTAGCTCTTCTTTCTTTGCTAATCGCTTCCTGAATTTATCCACTCTTCCCAGAGTATCGGCAATTTTCTTTCTGCCGGTATAAAGAGGATGACATTTTGAGCAAATCTCAATTTCAATAAATTCTTTGGTCGAACCGATGGTAAAGGTATTTCCGCAGGCGCATTTAACCTGAGCCTTGGGATAGTATTTAGGATGAGTGTCTTTTTTCATATTTTCTATCATAGCTTATGGCTATTGAAAAATCAAGTGGGATATTGTAAAATCGTATTATATGCCCCGTAATACAACTTTCAGTGTGTTCTTCCTTCGGAAGAACACAAAAAGATAAGAAGAAATAACGGGGTAAAATAAAAGAAATAACATTTAGTTAATCAACTTTCATTATCAAATTACGCCTTTTGGCACTGGAAGTTGATATACGGGGTATGGTAAAAAGCAAAAAATCTGATTTTAATCTTGATATTGAGGAAATGGCAAAGGCGGGTTTGCATTTTGGCCACCGGACTTCAAGAATTCATCCCAAAATGATGCCTTATTTGTCTGGAGTAAAAAATACAATCCATATTATTGATTTGGAAAAAAGTAAGGAGAAATTGGAAGAGGTTTTGAAATTCATCCAGGAACTGATTTTAGAAAAGAAAATTTTATTGGTAGCCGGGACAAAAATTCAGGTAAAAGATTTGGTGAAAGATATGGCGACCGAATGCGGACTTCCCTATGTCAACGAAAGATGGTTAGGCGGAACCTTTACTAACTTCCCGTCGATTAAAAAGAGAATAGAATATTTTAAGGACTTGGAGAAGAAAAAAGCCGAAGGGGGGCTGGAGAAATATACAAAAAAGGAAAGGGCTAAAATTGACTATCAATTAAAGGACTTCGAGTTCAAATTTGGCGGAATAAAAAATTTAGAAAGATTGCCGGACGCTATTTTCGTCCTGGATATGAAAAAAGAAACGACGGCCGTGAAAGAGGCGAGAATGAAAGGGGTAAAAGTGATTGGAATTTCAGACACCAATTGCGACCCCACTTTAGCCGATTTTCCCATCTTAGCCAATGACGACGCCATTCCTGCCTTAAAATATATATTGGAAAAAGTAAAAGAAGCAATAAAAAATGCGAAATGAAACGGCGGCTTTAGACAAAGTCAAACAACTTCGTCAGGAAACTGAAATTTCAATAACGGAATGTAAAAAAGCCCTGGAGGAAGCCGGAGGCGACTTCAAAAAGGCGAAGGAAATTTTAAAGCGGCGGGGAAAGGAATGGGCTGAGAAAAAAGCTGAAAGAGAAACAAGAGAAGGAATTATTGCCAGCTATATCCATCCCAACAAAAAAATTGGAGTACTTTTAGAATTGAACTGCGAGACGGATTTTGTCGCCAAGTCCCCGGATTTTCAGCAGCTGGCTCACGAACTGTGTTTGCAATTTGCCGCTATGGGGTCGGATATTCCGTTCTTAAAACAGCCCTGGATAAAAGATGAAACTAAAAGTATCCAAGATTTGCTTAATGAATACATTGCTAAAATCGGCGAAAACGTCACAATAAAAAGATTTGACAGATATGAGTTGTGAAATTGTATCTCTAATAATTTTTTTTGGCAGTCTGGCCGGAATGGGGGCGGTTATTTTTCGGAAAATTCCGGTCTTGATGAACCATCCGGAGATTTCGTTTCCGAAAGAAGAGGGGAAATTCTTCCCGAAATTAAAAGAAAAAATTAAGATTTTAAACCCTTGGAAATCTCTTTCCTACGAAGTCTTTTTGCAAAAAATACTTTCTAAAGCCAGAATCTTATCTTTAAAAGCGGAAAACAAGACTTTTAGCTGGCTTAAGCGGCTGAGAATGAAAGCGAAAATAAGAAAAAATTTGGACGTTGATTACTGGGAAGAAATAAAAAAATCAACTAAGAAATGAATAGTGCCGAGGTAGCTCAATGGCAGAGCAACTGTTTTGTAAACAGTAGGTTTGGGGGTTCGAGTCCTCTCCTCGGCTCTTGCCCCGTAATACAACTTCCAGTATTTTCCAAAAAAACGCCGAAGGCGCTGGAAGTTGATATACGGGGCTTGACAAGGATTTTTGAAAAGGTAAAATAAGAATCGAAGAGACTATGAAAAAGAAGAAAAAGAAAAAATGTGGTTGCTGTTGCTGCTGCTAACGGACGTAAAAAGCGAAAGAGATGAGTTAAAAAATCAGGGAGTCTCTTCCTGATTTTTAGTCTCCGGCGGGAAAGAACTTTGAAAATTAAATAATGGAATCAGTTTTTTTGAGTTGCTCCGACTAATATTTTTTTTGAGAGTTCGATCCTGGCTCAGGATGAACGCTGGCGGCGTGGATAAGGCATGCAAGTCAAGGGGTCCCGCGGAGCTCCGCAAGGAGCGAAGCGGGAAACCGGCGAACGGGTTAGTAACACGTAGATAACCAACCCCTGCCACGGCCATAGCTCATCGAAAGGTGAGATAATAGCCGATGGTATGCGAGTTAAAATCCCCATTAAAGGTTCCGCCTCAGGCGGAGCCGGGCAGGGATGGGTCTGCGGCCTATCAGCTAGTTGGTAAGGTAATGGCTTACCAAGGCGATGACAGGTAGGGGATGTGAGAGCATGTTCCCCAACAATGGTACTGCGACACGGACCATACTCCTACGGGAGGCAGCAGTCGAGAATATTGGACAATGGGGGAAACCCTGATCCAGCGACGCCGCGTGCAGGAAGAAGGTCTCCGGATTGTAAACTGCTTTTCTCCGTGAAGAACCCGCAAGGGTGACAGTAACGGAGGAATAAGGGGGTGCAAATTCTGTGCCAGCAGCCGCGGTAATACAGAACCCCCGAGCGTTATCCGGATTTACTGGGCGTAAAGCGTCTGTAGGCGCCCAGCCGCATCTTTTGTTAAATCTTCAGGGCTCAACCTTGAAAATGCGAAAGAGATGGGCTGGGTTGAGGGCGTTGGAAGCTGATGGAACGGTCGGTGTAGGGGTGAAATCCGTTGATATCGACCGGAACACCAAAAGCGAAGGCATTCAGCTAAGGCGACCCTGACGCTGAGAGACGAAAGCGTGGGGAGCAAAAAGGATTAGATACCCTTGTAGTCCACGCTGTAAACGATGGACACTGGCTATCTGAAGTGTCGACCCTTCGGGTGGCGAAGCTTACGCGTTAAGTGTCCCGCCTGGGAAGTACGACGGCAACGTTAAAACTCAAAGGAATAGACGGGGACTCACACAAGCGGTGGATCATGTGGCTCAATTCGACGACAAACGAGGAACCTTACCAGGGCTTGATAGACTAGTGAACTTCCGATGAAAGTCGGAACTACCCACAAGGACACTAGCCCAGGTGCTGCATGGTTGTCGTCAGCATGTACTTTGAAGCGCACGCTTAAATGCGGTAACATGCGCAACCCTTACCCCATGTTTTATCTGTCATTGGGGACTGCCTGGGATAACCAGGAGGAAGGTAAGGATGACGCCAAATCAGCATGGCCCTTTGATGCCCTGGGCCGCACACGTGATACAATGGCCGCAACAATGGGTTGCTAAAGCGCAAGCTGGAGCCAATCCCATCAAAAGCGGTCTTAGTTCGGATTGAGGTCTGCAACTCGACCTCATGAAGCTGGAATCGCTAGTAATCGCATATCAGCTATGGTGCGATGAATATGTTCCTGAGTCTTGTACTCACCGCCCGTCACACCAGGAGAGCTGACAGTGCCTGAAGCGCCGCGTTTAACGCAGAACTAAGGTAAGGTCAGTGATAAAGGTGAAGTCGTAACAAGGCACCGGTTGGGGAACCAGTCGGTGGATAATCAATTTTACTTTTTTTGTCGACTGGGGTTGAAAGTTGAGAATTCTATTTTCAACTCTAAGGTGTCAGCCGAGGAACCTTAAATTTCGGCTGTCGGAGCAACTCAAAGAAACTGACAAAACGAAAAAAGAAGACCTTTACAGGTCTTCTTTTTTTTGATAAAAAATATATATGGCAATTCCAAGTAAAATTTTAAAATTTTTAGAAAAAGCCAAAGTGAAATACGAACCAATGGAGCATCGAACGGTTTATACTGCTCACGATAAGGCTCGAACTTTGCGCTTTTCAGAAAAGATGATTGGAAAAACATTGGTTTTGAAGGCCGACAAAAACTTGGTTCTTGCTCTGATTCCGGCTAATAAGAATTTGGATAAAAATAAATTCAGGAAAATAGCCAAAGTAAAAAAAGCAGATTTTGTTTCCGAGAAATTGATGAAAAATAAATTTAAAGGAATGAAAGTCGGAGCCGTTCCGCCATTTGGCGGTTTGTGGGCTCTGCCGACTTTTTTAGACAAATCATTGCTTCAGAACCCCAAAATCATCGTTAGCGGCGGTAATTACAACTGGTCAATAAAAATCACTCCGGCAGCTCTTAAAAAACTTATGCCCGATTTGATTGTCGGTAATTTTGGCCAAGCTAAAAAATGAGTTTTTACCGGATTTTTTCTAAAATCTACGAGAAGGCGGCTAAAAAAATGTGTCTGGACTGCCGGGATTTTATTAGAAAAGGTTCTGAAATTCTTGATTTGGGTTGCGGCTGCGGAATAGCAGGGAAGGCCTTTCAAGATTTTTTTCAGGCAAAGGTTTTAGGAATAGACGTTAAGGATTGCAGAATTTTACCTCTTCCGTTCCGGCTTTATGACGGTTTTTATCTCCCTTTTCCTGAAAATTCTTTCGATGCCGTTTTGATAAATTACGTCTTGCATCATTCAGAAGACCCGGCCGCCCTTTTGAAGGGGGCAAAAAGCGCGACAAGAGATAAAATTATTATTTTTGAGGATTTACCCGAGGGATTTCTGTCAAAGTTAATCTGTATGATTCACGGAAGTTCTTACGATAAGTTTTTCGGCAATCCGGCTAAAACCTCTTTTAAAACAGAAAGCGAGTGGGAAAAAATTTTCAAAGAATCAGGATTAAACATTGTCTTTAAAAAACGAGTCAACAACTTTCCAGTCAAAAAAGAAATGTTTGTCTTGAAAATTTAGATGAATTCGCAACTACGTGAACAAGTTATTAATCTCCGGATTAAAAAAGAGCTTAGTTACGCAGAAATTAGGAAAAGATTAGATGTGTCCAAGGGCACTTTAAGTTATTGGCTTCGGGAATTTCCGCTTAGCGAAAAGAGGATTTCGGAGTTACGTTGTCAAGGATGGAAAAAAGCCGAGGTAAAAATAGAAAGATTTCGTGCAACAATGCGCGGGAAGAGAGAACTTAAAGAACAGGAGATTTACAATAAATATCAAAAAAAGTTTAAGAACCTTTCCAAAGAAGTATTTTTCGTGGCAGGTTTAATGTTATATTTAGGTGAGGGAAATAAGAGAGATTATTATCAAATTGTCCTTGCCAATACAGACCCCGAAATTATTAAATTTTTTGTTCAGTGGCTAAACGAATTTCTAGAAATTTCAAAAAGCAAAATGAAAGTAGGACTCCACCTTTATGAAAATATGGATGTCAAAAAAGAAAGTGAATTTTGGAAAAATGAATTGGCATTTCATGAAAATCAGTTTTATAAACCTTGGATTCGAAAATTGAAAAAGACAAGTTTTTCTTATAAAGAATCTTTTCGACACGGGACATGTTGTCTTTATGTCTCGGGGGGAGAAAAAAAGCGAGAACTTATGATGGCAATAAGAGCTTTTATTGATAGATATAAAAAAAATATAAAGGGCGTGTAGCTCAGCTGGTTGGAGCGCCAAACTGATAATTTGGAGGTCCGTGGTTCGAGTCCACGCACGCCCACCACTTAGAAATTTCCGTCATAGGTGGACTAGGGCCCGTAGTTCAGCGGCAGAACACCCGGTTTGCATCCGGGAGATCGCCGGTTCAAGTCCGGCCGGGTCCACTACTTGTGATTTTTTAACAAATTTTCTTCTCAAAAACTGCCGATTTAGGTTAAAAATCAGCCCCAATTTGGCGGTTCCAAAACCTTTTACCCTGTCATAGGGGATTCCTTCTGGGAATATTAACTGTTGGAACCGAGGACGAAGTTGAGGTGGAAGATCAAACCATTGTCTGCCCAGATTGCTTATAAAGTTAGTGGCGTAAGTTAAAGATCCCTCAATATCAAATTGTTCTATTCGGGATTCGCTCAATGATATTTTGACAGCAGCGATTTCGTTTTCCACTTCCTCCTTTCTTTCTTGAAATTCCTCTTTGTCGTAAGAACCGTCCTCTCTCATCTCAAATATTCTTTTTCTCTTGGCTTGAAGCATTTCAAGCCTTTTTTCGTATTTCGCGGCTTCCGATTCAAATCGCTTGCCCTTTTCCTGCCATAAGTCCAAAACGGTTGCCTTAAAGACATTAAGGAACTTTTCTTTGGGAGTAATTTTTTCCAGATACTCCAAGAACTTATTTTCAAGCGTTTCTTTGGGTATGCTCTTTCCGAATAAGGAACATTCTTTATTGTGGCAGTGATAATAAAAGTATTTACCGCCATTGCCACGAGGTGCGCTTCCCGTTAGAGGCCTGTTACAGGAAACACAAATTACCGTTCGCCGAAGCGGGAAGTTCGGATTATATCTATCGTGTTTGGCACTGTTTATTCTGCCAGCCCGAACCAATTGAATCATGTGCATTTCTTCTTGTGTAATCATCTCTATATGCTGTCCTTCCGTTTCTTCGCCCGTCCAAGGATTTTCTAATAAGCCCGCATAAAACTTCAAATGTTTCCCCAGCATCCTGTCTACAAATTGAGGAGTTGTTTTCCTGCCACGAATTTCTTTTAAGCCCCATTCGTCGAGTAATCTGGCTAATTCTACTTGAGTGCATCGTCTTTTTGGATATTCTTTCAATGCCCGTTGGATGAGGGGAAATATTGTATCATCTGGCGGGTCTGGCTCTGATTTCTTTTCTCCCCGTTTCTTAAAATTGGCACACTTGTAACCAACTGGCGGTTTCCAAGGATAAATACCCTGATTTATTCTTTTAATCATACCGTCGGTGCAGCGTTGTTTACGAATGGCATTATCAAATTCCGAACTCCCCGCCAGAACGGTTTCAACAAATTTTTCCGCAGGATTATTGCCGATAGGTTCTGTGACCGAGTGTAATGTAACGCCGTAATCAAGCAATATCTTTCTGACGTAAAAGTGGTCTTCGGTATTGCGAGCAAATCTATCAACCTTAGCTACCACAAAAGCATCTAATTTACCTTTGTTTTTTCTACAAAATTCAATTGCCCGCAAAAACTCAGCCCGATCAGCTGTTTTAGCCGAAGCCCCTTCTTCCTTAAAAATAGCTAATACCTCAATACTTTTTTGTTCGCAATATTTACGACAAAGTTCCTCTTGAAATTCCAAAGAGGTTCCTTTGACTTGTTCGTCGCTTGATACTCTTGTGTAAATAATGCCCCTCATAAGATTTGATGATTTTGGCTCGGTCAACACATACTATAAGCTAAGTTCTTTTTTACATAAAGCTTCTTTCTGTGGATAAAGTTTTTGGACTCTTTTTGTTTGTTTTTCCTGTTGCCATTTTTCAAAAATGATTTCTGCCAGCATACGAAAACCATCTCTGATTTCTTCTATCTCTTTGTCAGAGATATTCGGGTCTTTTAATAGCTTTTTGGTTTGCTCGATGCTAAGCATATTAATAAATTTATTTTCACTTGCCATATGGTCGCCAACGTTCATCTTTACACATCAAATAGAACATAATCGCCCAGCCCTTACCTTTAAAAATTGCCTTCATCAGTTCATCTTGGACAACGACAATACCAAAGTTTTCAATAATGCTGTCGGCTTCTTTGGCAAACTCTTTATCTTCTATGCGATGGTCATAGTAGGTTGAACGTCCGATGCCCGCTTTGTGGCAACTAATTCCCACTAAGCCAATGTTCTTCCCCAATTCTTTTAGAAATTTATTCCACTTTTGTTTTGATACTTTTTGTCCTCGCATAATAGCGTCCGAATTGTCCGAGCTTTTTTATATGCGGAAATATCGGAAATATTGTTTTAAGGTATCAAATGTCTACTCTTTGCCAGAAAGTCTCAACAAAGCCCAAAGAACGCGAACAACGTGGGGTAAAATAGCTATTTCCACTCAATTTCGGATTCTCCCGTCCCAAATTCAAGCCACTCACCGTGTTCAAAAACTTCCCATCTCTGCTGGTTTTTCAACCATCTCATAGGGTTCCCCCTGGAAAATGGTTTATAAGTTTTGCAGCCGTTTTTATAGTTATCGGCTAATTCTTTATAAGAAAGCTCTCCTTTCTTTTGTATTTCCTTACTCTTGTGTTTCCTTACTATGGAAGTTGATGTCAGGAACTCTTGAAGTTTATACTGTAAACCCTTGAAGTTTATGTGGTAAACTTCACTAAACTGTCTAAGATTTTCTTCGTTTAGAAGTTTCCAGTGTTTTTTATCCAAGAGAAAATACCTATTAGTGGCTTGTTTGCCTATCCTCCGTTTTTTTATAATTTGCCAGAATTCAAGATATTTGGTGCTCTCGATAACCTTATTTCGGCAGATGTCTAATTCCTTAGATATTTTGGGAATGGACGGCCAACACTTCTGCTCTTTATTGGCGTGTCTGCAAAGGGAGTCGTAGACGCCGACGGCATAAATCCCCAGAAATCTTGCATACCCGTTTAAAAATTTAATGTCCACGACATATCTGTTTCTTTCTCGTAAATCCCTTACTTCAAATTTTTCTTGATCATCGTTATTCATCTTTTTTATGGAGAGCGCACCAGCGCTTTTGATTGCGTTTGTGGAGTATTTTTAGGTTCGATTCAGGTATAACTTCCAGAATACTATCCGTAGCTTGGGTTTTGATACCTTTCTGTCCTTTATTCCTCTTTTTTATCGAGAATGGACATGATTCTTCTCCTGGTAATTCGTTTCTTAAGTTTGCCTTTAAATCGAGGGGGCAAATGTTAATCGAGCAGTAGTTGAAGCGGGCGCACTTTCTTAAATTTTCAGATATTTTTGGCATAGATTTCTTTCATAGTGTTAGGAACCAGTGATTTTTTAGAGATCATAAAAATAAAAACTACGCACCCGAATAGATGCGGTTCTTTAGATTTTTTTGGTTATTGAATAATGTTTGGGCTGGGAGTTTTATCTTGTCATCAAAATAATCGGTCATTACCTGCTCGATGTTTTTCTCCCGCTTAAAGATAAACCTGATCTTTTTAGGATTAGATCTATCCAGTTCCAGTAATTCGTAATTCAGCGTTACTAATACTGCTGCCAATCCCAGATCGAATGTTGAAAATTCTTGGTTCATAATAAT
>Ga0209609_10000413_pt1 | contig 25958 bp, 26 predicted proteins | sample LakKivw325mmetaG_FD_184136 | JGI IMG/M metagenome (GOLD analysis project Ga0209609, IMG submission 184136) | Anoxic lake water microbial communities from Lake Kivu, Rwanda to study Microbial Dark Matter (Phase II) - Lake Kivu water 325m metaG... | ecosystem: Environmental > Aquatic > Freshwater... | reverse complement strand
TCTCCCGCCCATGTTGCCCGCCAGGTGCCGCTGTCGTAGTACGACTGCGCGCGATACCACGGGTCAATGCAGAGCGTCCTTGTTATTTCCCCGATAACACCGCTCTTAATGATCTCTTTCAATTCCCTGACAAACGGTTCGGTCCTTCTCTGGTACATGACTGCAAAGACTCTCTTGTTGTCTCTTGCCGCCCTGATCATCCTGTCGGCATCAGCCACGGTAACGGCAATGGGTTTTTCCGATAGAACGTGCAGGCCGTTCTTGAAAGCGAAGATGCTGATCTCGGGATGAACCCAGTGGGGAGTGGCAACAACCACCGCGTCGCAGAGTTTGCTTTTTATGGCCTTCTTATGGTCGTTGAAATATGGTACCCCGAACTTCTCCCCTTTTTCTTTTGCAACATTTTCGTCAATGTCGCATACGAAGGCGAGTCGCGTCTCTGCCGATTCCTTTAAAACCGTACAGTGACTGGAACCCATCCCCCCAACGCCAATTACCCCTATCCTGACTTTCTTCTCCATTTTTTATCCCCTTTTTGTATTTGTGCACCTCTTTTTCAGTGAGATGGTTTTTATGGTAATATAAAAATGATGGAAAATCAAGAGAGTAAATCAAAAGAGTTTGATTTTAACTCGGAAGAATGGAAAGGACAGTTAAAAGGCAAGTCTCCGGAAGAGATAGCGGAGATAGTGGGCGCTCATTACGAAGCCAAATACGGCAAAGATACGGCATTCCCTGCGGCAAGGATAATCGCATGGGGAATTTTCTGCCTCTTTCTTGTTTCAATCCTCATTTTCCTTTACCATCTTTTCAAGAAAGTTGCCCCGTAGGAAAAAACCAGGTTTTCCGCATCATTTTCGCTATTGCCGAACTTCCATCTTTAATATATAATACAGACCATGTGGAATAGAGTATACTTTGCAGTTTTCATGACCAGCGGTATTGTCTCTCTGGGATTAACCTATCTATCAGGAAAGATAGCCCTGAAATTCGGTGTTATGGACATTCCCTCCGCAAGAAAAATACACCGGAAACCAATGCCCCTGCTGGGAGGACTCGGTATATTCTTTTCTTTTCTCCTGACAATACTCGCCGGTATGTTGATAGTGAAAAGCGGTTCAATCCCCGAATTTCTGAAGGCGTATGTACCTGGTATCAGAAGCACGTTGAAACAGGTTTTCGTGATCCTTCTTGGCGGTGCGGTTGTTGTCCTTTTCGGAATTCTGGATGATATAAAAAACCTCAGAGCCCTGCAAAAACTCCTGCTGCAGATAATAGCGGTGATCATCGTATTTTCCCAGGGCATGCGCATATCCCTTTTCATGCCGAACGTAATCCAGTCTTTTGTACTGACCGTCGCATGGTTCTTATTGATGATGAACAGTTTCAATCTCATGGACAACATGGACGGGCTGGGTGCGGGTGTGGCTTTCATAAGCGGCTCCATCCTTTTTATTTTCGCCGTCCAGATGGAACAATTGTTTGTTGCAACAATACTCGCAGTTTTTCTCGGAAGTTTGGCGGGATTCCTGCGATACAATTTCCCTCCCGCGAAAATCTTCATGGGTGATTGCGGCAGCAGTTTTCTCGGGTATTTCCTGGGAACATCGGCAATTCTGCTGACATTCTACCGTTATGAAGAAAATAAGACATTCCTGCCTCTTTTCGCCCCGCTTGTCGTCTTCTCCGTTCTGTTTTTTGATACCCTGTCCGTCATATGGATGAGGCGCAAAAGAAAATTATCCGTATTCAGGGCGGATAAGAACCACCTTTCCCACAGACTGGTAAGCATTGGAATGACAACAAAACAATCCGTCCTGTTCATATATCTGTTAACCCTGTGCACGGGCGTGGGGGCCCTGTTGCTGGGAAGTCTGAATATTTTCGGAGGAGCAATAATTCTCTTCCAGGTTTTCATAATTATCGTCATCGTTGGACTTCTGGAATTGGCCGGAAGAAATAAGGATGAGAAAATGAACGGGGACTTCCATGGAAAAACGGGCGTGGATAGAGATTGATCTGGCCAGGATATCCGCAAATATCAGGAAAATCAAGGACCAGACAGGCAGGAATTTCATGGCATGCGTCAAGAGCAATTGCTACGGAATGGGGATGTGCCTGATCTCCAGGAAGATAGAACCCGTGGTTGATTTTTTCGGCGTCGCAACGACATCCGAAGCGATGACGCTGCGCGACTGCGGGATAAGAAAACCCATTCTGGTACTTGGTCCTGTCCTTCCGGGAGATATTGAAACACTCGTCAGGAATGATATAAGAATTACACTTTTCAACGACGATATGCTTAAGGCCATCTCGTCGGCGTCCCGAAAGAGCGGCAGGAAAGCCGTGGTTCACATAAAGATAGATACGGGCCTCGGCAGGATAGGAATAAATCCAGAGAAAGCGAGGGATTTCATCCGCAAGGTAATGGAGGTGAGAGAGGTTAGAACCGAGGGAATATTCACGCATTTTGCCACCGCCGCATGGAAAGACAAGACATATGCCCGGGGGCAGATAAAGAAATTCAAGGAAGCATTGGACTCCGCTTCATCCTGCGACATCCCTTTCAAGCATATAGCAAATTCATCCTCAATCCTCAATCTGCCTGAAACTTACAAAAACTTTGATATGGTAAGGGTCGGACTGCTTCTTTTCGGGGTCTATCCGGAAAAGCACTTTCACAGGATATTACCCCTTCAATGCGCAGTGAAAGGATTCTGCAGGGTTAATTACATAAAAACCGTTCCAAAAGGAACTTGTATAAGTTACGGCATCACCTATGTGACCGAGAAGGCTTCCACAAAGATCGCCACGCTGGGCATAGGATACGCGGACGGTCTCAGAAGACTCCTTTCAAACAGATTCCATCTTTCCTGGAAGGGACAGAAAGTCAAGATTGTAGGAAATATATGCATGGACCAGACACTTGTGGACATAACCGGCAAGAATCTGAAGACAGGCGATACGATACAGGTTTTCGGAGACAATTTTGAGATCGAGAACATGGCGGAGATTATGAAAACAATACCGCAGGATATACTCTGCGGATTCGAAAGCAAGAGAATGGAAAAGATATACATTGACGGAAAGGGACGGTAAGATGTCCACAGATTGCATGAAGGCAATTGAAGGATATAGAACGAGAATAGATGCCTGTCTGAATAAGATACTGCCTCCTTCTCGCAGAGAGCCTGCAATTCTTCACAGGGCGATGAGATACAGCGTGTTCTCGGGAGGCAAAAGACTGAGACCGATAGTTGTTCTGATCTCAGGCAATATCTTCGGGATAGAAGAAGCAGAAATTATGCCCGTTGCCTGCGGAATTGAATTGATGCATAATTTTTCTCTCATACATGACGACCTGCCTGCGATGGATAATGACGATTTCAGAAGGGGGAAAAAAACATGCCACAGGAAATTCGGCGAGGCAGTTGCCATCCTCGCAGGAGATGCCCTTCTGGCATTTGCATTTCGGGCAATAGCGTCGGTCAATAACTCTTCTCTGACAGTAGCCGCTGCTGAGGCCATAGGGTCCGAAGGCATGGCAGGTGGACAGGCATACGACATTGAATCCAAAGATAGAAAGATATCCGCGGCTTTCAAGCAAGAGATTGACGGACTTAAGACAGGAAGGTTGTTCCAGCTGTGCTTTTCGGTTCCCTTCTTCTTCAGAAAAATAGACAGGCGAGAACGGGACAGGATAAACAGGATATCAAATAACTTCGGCATGGCATTCCAGGCAAGAGACGATATAGAGGACAAAGAGGGCGATGTTTCATATTCAAGAAAGTGGCTGGGCGTCCTTTATCGCAGATTGAAAAAGGATATTGCATTCTTCAAGGAAAGGGGGACGCTTCTCGCCAGTCTTGTTGATACCCTCTATGATATTTGACATACCAGGCAGAATTATGGTAAAATATTCAGAATAATTGTCTTTTTTGCTTTCTTTATGAAATCAGGTTTTACAGGAGGAATAAATGGCTCTCATAGAGACAAAGGAATTGTCAAAGGTTTATATCCTGGGCAATAAGAAAACGGTAACCGCCTTGAACAGGGTAACCATGAACGTGGAAGAAGGCGAGATTTTCGGTATCCTGGGACCCAACGGGTCAGGCAAGACAACCTGCCTGAAACTGCTTCTTGGAATTATTTTCCCAACGGAAGGCGAAATCTCAATAATGGGCAAGACCCAGTATTCCATAGCCGCCAAGCAGAACATAGGCTTTCTTCCTGAAAATCCCTATTATTACGACTATCTTACCGGACCCGAAATCCTCAGGTTTTATGGAAGACTTTTTGACATGACCCGGTCCGCCATAGACGAACGTTCCGAAAACCTCCTCAAGCTCGTAAACCTGGACGATGCCAGGAATCTTTCCTTGAAACATTACTCCAAGGGCATGCTTGAAAGAATCGGTTTAGCCGTAAGTCTTATCAACGACCCCAAGATACTCATCCTTGATGAGCCGACCACAGGGCTTGACCCTATCGGATGTAAGGAAACGCGGGATTTGTTGATAAGGCTGAATGAATCGGGAAAAACGATATTGCTGTCAAGCCATTTCCTGTCTGAGGTTGAAAGAGTTTGCAGCAGAATAGTCATCTTCCATAAAGGCAATCTTTTGACCACAGGGACACTGGGCAAACTGCTTGAAGAGTACAGGGCTGAAAATCTTGAGGACCTTTTTGTTAAGGCGATAGAAAAATTTGATAAAGAAACAGGGGCATCTGAACACGGCGTGGAATAGAAATTCGGAACAGAAATGCGATGAACCCCCCGCAACGGAAAAGACGTCGGTTCGGGGTAAAGGAGAACTGAAGAAATGAAAAAATCATGGATCATAGCACTGAATACGTTTAACGAATCCTTGAGGAAGAAAACTTTCTATATTTTGCTTGTGGTGGCACTTGTTGTCATAGGCGCATCAAGATTCTTTTCATTCCTTGCCGCGGAAGACGAATTGAAGATGATAAAGGATGTGAGTTTTTCAACAATTGAGTTCTTCGGAGCATTGATTGCGATATTCACGGCACTTGCAGCAGTTTCGGGAGAAATAGAAAAACGCACAATCTACACCCTTCTCTCAAAACCGATTACAAGGAACAATTTCATCATAGGGAAACTGATAGGACAGTCTCTGATAATACTGCTTAACGTCCTGCTCATGAGCATATTCTTCATAGTTCTTCTTTTCATCAAAAAAAGCCCTCCCGATGTGCAGGAATTCAAAACCATTTTCCTCCTTTTTGTTGAGTTAATCCTCGTAGGTTCAATAACGCTCGCAGTGGCAACCTTCGCCACCGATGCGTTCAACCTGATATTCTCTTTCTTCCTTTATATCGTGGGACATCTTACAAGTTACGGGCAACAACTCCTGGAGAGAACCGAAAATTTCATCGTCAAGCGTCTGGGTGGACTTCTTTATACAACCATCCCCAACTATGAGAATTTTAACATCAAGGACAAGGTGGTGGTCGGAGTTGACGTAAGCTGGAAATATGTCGGGCAGACAACTCTCTATGGCATAATTTATATAACCATCGCCGTTTTAATAGGGATTTATTTCTTCCATAAGAGGGAAGTATGAACAGGAAAAAAAATCTGATAGTACTTTTTGTCGCCCTTTTCCTTTTTATACCGCTGGGGTTACTGCAGGTAAAAATCAACTATACCAGAACGCTGGAAGACCTTGAGGGACGTCTTCTTCTTATGCCGGGGCAGGTCGCGGGGAGCCTCGTTCTGGGCGGATTCAGGGGCATTGCGGCGGACCTTCTGTGGCTGAATGTTGAAGACTTCTGGCACAAGGGACAGCATTACAAGATGTTGCCCCTTCTTGATTCAGTATCGTGGCTCCAGCCCCAGTACATAACGGTCTGGGCAATAGGCGGCTGGCATATGGCATACAATATCTATGCCAACGTCGGTGGAAAATCCGATGAACTGGAAAAACAACTCAACGAAAAGATCCAGGGTGCCGGCAGAGGATTACAGAACGCCCTGAAACCAATTGTGAAAATCTCCGGGGAAATCCATGAACTGAAGGAGAACTGTGATAGTTACAATGGCCGCGGCATGCCTGAGAAAGATATGCCCGGGCTGATTGCCAGACTTGATAATTACAAGACAAGTCTGGAAGTATTCCAGAAGAAAGGTGATATACAGCCATTTGCGGAAACTGTCATGAAACTTGCCGATATTGCAAGAGAACAGCTGTTCTGGTACACAAAAGGAGTAACATTTCTCAAGAAGGGCGTCAGCTATAACCCGGAAAAATATGACCTTTATTTTGAACTCGGCTGGACATATTTCCACAAAGGGAAAGATTATGCCAATGCCACCCGCTATCTTGAAAAAGCAGTCAGATTCCCGCATCCTGCTTATGTTGACAATGTTCTTGCCCATGCCTATGAACTCAACGACGAGCCTGACAAGGCCCTCAAAGAATGGGAGAAGCAGCTGAACGGCGGTTTCAGCAGCATAGCAGAACGTGCTATTCATGCGATCAAAACGGAAGGCGCTTTCAACCCGAGAAAAAGAAGGATGCTGGGGCTTGGAGATTGACCTTATTCCTAATAATATTTCCCTTTTATCCAAGAATCACGATGCGGAAAAAATCCAATAAGAAAATCTTTGTAATTTCGGCTCCTTCCGGAACTGGAAAAACAACAATAGCTGCCATATTGCGCAGGAAAATACCCGACCTTGAACCTGTAATCTCCTGCACAACGAGAAAACCAAGGCCTGTGGAAAAAAATGGGGTCAACTACCATTTCATCGCGCGTGAACGGTTCAGGGAAATGGCAAAAAAGAAAGAATTTGCAGAATGGGCAGAGGTTTACGGAAATCTCTACGGAACGCCGAAGAAAGAGATTCTGGCAAAACTCAAAAAGGGAAACAGAATACTTCTGACACTGGACACACAGGGCGGAATCAGCATAAGAAGGGTATTCCCCTCTGTGGTTCTTATAGGCATCCTGCCGCCTTCCAACAAAGAACAGGAACGCAGGATAAGAAACAGAAGCGGGCTATCTGAAAAAGAGCTGGGAGAGCGAATGGCATCGGCGAGGGAAGAAAGAAGAATCCTCATGGATAAATATGATTTCAGGCTCGTCAATATCAATCTTGACAGTACCGTCAGGAAGATAAGAAATATAATAGACAAGGGCGGTAAATACTGAAATAGCAAATAGCATGAGAAAAAAACAAAATCACAACCCCTCACCATTAAAGTATATCAGGAAGAGTTCGGGGTAAAGGGAAAAATGGAAAAAGTGAGAATTGCCGTCATAGGCGCGGGAGGTATGGCAAATCTTGTTCATTACCCTTCACTTCATTCCATGGAAGATGTGGAAATTGTCGGTATCTGCGATTTGATGCAGGACAGACTGGAGGAAACAGCAAGAAAATACAATATCCAGAAAACCTATACTGACTACAAGAAACTTATTGAAAAAACTTCCCCCGACGGTCTCTACATAATAATGCCGCCTCATCACCTTTATGACATAGCCGCCTATTCATTGAACCTTGGACTCAACATCTTCATAGAGAAACCGCCCGGAGTTACCATGGAGCAGACAAGACAGCTTGCGAACATTGCTGAAAGGAAAGGGGTTCTGACCATGACAGGATTCCAGAGGAGATTCGCACCTCTCACGAGGGAGGCAAAGAGAAAACTTGAAGAAAGAGGCGGGATTCTGCATTGTCAGGCAAACTTTTTCAAGAATTATGTAAACCAGCCGCCATATTATAACGGAGCAATAGATATTCTGACATGCGACGCCATACACTCAGTTGATATATTGCGATGGATGGCTGGGGAACCCAGAAAGATATCAAGTTCGGTAAAAAATCTTTTCGCGGAGTACGACAATTGTTTTTATGCTCTGATTGAATTTGAAAGCGGCGCGACGGGATTCCTTTCCGCAAACTGGGTTTCAGGGAAAAGAATTTATGAAATTGAGATGCACGGCAAAGGTATATGCGCGTTTGTGAATCCGGAAGAGTCGGCGGTAATCTATAAGGATGGGGAACAGGAAGGATGCTGCCTGAGTGCTTCCGATATGGTCAAAAGCAAGGAATTATTCAGGATTGCCGGTTTTTATCAGGAAAATGAACATTTTGTCAATTGCATAAAAACCGGAAAGCTCCCTCAGACGAACTTTTCAGATAGTTTGAAAACAATGGAATTTGTTGACAGGATTTACCATAGTCAAATCTGACAGGGAAGGATTTCATCCGAGGGGGTATTTTCCGTACGCTATGCCTGCCTTAAGGAACTCAATATAATTCTCCTCCATCTGTGCAGATATGGGGCTGGATTCCGGGATATTTGAAGGAATCAAAACGAATCCTGCTTTCCTTCCTCCCTGAATTATTGATTCTTTTATTATGGCCGTTATTTCCACGGAAGTTCTGAATTCCATATCTTCAGCAAATGGACCTCCCATGAGAACCATCTTTTCCCCGGCCATTCTCCTGATTCTCAATATGTAAGCCGGCTTGTCAAAACTATTCACCACAGGCTCAAGAATATCTATGCCCAGTTTGAGAACAAGAGGAAGCAATTGCTCAATATCTCCATGCCAATGATAGCAAATAAAGTTTCTATTTCCTTTTCTCAGTATATCTATCAACTCCCTGTCATATCTCAAAACGAAATCTGAAAAGACTTTCCTTGGATCCGGGAAATATTCAACGGGCAGTTCCGAAGGAACGGCATACTCTGCACCCCTTATCCTTATCACGGTATTGGAAACAGCCATTGATATGAATCTGTAGATATTGATAAGCCTTTCCTGCATCTTCTCGAGCAACTGGTGGATGACCTTCGGCGTTGACATCATAGACTGTTGCATGTCACCCGGGGCAAAAAGTTCCGCTACGACGGCCAATGGATTGGGCAAGGCAATGATAACAATACCTTTTTCTCCCAGTGTATTGTTGATTTTATGATAATCCGAAAGATCCGGATTGAACGGGGTGTACGGCAATTGGAGGAATTTCATTATATCCCGTTCATTCTCCACCCATGGTTTCTGAACCCACTGATGCATACTCGTATTGGTGGTCCGAACCGAACGTCTGAGATGTCCCTTACTTGTATTGACTGTGAGTTTGACAGTCTTTGAAAGAGGCGTATCCTGCAACTCCTCTGCCTTAACCTCAATACTGCCAGGCGCCGAAAAAAAGAATCCTGTTTTGGGACGGTAGAGATGGAAGATATCCTGATACTCTCTTGCCGCCTGCAAGAGTCTTTCAAAACTCTTGTGCTGGGCCCAGAAACTGTCGTTGTCAAACGGGTTTATCTTATAAAGGGAAACAGGCACTCTGTCCGGTGTCTCCCCCCTAAGAACGGTCATGATTCGTTCTCTGCCTGTCATATATCCCCGTTTTGCAAGCGCACAGGTTTTGCCCTAATTTTCCTCCTCCTAAAATATACTTTTTTTTATATGTGGTCAAGATGCCCCAGATAAAGGTTGAAAGGCAAGAACGTCTTCAGCAACTGCAGAGTGGTCTTTTCCGTCCCGGCAGGGGCGCGGAACGATATGCCGAACAGAAGCCGGACCATCTCTGTCTCGTTCATGGCCGCTTCATTTCTTCCTCTGCCCCCGTGTATTCTGAGAACCCCTGACTTTTTGCTTATCACCGCTGATTCCTTGTTCCTTATCGTCAGGGTTATCTCCTCACCATCGGGGAATGAAAAATCCCGCTGTTTTGAAAATTGCCGCAGTGTATCTTTAAGACTTATTATTTTAATCATCATCGCGGAGTATACATTCCATGATGAAGCGGAAGTCAGTATATCTTCGGGGATTTCATGGAATTCAGGGAAACTGAGGGAAAAAGATGTGAATCCGAACCTTTCACCCAGGTGCATCAATATTCCCATTGCAGTTTCATCGCTGCCGGCAAATTCAAGGATTCTCCTGGAACCATCCCGTATCTCCGTGGCATTAACCGCAACGTAGGCAAATCTATCACCTTCTCCAGCGTAGTATACGGCCGTTCCAAGTCTCCTGCATATTTCCTGAAATTCATCAATCGTCCTCTCAGTCCTGTACCTGAGTGAATTATAGACCTTCATCATTCTTGCAAGGTTTTTCCTATCGCAGTCTCCACATCTCCTGGTATCAACAGATTTCATGCCTCTGTTTTTCAATCCTCTTGCGGATACTGTTACATCCACAACCCTGCCCCCATTTTCATATCCGAAGTTCCCGTACCTGTGTCTGTCACCTCCGAGAACTGACAGCGGGAATTCCTGTCTTTCCATTTCTTTGAATGAATAATGAAGGAGTTCCGTCATATATCCCTTGCCCCTGCAACGGTAATCTGTTGAAACAGCTCCTATGCCGGCAAGGTTCATATTGATTCCGTCCTGCACAGTCTCAAGGGGAAAAATCCTGACGAGAGATACAATTTTCCCTCTGTCTTTCAGAACAAAAATATTTGTGAAATCGGCATATTGCTTTTTCCATACCCTTGGATAACAAGAAGAAAAGTAATTGAAGGCGTGACCATATACATCTTCAAGGAATCTTTGAATGTTGTCATATTCAGAACTGTCCGGTCTTGCAATTCTCATTTTCTCCCTCCAGGTGAAATTGCGGTTCGTGCAGAACTTTCGCTTAGATTTTACACCCTGCTTTTATCAGATGTCAATCTCTGTCTCCCGCTTTCTCCTTGCTTTCTTACGGCATCAGCAACATGTGCGATAACGAGATTCAGTCAATTATTGTGATTGACATGCACTGCCAAAAGGCGCGAGGCAACCCGAACTTAAACGCAGTTCCTGATGATATTTGAAAGATTTGTTGCCATCTCCTGCATTCCTGACGGAGAAGGATGAACAAGGTCGGTCATGAGTCCCGAAGCATCCTTCAGGATATCTCTGCCGTCAATATGTATGACCCTTCTCGAATTAACGGCGAACACCGCCTTCTTTACTATTTCCCTGAAGATTTCATTCTTTGTTTCCCCTTCCGTAAAATCCATGTAGAATGGAAACATGTCAATACAGAATATATACTTGCCCGGATGCGATTCGGCTATTTTTGCCACGAAGTATTCAACCCTGTTCTTGAACTCATCTGCGTCAAAACCCGTTACCATATTGATGCCCATCTCAAGGGATGCAAAATCCCAGTCTTTCCTGGAAGCTATGTAATCCGCCATCTGCCTTTCGCAATGAGCGCCGCTTCCAAATCCCATATTCAACAAGTCAGCACCGAGCATCTGCGCGGTTCTCATGGCGTACGTTCCTGTTGGCAGAACGCCGTTCTGGCCGTGTGTTATTGACGAACCGTACGCAAGGTATCTTTTCTCTGGAACCTGTCTTTTTTCAGGCTGTCCGAACTCCCCGCCGTTTATGCCGGCAATCTTCACCGGATATCTGTAGGGCAAGATTATTCTGGTAAGTTCCGGACAGAAAGGAAGATTGTTTTTCGCCGACAACATCCTGAGTTCCGACAGGTTGGCAGGCTTGCCGACAACCATCTCCGCCGGCTTTTCATCAATGAAATACTGCCCGACCTGGAAATTTCCCTGGAATACTTCGGCAACGCCTTCTCCTTCGGTGAGTTTCAGAATTATCCTTGCCTCCCCGTCTCTCAGGTTGAACCTCATTTCGCACCCGGCAGGCATCAATGCTCTTGTCTGCACACCTTCATTCAGTATTACTCTCAGGCCATCGGGAATCCTGGTCATCAACATGCCGTCTTCAGTTTCAATAATTTCCGCCACATTGTGGAAACATATGTTCTTATAGACCATCTTCATCTCCTTTATGTTGTTATTATTCTTTTCAACGCACAATGAACAGGAAGATCGAGAGCGCGAGCGTGTAGAAGCCGAAAAGATGAAACCTGCCTGAAAGGACAATCTTTTTCAGGAAATAGAGAGCCAGGAGCCCGAAAACAAAAGAGGTGATAAATCCTGTAAGAAGAAAAGAAGCGGGCAGAAGGACGAAATCTTTCATCTCATATATTATTGCTCCGGCTATGGCAGGTACTGCAATCAGAAAAGAGAACCTGAACGCAGCCTCTTTTCTCACCCCGGCTATCTTGCCTGCAGATATGGTTGAACCTGAACGGGAAACACCCGGCAGTAATGCCAGTCCCTGCATCAAACCTATAAAAAGGGCGCTTTTTGTGCTGAGTTCTCCTTTGCTGTTTCTGGCAGACATGAACAGCAGAAGGGATGTGAGCAGAAATGCGAATGGAAGAACCTTCATATCTGCAAGTCTCTCAATATACGGCTTCAACAAGACGCCCACGATAGCGGTAACAGCCGTTGCATAAATAATGCAGACGGCCACGGTGAAGTCTTGATTCTTCCTGTCCCATGAGAAAAACGCGATTGCAACCTTCTGAATATCTCTGCGAAAGAATACCAGGATGACGAAAAGCGAGGAAAGGTGAAGGAAAATATCAAAAGAGATTCCGCCTTTGAGACCAGAGAGATGATGGAAAATCGCGAGGTGGCCGGAACTGCTCACCGGAAGCCATTCCGTAATTCCCTGAACCAGTCCAAGAACAAAAGCGTCTGTCAGTTTCAATTATTATTTCTTTCCCACTTAACGGAATTGCCACAACAAGTCATCTGAATTAGGGTCATCGCCAACGTCATCCGTATCTCCGTCCGCGTTGGCATCTCCAACCAGAACCGCTCTATCTCCGGTTTCAAGCTTTCCGTTAGGGCCTGCCGAGTAGATAACCATGACCTTTTCAGTTGTGTTGTAAGACAGCCCGTATGCCCTGCCCCACGGGTCAAGAGGAGTTCCTTTACACACCGGCGCCGTCGCCGAGAATGCCGGAAAATCGTCGCCGGATGCAGAAAGATCCCATGTGCCGGTATTGTCGTCGGGAGTACTTCCCGATGCGCCAAGGACGGAACTTGCCTGGAAAACCTGGTACGGACCATCCCAGGTAGTTATATAATAAGGTGCAGACGGGTTTGCGGATTGAGTAAAATTCCATGCAGCGGGAATTGTTGTCGTATCAAGAACTCTCACAGGCACGGTTGTCGTATCGGAAGACGCCAGGTCGCACAATCTGACGTAGTACCCGGTATCAAGTTTCTCCATATTCACAGTGCTGGCAAATCCCGTCATTTCCGCCTTTGCCTTGTCCACCAGAGCCTTTGAACGCGACTTCCTTACGGCAGGCATCAAAAGCCCTGCGAGAACTGCCATGATAACCATAACCACGAGTAATTCTATCAAAGTAAAACCAGTGAATAGCGGATAGTGACCGATGCATTGTTTCTTGTCTTTATGTTTTTCACTTTCCAATAACCGCTTATTACTCATAACTGTGTTGTTCATATCTGCCTCCGCTTTTATTCTTCACCCCAGTTTGATTTATATGCATCCTGGATCGTTATGGAACTCGCTGTTCCGCCGGAAATAGCATACGCAACATTCAAGGTTGTCGTTACAGTTACAGGCCCTTCGGAACCGTCAGTTGTCGTTGCATATGATATATCCTGTGCATTAAGCCACTGAACACTACTGTCTATATACATTACGTTGACTCCATATTTATGATTACCATACCCTGTCTCCCCGCTCTGATATATGTGTCTGTCGCTCACCACTGGGACAGGAACCGCGGCTTTGTTTGATGCTGTCAAGCCGAAAACAAACGCATAGGAATTATCCCAGTTTGCCGAATCTATTGCAGCAGGAACCGTGTTATTCCTGTTCCCGCTTGACGGGCACCAGAAGGTGCTGGGTGTATTCATATAGCGCGGACATATGGTTCTGTCTCCCCCGTACAGACAATCCTTATCAATGGGAAATTTTTCATAGAAATCTGCGGCATACATCTCGTAAGCCATTGCAAATTGCCGCAGATTATTCATACAGGTAGTCCTTCGCGCCCGTTCCCTTCCCATAGATAATGCAGGCAAGAGCATTGCCGCAAGCGCACCGATAATCGCTATGACAGTCAGTAATTCTATCATGGTAAAACCATCGTCCGCCCTGGGTCTTCTACGCAGAAATTTTCTCTTTTCCATATTCCGCCTCCCGTGTTATACCTCCTGTCCCGCCGCAATCTCCTGAATGCAGCCGGATACGCCACCGCTTCTCATCCTCCGGAAAGACTCATGGCCAGCTTTATCAGAGGCAAAAAGAGCGATATTACTATGAAACCTACTATGCATCCCATGAAAACAATAAGAATCGGCTCTATCATTGAAGTCATGGCGGCGACTGCGGCATCAACCTCGGCCTCGTACGCCTCGGCTATCTTCTCAAGCATGGCATCCATGGCGCCCGTCTCCTCGCCAACAGCAACCATGTTGGTTACCATGGACGGAAAAACCTTTGACCTCAACATGGGCCCTGCGATACCCTCCCCCTCCCTTACCCTGTTTCTTATCTCGTTGATACCTTTTGCCACCACCTCGTTTCCCGTTGTATCCCTGACTATCTGGAGAGACTGCAATATGGGCACACCGCTGGTTATGAGAGTTGCGAAAGTCCTTGCAAACCTTGCCACTATCGTCTTGGAGATAACCGGGCCGAAAACCAGTACTCTCATCTTGAGCATATCAATATAATATTTTGTAAGCTTGATTCTGTTCATCACCTTGAAAAGAATAACCATAGCCACAACAAAGATAATGATGAGGTAGAATCTCTCGGTAAAGAGTTTTGAGATATTCATCAGAAGAATGGTGGGTCCGGGAAGACTGCCTGCCTCCATGTCCGCAAAAATCTGTATGAAGGTGGGGACTATTTTCAACATGATGAAGGTTAATATGCCCGAGGCGACAACGACTATGACAAGAGGATAGGCCATGGCCGCCTTTATCTTGCCCTTCAATTTGGCTTCCTTTTCCATGAATTCAGCCAGTCTGTTCAAAACTGCCTCCAGGGCTCCGCCTGCTTCTCCGGCTCTCACCATCGCCACATAGATCTTCGGAAAACTCTTTGGATGTTTCGCCAGGGCCTCGGAAAAAAGTGCCCCGCTTTCAATATCCTCGGCCAGCTTGCCGAGAACGGCCGCTGCTCCTCCTTTTCTCTGTTCCCTCAGCACTCTCAAGGAACGCAGCAATGGCAGCCCTGAACCTATGAGGGTGGCAAGCTGCCTTGTGATTATCATTAATTCTTTTGTCTTGATTTTATTTCCGCCTAAAGAAAGACTCAGATTCATGCCCGACTTCTTCTTCCCTACGGCCTTTGTCGCTGTCGCAGCCGTTTCTTTCGGCTCTTTTTTTACGGCGGATGCACGCGCAGGAGAGATGCTTGTAACAAAATATCCCATCCCCTTGAGTTTTGAAATTGCTTCCTGCATCTGATTCGCCTCTATGGTACCCGTTATCGGCTTGCCCCCGGACTCCATTGCATTATACTGAAATTGTCCCATTTTGCTTTCTCCTCAAACCCCGGGTTCCGAATCCCCTGTCCCGGTCTTCAGTAGCCGTGTATCTCCTTTGCAACTTCCTCCATAGATGTTATACCCTCATTTATCTTTTCAAGTCCATCGTCCATCAAAGTTTTCATTCCACACTCTTCTATTGCAACCTTTCTGATATCCCCCAGCGGCCTTCCAGCGATAACTGCCTGCCAGAAAGGTTCTGTAGGTATGAGTATCTCAAATATGGCGGTACGCCCTTTATAACCGCCTCTGCAGAAAGGACAACCCTTGGGCTTATAAAATTTCATTTTGGACGCCTGCTCTTCCGACAGTCTTATCTCAAACAATTCACTGTTTGAAGGTTTGTATTCCTCCTTGCATCTGGGACAGAGAATCCTTAGAAGCCGCTGGGCAACAATACCTTCTATTGTAGAAGCGAGAAGGAACGGTTCAATCTTCATATCCACGAGTCTCATGATCGTACTCGGAGCGTCATTTGTATGCAGCGTGCTCAATACGAGGTGGCCCGTAAGCGACGATTGTATTGCCATCTGGGCGGTATCGAAATCCCGAACCTCCCCAACAAAAATGATATCCGGGTCCTGCCTCAATATACTCCTCAGGCACCTCGGGAAAGTGAGACCTATCCTCTCCTTTATGGGCACCTGTATTGAACCCTCCAGCATATACTCAATAGGGTCTTCCGTTGTTATTACCTTGACATCCGGCGTATTGAGCTTTCTCAATACCGCATAGAGAGTCGTTGTCTTGCCGCATCCTGTGGGTCCCGTGGCAAGTACTATACCGTTCGGTTTTCTTATGATATTGTTGACACGTCCCATATTGTTGGTGTCCAGCCCGAGGTTTTCAAGTTCAAATATGGTTTTGGCCCTGTCAAGAACCCTGATTGCAAGGCATTCTCCAAAAACAGTCGGTACCGTATTTATACGAAGGTCAACGGCCCTCCCCATCATGGACAATTCCATTCTGCCGTCCTGGGGAAGCCGTCTTTCCGCTATATCCATGCCGGCCATGATCTTGAATCTGCAGAAAAGCGCAAAAGAAAGCCCGCGCGGGGGATGGACGAGGTCGTAGAGGACGCCGTCAACCCTGTATCTCACCCTGAAGTCTTCTTCAAAAGGCTCCAGATGAACGTCGGAAGCGTTGTCTCTTACCGTCTGCAAAAGTATAAGGTCAAAGAGCTTGACCACGGGGGGAAGGGAAGCTATCTCTTCCAGCGAAGTAATTGTGGCATATTCGCCCTGGCTTGCGATTGCATCCAGTTCTTCCATCTCCTCAACGTCCTGGGCAAGCCACTTTATAAGGTCATCTATGGTTTCTATCTCCTTACCGTAATGGGTTTCTATGGCTTCCCTTATGTCGTTCTCATCAGCAAGAACCATTTTTGTCTTATATCCGAGAATAAAGGATATATCGTCCTGTATGTTCAAACTGAGGGTATCGCCCACGGCAAGGGTCAGAATGTTCCTTTCCAGTTTCACAGGCACGGCGTTGTATGTCTTGGCGAGGGCGGAGGGGAAAACCTCAACGCTTTTCTTGTCTATAACCGTATTTTTCAGGTCTATCATCTCAATACCGGCCTGGATACTGAGAATCCGTTTCAACTCCTTTTCCTCAACATACCCCAGGTCAACCAGGATTCTGCCGAGGAAATGCCCGCTCTTCCTCTGCGTATCAAGGGCCTTCTTCAGCTCCTCCTCGGTAATTATGCCCTCTTCAACCAACATCTGTCCCAGAAGTTTCTTGTCAGCCATTTTTATCTTTCTCTATTTTGACATCGGTTACGCCTTCCGTTTGAAGGGAAACCATTGATTCATCAATCAATCCCTCGGCCGCCAGTTCTGCTTTTGCCGATGTCGGGTCATACGCATACGTCAGAACATCTTCAAAGTTTATCTTCCCCTGTCTGAACAGGTCCATGAGAAACGAATCAAGCGTGACCATTCCCATCTTGCCGCCCGTCTGTATCTCGGAGACTATCCTGTAGGTTTTTCTCTCGCGTATGAGGTTCTGTATTGACGTGGTGGCAAGCATAACCTCAAAGGCAGCCACCCTGCCGGGTTTGTCAACTCTTTTCAGGAGAACCTGGGATACTATGGCGAGAATTGACACTGAAAGCATAACCCTTATCTGTTCCTGCTGCGCCACGGGGAAAACGTTAACTATCCTGTCCACTGTCCTTGGCGCACCTGTTGTGTGCAGAGTGGCGAAGACAATATGTCCTGTTTCCGCAGCCGTGATTGCGGCTTCAATAGTATCAAGGTCCCTCATTTCTCCCACCAGAAAGACATCGGGGTCCTGTCTCAATCCTCTCCTCAGGGCTTCTTCAAAAGTAGGAACATCCACACCCAGTTCTCTCTGCGTGACAATTGACCTCTTATGTCCGTGATAGTATTCTATGGGGTCTTCCACCGTGATGATATGCCTGTCAAGATTCTCATTAATCCAGTCAACCATTGTGGCAAGCGTGGTGGTCTTTCCCGAACCTGTAGGTCCCACCACCAGGATAAGCCCCCTGGGTCTTGTCAGCAGATACCTCATTGTCTTTTCATCCAATCCTATGTCCGCAAACGAAAGGAACTTGAAAGGTATCAGCCTCAAAGCCATGGCAACATTGCCTCTTTCCTTGAAAACACTAACCCTGAATCTGGCAAGGTCTTTGAAAGCAAAACCAAAATCCGTACCTCCTATCTTCTGCAACTCCTCCTGGTGCTCCCTGGAGGTTATTGCTTTCATATAATTGGCAGTATCTTCCGGGTTAAGGGGTTCGTTATCCACTTTTGTCAGGCCACCGTGCATTCTGAGAATAGGGGGAAGCCCGACATTGAGATGCAGGTCCGCCGCATTTGACTTCACCTGCAAAGTGAGAAGTTCTTCTATTTTCTTCGGCATTTCATTCCCCTGTTACTGTATATACTTCATCAAGCGTCGTAATGCCCTTTTTGACTTTTTCATAGCCGTCTTCCACCATCAATTTCATGCCGGATTTCTTTGCTTCTTCCCTTATCTCGCTGGTCCCGACTCTTCTGAGAGCCAGTTCTCTGAGTTCATCGGTCATTGCGAAGATTTCAAAAATCCCCAGCCTTCCGCGGTAACCGGTGAAATTACATTCATTACACCCCTTGGGTTTACACACATTAACCTCTTCGTTTTCTTTTATCTTCAGTATCCTTCTGAGTTTTTCATCGGGTTCTATCTTTTCCTTGCAATAGGAACAAAGGACTCTCACCAATCTCTGTGCCATGACACCCTGCACGGATGAGGCAATCAGAAAAGGAGGAGCGCCCATGTCTATAAGACGGGTTATGGCTCCGGGAGCATCGTTTGTATGCAGGGTACTGAAAACAAGATGCCCCGTAAGAGCTGCTCTCAGCGCAATATCCGCAGTTTCAAAATCTCTGATTTCTCCGACCAGGATGATATCGGGTGACTGTCTCAGGAAAGACCTCAGCACGGATGCAAATGTAAGCCCTATTTCAGAGTTGACAGGCGTCTGGTTTATGCCGGGAATCTGGTATTCAACAGGTTCTTCAACCGTCATCAGTTTCCTGTCCATGGTATTGAGTGTCTGCAGGGCAGCATAGAGTGTTGTTGTCTTGCCGGACCCCGTGGGTCCCGTAACAAGAACAAGGCCGCCGGTATACTTGAGCAGTTCCTGCCATTTCTTCAGGTCCTCAGCAAGGAACCCGAGTCCCTCAAGACCTTTAAGCATGGAGGTCTTATCAAGTATTCTGAGTACAACGCTCTCGCCGTATATCCCCGGCAAGGAGGATACGCGGAAATCTATGGGCTTACCCCCGATATCAAGCATTATCCTGCCGTCCTGGGGAAGGCGTTTTTCTGCAAGGTCCATCTTTGACATCAACTTGATTCTGGCAATAACCGCCTTCTCAACCCTCTTGGGCGGTGCCACAACCTCATAAAGAACACCGTCTATCCTGAATCTCACCCTGAATTTCCTTTCAAGTGGTTCAAAATGTATATCGCTTGCCCTTCGTCTTAATGCCTCCACGAAAACAAGGTTGCAAATTTTTACCACTGGCGCCTGCAAAGCGAGAGCTTCGTCATCTCCCTCGTCAACATCCGCTTCAGGCAGGTCCAGGTCTATCGTGGCACTGCTTGCTTCCTGAAGCATCTGGGAAAGGTCTTCCATCGCTTCCTGGGCATAATATTTCTCAAGCAACTGGTTTATTTCTTCCGGAAAGGTTATCATAACCTCAACGCTATTTACTCCGTCAGAACCTACAATTTTCTTGAAGTAGTCGGTGGCGAGAATGTTAATCGGATCATCGGAGACAAGGATAAACTTCCCGTCTTCTCTCTTTTCCCACGGTATTATCCTGTGATTTTTTGCCATCTTGGGAGGTACGGCGTTCAGTAACTCCGAGGGAATTTCTCTCGGCGGGAGTTCTCTCTGCACTATTCCCATCTGAAAATAGAAGGAGGGAGACACCTCTCCGAACGGGAGCATGCCCCTGTTCTGGAAAACCTCCTTCAAAGGATTTCCTGTGGTTTCCTGTTCTTCAAGAGCCCCCTCAATTGACTTGCTATCCCATAAACCGATGCTTGATATAATGTTTATTACTTCCTTTTTAGTGGGCATATCTTGAAATTACCACAAATTGACCGAAATGTCAACCTCTCGTTGGAAATATGGGGAAGATGACCTCTATGCTGAAAGGCTTCTTTCTATCGCTTCCGACAGCCACTGAGAGATTGTTTTTTCCTGTTCCACGGCAATATGCTTCACTCTCTTCATGAGTTCAACAGGAAGTATGAAGGTGTATTTCTTGCTCTTCTGCTTCGTTTCCTTCTTTGCCGAATCCATCCTGCCGTCTGTGTCGGAAGAGAACTCAAAAAGTTTTTTCGCCTGAGGACCTAATCGTTTCATATCGCTCTCCTTTATCCCGAACTCTTCTCTGATACGCCTTCTTGTGAGGGGTTTTGATTTTACTTGCCATTCGGTAATGCTTACGAAGTTACACTTGTACGTTTTTTGATTTCCCTGGCAACCGCCAGAAAATCCGCGGAAGCAGAGGAACCTGCCGCATAATCAAATATCGCTTTGCCAAAAGACGGGGATTCTCTCAACCTGCTGCATATATTGATACCGGTCTTGAAAACAAAGTCTCCGAACTCCTTCTTTATCAAGGAAAGACTTTCTTCGGTTATTCTGAGTCGCCTGTCAATCATATTCGGCAAAATCCCCAGCACTTCCAGCGAAGGATTCAGTCTTTTCTTGATCTCCCCGACAGTGTCTATCAGATGTGAAAGTCCTTCCAGTGACAGATAATCGCACAGAACGGGGACAATCACAAAATCCGAGGCGCATAACCCGTTAACGGTGAGCAGCGAGAGGGAAGGAGGACAGTCTATGAGAATGAAATCAAATGAACCCATTACATCTGCGTTTTTCTCAAGAGCCTTTTTAAGGAAAAACTGGTTCTTGTTTTTTGAGACAAGTTCAACCTCTGTATGCGCAAGTGTTGTGTCGGAAGGAATCACCGATAGATCCGCCATGTAGCTGTCCAGAATCAGGTCCTCTATTCTTTCTCCTGCCAGAATAAATTCGGAAACGGTCAAATCCTCCGGTTTCAGCCTTATTCCGACACTGACAGTGGCATTGCCCTGCGGGTCAAGATCTATGACAAGCACCCGCTCCCCGCTCCTGACAAGAGCCGCTGCCGTATTAATACACGCGGTGGTTTTTCCGGTGCCGCCTTTTTGATTTGAAAACGATATGATTTTCACGGCTATAAGTATACACCAATGTCTTCCTGTCATCAACTACACAGAACTGAGCAGAGAAAGTGCATTTTCCCCCAGAATACGGTTTCCAAGAGCAGGGTCAAGTGAAAGTCCTTGCAGCAGATCAAGTGTCTCTCTCTGGTTCGTCCATGGAGAATCTGTTCCGAAAAGAATGCACTCCGGCGGATGTTTCATCATTATGTTTCTGGCCAGTCCTCTGTCCATGAACTCCAGAGAGAAAGAAATTTCCATGTATATTTTCCGCCCCGCCATAACTCGCTCAACATCAGGCCAGTCTTCCCACGCACCCATGTGAGTCGCGACGAGTTTCAACCCGGGGAAAACCTGATGTATGCCGATGACCTTCCCAGGGTCAGCTTTCCTCACCCTCCCGAACGCAAAATCAAAACCGGTATGCAAAACAAGTATCAGGTTTTCTGTGCAAATCCTCTCATATATGCGTAGCATTTTTTTCTCATCCAGGACGAATCCCTGATAATATGGATGCATTTTTACACCCTTGAACCCCTCGTTCTTTATTAGACCGATTTTGTCGAGGACTTGCGGGTCATCAGGATGTACAGAAGGCAGGGGGATGATTCTGTCGGACTTAATTTCGGACGACCATTTAAGTATGGGCCAGAACTGCGACGGCTTCGTCGCTATGGAGCAGACAACACTCCTCTCAATTCCACAACTGTCCATTGATTTTAGAAGAGCCGCTATTGTCCCGTCGGTTCTCGCAGGCATACCGCCTTTCTTCTCAATTGATTTTATTGCCTTTTCGGCGAGTGCATCGGGAAAGGCATGTGTATGGAAATCTATTGTTCTGCTCATCTCTTCAGGAGATTAAAAAGCGCGTTCGCTATTACCATATGGCCGGCTTGGTTCGGATGAACAGGTTCCGCACAAAATGTTTCGCCATCCCTGTATTTGAGATGTTTATTGAAAAGATCCTGCGTTTTGATCATGAGAGTGTTGTGTTTCTTGCTCAGTCCAGATACCACCTCTCTGTATTCGGCCAATCTCTCCTTAACCATTCCACGCCACCAGTCCGTGCTGTCAACAGTTATATAAAACGGCTCAAGAAGTATTATCCTGCAGGAGAGTCTCTTCTTTGTTGTTTCAAGCAGGCGTTCATAATTCTCGCGGTATTTTTTGCATGCAAAATTTTCCCACATATCAACCTTTGCAAAAACCCTGTGTATGTCATTGATACCTATGAGTATGCTCAACCAGTCAGGTTTGTTATGGATCACATCATCTTCCCACCTCTGCTTCAGGTCAATGATTGTATTTCCGCCTATCCCCTTGTTGACGAAGTTTATTCTCCTCTCAGGGAAATTGGCGGTCACCATGTCCATGAAAAGCTTCACGTATCCGTTTCCCGCAGGTGCAAAAGTATCCCTCCTTCCACAGTCAGTTATGCTGTCTCCTATGAACAGAATCTTCTGATTGTTTTTTATCATGAAGTTCATTTTCACAACCTCCTTTTTTACAAAATAGGTTCCTTTAAGTATAATACAAAGAAAATAACTGTCAACATTGCCATGTACAGACTCGTATCTCTTGACCTGGATGGAACTCTCCTTGCCGATGACGGGACAATAAGCGAGGAGGATTCTTTCCATTTAAGAAAATTTTCAGAGAACGGGGGAATTGTGGTTTTATCCTCAGGCAGAATGACGGAATGCGTATCGCCCTTTGCTGACAGACTTGAGATTGACTGCCCCCTGATAGTATATAACGGGGCAATGGTGAAGCTGTCCCGCTCGGCGAAAAGAGAAATGATATACCACAATCCCGTAAGCCCCGCATATGCCGATATGGTAGTGGATTACTGTGTGAAGAATGGCTTCCTCCTGAACTATTACCTCAAAGATATACTGTATTCACAGGGCGATGAAGAACTCAGAAAATATGCTGAGATTTATTCAAGCCAGACAGGAGCCGCATACCATTTCCTCAAAGACCTGAGAATTATGAAAGGCAATGCCCCCACCAAGATGATATTGATAACCGATGCCTCAAACGATGAAGATATCTGCAGGACAAGGGACTATCAGTATGGGTATTTCAGAAACAGGATAGGAAAAGCCCTGAATATTCTGAAAACAAATCCCGAATACCTGGAATTCATGAATACAGGTTCGGACAAGGGAAGAGGACTTGCAGAAATAGCAGGGTATTATGATATAGGGAAAGAGGAGATTATTGCTTTCGGAGATGGAGATAACGATATTGCAATGCTTGAATATGCAGGGCTTTCCGTTGTCCCGGCCAACGCGAAAGAAAGCGTCAGGAAATCAGCGGATGTCGTACTTGAATGGGACAATAACCAGTCCGCAGTAGGCAGGTTCATGAAAAAGATACTACAGTGATAGGAGTTCCTTCGGGAATATATTGTCCCTTCCGAGAATGCAGCAGGGATCAAAAATCCTTTTTATCCTCACCATATCCATCAGTCCTTCTTTCCCGTACATGACTTCAAGCCACCTGTGTTTTATTTTGCCTATCCCGTGCTCAGCCGCAACCGTCCCTCCCATGGATAACGCCTTATTCACGCAACTTTCATAAATCCCGATCCCGCGCACCCTCTGTTTTTCATCAGAAGGAAAGAGGTTGAAATGCAGATGGTTCTCACCAATATGTCCGAACAATATGGAATGCATGTCATTTTCCCTTGCCATTGTATCCCTGTAAAAAGTGTACATCTCCGGGAACTTCTCCTCGGGAACAGCGATATCCATCGCAACCTTTACAAGTCCTATTTTTTTGAAGTACGCATTTATATTTTCGGGAAGCCGATGCCTGAAATCAATAAGCCGTTCATAGTTCTTCTTATCTTCACCCGTCCATGCATCAACTGAATCGTACCTGTCCGCAATATCTGCCAGTTTTTCCATCTGCTCCGCGCCTGAACCGGTCTCAACATACACGGCACATGCATCTTCCGGAATTCCCGGAAAATCCTGTCTCAAGAACCGCAGGCTGCCCCGGTCAAAAAATTCAAGGCTGTAGAGTTCCCGCATATTCCTTTTCATTTCTCCGACAATTTCCGGGATTGTCTCATGGTTCTGCAGGAAGAGTATGGTGATTGATCTCGGCGGGAGAGGGTCTATCAGAGAAACCTCAACTTCCGTGATAACTCCCAGAGTGCCTTCGGATCCTATCAATAATTCTATGCCATCCATGCCTGCCTGCGAAAAATACCCGGCAGAGCACTTTATGCGGGGAGTACGATAGGAGGGCAAAGGAACAAGAAACGCACCATAATCTACCAGGCCGCTTTTTTCGTGAACCTGTCCCCTTTCAATATCAAGGATTCGGCCTGTAGTCAAAACCATTCTTATTTTTCTGACATATCTTCTTGTGGGTCCGAACCTGAAACTGTATTCACCCGAGGCATTTGTGGCAACGTTACCACCAACGAAAGCTGTTCTTTCTGTCGGGAACGGGGGATAGAAAAAACCGTGCGGTTCAATTGCGCTTAGAAAATCCTTGACAATAACCCCTGCCTGGAGCCGTGCCGTTTTTTTTTCTCCGTCTATGCGCAAAATTCTATTAAGCCTCTCCAGGGATATGATTGCGCCTTCCCTCGGAATCCGTCCGCCCACCGTTCCTGTTCCACCGCCTGACACGGTAACAGGAGTACCGTTTCGCACGCATTCCGCAAGAGAACGCATAAGGCCTTCTTCATCATCAGGGATATATAATTTTTCTGCATTTCCTCCCTTGAAGTTTGATGCATCCTCAAGATAAGAAAGTATCTCCTGCTTCTCCTCCTTTACTGTCATCGTCATGTCTTATTCCCTTCAAGGTTTTACGCCGAGAAATTTTATCCTGTTCTCATTACACAATTTCATGGTCTTTTCCTCATCCAGAATTATGGTTTTGCCTGCCTCAACGGCAATCACTTTTCCCCCTGCTGTTTTCAGCACCTTCGCGGTTTGAGGGCCTACAACAGGCATGTCAAAACGCTCATCCTTATTTTCTCCCGCAATTTTGACGACCACAAAACCTCTCTGACCACAGTATTTACCTGCTCTTCTTATCATCTCATCCGTTCCTTCAATACCTTCCAGCGCAACAATCATACCGTTCTTCACGGAAACAGATTGTCCCGCTCTGTATTTCATGAGGTCTTTCAGCACTCTTATCCCCATCTCCATATCAGACTGTTCAAGTGCATCCAGCGATCCGCCGGTATAAACCTTTTCCATCGCGAGTTCTTCCTTCATGACCATGGTGAGCGATAGAACCTTGATGCCTTCCTTCTCTATGTGTGCGATTAAATCCGCCAGTATCTTTTCTCCCCGCCAGAGGCCGCATTTACTTAGAAATTCCTTTCCTGAAGCGCGCATATCGTTTTTAAACAGTGAAGAAGCGGAGATGCCGCCTATAAGAACCATTTCTCTTGCTCCCATTTTCTTCAGGTATACCACCACACCGTCTATATCTCCGAAATCCAGGACTGTGCTTCTGACAAAATCCACCGGCGAAAAGGAAAAAGGATAAACCTCGCCTGTATCTGACAGTTTCTTATATACAAACTCCGACAACCTGTCATTGCTGACAAACAATCCTCTTTTCCTTATCATGATTTTCAGATCAGGGGTGTTTTTCCTTCGCAATGCCGCGTTCTGATTTTCTTATGAACTCCGTGATATAAGAAGCCTCTTCCGATTTTTCCGTTTTTTCAATATCCGCAAGGGCATCGGCCACATTCAAACCCGAACGGAATAACTTTCTGTATATTTCTTCTATCATTATTATTTTTTCATCCGAGAACCCTCTCCTTTTGAGCCCCACCTTATTGA
>Ga0209609_10000411_pt1 | contig 25990 bp, 16 predicted proteins | sample LakKivw325mmetaG_FD_184136 | JGI IMG/M metagenome (GOLD analysis project Ga0209609, IMG submission 184136) | Anoxic lake water microbial communities from Lake Kivu, Rwanda to study Microbial Dark Matter (Phase II) - Lake Kivu water 325m metaG... | ecosystem: Environmental > Aquatic > Freshwater... | reverse complement strand
CCTTTGCCATCAACGCTGCTGCTCATCGTGTTGGATTTTTGACCATCTGGAATGACATCTCCAAATTGAGCCTCGGAGTAGACATCCACATCACTAGGATCCAATAAAGCACCATCATCGACATTGACATCGCTGACGATCGATTCGGTGCCAGGGAATGGGCCAGCTATATCCGTGACTGTTGAAGTGTCCAATGGTGGACTCAAGTAGGCGGTCGCCTCAGCCTGATTTAGCTGTCTGATTTGCTCATCGGTCAGTGTGGGCGGGCTATTGTAAAGTACCGGTATTTCCACTGAGGCAGCAGCTGCTTCCGCATAGCTGGCTTCAATTTCAATCGGACCTTGCGTATCTTCCTGGGCTATAACCGGTTGGTCACTCAATGCCAAGCAAAACAACAGCAAGATAACAACAAGTTTAGCAAAATGCATAACAGTTGAACGGTTCATTTGTGTATCCTCCTTAGCCTTCAATGGATGATTATTGGTTAATCTTTCGTATGCATAGATCTATGATGGATGGGCATGTCACCTCCTCGGATTTATGGATTCACTTGGACTGGTGGATTTTTCCATGTGATTTGAAATATTAACTGCCAGGTTTTCTATCTGGGTCTGAATATAAATTCAAAACTTCGCCATAGTTGTGTTAAAAATATATGTTATGTAAAAGTTATCGATATACCCGAATGCTCCCTTCTGGTTTGCCTGATCTATCCAAATTGCCCGGTATTAAGGATATAGATAAGCTCATCGCAATTGATTAAAATTAGCTCGCAGTCTCCCAGGTTAACGAGCTGCGGTGCATCAGGACTCACGCCTGATTACGAATCCATGGCCTAACCTGCCGGGTAAATAATTTCTCAAATAATGGTGATCTAGCAATAATTAATTTCCAAAGATATCGGGTATAAAAAATCAACAATTATCAGAGAAGTTCGGCCGCATTCTACGGATTACGAAATAAATCGAACAGATTTGTCCCGAGGCGGTGTCAATTATGATCAATCTGAAATAACTTTAGCACAATTTCCATTATTTTGCATACCATATTGGGGTTAATTTCATGAATTCGGATGGCAGCCAACCCTCGCCTGGGCTGATGGTTGAATAGTCGCTGGCATAAGCGGCGCATGGCGGGGTATGCTCGATCAAACCAGGGAACTTATGATCGATGGGCATCATGGATGGAGAAATATGCCTGGTGACCGCAGGTACTTTGGGGATTGCCTATCACACCGCCCTGGCTGAATTTTCGCTGACCCACCTGCTGCTTGAGACCCTCGAAGCCAGCCCGTCGGCCAGAGAGGGGAACATATCATCGGACAGCCATTACAACAAGCAGCTGGATTTTAACGACCTGCAAATGGCCAGGCTTTGCCAGCCGATGCGAGCTTACGGGCGCTCCAAGCTGGCTGAGGTCCTTTCTTCTTATGGGCATGCCCACCGCCTGCATGGCACACAGGTTACCAGCAACGCATTGAGCCCGGATATAGTGGCTACTGAAATCTGGAAAAAGGTCCAACGCTATCTAAACTGGCTGATGGATCCGCTGGTGCAGCGCGTGGGTAAACCTCCCCTGGACGGTGCCCAAACCAGCATCTATCTGGCCACATCTCCCGAGGTGGAAGGCGTGACCGGCAAGTATTCTTCCAATAAGCAACCCGTCAGCTCCAGCACAATTTCCTATGACCCGGTTGCAGCCAGGCGTTCGTGGGACATCAGCCTGCAGCTGGTGAGCCTGACCCATTCATCAGTGGTTCAGCAATCTTGAATTCAAGGGGTGGGGATATTGTAATAGTTGTAGATGGCCCGCGAAAGGTCCTTCACCAGCTGGTTGGCCGGATCAAAGACGATTTGTACCGGGTGGTACATGTAGAAGGTGAATACATAGTCGCCCCCAGGGGTGAAAACGATAGCGGCATCGCTCATATCGTGAATCACCCCGTACAGGTCGGTCACCCAACCGTGCTTGTGGGCCACATTGGTGCCATCCGGCACACCCGCCTGGATGAGCAGGGCGATGCGGTCCTGGATCAGGTAATTGATCATCGACCGGCACTCTGCCTGGGTGATCTCGCCGGGGAAAGCGGCGACCAGTGCGCCACCGTTCATGTTGGCGCACTGGTACAGGTCCTGGAGCAGCTGCCCGATCTCCGCGGGGGTGGTCTGGCTGTAAGGGTCGGGCTCGGTGCTGATGTCGGCCCGGCGGTTGGCCGGGGTGGAGAACTCCTGCAGCAGGGGTGCACCGGCATAGAAGTATCCCCCCAGGAAGGTATTATCCAACCCCAGGGTTTGCATATCTTCGGTCACCAGCAGCGGGCCCCTGGCGCGGTCGATCTTGTTCTGCATCAGCCAGTCGGAGGCGGTGTTGATCGACTTGGCGATCATATCCTCCAGGTTTCTGGTGGTCTCCACATCGGGATTATCACCGATACGCCGGAAAACCGAGATCATGATGGGGATCTTGATGGTGCTGCTGGCGGTGAATGCAACGTCGGGTGGCGTGCTCACCTCCTCACCCTGATTCAGGACGAAACTGACATTTTGGCCGCTCTGCAAATCGCTGACGTACACGCCGATCACCCCATCGAATCCGGATAGATCGATCGTCTGGCGCAACAGAACCTCTAAATTGGCGAAGGTGGGGTGAGAGGGTGCGACCTTCTTAATGGGCAGATCGACTGCACGCTGTTTTAATGAGAACAAGGCGGTTTCGATCATGGGGATGGCACGTTCAACATCCAGTTCTGAGCCAGAAGTGCCCGCCTGAAAGTTGGTGGTTCCCACGATGGGCATGGCAGATGTGGATGGCTGGTCATAGCGGGCAGCGACATCATCCTGCAAGTACGCCCTCAAGCGGTCCTCTGAATAGGAAGCGCGCAGGGGAATATCAAGGGGTAGGGTGTTGCGGCTCCACAGATAATTCCAGAAAGCCTCCCAGAAGGAAGTTTGCGTGCGTGCCTGTTCAGCTGCTGCGAGCATGGAGTCGTTATCCAAGGCGAAGCCCACCGTCGCAGGATCGAGGTGAATGATCGATTGGTTGTAATCGAGCTCGATGGGTTGGGAGTATATGGTAAGCAGTCGCTCGACGGCGGCCTGGCGAGAGAGCTGGCCGACCGGTATCCCGGCGATGGACAGGCTGGCGGGAAAATTGATCCATAAGCGGCTGAATCTCACCAGCTGAAGGATCGTCACCACCACTGCTAGCAGGACGAGCAGTAAAGACCCCCATCGCAGATATGAAAATGAGCCTCTACTCCTCAATCTTACTCCAAATATCACCGATCTCTGGTAAGCATGGAAACTTGAAGAAATGATACCACGAAAGGCCGGGTTTTGTATTTGGGGCGGGGCGCTGCCGTATGAAAGAAAATTAATGTGAGACTACCAGCTTGATGATCTTCCCCTGCTCGTCCAGCGTCAGGCGGGCATATTGTTTGTGGACGCGTTGCGCCCGTTCGAAATTCTTGCTCAGGGTGACTATCCGGCGTTGCGGTTTCGGTGGCCCCTGTGTTTTGGAATTAGGCTGGGCGAAGGGGCATTTTTTCGCCAGGCTGCAGCTTGCACACAGGTTGGAACAGGCCGGGTGCTCATGGGTCAGGCTGATGATGGCATCATTCATGCCGGGCAGGTATTGGGCAACGATGGTCTTCAGGTGAGCGATGGTTTCAAGGGATACCGTTGAGCTGGCTTCACCCTCGCAGGATTTTTCGCATACGGTAGGCACCTGGACGACATCATCCGATAGGTGCGGGGCGACCTTAGGGGAGACTTTGGCCTTGAAAGGCTGGGCCAGTGGATCGCCAAACAGCACGAAGGAGATCAGCGTTTTCTGGTCCTCAGCATCCAGGAATCCCTGGCGCTGGTTCATCTCTCGGGTGAGCTGGATTTTCGACCTGCGGAAGGCTTCACCGGCAGTAAAACCCTCCTGCAGCAAGCTCCAGAAGGCTCTGCCCAGCAGGTCGGCGGAGCTGAGTGGCGTGGAGAGCGAGCCATACGAAATGCAGGTGGAGCCGACCACTGCCTGGGTGCCTGAAGCCAGGAATTTGAGGGCGATGGCTTCATCCAACTGCTTATCAATGATATTGGCTCCATAACAAGCCTCGGTGAATACCGTTTTGGGAGCAGACCCGCCGTTGCGAATATCTTCCGGGCGCATGGCCACCGGAAATTCCGGCCCCAATTCGGGAAGGGTGGGGTCCGACTGGCCGTACCACTCGCTGGCGTCTGGCACCCCATGCAGGTTGAAATAAGCCAGCTGGGTATCTGGCAGGAGCAGGCATTCCGAATCCGGGCAATTATCAATTATATTTACATTCTCCACGCATGCCGAACCAGTGGCTTCACAGGCATGCACGGGAGGTGAAACCAGCAGATCAGAGGGGTTGCCGATCGAGCGAAAAACCGAAAGCGAGGCGCGGCGCCACACGGCAGCCGTGTATCCAAAACTGGAAAGCCTCTTGTAGAGACCAGCCTGGAATAACTCACGGAAATAACGGATCAGTCGTTGCAGCCAGGCCGGTTTGGTGGCGTTTTGATCGTAGCGATGGGTGATCTCCTGGATCATACCCAACAAACTGCTTGCATCGGCACCGCTACCACCTGATACACGCCCGACAGGCCAGTCACTGATAAAGTAGTTGTTATCCTTGGTGGCATAGGGATTATCCGAGGCGACCGCTATATCGGCATCTTCCACCGGGTTGGGCAGGTTGTGGAATGGGACGATCTCGGGACCGCCAATGATCAACAGCGTGCCAATGCGCTCGCCTCGCTTGGCCAAGGCAGCATCCAGCTCGCCAATGATCAGCTTCAGCTTCCAGGCGTCGTTATACGCTGCAGGAGAGAGGCCGAACGGTTGGGTACAGGAGGGATCATCGGCATAAAACAGGCGTGCTCCCCAGAGTTCTTGGTTGATTCTCTGCCCCTGGATCACGTCTGCCAGCTTCTTCAACCTGACATCGATTTCCTGGATGGATTGCGCGGGATATTGAGCGCGGAGCCCACCGAGGGTGGTGAAGATCACGTACACCGGGAAGCGTCCATCGGCGTGCGCCAAATGAGGCCGCTTCAGCTCATCCGCCATGTGCTCCAGCTCGGCCATTACTTTTTTGGCCGGCTCGCTCAAGCTTGATTTCGCCTGCTCGCTGGCGGTTTGTGGCTCCAAATCCGGCATGGCAGGGGTAACTTCCACTGCTTCAAACCCCGTGAGGTCGTGGGAGGGAAATGCAGGAGTGGCATGTACCCCGAATGCATCAGGTGGCATCTGTTTGTCAGCCAACCTGGCTGCCACGGCGGCAGGGATGGGAATATTTTGTGGGCTGTTGGAGCTGGTATTGCTGGCTGACAGGTGAGCCGGCCAGATTGCAGCATAGGGATGTTCGTCTCCCCACATCCTCCTGGCTACCTGCCCGGTGATATCCTGGGTGACCACCTGGTGGAGCATCTCTACCGCCCGGTTGGCTTCACCGGACTCCATCAGGCTGTGTGCCAGGCTGAGCTGGAACTGCAGACAGTCTGGCCACTGCTCATGGTAGTTCTGCGCCAGGCTGTGGATAGCCAGCCTGGGTATCGCGCCATTGGCTTCTAGGATTCTCAGGTGGGTGATGGCAGCCAGCGGAGTGTTCGGATTTTCCACCAGGGCTTTATGAATGAAGTGCTCGGCTTTTTCAATTTTCTGGTAGTCACCCGCCCTCACCTCCTGAAGCGCAAGGCGGGCTTCATAAACGGATTTGGACCAGCCGGAAACGTGCTCATTAAACTGGTCAGGTGCGGTGTATGCTGGCGCCAGAGCATGCGCACAGGACTTAGCCATCCCATGAACCGCGGCATTGGCCAGTGAGCTGGCTTCTGCCAGTGTTACCTGGGCTTCACGATATTCAGGGTCACATTTACAAACCTGCTGCGCAATGGGTATGGCATGCACCCGTAATGAAGGTGATTTATCCAACAGAAAAGCGCGCGCATAGAGCAGGCTCACCTGCAGATCACCCGGATAGCTTGCCAGCCAGGAAGCGCACAGGCGCCGGGCATAACGAAGCTCGCCAGTATCGATCGCTGCAGCCAGCAGGGTTAATAATGTGTCGCGTGGCAATAGCTGGTGAGGTAAGGGCAGCGATTGCGAGATGCCCATCATTTGGCATAATTCCAGGCAGAACGGGGGTTATGAACCAGGTTGAGCGCCACTACAGCAGCCAGCTGGCGGCGGATGTTCAGGTCGTTGGGAGCCAGGCTGACCGCCCTGCGCAGCATGGTTTCGGAGGATTTATAATCCTTGCTTTCCTTGAAGGCCAAACCTGCTTCGAAGAGTGCACGCGGGTCCTCAGGGGCGATGATCGAGGCTTGCTCGAAAATTTTCAGCGCTTGCTGGTATTCACGGCGTTCCTTGCAGGCTACTCCCAGCTCGATGTAGGGCTCCAGGCGGTCGGGGGCCAGCTGGATAGCCTGTTCCAGGTGTTGGATAGCCAGGTCAGGCTGACCGGTTTGGCGCAGGACCTTTCCGATCATCAGGTGTAAATTAGCCCTCTCGTTGAGCGAGGCGTCATCAGGACAATGCTGTAATGCCTCTTCCGCCAGGGACACTGCATTCTCCAGCTCTCCCACTTCCAGGTAGGATTTCGACAGGGCACTTAATATATCGAAATCATGCGGATAGGTGTTCACCAGGGAGAGCAGCTCAGCCAGGGCTGATTGTGGGCCGTCCTTCTTCCACAAGAGTTTCACCCTCTCCAGTTGCAGCCAGTGCGCATCAGGGTTTTTGCCGATTACCGCATCCAGCTTGGCCAGGGCATCTTCGTGTTGCCCCAGTGCGGATAATGCCTTTGCCAGCGTGACGCTCGATTGAAGATCCTTCGGGTTGATCAAAAAGGCTTTATTGGCGTATTCGTACGCGCCCTGGTAATCATGGCTGGCGACGGCGATTTCACTCAGCAACTGGTAGATGTCAACCCGGTTGGGGGCGAATAACAGTGCGTGGCGGGCATTGCCTTCCGCATTTTTCAGGTCGTTCAAGCGATATTGGGTTATCGCCAGGGATATTAGTGCCGGGACATGATCCCCATCCAGCGCCTGCACGTGTTCAAAAGCCGCCTGCGCCAGGGAGAGCATATGCGGGTCATCGCCAGCATATTCCAGGTATAACATTCCCAGGTCCAGGTGATAGCCAGGCTCTTGAGGAGCCAGCTGCGTGGCAGCGATGAGATGGTTGATGGCAGTGTTGGTATCTGCATTGTGCTGGCATATCTGGGCAGCCAGTGCGTGCCAGCCTGGTTCGTCCTGCCAGAATGCGATGGCAGCATCGATTGCATTTCGGGCGAGGTCGAGATCATCCAGATTGAATGCCAACCTAGCCAGTAATATATTGCAAAATGCGATGATGGGACCATTCGAGGATGGATTGGCCTCCAGGACCGATTGCAGGGATTTTACCGCATTGTTTACGTCGCGATCTTGTAAGGCCAGGGCAACCTGCAAGATTACGGATGGATGGCGTGGATAGGTACGGGCAAGCTTGATGATGCGATTGATGGAACCGTTATCCGGATCGAGTAAGCTTAACCGGTGCAAGTAGGAGATCAACGCGGCAGAGTCCTCAGCAGCCGGTTGGCGGGAGAGGGTCTCACATGGGTCAGGAGCCTGTTCGTCCTTCTGTTCAAAGGCGATGTTCAAGCGTGCTTGCCAGCGGTGGATCTGAGTGCAGCTCAATAAATTCTGATCCAGGTTATGTTCAACTCGATAAGCTTCGACTAATTGGACGGCTTTATCAAGGTATTGCCTGCATTTCTGGTAAGAATCCGCTGAAAGTGGCTCGGTAAGACGCCGATGATTGCTTACATCGAAAACCCTGCACAATTTATCATATTCAGCCTGGCGCACCATCACCCTGGTCATTTCCAGGTAGGGCAGTGGCTCCTGGGGAGCAAGCTCAATCAGCTGCTGGCTGAGCGCCTGTGCCTGATCCCAAAATCCCAAGTCGAGGCAAGTCTCCATCAGCGAAACATGTGCCAGATAATGCTGGTAAGGGACCAGCCATTGGGCCCCATCACCGTCTTGGGGAACTATGCTGGTATCCTTTGATAGGGACTGACACACCTGCATAGCCTGCATGTGATCGCCAGACATATTCAGCAAACGTGCCTTTATTGACATCAGCCTGGAATAGTGTGGATCGGAAATATCAACTTTGGCTTCAAGGATTTCGCTGCCAAGTTGCTCGCCGGTGTCCAGAGCCAGCTCAGCTTTCAAGCAGAACTCCTCAAGCTGTTGGGTATCGGTCAGCTCGTTAGCCGGTGATGCAGCCTGTTCAATGTTAATGATCCGGTAAGCCTGCTCTGGCTGTAATAACGCCCGGAATAATTCGGCGACCTGCATTCGATATTGCGGGGCGAGATGGTAATAATCTGGCTGGTCAACCTCCCTTGTTTGACGCGCACCCATCTCTGCATAGTGAAGGGCACCAGAAAAATCCCCCATCGAGCGACTGATGCGGGCAGCCAGGAAAATGAGGTCTGTGTCTGGATGGTTGCCATGGGCTTGCTGCAATGCCATTTCGATACAGCTCAAGGCTTCCATGGGTTGCCCCAATCCCAGCAGGATATCCACCTTCTGGTGGATCAGCGAATTTTCACCAGGGATAAGCTCGAAGGCCTGATCCAGGGCATTGATCGCCGAGGTATGGTCGTGGTTGCTGAGATAGGCATTTGCCAGGTCTGCATAAAGCGAGACATCATGCTCATCCGGGTTCCCCTGGTCAATCGAAATTCCTCTTGCCAGGCAGGCAATGGCTGAATCATGGTCTGCGAGATTCATCAGGCAAGCCGAGGCGCGTTTCAGATCGTCGATGCTGGCAAATTCGAAGGCAGCCAGAGAAGCAAATATCGTCTTAGCCTGCTCTCGCTCACCGAGGATGGTATACAGGTCGCCTAATTGCAATTGCAGACTGGCGAGGGTGGGTGCCAGCTGGATTGCCTGGTGCAAGGCATTGAGGGCTTCGATCGACACTTCTTTTACGAAGTTATTGGAGGCACTGGCTGGATCGGGGAATGCGTTTTGAATGACTTTCTTAGCCTGTCTGGCAAACCACGCCAGATGATCAGGATTATCCCCATCAATGAGCAGCACATTGCGCGCCGAACCCATGGCATCTTCGGGCAGGCCGGCTGCCAGATAAACATCTGAAAGCGTCTGGAATATCGCCGGATTGCCCCGGTTTGCCTGGCTGGCTTCCTGCAAGGCGGCGATGGCAACATCATACTTTCCAATTGCATTGGCCACGCATCCAAAACCGTACGATAAACGCTCGAACCAGTCCTTTTGCTCGGTTAAGTTCGAATCCAATGCCTCACGATAGGCTTGAAAGGCCAGCTCATTCTCACCGCTTAATGCTAACGCCTCGGCGGTGAGTGCCTTGGCTTCGGCATGCTCCGGATCGATCTGCATCACTTCATTCAACGCGATCAAGGCCTTCATCGGCGGGGGCGAGCGTAATCCACGTTTATTCAATTCCAGAAGGCAACGGGCGTATTCCAGATAAACGGAAATCTCGTGAGCGGATTTCGAATTGATCAATACCTCCAGCGGAGCAATGGCTTCCTCGATCGCCCCTGAATCCAGCAGGATTTGAGAATACAGCCGGGCCAGATCAGGCAAGCAGGGCTGCAGGTCATAAGCCCTGGCAAAAGCCGTGCGCGCATTTTCAGTATGACCAAGTGCTTTTAGCGCCTTTGCAAAGCTGAGCAGTATCGCCGGGTCATCCGGGGAAAGCTCTACAGCTGTCTGCAACTCAGGTAAGGCCAGGGTAGGGGCGTCGTCTTGCAAGTACAGATCCCCCAGGGCAAAGTGAAGATTGGCAGAATGCGGTACCGATTGGCTGGCATTTTTAAGGGTTTCAATAACTACCTGCGTTGGATAGATCATTTTCTGGACATTGGCCAGCGAGAGCCAGGCGTCTGCCCGGTCAGGCAATATCTGGGTGGCCTTGAGGAACAGCTCAATCGCCTGGTTATGTTGATTCAACAATACTTGAGCCCGTCCGGCATAAACCAGGGCCTGGTAATCCTCCGCATCGCGGGCCAGCAAATCGCTGCAGGTTTTCATGGCTCGCTCGGGATGGTTAGATTTAAGTGCGCAATTGATGTAGGCATACACATCATCGCTTGGGAAGGAAGCCCCATCCTGCGGACATGACTCTATGATAAAGCTGCGCTCATTCAGGCTGGCTTCCCAGTCACCGAGCACCTCCAGAGCCTGGGCAAAAGAACGCCTGTGACTCACCTCGGCTGGAAATAGGAAAACAAGCGCCTGGAATGTATCGGCAGCCTGCCGAGATTGATGGGCAGCCTGGTAGCTCATGGCAAGCTTGCGCAGCAGCTCAGGGTCATTTGGGCAAACTGCCAAGGCGAGCTCGAACACCTGAACTGCCTCGGCGGGATGGTTCAGGCCGAGCAGCAGGTTACCCAGGTTCATCAGGCACAGCTGGTCTCCCCAAACGGGGATCTCATTGAGATCATGATCTCGCTTTAATTTTTCCGCGATACTCAGGGCAGCTACCTTTGCTCGCGGTAGGTCTTGTTTTATCAAGGCGATGCGAGCGATGGCATACAGGATATCCATATCCTCGGGAAGCGGGCCATCCTGATAGGAGAAAACTTCACTAGCTTCATCGCCCACGCCCTGCTCACTGAGGTTCAAGGCCAGGTTGGCACGGGTCAGGGCATCCAAGTTCATCGAGGCGAGTAGCTTTACGATCATGCTGGATTTTTGATCGTCGCTCGAAGAAGATGGCTGGGTATCTTTTTGAGGTGGTGTAGGTACGCCCGTGATGGTACGGCTGAGCAACCCGGCAGACACTTCACGGCTGAGCTGTCCTTCAAGGGTATATAGCTCGACCAATCGATCCGCCTGGGCCGTTCTTTCATAAATCTCCCTGTAGAACGAAATTTCATTAAGCAGACTGAGCTTACCCACCCAATTGTGCGCGTCCTGGCCGGTTGTCTCAGGAAGATCAGGGTGCTTCTCAAGCCAGCTGGAGCAGAAAACAGCAGCCAATTGTGGCCGCTGTTCAGACAGCTCGCTGACCAGCCTGATCCGGTCGGCGGGCGGCAGCAGGTCAGCGTGGGGTCCGTGACATAAGCCGATCAATATTGCAGCTTGTTCATCGGATGTGATTGGGTTGCTCAACACCGCATGGATGGCAAATCTGAAGCGCGCCTGTGCACACCCTGGCTGGACCAGGGCGTTCAGCAATCCTTGGGGCCGGTCTACCAAACCATACAGGCAGGCAATGGCAGTTTGGAAATTCTTGTGTTTTTTGCTGGCGATAGTGCTGAGCAGCCCATCCCAGGAATCGGTAACCTGATGGTTGTACGCCAGGGCCAAGGCAATCAGGCTGGCATCTTGCAGGTCCCACTTATCCGCCTCCAACCTCGACTGGTCGTTGAAGCTGCGTATAGCCATCTGAATCACCTGGTCATCCACGCTATCGAGCAGGGTGCCAGGTTCCTGGTTGGCGATGGAGGGTTGATCCAGGGCAATCAGTCCCAGGTTAGCAGGGGAGAAATCAGCAGGAGTGCAGGTTGATCCTGCTGGTTTTGCCTGTGAGAACTTCTCTAAGAATTTGGCATTCTGTAGGCAATTCCAGATAATAAAATCCTGCCTGACATTCGCTAACAGCCAGGACAGGTCGGCCTCATGCAAGACCGTGGTAATCGAGTCGCCACTCAATGGGGTAGCCATATAGGATCAGAGGGTTTTTAATAGAACGAAGCTGGAGAGCATCATCAGCAAGCCTCCGATAACGGTCAGGTAGAAACCAATCCCATTCGAGGTGCGCATCAGGTCATTCAGGGTGGTCATAAGGGTAGAGGCGTTGCCGACCAGGCCGGAAATCTCCTCTGCCAGGCCTTTCTGGGCCAGCTTGGTGGTTTGATCGGCGATGGTGCGCAGGTCTTTTCCCCAGGCGCCATACATCAAGATGGCCAGGCCAAGCAGGAAGGTGATGCTGCCCAATAGGAATGTGCCGATGAGCATGAATAATTGTAGATCATTCGCGTTTAGGTTTTCCATGGTTACCTCACATCTGGTTGTTTAAATACCATATACCCACGCTTACGGGATCTGGCGGGAAATATTACTTAATGGAAAGCTACAGCCCAGGAGCTGATCGCTTGTGAAAAGAGATTGCCAATCAGACTGTAACAGGCTGAGGTCTAAATCAGTTAAGAGGTGATTGGGGTAGAGCATCGCCAGCTCAGACAGCTCTTGATGAGCGGAGAGCGTCGAGAATATACGGCAGGTGGATTGTAGGATAGACAAATTGAATTTATATGCCTCCAGCGGCTGGCCTAATGCCCTGTGGTATTCCGCCAGGACCTGTTCACCCGCCAGGATTTTTCCCTGATAGGCGATGCCACCGATGGCTTCCACAGTTTTCACCATGGCATGTTCATCGAAAATGAGATAGCCGCTCCACCAGTAATTATTTTTTTCGAGGATGGTGATAAATTCCTGCCCAAGGCTAAATGCGCCGTTGGTTTGATTAATGATGAAGGATTGGCTGAGCAGATTTTCGAAGTCGGAAATTACCTGCTTGCCGGATGGAACGATGGGGAGTAAATGGACGGCGCTATCAAAGGGGAAGTAGGATACCAGCCAGGCACTTTCCAGGCGGGGATGCGGTACATTCAAATCAGAAACGCCAATCAGCAGTATGCTGCGCTGGCCATTCGCCATGCTCTTCATTGTTTTATCATTGCTGATGGTGATCAAGTGCTCGGAGACGGATGGCGAGTCGGGTCCCTGCAGCGTGAATTGGGTGCTGATGGTATAGCCAACCAGCAAGGCGCAAACGAAGACGATAAAGTAGAAGAGCGTGAAAGGTTTCATACTTAATTACCAGGGCTTGATCATGCCGATCAGAAAACCGGCGGCAAACCCGAGAACCGCCCATAAGAGAAGAGGGGCAAATATGGCTTGAATGGAATCCCACGTGATGGAGTACGCTTGCGGTTGAGCAGGCTTGTCGATCAGCAGCTGTCCGGGCATCGTTTCACCGGTAGCTTCGGTGGGCATTGTTGTGATGGGTAAAACACGAGTGCGCAGCCGGTTCAACCCGCTCATGATTGAGATGAGCAGGGTATAGAACAGGATTTCAAAACGATTGACCAGCGTGTTGGCATTCATATCTGGCCATTTATCCCATGGTTTTTACAGCCACTTTTCGCCCGCGGCGTAAGAATGCGGGGATATCCAGGTCGTTGGTGGAGATGGAGAGTCCCTCATCGTAATAATCTTCATTCTCCAGGTCAGGAACTTTTACCTCAAAGGTAGTTTCAGGCGCTGGCATGCGTTGGTGTTCAACCGGCACGCGCCTGGTATCCAAGTGACCCAGGGTCTCTTCCAGGGTGGTTGAGCCCAGTCCGGTGATCACCAGGATGGCTTCAACACGGTCCTGTAAGCGTGGGTCATTGACCACCCCCAAAACGATCTCGGACTTGCCGCCCGATTGGGCTTGTAAGTATGAGAGGGCAGCCTGAACATCATAAAGGGCCAGTTCGCCGCCACAGGTGAAATTGACCAGGATGCCAGCCGCGTTCTGGATGGAGGTGGACTGCAGCAAGGGGTGGTGGAGCGCTTGCTCAACTGCCTTCATGGCCTTGCCTTCACCATCGCCCTGACCGATGGACATCAGTGCCCCGCCCCCCATCTTCATCAAGTTGCGGACATTGGCAAAATCAACGTTGATCATTCCGGGGGTGGTGATCAGCTCAGTGATCCCTTGAACAGCCTGACGCAGCACATCATCCGCCAAGCGAAAGGCGGTGTCAAGGGGCAGGTCGCGAGGTGCCACTTCGAGCAGGCGGTCATTGGGGATAGAAATGAGCGTGTCGGTGTTGGGAGAGAGCCGTTTGAGACCCTCGCTGGCATTGCGCTGGCGGCGACCCATCTCGAATGAAAACGGCATGGTCACCACAGCAATGGTGACTGCGCCGATGGAGCGGGCGATCTTGGCCGCGATTGGGATCGATCCAGTGCCGGTTCCACCACCCATCCCGGCGGTGAGGAAGACCATATCGGCACCTTCCAATGCAGTCGCGATCTGCTTGGCGCTTTCTTCAGCTGCGTTCTGTCCCACTTCAGGATTGCCCCCCGCTCCCAAGCCGCGAGTGGTCTTCAAGCCCAATTGGATCTTGGTGGGTGCCAGGCTGTTGTTCAATGCCTGGGCATCGGTATTGGCGACGATAAAGTCCACCCCCGAAAGGCCCAGCTCAATCATGCGATTGATGGCGTTAGAGCCGCCTCCGCCCAGGCCCAGCACCTTCAACGAGGGATGTTGGAGATTGGCGCTCAGTTGTTCGGAGTTTTCAGAAATGATGAAAGGGAAGGACGATTTTCGTTGGAAGTTATAGATCATATCATTCATTCGGGCACCTTATCCTGGTAATTTGATAGTTTTTCCTCTGCAGGTGATAGACTGCTTATGTCCATTATTAAAGATGGGACAATCAGGATGATGCAATATTCATGCCATCCCCGTTAATTTGCTCAACGATGCAGCCTGCTGCCAGCAATCCATCGATAATCGCTTCCGGGAAACCATCTGCTCCGCTGATCACGGTTACTTTCCTGGCGTGAGAGGCTTCGACGGGTGAGAATCCGATGGTGGGCTGGAATTTTTCAATAAATGGCTGGATGGCATCCAGATGGTAATCTGCCTGCCCCCATCCAGTGGATGGCAGTAGCAGGTAATGCGAAATTGGCCGTGAAATACCGGGATATGCTTTCAAAGACTTGATCGACTTTGCAGCTGGAGATGCTTTACTACTTGATCTCGTAATCCCTTCTTTGAGTACTGTCACGATTGGCAGCTGCTCACCATCCGGTTTATACCAGGCATGATTGGTCTCCGGGTGATTGGGAGCCGCGGAGAGCAGCCAGAAGTTGCAGGTTAGTACTTTGGACGGCACCGGGTCATAGTCTTGTGCCTGCCCCGACATCAAGCGAATGAGGGTCATGTTTTGCCAGGTATGCGCATGCGCATCCACTGCAGGTGAGCGTGGATCAGGCTGGTCTCCAAAACAGCTGCCTGCACCCAGCAGGATGATGGGTAGGTTTTTCCCTAATACAGCTTCGCTAATCGATAGGTACCAATCGAAAATCCGGAAACCCAGGTGGTCTTCGGAATTGGGCGGGGTTGCATAAGGACGTGCTTGCGGCCAGCGTTCAGGCCCTCCCGCACCCCAATTGGGTGAGCGGTTGCCTGGCCAGGCATAGGCGGCCAACACCAGGTGGTCCAGCAGGTTCTGCTGCCTGCGGCGCTGCAGGCTTTGCAGGGCTGAGAATAAGAAGGCCGTATCCCAGTAATCACCGCCTGGCTCAAGGGCGGGAAACACCGGAGTGATGCCAGCCTCCAGGGCTGTCTCAGCACAGGGTAGGTAGATGTCAAGGAAACGCTCCACCAATTTCTTCTGCGCCCAATCAGATGGTGACCAGTTTCTCATCAGGTTCGGGCGATCAAACATGGTGATATATTTGACTCCCCAATGGGCATAGGCTTCAAAGGTAACGTCGAGTGATTTCGATATGCCAGGACCATGGGTGGGCAAGGGCATGTGAATTACCGGCTCAATGCCGCCTGCGATGAGCGGGCGGAGAAATGCTTCTGGAATAGACCGATCAGCTGTCGCCCGCAAGGTGAGCCAGGAAGCACCCAGAGCCTGTAATTCTGGTAGCCAGGTTTGGAGATCGCTTTCGCGATAATGCAATGTATCCGGGTAATAGTAAAAACCGTATCTTGTTTTTTGGGTCAGGGCTGTCATAGCATCCAAAATCCTCTGCGTGATGTTATGGGCGGATGATGCAAGAGGTATGCCAGCTATTTAAGAGGCCATTTTCTTTCCAGTTATTTTGTTTGCATGTATAATGAATCGCACGCCATTAATCACAGTGACTGCCTGAACAAGATTCTTGCTATGTAGCGCATCATTAGCGTTTATCGTATCGGTTTGGAGGAGCATGTTTTCATTGAGGAGCAAATTAGCATTCTTTTCGGTACCCTTGATTTTTGCGATCCTGCTGGCCTCATGTGTTCCATCATCACATTCCTCCAATGGAACCTACCCCATTGATGTGACTTTTGCTGATTTTTACCGTGAAATTGGGGGGCAACAGGTTTTAGGGCCGGCAATCTCACCACTCTTCGTGAAGGATGGTGTTTCGTACCAATACGTGGTATCAGCCTTATTGGCTTATAACCCCAATCAAGATCCCCTGAATCGATACCGGCTCTCACCTGCGGCAGCCTCTGCATGGCAAATCAATGGCCAGGCGGAACCAGCCCCGGATGAAAATCGCGATTACTATGTGAATGGGCACCTGATATGGGAAGAGCTGCGCACTTTTTACGATCAATTTGGTTCCAATATCCTGGGATTGCCACTCACCGGAGTAATAATTAACGAAAACAAACAGCGTTATGAACAGTATTTTGACAGCCTCGGCTTCTATCGGAATTTCACCGATCCGGTGGGGCAGGTGCATTTAATGCCTTATGGGGCATGGCTGTGTGGAAATAATTGCCAATACCGCACAGCGGATGGCACGCTCCCTTCGGCGTCTTACCGCTGTGAATATAGCGCCACCGAGCAGTTGTTCTTGCAGGTTTCCGAAAGACTGGGACACAGGTTCACCGGTGCACCCTTAGCGGCTCCCAGCCTGGGCTCGGACGGCAACTTCCAGATGGTATTCGAGAATGTGTTAATGTACATCGATGCGCAGGACGGCAACCAAATCAAGCTCAGGCCATTGCCCTCCTGGCTGGGTATCCGCTCCGAGCCGCCTGTACCGCCTGATCATGGTAAAGGATCGTCCTTTTACGAAACCTTCGAGGGGTTGGGTTACAATGTCCCCGATCTCTTCAATGAATATATCAATCAGCATGGCACGCTGAGTGTGATTGGGGGACCCATCACCGAGTATAGTAGTTTCAACGATGGTGGTTATTCGCAGTGCTTTACCAATGCATGCCTGGAATACCACCCCACCGCACCCGAAGAATTACAAGTCAGACCCCACATGTTGGGGTATGATTACCTGGCTTTCAGTCACCAAGCCAGCACGCCGGTAGCTAATACCTCGAATGCCCTGCAAATCAATGCCTGGGAGGAACATCCGTTGATCCCTTCTGGGGGAATACAGGTGATCCATATCCAGGCGACTCAGAACAATCTTCCCATGCAGGGGATAAATATCTCTCTGATCGTTAAGAAACCCGATGGAATTACGATCACATATACTTTGGATCCTACCGAAGGAGATGGAAATACAAGCATCGCTTTGGATCCAATCGATGGGCCGAATGGTGCGATTGTCCAATACCAGGTATGCGTGATTGGCTCGGTTTCCCCGCAGGTATGCTTCTCGCGCAGCTATACGATTTGGGACCAGTAATCAATAAGATAAAGAACGGCGCATTGTCTATGCTGGAATTGGCTCATTGTGGGACATTAATCAGCTCGGCGGGCAGATTGGGCAGATCGATGGAGCTCTCATCGCAAAACAGCATGGTGCGCTCGATGACATTGCGCAGCTCACGGATATTGCCTGGCCAGGGATGATTCATCAACACTTCCATCGCCCGTGGTGTTATATCCTGAATATTTACCCCCAGGCGTTGATTATTCTGGCGGATAAACAACCCCACCAGTTCAGGGATATCATCCTTGCGATCCTTGAGGGGAGGTAAATGCAGGTCAACCACTTTCAACCGATAATACAAGTCGTGACGGAATTCACCCTTATCCATGGCGGCGATCAAATCGCGATTGGAAGCGGCAATGATCTGAACATCTACATGTACTTCTAGTGTGCCACCTACACGGCGGAATTTCTGTTCCTCGATAGCGCGCAGTAATTTCGCTTGCATGTCGACCGACATGGATGAAATTTCATCTAAAAACAGGATTCCTTGATCGGCAACTTCCATTAAACCAGGTTTTCTTTTCTCGGCGCTGGTGAAAGCTCCAGCTTCATAACCGAACAGCTCCGACTCGAGCACCGTGCTTTGTATTGCTGCGCAATTGATGGCGATGAAGGGCTTATTTGCCCTGGGGCCCATCTGGTGTATGGCATTCGCCAAGACTTCCTTTCCAGTACCTGTCTCCCCGGTGATCAGCACCGATACCGAGGCAGCTGCGGCGCGTTGTGCTTGATGAAGCACCAGCTGCATGGCTGGATTCACACACACCATGGATGAATATTCCTTATGTTGAGATTCGCGCAGGTGGATCAGTTCTCTGCGCATCGCCACAATTTCCTGGGCCCTCTGGATGGATTTCTCTAAGGAATCGAGGTGGAGGGGTTTTTGGAGGAAATCGTGAGCACCGTTCTTCATCGCCTCCACTGCCATGTCGATGTGGCCGTAAGCGGTGATGATGATGATGGGGGGCCTCATCGGCAGGTGTGCAGTTTCATTGAGCAGGGTGGGACCATATCCATCAGGTAGCTGAACATCCAAGAGGATGATATCGGCATTGCCCGAATTAAGCTGCTCACGGGCTTCCGCCAGATTCTTGGCTTCGACGACTTCATAACCTCGAGCAGTGAGGTATTCATTGACAACGGCGCGGGCATTATCTTCATCATCGACAATTAATATAGTAGCTGCCATATCCCATCCAAATCAGTTTAGATTGCTGCAAAGGGGAATTGCAGCACAAAATTAGTTCCACCAAGAATGCTGTTCACCGTGATCGATCCTCTATGAGCGGTCACGATACGTTTTACAATGGCCAGGCCTAAACCGGTGCCGTGTTGCTTGGTGGTGAAGAATGGCTCGAAGATCTTATCACGCAGCTCCGCAGGAATACCTGGGCCGGTGTCGGAGACGCTGATTTCCACATGCGCCTGTTCGTTTCCTTCGATCACCTGCCGGATCTTAATCGATAACATGCCACCTGTGGCCTCCATGGATTCGATGGCGTTATTGATCAGATTGGTAAAGACCTGCTCGAGGGCACGGTAATCTCCTTCAATATTGGGGACTGGCTTATCAACCTGGATCTGGTATTTAATATTCAGCTTGACCAACCTTGATCTCCACCGCTCCAGGAGATTTGAGATCAGCTGGCCGATGGGTATCGACTCGACCTTGTATTCCATGGGACGGACGAAGGTCAGGCTTGATTTTATCAGGGATGTCAGCCGTTCGCAATCTTCTTCCAGCCTGGCGATATTCTTTTGATTGGGATCGTCTTGGGGTAAATTAATCGCCAGCAGTTGCAATCCGGTGAAGATATTATTAATGGGATTCTTGACTTCATGGGCGAAGCTGGCGGTAACTTCGCCAAGCAGGGCTCTTTGCTCGAGTTGCTGATTTTTCAAGCGGTATTCTTCCTGCTCGCTCAAGTCGTGGAACAGGATGATGATGCTTTCCAGGTTTGCTTGATTGATGATGGGAATGACTCGCAGGTTAGCCTGGAAAGATTCGCCATTGCGCCTGAATAGCTTGAGGCTACCGATGCTGCCGATGCGTTGCTCGTTTTGTACCACGTGGAAAGAGGCTTGCAAATCCTCGCTGCCAATTAACACGTTTCCAATTTTCTCACCGGCGACCTCCTTGGTTGCATACCCCAGATTCATCTCAGCGGAAGGGTTCAATGAGGTAATGGTAAGCTGCGGAGTCAGTATGATCACACCATCCTCCATAATGTCGAGGATGGCATTGTTGGTGAGCACCTTGGCTGTGTACTCCTGAATATCCATGCGCAGCTGAGTGCTCAGGGCGTGGCTTTGAATGGTTGTGTTTGCCTGGGAGGCCAAATAGGTTAATTGTGCGATGAGATTGTTCGAAGGGATCGAATTTTCTCCCACTGCAACCAGCAATCCGATGAAGGCATTAGCTTCGCCGACCGGGGTGGAAGCCAGGTAGGATACGTTGGAGGTGTGGGCCAGGCGGTGGAGGTCGATGATGGCCCTCTTCCCCTTGATCCACAGGAATGGTGCTTGAAGATATGAGAAATCCTGCCCGCTGATATCTTCAGGGAAGGCATGATCGCTGCCCACCAGAGCAATACGATGCAAGCTGGGGTTCTGGCTGCAAAGCAGGTAGATGGAAAGCTGAGATGCGCCAGTCAGCTCCATGCCCGTTTGTAAAAGTGAGCATAGCGACTGATCTACATCGGTGGTAAGCATTGCTGTTGAGATCTGATTTAGATGATCCCACAATGAGTGGTAACGCTGCTCTTCTTCCTTGAGCAACCGGAATTGCTCATCCAGTTCGAAAGTGATCAGCGAAAATTTATTATTCTCACCCAGAGCGCTGAAATTCACCTGGACCAGGGATTTGGAGCCCCCACGTTTAATCAGTTCCACGGGAGAGGGGAATTTCAGGTGATTGGGTTGCCCATTTTCTTGCATAGCCTCAATTTTGACCACCTGGAACAAACTCCGGTAATCAACTTCAGTCAGCTCGCTGCGCGTATACGCCGTTAGCTCGGTGGCTTTTGAGTTGGCTAAACAGATATGGTTGCTGGTATTATTTACGATGACCGCTGCCTGGGGGAGGTTATTTAGAAGCGTCTCGATTTCCGCAGTTCCCAATTGTGCAAATTGGTTTCTGATAAAACTTCTAAATTGCGATACTGTGTTCATTCTGTTGAGGAAGCATCAAATGGGTTTTTACCATTCGGTTACGAAGATGAGCAGGCAAGATGCCTTCGATCGAGCGGTATTTTGCCACCGTCCGCCTGGCTACCGGGAAACCCATGTCGGTCAACATTTCGGCAATCTGGGAATCGTTTAAGGTTTCGGATTCCTGATCGATAATTTGCTTTAACGCGGTGCGCACATGGAGGCTGCGGTCGAAAAACATGGCTAATGGGACGATCCTCTTACTGGGCAGCTGCACAGCCTTGTTGGAGACTGCTCTCGACATGGTTGATTCATGCACTTTTAGCTCATCGGCCATATCGGCGCGCGTGATGGGTTTCAAGTAGGCATCACCATTGAGGATGAAGTCGCGCTGGATAGTCACCAATCTTTGCATTAACCGCACAATGGTATGATTTCTTTGCTGCAAGCATTTTACCAGCAAAGTGGCCTTTTCCAAATCTTCCTGCCAAAGCTCCGCCTTATCAGGGGGTGCCTGCTGGAGGGCCTCCTTGAATAGCGGGTTTACACGAAGTGTTCCGTAAAAAGGCATGGCTATTTCAACGATAAGGGCAGCATTCTCCACTTCTGAGCTGAGACTGATGATGATATCAGGGAAATGGAACCGGTTGTCCTGTCCTTCTGACTGGTTGATGCCAGGCACATCACCCCAATGAGCTCTGCCGGGAAACGGGTTTAGATTATCACTGATAAAGCGGACGATTTCCCTGGCTTGTGCAACAGAAATATTCAGATACCTGGCGAGCTCAGGCAAGTGATGGGGACTTAATAGCTCAATTCCGGCTTGGATTGCCTTATCAGCCATCGGAGGCACCGGCAAACTTTCGCTCAATACTTCCAGTTGCACCAATAATGCGTCTTTTGGTGTGCGCGACCCGACTCCCAGTGGATCAGAATGCTGGATCATTTTTATGACTTTCTCTACCCTGGAAAGGGGTACGTGGTGGTAGAGCGCAATTTCGACGGGCTTGATGGTGAGCAAACCATCATCATCCAGGCTGGTTAACAAATGGGCTGCGATAGGACGGTCTTCATCCAAGAGCTCAGCCCCAATCTGGCGCAGGATATACGAGGGTAAGGATTCTCGATGGGGGGCGAAATTGTCGTCTGGTAGTTCGTCCGCATTGGATCTACTTCCTGGTCTGGCGAAAAAGTCCTCATGGCTAGACAAGTAAACAATGGGCTGTTCCACAGAGCCGTTCTTAACATTGGTACAGGTTGGGCAAGGCTTGTTGTTATACAGCACGCGATGGCAGGTGGGGCAGCGAAACTCTTCAATAATTTCCAGGGCAGGGTTTCGGGAAATCTCAGCCTCGATTTTCTGCCGCAGCTCGGCTGCGGTCAGTTCGAGCAAGGCCATCGTCTGTGCCAGATGGGCGGTGGTCTGTGGGCGGAGCATGGTTTTTTGACTTTGCAGTAACATAGCTAACCTCTAGTATAACTCGTTTTGCCTATGTTGCAAGTTCTGTGCCAGGCAATAAATAATGAATTTGTGTTAAAATTTACCGGAAGTCCCACACAAATCTGATGCGAGGTAGCCGACAATGTTCCGATCGTTCTTTAATTACCTGGCCAAGGCCTCTTGGGCAAGCAATATCGTCGCAAAATGGTCATTCGCCTGGAAAATGGCCTCACGTTTTATAGCCGGTGAAACACTTGAAGATGCGATAAATGTTATTGAGACATTGAATGAGAAAGGTATCAACGCTACCCTGGACCACCTGGGTGAAAATACGGATTCTGCCGAGAAAGCTTGCCAGGCTGCGGAAGATATTCTGCAGGCGTTCGATGCGATCGAGCAAGCGCGAGTGCGGGCTAACGTGTCGGTAAAGCTGACCCAAATTGGCTTAGGGATCAGCAACGAGCTGTGTATCGACAACCTCAAGCAGATCGTGGATAAGGCACGCGGCTATGATAGCTTTGTGCGCGTCGACATGGAGGATTCGTCGGTCACGCAGCGGACCCTGGATGTGTTGAGGGTCGTAAGGCGCATGGGCTACGAGAATATTGGCATCGTCATCCAGGCTTATTTATATCGCAGCGAAAAAGATATCCAAGATCTGGTGGAAGAATGTGTTAAAATTCGCCTGTGCAAGGGGGCTTATACCGAGCCAGCAGATATCGCCTATCCTAAAATGAGGGACGTTAATTCCAACTATGATAGGTGCGCTGCACTGCTGATCAATTCTGCTCTGGTTAAGGACTGCCCCAGGGTCAGTGCTGATGGCAAGCACCCCTCCATAGCTGCGCTGGCAACCCATGACCCTGCACGGATTGAGTTTGTCAAGTTATATGCAGAAAAAGTGGGATTACCCAAGGACGCCATGGAATTCCAAATGTTGAATGGTATCCGAGGCGATTTACAGGAGCAGCTAGTGAAGGAAGGTTACTGCGTAAGGGTTTATGTGCCTTACGGAACAGAATGGTATCCATATTTCATGCGGCGCATTGCCGAACGCCCGGCAGATTTATTGTTCCTGCTCCCATCGATGAATTTCAAGTAAATGGATGTTGTTCATCAGGAAGCAATACGCAACCACTTCATGGGATGGTGTTGGAAGGGACGAGTGAACTGTTCATTTATGGAAAGTGAGACCACCAGTAAACAGGCAGATTTTAAGAATGGTGGAAAAATTAACACCGTGATTCCTTTATATCTAGATGATATGAGCTCAGGATGATGGGGAAATAGGATGAAATCGGTACGGTTATTTATTCAGCTATCTCGCCCTATGCATATATTAAGCGCGATCTTATTATATTTATTAGGCGTGGGAGTGGTGCACTATTTAAGCGGATTGGCCGATTGGACGATGTTTTTTCTCGGGTTGGCGTGGGTGGTTTCGGTTTTGTTGGGAGCACAGTATATAAATGAGTATTTTGAGAATACGCCTGGCTCGAGTGCTCAAACGGGAAAGCGCACGCCGTTTTCTGGCACCAGTGGAGCCGTTGGTGATGACAAAATACCCCGCGTGATTGCGTTATGGGCGGGGTTAACCTGCCTGGCAATCGCGGCTTCCCTGACTGCCCTCCTGATCCAGCTCATCACCTTCACCCCCGTCCTGAGCTTGATCTGTGGGCTCATTCTGCTGGCGGAACTGGTATACGCCGTACCTCCGTTGCGCATGGTCTCCTCCGGATACGGGGAGCTGATCATGTCCATCGTGATCGCTGGGTTCGTTCCGGCTTTGGCTTTCTTACTACAGGGGCATGACTTTCACCGCATTTTACTGATGATCGCCTTTCCCCTTACCACCCTGTACATCGCCATGCTTTTAGCCCTCGAATTCCCGGATTATGCATCCGATCTGGTCCAGGAAAAACGACCGATCCTCGTCAGGATCGGCTGGCAGCGTGGGATGATCCTCCATAATATCTTCATTTTGGGCAGTTTTGTCATCTTGGGGCTGGCATTTGCGTTTGGGCTGCCCATTCCTGTGGCCTGGCCAGTGTTCCTGGCATTTCCGGTTGGCCTGGTGCAAATTTGGACGATGAACCGTATTGCCGAGGGTGCCAGGCCGAATTGGAACTTGCTGGTCATGGTCTCGATTTCAACCTTCTTTCTGACTGCTTACCTGCTGACCTTCGCTTTTTGGATCCATTGAACCGTGCCCGAATTTCTAAAATTAACCCCTATAAAACAAGCTCTGGAAGTATTGTTATCCCATGTAGAAGTAAACATTGGATCCGAGCGAGTCAAAACCATCGATGCTTTGGGGAGGGTGACCGCCAAACCGGTCATCTCGCCTATCCCGCTACCCCAATTCCCGCGCAGCACCATGGATGGCTACGCGGTGAGGGCCAGTGATACATTTGGCGCATCGGAGGGTTTACCTGCCTATTTGCATGTAAAGGGAGAAATCCACATGGGGACCACCCCTGGTTTTGACATCCAGGCTGGTGAGGCGGGCTTGATCCATACCGGGGGCATGCTTCCAAATTCGTGCAATGCGGTAGTGATGCTGGAGCACACCCAGAAAGTTGGAGAGGATACGGTTGAAATTTTACGGCCGGTTGCAGTGGGGGAGAATACTATCAAAGTAGGTGAGGATGTTCAAGAAGGTGAGGAAGTGATCCAGCGCGGTGAGCGCATCCACCCACCTGAGATGGGTGGGTTGGCTGCCCTGGGAATTGTGGAACTCGAGGTGGTGAGAAAACCAGTGGTGGGGATCATTTCAACCGGAGATGAGGTGGTGCCTCCTGACCATGATCTGTTGCCAGGGCAGGTGCGGGATGTCAACTCGTACACATTATCCTCCCTGATGGAGCTGTCGGGTGCCAGCCCTAAGCGCTATGGGATTATCCCAGACCAGGCCGACAAATTACTTTCCATATCAGCCCGGGCATTAAACGAATGCGACATGGTACTGATTGCAGCTGGTTCCTCGGCTTCAGCGCGTGATATCACTGCCCAGGTGATCAACCAATTGGGATCCCCGGGTTTGCTGGTGCATGGCGTGGCGATCAAGCCAGGTAAACCCACTATCCTGGCGGTATGCAGCCATAAAGTTGTGATTGGCCTCCCGGGTAACCCGGTCAGCGCGTTTGTGGTGGCCGGATTCTTCGCCGTTCCGGTGGTAGAATCTCTACTTGGCTTGTCCAACGTTGCGGTTTACCCACGCATCCCTGCCCGGTTGAGCAACAATTTGCCTTCAGAGGCGGGACGCGAGGATTGGGTAGCTGGCAGGCTATATTCCAATCAATCCGGTTATGTCGTGGATCCCATTTTCAGTAAGAGCAACCTTATCTTCAGTCTGGTCAGGGCTAACTGCCTGATCAGGGTTCCCCTGGATGCCAACGGTTTATCCGCAGATACCATTGTGGAAGTACAATTGTTATCATTTTCATCGCTGCCCAAGTGAGTAATGTTATCCAGGCGTGGGATTTTGTTATTTTTCTGGCTGGTGGGTTTATCTGTGCCATTATTGGGATGTTCTGCCATCCCATATTTAGATCTCGCTACCGCAGATCCTGTTTTTACCGGGACAGCGACGAGCACAGCCAGTGCGACGCAAACGCCCTTTCAGGCATTCACCAATACTCCGGTAACCATCCCGCCTACTTTTACGCCCATTTCCACCCACACATCTTCACCCACCAGTACGCCCTTACCGACAGAGACTCCCATCCCAACCCCTACCTCAAGCCTGGAGTGGTATGCTCCCGGTGATGTGATCGCCCCGATATTGCTGTATCACCATGTGGCAGATGTCGACGATCAGAACCGCTATTATGTATCAATAGCGGACTTCCGTGCCCAGATGGAAGCTTTACGCAGTTGGGGTTATACCGCAATCACGGTTACAGATCTGGTAAATGTGTTGATC
>Ga0209609_10000407_pt1 | contig 26086 bp, 25 predicted proteins | sample LakKivw325mmetaG_FD_184136 | JGI IMG/M metagenome (GOLD analysis project Ga0209609, IMG submission 184136) | Anoxic lake water microbial communities from Lake Kivu, Rwanda to study Microbial Dark Matter (Phase II) - Lake Kivu water 325m metaG... | ecosystem: Environmental > Aquatic > Freshwater... | reverse complement strand
CCCCCTCCCATGAAATTGACGTACTGGACGAGACCTTTAGGCGAGCGGGACCGGGAGAAGGACGGCGAGACGATGACGAGGACGAACAGCCCCACATGGAGGACCGCCGATATGATCACGGCCCTCTTGAAAGCCTGCGGCAGGGCCTGGCGCGCGGGAGTCATCGCTTCTTCGTATCTTTAACGTCGATGGGCTCGGTAATGATGCCGAGGATCTCGACCCCGGCCTTCTTGGTGATGTCCATGATCCGGACGACGACGCCGTAGGGCAGGTCGACGTCGGCCTGGAGGTAGACGACCTTCTTGGGCTTGTTCGTAAAGTATTCGGTCAGCCGGCGCTCGAGGAGGTTGATGTTGATGGTCGAGTCGCCGATGTGGACGTACTGATCCTTGGTGACAGTCAGGGTCAGGCCTTCCTCGGCCGGCTTGGTGTCGGTCTCGGCCTGGGGCAGGTTGATGCCGATGCCGGACTGCATCATGGGCGCGGTAACCATGAAAATGACCAGCAGCACGAGCATGACGTCGATGAAGGGCGTGACGTTGATCTCGGAGAGGTGCGTGCCGATCTGCCGCCGGCCCCTCCCGGACGGCAGGGCCTGGGTGCTAAGAGCCATGGAGCCTCTCGGCGATGCTCAGGAATTCGAGGGAGAAGTCCTCCATGTCGGCGATGAGGTCCTTGATCCGGCCCAGGAAGTAGTTGTAGGCGATGACGGCCGGCACGGCGGCGAAGAGGCCGACGGCCGTGGCCACCAGGGCCTCGGCGATGCCCGGGGCCACGACCTGAAGGCTGGCCGAGCGCATGGCCCCGATGCGGATGAACGCGATCATGATGCCCCAGACCGTGCCGAAGAGGCCGATGAACGGCGAGACGCTGCCGGTCGTGGCCAGGAAGAACATCATCTTCTCGAGCCGGGCGACCTCGCCGTTGGAGGCCTTGAGGAGGGCCCGGTTGAGGCTGTCGGTCTTCTCGCCGGTCCAGCCGCTCTCGCCGGTCGACTTCGACTGGTAGGCGAGCTCCTTGTTGCCGGCGAGGAAGATCGTGGCCAGCGGGCTGCCGCGCAGCCGTTTGGCCGCCTCGTTGACCTCGGACAGGCTCTTGCTGCGGCGGAAGGCCTCGAGGAAACGGTCCGACTGGCGGTTGGCCGTCTTGATCGTCTTCGACTTGAAGAAGATGATGGCCCACGAGAAGATGGAGAAGAAGATGAGCAGGAGCAGGATGAGCTGGACGACGATGTCGGCGTCGGCGATGATTTTGAAGATGTTGATATTCATGATAATCCAGTCAAAAAAAGTAGCACACGCCCCGGCGTCTGTCAAATAACCCGCCTTGAAGGCCCGTGAATTTTATTGTACAGTCGGACCGTGATGAGCGTGAGAACGCGGACCGGCGCGGACGGAGCGCCGTGATGGCTTGGGAGCGGCTCAAGAAGCTCGTCCTCGGCGGCGGGAAGGACGTCCGCGACCCGCGGATCTTCCACCGGCTCTCGCTCATCGCCTTCTTCGCCTGGGTCGGCCTCGGCGCGGACGGGCTGAGCTCTTCGAACTACGGTCCGCAAGAGGCCTTTCTCTCCCTCGGCGACCACCGGCACCTGGCCCTCTACCTGGCCATCATGACCGCCCTCACGGTCATCACCATTTCGGCCAGCTACTCGCAGATCATCGAGCTCTTCCCGACGGGCGGCGGCGGCTATGTCGTCTCGACCAAGCTCTTGGGGCCCGTCTTCGGCCTCGTCTCCGGCTGCGCCCTGGTCGTCGACTACATGCTGACGATCAGCATCTCCATCTCGAGCGGCGTCGAGGCCGTGCTGAGCTTCCTGCCTCCTGGCCTGTTCCAGTACAAGCTGACGTTCATCCTGGTCATCACGCTGGCCCTTGTCCTGCTCAACCTCCGCGGCGTCAAGGAATCGGTCCAGGTGCTGATGCCGATCTTCCTCTTCTTCTTCGTCTCCCACGCGCTGATCATCCTCTACGGCATCTTCTCCCATGTCTCGGCGACACCGACCCTGTTCGTGGACACCGTCCGCGAGACGAGGCAGGGGATCCAGCAGCTCGGCTTCGGGACGATGATGTTCATCTTGCTCCGCGCCTATAGCCTGGGGGGCGGCACGTATACGGGCATCGAGGCCGTCGCCAACGGCCTGCAGATCCTGCGTCCGCCCCGGGTCAAGACGGGGAAGAAGACCATGGCCCTGATGGCCGTTTCGCTGTCCTTCACGGCGGGCGGCCTTCTCATCTGCTACCTGCTGACCAATGTTCAGCACGTCGCCGGAAAGACGCTCAATGCCTCGCTCATCGAAACGCTTATCGGGGCCTGGACGATCGGCGGCATCCCGGTCGGGGTCTGGCTCCTAGGGATCGTCCTCGTCTCCGAAGGAGCCATCCTGTTCGTCGCGGCCCAAACGGGCTTCATCGACGGCCCGCGCGTCCTCGGCAACATGGCCATCGATTCCTGGGTGCCGAACCGGTTCATGCATCTCTCGGAGCGGCTCGTCGTCCAGAACGGCATCCTGTTCATGGGGTTGGCCTCGATCCTCATCCTCGTTTTCACCCGCGGGTCCGTGCAGATGCTCGTCATCATGTACAGCATCAACGTCTTCCTGGACTTTTCCCTGGCCCAGCTTGGCATGTGCACGCACTGGGTCCGGGCGCGGTCGGAGCATTGGCGCAAGAAGCTCGCCGTCAATCTCATCGGCTTCCTGATGTCGGTGTCCATCCTGGCCATCACGATCACCATCAAGTTCCGCCAGGGCGGCTGGATCACCCTGGTCATCACGGCGGCCCTGATCGCGATCTGCCTCTTCGTCCGGCGCCATTACCGACAGGTCGCCGACATGATGAAGCGGCTCGACGCGGTCATGGCCCAGGTCCAGCAGATGACCGGGCCCGCGGGGCCTCCGCCCCAGAAGGACCCGGCGGCGCCCACGGCCGTCCTGTTCGTCCGGAACTTCGGCGGGTTGGGCATCCACTCCTTCCTCAACATCCACCGCATCTTTCCGAACTACTTCAAGAACTTCGTTTTCATCTCCATCGGGGTCGTCGACTGGAAGAACTTCAAGGGGGCCGAGGAGGTCAAGAACCTCGAGCAGCACATCAACACCGAGCTCGACCGCTATGTCAAGCTGGCCAACGCCTTCGGCTTCAGCGCCGAGACCATCCACTCCGTCGAGCTCGACACGCTCTCGGCCGTGGAGGCGCGCTGCGACGAGATCCAGCGGAAGCACAACAAGTCGGTCTTCTTCGTCGGCAAGCTCGTGTTCGAGGAAGAGAACCTGTTCACCCGGCTCCTCCACAACCAGACGGCCTTCAGCATCCAGCGCATCCTTCAGTTCAGGGGCATCCCCTCGATCATCCTGCCGATCCGGGTCATCAAAAGCGCAAAGTAACCTTCAGAAGGGACCTGGTTTACGCAACGCCGCCCAAGACAAGAGCTCCAGACGGGACCAGGTTCACGCCACGGTTTCTGGGGGAGGACCGGCCGTTGCGTAAACCAGGTCCCTTCTGAGCGGCGTTGCGTGAACCTGGTCCCTTCTGGGGTCTTAATGAATTAGGGGGGAGCGGGGGGTCTCGAGGCCCAAGAGGCCCTGCAGGATGGCCCGGGCGACCTTCTTCGCGTCCTTGCCGCTCTCGTTCGTCGCGCCGACGCACGAGGGGCAGCCCTCCCGGCAGGGACAGGCCTCGAGGGTCCTCAGGGCGTGCTCGAGGAGACGGGCCTGGAGGGCGAAGAGCGACGGGCTGAGCCCGATGCCGCCCGGGTAGTTGTCGTAGATGAAGATGTTGGGCTCGAAGTCCGGGTCCATCGCAATGGGCATCTCGCCCGCGCCCTGAGCCGCCGCGAGCGCCTGGGGCGTCAGCTGCCGGACGGGCTCTCCCGAGCTGTTGTCGCCGATCGACACGCCGACGTCGTGGAGGTCGCACATCATGAACAGCGGCGAGACGTTGTGGATGAGGTACGAGAGGCCGAACAAGCCATTGACCCGCTGCTCGGCCGGCCAGGGCAGGCTCTGCATGAGGGCGGAGGGCACGGTCAGCCACCAGGCCGTGGTGTGCATCTCGTTCTGCGGCAGCTGCAGGTCGCCCGCCCCGACGTTCTCCATGGTGTGGAACTTGATCTTCTTGAAGCCGACGACCTGCGTCGCGACGTGGACCTCGCCGTGCGAGACACGCCCGGTCCCGCCCTCGAGGGCCTTCTTGTCGAAGAGGTCGAGGATGGTGATCTTAGTGTAGTCGATGGCGTCGGTATAATAGTCGATGTCGGTCTTCTTGACGTAGGCCTTGCGCTCCTCGAAGTCGAGCTTCTCGACGAAGAACTGCTCGCCCTCGACGATGTAGATGGCCTTGGGATGCAGGGCCGTGAGCGCCGAGGTGAAGTCGACCTCGGCGATGACCCGCGGCTCGCCGGTGATGTCGACGACGACGAAATTGTCCGACGAGATGCTGCGCAGGCTGATGGCGTCGGCCGGGTAGGCCTCCGAGGTGAAGAACCACTTGTTCTTGGAGTGGTGGAGGATCTTGTCCTCTTCGAGGAAATTCAGGATCTCGCCGATCTCGGCCCGGCCGAACTTCTCGCCGTCCTCGAACGGCAGCTCGAAGGCGGCGCATTCGATATGGCTGACGAGGATTGAGAGGTTGTCCGGATTGATGAGGGCCATCTCCGGCGACTTGGAGAAGAAATACTCGGGGTTGTTGATGATGAACTGGTCGAGGGGCGAGCTCGTCGCGACCAGCACGGCCGCCGACAGGCCCGTCTTCCGCCCGGCGCGCCCGGCCCGCTGCCAGGTGCTGGCGATCGTGCCGGGGTATCCGGCGAGGACGGCCACGTCGAGGGTCCCAATGTCGATGCCGAGCTCGAGGGCGTTGGTCGAGACGACGCCCAGGATATCGCCCGTCCGCAGGCCCTTCTCGATCTCCCGCCTCTTCATCGGCAGGTAGCCGCCCCGGTAGCCGCGGATGAGCCCCTCCTTCTGGATGTTCGTCTCGATGTCCTCCTTGAGATAGGTCAGGAGGACCTCGGTGATGAGCCGGCTCCCGGCGAAGACGATCGTCTGCAGGCCGTTCCGGAGGAAGATCGAGGCCACGCGCCGCGACTCGTTGACGTAGGACCGCCGGATGCCGAGGGCGGCGTTGACGACGGGCGGCGTGTAGAAAACGAAGTATTTGCCGCCGCGCGGAGCGCCGTTGTCGTCGACGAGCGTCACCGGCGCCTCGATCATCTTCTCGGCCATCTCGACCGGGTTGGCGATCGTCGCCGTGCAGAGGATGAACTGCGGGTTGGCGCCGTAGAAACGCGCGATCCGCTGCAGCCGCCGCAGGACGTTGGCCAGGTGGCTGCCGAAGATGCCGCGGTAGTTGTGGAGCTCGTCGATGACGATATACTTGAGGTTCTCGAAGAGCTTGATCCACTTGGTGTGGTGGGGGAGGATCCCGGCGTGGAGCATGTCGGGGTTGGTCAGGACGATGTGGCCGCGGGCCCGGATGGCTTTTCGGGCGTCCTGCGGCGTGTCGCCGTCGTAGGTGAAGACCCGGATCTCCTCGGGCAGGCGGGCGTTGATGTCGTCGAGCTCGGCCTGCTGGTCCTGCGACAGGGCCTTGGTCGGGAAGAGGTACATGGCCCGCGTCGACGGGTCCTTGAGGATGGCGTCGAGGACCGGCAGGTTGTAGCAAAGAGTCTTCCCGGACGCAGTCGGGGTCACGACGACGACGTTCTTGCCTTCCTTGAGCGCCTCCCAGCTCGAGCGCTGGTGGGAGAAGAGCTGGGTGAAGCCCTTGTCGACCAGGGCCTGGCGCAGGGCCGGGTGGACGTCATCGGGGTAGTCGCGGAAGGAGCCCGCCTGGGCCGGGAGATGCTTGATGGCCTTGATCGAGTCGCTCTTGTACCCGAAATCCTTGAGGAGCTCGAGGGACTTGAGGATCTTCTCTTCGTTGGCCATGGGACCCCCTCATCCTAGCGAATTCGACCTCGGACGGCAACCCCCCAATTCCGGCCTTTTATGCTAAAATAGATTGTTATGCTCGACGAGATTCGCATCAAGAGGGCGGCGCAGCACAATCTGAAGAAGATCGACGTCGCGCTCCCCCGGAACAAGCTGATCGTGGTCACCGGCCCGTCCGGCTCCGGGAAGTCGTCCCTCGCCTTCGACACCATCTTCGCCGAGGGCCAGCGCCGCTACATCGAGTGCCTGTCCGCCTACGCCCGCCAGTTCATCGACCAGATGGAGAAGCCCGAGGTCGAATCCGTCGAGGGCATCTCGCCGTCGATCTCCATCGACCAGAAGACGATCTCGACCAACCCCCGCTCGACCGTGGGCACAATCACCGAGGTCTATGATCTCTTCCGCCTCCTCTTCGCCCGGGTCGGCACTCCCCACTGCCCGGTCTGCGGCCGGGTCGTCTCCTCCCAGACGCCGGAAGAGATCCTGAAGCGGATCCACGAGCAGGCCGCCGGCGCCCGGGTCCGCATCCTGGCCCCGGTCGTCAAGGGCCGCAAGGGCGAGTACCAGCGGCTCTTCGAGCGCCTCCGCAAGAAGGGCTTCCTCCGCGTCCGGACGAACGGCGTCCTCCGCGACCTCGAGGACGACATCCCCCTCGACAAGAACCGCAAGCACACGATCGAGGTCCTCGTCGACACCATCAAGGTCGGCCCCGACGCGGAGCGCCGCCTCCGCGCCGCTGTCGAGAAGGCCCTCGAGGTCTCCGACGGCGAGGTCCTCGTCATCGACGACGCCGGCAAGGAGCGCTTCTTTTCCCTGACGCTGCTCTGCCCCCATTGCGAGGTCTCGCTGGCCGAGCTCGAGCCGCGCAGCTTCTCGTTCAACAGCCCGTACGGCGCCTGCCCCAAGTGCCACGGCCTCGGCTACCAGACGACCCACAACGAGTGGGGCGAGGTCGAGCTCACCGACGACGTCTGCCCCGAGTGCGGCGGCGCCCGGCTCAAGAAGGAGAGCCTGTCGGTCAAGATCGGCGGCCGGAACATCCACGACACCGGCGAGCTCCCGATCGACGCCCTTCTCGCCGAGCTCGCCAAGCTCTCGTTCCCGCCCGCGGCCGAGCTCGTCGCCGGCCGCATCCTCAAAGAGATCCGCTCGCGCCTGGCCGTCATGGGGGAGCTGGGCATGTCCTATCTCCAGCTCAACCGGACGACGGCCTCCCTCTCCGGCGGCGAGGCCCAGCGCGTCCGGCTCGCGGCCCAGGTCGGCTCGCGCCTCCGGGGCGTCCTCTACGTCCTCGACGAGCCGACGATCGGCCTCCACCAGCGCGACAACGGCCGCCTCATCGCCCTTCTCCGGGCCCTGCGCGACGAGGGCAATTCCATCATCGTCGTCGAGCACGACGAGCAGACCATCCGCGCCGCCGACTACCTTCTCGACCTCGGCCCCGGGGCCGGCGAGGACGGCGGCTTCAAGGTCGCGGAGGGGCCGCTCCCGGCCGTCCTGGCCTCGCCCGACTCGCTGACGGCCCAGTATCTCCGCGGCGAGAAGTCCGTGCCCGTGCCGCCCCTGCGCCGCGACCCGGCCGGGTGGCTCGTCATCCGCAAGGCCCGCGAGCACAACCTCAAGGGGATCGACGTCCGCATCCCGCTCGCGACGATGACCGCCGTGACCGGCGTCTCCGGCTCGGGCAAGAGCACCCTCGTCTACGACATCCTCTTCAGGGCCCTCGAGAAAAAGCTCTACAAGGCCCGACAAGCCGTCGGCGCCCACGACCGGATCGAAGGCATCGAGGGCATCGACAAGGTCGTCGCCGTCGACCAGAAACCGATCGGCCGCACGCCCCGCTCGAACCCGGCTACCTATACCGGCCTCTTCGCCGCCCTGCGCGACCTCATGGCCCACACGCCGGAGGCCCGGATGCGCGGCTACGGGCCGGGCCGCTTCAGCTTCAACGTCCCGGGCGGCCGCTGCGAGGAGTGCGAAGGCGCCGGGGTCAAGAAGATCGAGATGCACTTTCTGCCCGACGTCTTCGTCACCTGCGACCGCTGCGGCGGGCAGCGCTACAACAAGGAGACCCTGGCCGTCACCTACAAGGGCAAGTCGATCGCCGATTACCTGGCCATGACCGTCGACGACGCCTACGAGCTGCTCAAGGCCTACCCCCAGCTCAAGCGCAAGCTGGCGACGCTCAAACGGGTCGGGCTCGGCTACATCCGGCTCGGCCAGTCCGCCCCGACCCTGTCCGGCGGCGAGGCCCAACGCATCAAGCTCACGAAGGAGCTCGGCCGGCGGGCCACCGGCCGGACGCTCTACCTTCTCGACGAGCCCACGACGGGTCTGCACTTCGACGACGTCCGCAAGCTCCTCGAGGTCCTTTCGGAGCTGGCCGCGCTCGGCAACACGGTCGTCATCATCGAGCACAACCTTGAAGTCATCAAATACTGCGACTATATTATCGACCTGGGCCCGGAAGGCGGGGAGGACGGCGGCCGCATCGTGGCCCAAGGCACCCCGGAAGAGGTCGCCGCGAGCGGCAACGGCTCGCACACCGGCCGCTTCCTCCGGAAGGCCCTGGAAGCCGGCCGGGAGCCCGAGCCCGAACGAAGGGACGGCTGAAACCATGTCCTTCAAGGACGTCGCCGGCAACAAGGGGGTGAAGAGGATCCTCCGGCTGGCCCTCGAGCGCGGCCGCGTCCCCAACTCGCTCATCTTCGCCGGCCCGGAAGGGTCCGGCAAGAGGGCCATGGCCCTGACCCTGGCCAAGGCCCTCAACTGCCAGGCCCGGCCGGAGCCCCCGTCCTTCGACGCCTGCGATGAATGCGCCTCCTGCCGGGCCATCGACGCCGGCAGCCACCCCGACGTCATGGCCCTCGCGGTCGAGGTCCAGAAGGTCAAGGTCGAGCAGACCGAGCTCATCAAGCAGATGGCCTACCTGCGGCCCATGACCGGGGCCCGGCGCGTGTTCATCGTCGACGACGCCAAGGCCATGAGCGCCGAGGCCGCCAACTCCCTGCTCAAGGTCCTCGAGGAGCCGCCGTCCTTCAGCCACATCATCCTGCTCACCGACAGCCCGCACCTCCTGCTCCCGACCATCCGCTCGCGCTGCCGCCTGCTGACGTTCTCGCCGATCGGCCGCGAGGAGATCGAAAAGGCCCTGCTCGACCGGGACTTCAGCCCGGAGCAGGCCGGCATCCTGGCCCTGCTCGTCGACGGCAACCTCGACCGGGCCAAGGAGCTCGAGTGGGACGAGGTCGCGGCCCTCAAGGACAGCGCCTGGGGGCTCTTCGAGGCCCTCTCTTCGGAGGACCGCTCGAGCGAGTTCCTGGAGCGGTTCGGCACCGTGCCGAAGGCCGTGCTCGAGGAGTTCGGCGAGGTCCTGGAGGTCTTCGCCTCCTTCGCCCGCGACATGCTTCTCCTCGGCCTCGGCGGGGACCGCGCGCTTCTCCTCAATCCGGACTTCGAGGACCGGCTCCGCGCGGCCGCCGCGGCCTGGGACACGCCGCGCCTCCTCGGGCTCGTCGCGCAGCTCGATGCCCTGATCGGCGAGCTCGACAAGAACATGAACAAGAGCCTGCTGGCCACGACCTTTTTTTCCAACTTCACGGAGCTGAGACATGCCTGACATCGTCTGCGTCCAATCGGAATCCACAGGGCACCTCGTCCGGGTCCGCACCGGCGGCCTGGACCTTCACCACGGCGACCGGGTCCTCATCGAGTCCGAGCTCGGCGGCGACCTGGGTGTCGTCGTCGACGAGACCTCGTCCTTCTGTCATAACCCCAAGGCCGCCCGCCTGGCGGTCCAGGCCCTGCGCAAGGCCACCCCGGACGACATCCGGAAGTTCGACTGGCTCCGCGAGCGCGAGGCCCGGGCCACCGACCTCTGCCTGCAGCGCATCGCCGCCCACGGCCTGGCCATGAAGCTCGTCGCCGTCCGCTACTTCTTCAACGAGAAGAAGGGCATCTTCTACTACACGGCCGACGGGCGGATCGATTTCCGCCAGCTCGTCAAGGACCTGGCCAAGGAGCTGCGGATGCGCATCGAGATGCGCCAGGTCGGCGTGCGCGACGAGGCCAAGATGATCGGCGGCCTGGGCGTCTGCGGCCGCTGCCTGTGCTGCTCGAGCTTCATGACCACGTTCGAGCCGGTGACCATCCAGAAGGCCCGCAAACAGCAGATCGTCATCAACCCGACCAAGATCTCGGGGCTGTGCGGGCGCCTGATGTGCTGCCTGGGCTTCGAGGAAGGGACGTCAAAAGGACGGATGTTCTCCGACCGCGACGAACGCCTCATCGAAGACTGAATTCATAGAGTAACCGGTCTTTCGGGTTTAGTGGGTTCTTGGCGAAACCCGGCGTTCTTATGAAATCGCGCTAGGGGCGGTGATGCTTTCGGAAGAGCCGGCGCCAGAGCGAACGGCGCCCCAGGCTGTGGGCCACCTGGTAGGTGTCGAGGACGCCTTCCTTCTTCAGGATCTGGACGATCTCGCTCTGCTGGTCGAGCTTGGCGAAGCAGTGGGGGCAGATGAAATAATGCTCCTCGAACTCGGCCTGGTCCTCGGGCTTGAGCTTGTTGAGCAGATAGCGGTCGATCCAACTGTCGTACTTACACGGTTTCATGTCCGGGGCCTCTTCAGGCTTCACGGATTTAGTCGCTCGAGGGCGGGTGAGAACGGACATCCGCCCCCCTATTTCCGGACCACTTTCTGGATGAGCTTCAAGGCGTAGTTGACCCGCTCGGAAACGCGGCGCGGCGAGATGTTCAGCGTGCGGGCCACTTCTTCCCGGGAGAGCTCCTTGTAGTAATAGAGATACAGGACGTCCCGGAACTTGGGCTTGAGCCCGTTGACGACCTCCTCGACCTGCCGGGCCCGCTCCCGCTTCTCCATCTCGACGTGGGGATCGGGGAACGGCGGCGGCTCGGGGGCGTGCCTGAGGACGCGCGTCTTCTGGCGGATGTAGTCGATGATGCGGCGGCTGGTGATGGTGTAGAGGAAGGTCCCGATCGAGGAGTCGCCGCGGAACTCGCCGCTCTTGATCTTGGCCACGGCCTGGGTCAGGATCTCGTTGACGACGTCCTCCCAGTCCGGATTGGAGCTGCCGAGGGCCTTGCGGACGCGGAAGGAGATGACGGCGCGGTACGGGAGGACGGCGTCCTCGGGCGGCGCGGTCTTCGCGACGGGTTTCATTCGGGTCATTATTACAACAGGTCGGGGGATTTCGCAAGGACCGCGCGGCCCGCGTCAGTCTTCGCGGTCGCGCTCCGCGTCGGCCGCCTTGGCCCGCATCTGGTCCTTGAAGAACTCCTTGCGGTCGACCAGGATCTCCCGCGGCTTGGCCCCCTCGGACGGGCCGATGATCCCTTCTCCCTCCATCTGGTCGATGATCCTGGCGGCGCGGGCGTAGCCGAGCTTGAGCCGTCGCTGGAGGTGCGAGGCCGAGGCCTGGCCGCTCTGGAGGACCGTCTCGACGGCCCTGTCGTAGAGCTCGTCCTTCTCGCCGTCGTCGGCCATGACGTGGTCGGCGTCGCCCTTGACGACGTGGAGGATGCGCGTGTCGTAGGTCGGCGTGCCCTGGCCCTTGACGTGCTTGACGAGCCGCCGGACCTCGGGGATGGAGATGAACGAGCAGTGGAGCCGCACCAGCCGCGGGAAGTTCGGCGGCAGGAAGAGCATGTCGCCCATGCCCAGCAGCTTGTCGGCGCCGACGGTGTCGATGATGATCCGCGAGTCGACCTTGGACGGGACGCGGAAGGCGATGCGGCAGGAAAAGTTGTTCTTGATCGTGCCGGTGATGACGTCGATCGACGGCCGCTGCGTGGCCATGACGAGGTGGATGCCGACGGCCCGGGCCAGCTGGGCCAGGCGGCCGATGAAGAACTCGACCTCCTGGGCCCCGACCATCATCAGCTCGGCCAGCTCGTCGATGATGATGACGATGTAGGGCAGGGGCGCGAGCTGCTGCTTCTCCTCGTCGGTGAGGTGGCCCTTCTTCTCGGCCAGGAGCTGCTTCATCTGCGTGTTGTACTGGTCGATGTTGCGGACCTTGACGCCCTGGAGCTTCTTGTAGCGCTCCTCCATCTTGCGGACGATGTCCATGAGGACGATGTGGGCCTTCTTCGGGTCGTTGATGACCGGGCAGAGGAGGTGGGGGATGTCCTCGTAGAGCGTGAACTCGAGCCGCTTGGGATCGATGAGGACGATCTTGACCTCTTCCGGCGTGGCCTTGTAGAGGATGCTGGCGATGAGGGCGTTGAGGGCGACGCTCTTGCCGGTGCCGGTCGAGCCGGCGATGAGGAGGTGCGGCATGACGGCCAGGTCGGTGACGGTGACGCCGCCGTGGACGTCCTTGCCGAGGGCGAAGGTCAGCTTCGAGGGCGAGCCCTGGAACTTCTCCGACTCGATGATGTCGCGGAGCTTGATGATCTCGCGCTTGTCGTTCGGGATCTCGACGCCGAGCGACGACTTGCCCGGGATGCGCTGGATGCGGACCGACTCGGTCTCGAGGGCCAGGGCCAGGTCCTCGGTCAGGTTGGCGACCTGGGCGACCTTGATGCCGGGGGCGGGGAAATACTCGTAGGTCGTGATGACCGGGCCGGGATGGTACTCGCGGACCTCGCCCTCGATGCCGAACTCCTTGAGCTTCTCCTCGATGCGGCGCTTCTTGTCGAAGAGCTCGCTCTGGTCGATCTTCTCCGCCGGCTGGCCCGGCTCGAGCAGGGTGAAGGGGGGATACTGGTAGTCGCCCTTGCGGCCGAGGTCGGGGAAGAGGAGCGGCTCGGGCTTGGGCGGGGCGACGGGCCTGGGCGCGGGCGCGACGACTTTCGGGGCCTTGCGGGCCTCCTTCTCGAGGCGGCGCTGCTCCCGTTCGCGCTCCTTCTCCGCTTCCTTCTCGGCCCTGCGGGCGGCCTTCTCGTCCTTGGGATCGGGCCCGGACGGAGCGGGCGGTGCGGCGTATTTCTGGGCGACCTTCTCCCGCATCTTTTCCTTGGCCTTGGCCGCCTGGCGGTCCGTGACCTTGATACGGACCTCGGAGGCCGTCGTCTCGAAGGCGCCCTTGGCGAAGTGAAGCGTCTTGGCCAGGGACCACTTCGTCGAGAAGAGCAGGAACGTCGCCAGCGCCGCGAGCAGGAAGATGAACGAGCCGACCGTGCTGAGATAGCGGACGAGGAAGTTCAGCAGCAGCTCGCCGATGATGCCGCCGGCCGGGATGCCGCTGCCGCGGTAGGGGAACGACTCGAAGACGAGGGCCAGGAGCGGACAGACGATGAGCAGGCCGAGGGTGATCGTGCCGAGGCGCTTGAGAAGATGGGCCGCCGTGCCGCGCAGGACGGCCCGGAGCGCGGCGTAGCCGAGGACGAAGGGCAGGAAGAACGAAGCCAGGCCGAGGAACCAGAGGATGGCCTGGGCGAAATAGGCGCCGACGCTGCCGGCGAAGTTGCGAACGTTATAATCGGCCGGGGGGATGTTGGCGAAGGACGGGTCTTTGGACTGGTAGCTGATGACGCTGATGAAGGCGAAGAGGGAGATGGCGATGAGGACGACGCCGGTGATCTCGACGCCCAGGGCCGCCTTTTTGGCCGCGGCCGCCTTGCCGCCCTTGCCGTTCCCGGCCTTGGGCTTCGCCTTCCGTTTTTTCACGGCGCGATTATAGCACACAAGGCTGAGGCGTGTACCTCGGGCGCGCCGGAACGCAGGACATCCCCTACAGCTCCTGGTCCTTCCAGGCCCCCGAGTATTTCGCGGCGCCCCGACATTCCTGAAGGACGATGTGGCAGATCCTCATTCCGGCCTTCAATCGTATTTTGTTCCGGCCGGCATTGAAGATCTCGAGGATCTGCCTGTTGGAGATGCCCGGGGCGATGAACGGGGCCGCGATGTGGGTCATGAGCCCGATCCGGGCGAACCTCGAACGGGAGTTCAGCCAGCCGCAAACATCCTCGGGAAGAGTGATCTTTTCCCGGGTGATCCCCAACACCAGCTCGCCCGGCTTCAAGAGGTAGCCCTCGCCGATCGGGACCAGCTTGGCGAGCGTCCTGTAGTCGATGTCGGCCCGCGTGATATGCCGGTCGGTATTGAAGATCCGCAATTGGTCATCCAGCGTCAGATCGATCGAGGCCGGGCCAACGGCCGCCTTGTCATAGGGCTCGATCCTGATCCGGCCGTTCCTGATCTGACGGAGGATCTCGGGCTTGGCGAGGATCATGTTGAACTCTCTTTCAGGATCGCTTCCATAAGGGGTCCCCGGAGCTTTTCAAAAAGGGCCGAGAATGCGTCGGGCGCCAGCTCCTCGGCGCGGACGTTTCGCGGGATGGCCAGCCCGACGAGGACGACGCCGGTGATCTCGACGGCCAGGGCCGCCTTCTTGGCCGCGGCCGCCTTGCCGCTCTTGCCGTTCCCGGCCTTGGACTTCGCCTTCCGTTTTTTCACGGCGGGAATCATAGCATATCGAACGCTTCTATCTCTCTTTCGCCTTAAGCGCGAGGTGGACGAACGGGTTCGCGTCCGGCGGGCCCATCGTGACGTCGAGGGCGGGGGCACCCGAAAGGGTCATGATCGTCGCGCCGAAGGTGAACGCCGACGAGCCGGGCTGAAGCGTCCGGCAGACGGGATGGTGCGGCGAATCTTTCGAGCGGAGGATCGTCTTGATCGCCTCCTCGTCGACGGAGGCCGGGTCGCTCCCCAGCCGGTCCCTCACCGACGCCAGCCGGGTCTTCGTGTCGGCCAGGCTGATCTCGTCCATCGACGCCCAGGGCTTGAGGTCCTTGTTGATGAGCGGATGGTTGGTGTGGTAGACGAAGCGCCCGTCCGGGAACGGCTTGAACTCGACGACCCTGCCGGCCGAAGCCTCGAGATCGTAGACCCGGTCGCCGGCGCCGATGATGTAGTTCTGGCCGGAGGCGTGGCGGACGCCGCGGACGAACGTCAGGGCTTCGTCCCCGCTCGCGCGTGCGAGGACGCCCCGGACGACGAAAGCCACGGGCAGTCCGTCGGAGGACGCGGAGAGCTGCAGCAAGGTATTGCAGGCGATCCCGATCGAACGGTCGTTGACCCCGTTGACGCCGATAAGCCCGGCAAACGTAAAGACGAGCTGTTCCGGCCGTCCGCTTTCACCGGCGATATGCAGCACGGCCTGGAACCCGTCGCGAAAGGACTCCAAGTCCATGTTCTGAGCCACGAAGGCGGGGTGCCCGCCGCCGCGGACGACGCCGAGACCGCTGCAGTGATGGGCGGCCTTGGCGTCGAGATAGACCCATATCTCGTCCACCAGCTGAAAGGCGAATAGGGTCTCGAAGGGCTGGCCGGATCCGTCGGCGATGCCCCGGACCTCGTCGAGGATGTCCGGCGTCCATTTTTTAATGGCCGGGGTGAATGCCGTCTCCGCCAGGAAGCGCTTGATCAGGGCGTCGGGATCCTGTCCGGACTGGCCGCGGAGATCGTTCTTCCAGAGATCGACGATCCTGGCGATCTCGGATTTGAGCTGCCGGCCGTGCTGGAGGCCGCGCTCGTAGCCCGCGCCGCTGAGCTCGAGGACCGCGAGCTCCCGTTTGGCGGGCTGTCCGGACGACGGCTTCGGCATCGAGACGCCAGCCTGGGCGAGAGCGAGGGCCGCCAGCGCGGCCAGGCCGACTGTCTTCATCAGCCGATCGAAATTTTTCATCGTCATTCTCCGTCCCGTCGCGATCAGGCCCGGAGGCTTTCGAAGAGATCGAAAAGCATGTCCGGGGCCAGCTCCTCGGCCCTCGCGCTTCGCGGGATGCCGAGTGTCTCGTAAGCGGCCTCGAGCGCGTCCGGGGCGGCCCGGCGCGAGAGGTTCTTCCAGAGCATCTTGCGGCGCTCGGCGAACGCCGCCCGAAGGAAGGCGCGATAGGACTCCTCGGCCGCGCCGGCATGGAGGGGCGCCGGGCGGCGCCTGAGGACAAGGAGCGCCGACTGGACCTTGGGTGGCGGAGAGAACGAGCCCGGCGCGACCGTGAAGGCGATGCGGGCCTCATATTCGTTCTGGAGCAGGATGCCGAGCGGGGCGTAGCTCTTCGTGCCCGGCCCGGCCGTGACGCGCTCGGCCACTTCCTTCTGGAGCAGGAACACGCCGTCGGCGATGACGGCGCGGTCGTCGAGGACGCGAAAAAGAAGCGCCGAAGAGATCGAGTAAGGGATATTGCCGACGAGCCGGATCGACGGAACGCCGGCCTTCCTGGCGATCTCATGGAGGTCGGCCCTGAGGACGTCGCCGTGAACGAGCTCGACACCCTCCGGCAGCGTCTTCCGGAGCTCCGGGATCAGCCGCTCATCCTTTTCGAGGGCGATGACCTGCGCGCCTTTTGCCGCGAGCGCCGATGTCAATACGCCCTTGCCGGCGCCGATCTCGACGATGACCTCTCCCGGCCTCGGATCGATCGCCGCGACGATCTTGCGCAGGACGCCTTCGTTCACGAGGAAGTGCTGGCCGAGGGCGTGGCGGCGGGACTTGGGCATGTTCGCCGACATTGTAACGCGACACCGAGTGCGGTTAAAGGGGTCCGGTTGACCTGCCATGAGCCCCGCGTTATAATCCCGCCTCGATCTTTTCCGGAGTGTCGGGAATCATGAAGCTCAAGAAGATCCTTCTTTTCTCGCTCGGCGTGGCCGCGGTCGTGGCCCTCATTTTGGGTCTGAAAAAAAAGCGGACCTAGCGGACCGATCTCGCGCCGCCGGAGGCCCGATAGTCGCGATGTCCGGTTCCGGGTCGTGTGGGGTTCATTGTCCAAATAATGAACACATATGGGCCGCGTCCCTCCGAGGCCCTCCGCCTTCCCCCCTTTGGGGTTTGACACGGCCGGGGCATTCCCTTACCATGAATGGGCGTTCTTGCCATGGCCGAGAAAAAGATCCTCGTCGTCGATTATGACGCCAAGAGTCTGGCCAGCCTGGTCAAACTGCTGAAAGCGAACAAGTTCAGGGTCGTCACGGCCTTGGACGGCCAGGTCGGCTACAACGCCTATCTGTCCGAGAAGCCCGACCTCGTCGTCCTCGAAGCCATGCTCCCCAAGATCCACGGTTTCGACCTGACCCGGACCATCAGCCAGGAGACACAGGGCCGGGTGCCGGTCGTCCTCGTCACCGGCGTCTACAAGGGCCCCAAGTATCGCCAGGAGGCCACGACCGGATTGGGCGCCGCCGAATATTTCGAGAAACCCCTCGACACCGAGGCCTTCATCGCCGCCGTCAAGCGCCTGCTCCACGACGAGGACGAGATCGACGAGGACCTGCCCGGTTCGGACGCGGTCATCGAGGCCCTGAGCCGCCGCGGCCCCGGCCACGGCTCCGCCCGCGGGGAGCCGAAACCCGCCCACAAAGGACAACGCCCATGACGAGTCTCTGGACCCGTTGCAACAGCTGCCAGCGGATCCTCTACAAGCAGGACATCATCGACAACCTGGCCGTCTGCCCGGCCTGCGGCTTCCACTTCCGGCTCTCGGCCGAGGAGCGCCTGCAGATGCTCTTCGACGAGGGGGCCTACGAGGTCCTTGACGCCAACATCCACTCCGTCGACGCCCTCCACTTCGTCGACATCAAGCGCTACGCCGACCGTATCGTCGAGAACGAGCGGAAGACGGGGCTCTCCGAGGCCATCGTCACCGCCCGGGGCGTGATGGGCGGCATCCCGGTCTACATCCTGGCCATGGACTTCGGCTTCCTCGGCGGCAGCGTGGCCTCGGTCGTCGGCGAGAAGATCGCCCGGGCCTGCGAGCGGGCCCTCGAGGACCGGCGCCCGGTCATCATCGTCTCCGTCTCCGGCGGCATGCGCATGCAGGAAGGCATGCTGTCGCTGATGCAGATGGCCAAGACGAGCGCGGCCATCGCCAAGCTCGGCGAGGCCAAGATCCCCTTCATCTCCGTCCTGGCCGACCCGACGACGGGCGGCACGACGGCCAGCTTCGCCATGCTCGGCGACATCAACGTGGCCGAGCCCCAGGCCCTCATCGGCTTCGCCGGGCCGCGGGTCATCGAGCAGACGATCAAGGAGAAGCTGCCCAAAGGCTTCCAGCGCTCCGAGTTCCTGCTCGAGCACGGCATGCTCGACGACGTCGTCGACCGCAAGGCGCTCAAGCCCTACCTCGTCCGGGCCCTGCGCCTCTTCCTCAACAAGCCTCAATGACCCCCGCCGAGAGCCGGGATTATCTCGGCCATCTGCAGCACTTCGGCATCAAGCTCGGGCTCGAGAACATCGCCGCGCTGTGCCTGGCCTTGGGCAATCCGCAGAACAGCTTCTTGTCGATCCACATCGCGGGCACGAACGGCAAGGGCTCGGTCTCGGCCATGCTGGCGGAGATCATGCGCGAGCACGGCCTCAAGACGGGGCTTTACACGTCGCCGCACCTTGTCCGGGTCGAGGAACGCATCCGGACGAACGGGCGATGCATCTCGTCGAAGCGCTTCCGGGAGCTCCTGTCCCGCCTGAAGTCCGTGATCGACGGCCTGATGGCCGAGGGCAAGCTCGTCTACCACCCCACCTACTTCGAGGTGCTCACGGTCATTGCCTTCCTCGAATTCGCCGAGCGGCAGGTCGACGTCGTCATCCTCGAGGTCGGGATGGGCGGGCGTTTCGACGCCACGAACGTCGTTCGGCCGCTCGCCTCGGTCATCACCACCATCGCCAAGGACCACCAGCAGCACCTGGGCTCGACCCTGCGGCAGATCGCCTTCGAAAAGGCCGGGATCATCAAAAGGTCGGTGCCGGTCGTGTGCGGCGTCAGGGGAGGGGAGGCGCTCGGCGAGATCCGGCGGGTGGCCCGCGAGCGGCACGCGCCCTTCGTCGAGGCCCTTGGTCCCGGGCGCTCGCTCGAGGCTGAGAAGACGCATGGCGGATACCGGTTCGTCTATTCGGGGAAAGCCGGCCGGTACGTCTTCACCCCCGGCTTGGCGGGCCGTCACCAGGGCGCGAACGCCGCGGTGGCCATCGCCGCGACGGAAGTCCTCTCGACGTTTTGGCGGCCGTTCGACAGGGCCAAGGTCCTGAAAGGCGTCCGCGAGGCCCGCTGGGAAGGCCGGCTCGAGACCGTCCGGATGCAGCCTCTTGTTCTACTCGACGGCGCCCACAACGTCGAGGGCGTGACCGCGCTCGCGGCCCACGTCCGCGACGTCATCGGCCGCCGCGTCGTCCTCGTCTTCGGGGCCATGAAGGACAAGGAGTTGGGGGCCATGACCCGCATCCTCTTTCCCATCGCCTCGAAGATCGTTCTGACCCGCGTCCCCTACAAGCGCTCGGCCGACCCCGAAGATCTCTTGGCCGCCGCCCCTCGTTTCAAAGGTCGGGTCCTCCTCGAGCCCGACACCCGCAAGGCGGTCGAGCTGGCCCTGGCCGGGTCGCGGGGCAAAATGCCCGTCGTCATTGCCGGCTCGCTCTTCCTGATCGGCGAGGTCAAGCGGCTGAAATTGTTCTAGCCAGAGGCCGGGCCTGGCTATTCCGGCCCAGCGCGACGGGCCGGTTCTTGGGCTCTTGAGCTTGACAGCCGAGGTCGAGATCTCCATACTCTGCCTGAGAAACGGGACGATGCGCGGGGCACGGAGGAGGCCGATATGACGCTCGTAGGGCTTAAGTGCCAAAACTGCGGAATGATCTTCGTCCTCGGGATGGACACGACGGTCAGTACGGGTCTCCCGACTCCGACGGGCCTCAATGACAAGTCCATGAAAAAGGACTTCCTGCAGTTGCACGCCGCTTGGGGGAACGAGAATATCCCCGATGAATTCTATTTCTTGCCGGATCCGCGCTTTCAGGAATACAGCCCGGACAAGCCGTATAGCCCGAAGGGCGTTTGGGGAACGCCGTGGTCACAGATGACCTCCAAGGCCCGGGAGTCCGCGGAGCTTGAGCTGACCCGGCTCGTGCTTCTTCTATCGACGGGACTGCCCAGACACTGGAATTGCCCCAAGTGCGGCACCGTTCAGCTTTATCCCCCGCCTTCGTCCTTCGTACAGAAATAGGAGACACGCCCCAGAGGTGCCTATCCCCGGGCTGCCCCCGGACCTGCCCCGAAGGCGATTGAAATCGGGCGGGCTTCATGCTAAAATTTGCTTTCTTTCTCCCGCCGGGGAAAGTCGCCTGAATGCTGTCTATCAACGCCACGGTCTTGGTGGTCTTCGCGATCGTCTGGATCCTTGTCCTCATCCTGACCCGCATCTTCTTCAAGCCCATCCTCCGCGTCCTCGATGAGCGGGCGGCGCGCATCGCCAAGGACAAGGAAGCGGCCGAGGCCGCCCGCCAGGCTTACGAGGCCGACCTCAAGCGCATCGAGGACGGCCTCAAGGAGGCCCGGGCCGCCGCCGACGCCATCCGCAGCAACGCCGAGTCCGAGGCCCTCAAAGACAAGAGCCGGCTCGTGCGCGAGGTCCAGGCCGAAGGCCGGGCCGAGGTCGAAAAGGCCAAGGCCGAGCTTCTCCGCCAGGCCGAGTCCCTCAAGAAGGAGCTCGACCAGCGGACCGAAGAGATCGCCGGCACCATCGAGAAGAGGATCCTCGGCGAATGAGCCCGGCGACGCTCGATTTCCTCGGCAAACTGGTCAATTTCCTGCTCCTTTTCGGCGGCTTGACCATCGTCCTGCGGAAGCCGGTCAAGGCCATGCTGGCCCAGCGGACGAAGGACGTCGGCGACAGCCTCTTCCGGGCCGGGACGGGCCGGGCCGAAGCCGAGGGCCGCGCCCTCGAATCGCGGGACAAGCTGGCCGGCCTCGGGGCCGAGATCGAGCGGCTCAAGGCCCAAGCCGATGACGAGGGCCGGAAGGAAGCCGAGCGCATCGCCCAAGCCGCCGTCGCCGAGGCGGAACGCCTCAAGAAGCTGACCCGCCAGGAGCTCGACGAGCAGCTCCGCCGCAGCGTCGGCGAGATCAAGGCCTACGCCGCCGGCCGGGCCACGGCCCTGGCCCGCGAGCGCATCCGGGCCCGCCTGACGCCCGAATCCCAGTCCGCCCTCATCGACCGATCCATCGAAAGACTCGCCCATCTCCATGAAGAACCTGGCCCTCGTTAAAAAATACGCCGACGGGCTGGCCCTAGCGGTCAAGGACGACGCGGAGTTCACCGCCGCGAGCGGCGAGGTCGGTGCCTTTCTCGATCTCTTCCGATTCCGCGAGGACCTGCGGCAGGCCCTGACGAGCCCGTTCGTGAACGTCCGGCAGAAGGACGCCGTGCTCGGCCAAGTCCTGTCGCGGCTCGGCACCGGCCCCAAGGTCGCGCGTTTCCTCAAGCTCGCCCTCGAGCACAAGCGGATGGATCTCCTGCCCGAGATCGCCGAGGCCCTGCCCGAGGCCTGGGCCGACAAGAAAGGCATCGTGACCTACGAGGCCGCCTCGGCCGTGTCCATGACCGAGGTCCAGAAGGACCGGCTCCGCCGGGATCTCGAGGCCCGGGAAGGCGCGCCCGTCCGCCTTGTCTTCAAGGTCGAGCCGGAGCTCGTCGGGGGCCTGGCCGTGCGCAAGGGCCAGATCGTCTACGACGCCTCCGTCGAGGGCGAGTTGGCCGCGCTCAAAGAGCGACTCGGACGCACATCATAGAGGTTGTCATGAGCATCAAAGCCGATGAGATCACCAAGATCATCCAGCAGCAGATCGAAGGCTTCTCGCAGGAGGTCGACGTCCGCGAGGTCGGCACGGTCACTTCGGTCGGCGACGGCATCGCCCGGGTCTACGGCCTCGACCGGGTCATGTCCAACGAGCTCCTCGAGTTCCCCCGCGGCGTCTTCGGCCTGGCCCTGAACCTCGAGGAGGAGAACGTCGGCGCCGTCCTGCTCGGCGAAAGCCACCTCGTCCGCGAGGGCGACCTCGTCAAGCGGACGCGCCGCATCATGCAGGTCCCGGCCGGGTCGGCCATGATCGGCCGGGTCATCGACCCCCTCGGCAAGCCCCTCGACGGCAAGGGCCCCATCGTCACCGACACCTACATGTATGTCGAGCGCCTGGCCCCGGGCGTCGTCGACCGCCAGCCCGTCCGCGAGCCGCTCCAGACCGGCCTCAAGGCCATCGACGCCATGATCCCCATCGGCCGCGGCCAGCGCGAGCTCATCATCGGCGACCGCCAGACGGGCAAGACGATCATCGTCATCGACACCATCCTCAACCTCAAGAGCTCCGACGTCGTCTGCATCTACGTCGCCATCGGCCAGAAGAACTCGACCATCGCCCAGATCGTCAAGACGCTCGAGGACGCCGGGGCCATGGACTACACCATCGTCGTCGCCGCCTCGGCCTCGGACCCCTCGCCCCTCCAGTATCTCGCCCCTTACAGCGGCTGCGCCATCGGCGAATACTTCCGCGACAACAAGCGCCACGCCCTCGTCGTCTACGACGATCTCTCCAAGCACGCCGCGGCCTACCGCGAGATCTCGCTCCTGCTGCGGCGGCCGCCGGGACGCGAGGCCTACCCCGGCGACGTCTTCTACCTCCACTCGCGCCTCCTCGAGCGGGCGGCCAAGCTCAGCGACGAGCTCGGCGGCGGGTCGCTGACGGCCCTGCCCATCATCGAGACCCAGGCGGGCGACGTCTCCGGCTACATCCCGACCAACGTCATCTCCATCACCGACGGCCAGATCTACCTCCAGCCCGAGCTCTTCAACGCCGGCGTCCGGCCGGCCATCAACGTCGGCATCTCGGTCTCGCGCGTCGGCGGCCACGCCCAGATCAAGGCCATGAAACAGGTCGCCGGCAAGCTCAAGCTCGACCTGGCCCAATACCGCGACCTCGTCACCTTCGCCCAGTTCGGGACCGAGCTCGACCGGACGAGCCAGGCCCAGCTCGACCGCGGCGAGCGGCTGACCGAGATCCTCAAGCAGGGCCAGTACTCGCCGCTCCCGGTCGAGAAGCAGGTCCTGATCATCTACGCCGGCAACCGCGGCTTCCTCGACCCCATCCCGGTCGCCCAGATCCGCGCCTACGAGAAGAAGCTCTACGAGCACTTCGAGAAGGAGCACGCCGCCATCCTGACGAAGATCCGGGAGAAGAGGACGATCGACACGGCCCTCGACGCCGAGATCGCCGCAGCCCTCAGGGCCTTCAACGACGCCTTCAAGGAGAGCCTGAAGTAGCATGCCGACCCTGATCGATCTTCGCCGGCGGATCCAAAGCGTCCGCAACAGCCAGCAGATCACGCAGGCGATGAAGACCGTCTCGACGGCCAAGTTCCGCAAGGCCCAGCGGGCGGTCCAGGAAGGGCGGCCCTTCTGGCATATCTTCCCCGAGCTCATGGACCGGCTGGCCTACTGGGCCGCGGCCGGGGCGCACCCGCTCCTGGCGCGGCGGGACGAGAAGACGATCGAGGTCCTCGTCATCACCTCGGACAAGGGCCTGGCCGGGGCCTACAACTCGAACCTGCTCGCCGCGGCCGACGAGTTTTTGACGGCCAAGGCCAAGGCGGGCGTCTCCGTCCGGCTCGTCCTCATGGGCAAGAAGGCCGTCGGGCACTACCGCCGGACGGCCCTTCCGGTCGACCGGAGATTCGCCGATCGCACCGACCGGCTGACGCGGGAGGATCTCCGCGATCTCGCCGAAGAGCTCATGCGGGACTTCACCTTCCAGAAGACCGACGCCGCTTATATCGTGACCAACGAGTTCAAGTCCATCCTGGCGCCGAGGATCATGACCCACCGGGTCCTGCCCATCGCCCCGGCGCCGGGGACGGGCGATTCGGCGGCATGGCTCCCCGACTGGGAGCCGCAGGCGGCGCGCCTGGCGGCCTTTATCCTGCCGCTCTACGTCGAGAGCCAGATCCATCACGCCTTCCATGAGTCGCAGGCGGCCGAACAGGCGGCCCGCATGATGGCCATGGACAACGCCACCAAGAACGCCGCGGAGCTCATCGACGACCTCGTCCTCCAGCTCAACAAGATCCGCCAGGCCGGCATCACCAAGGAGCTGCTCGAGATCATGACCGCGGTCGAAGCGCTCAAATAGAAAGGCCAGAACGACAAGGGAGTTTCCCATGGAAGCCAAAGAAGCCAAGATCGGGACCGTCGTCCAGGTCATCGGACCGGTCGTCGACATCAAATTCGAGGGCGGGTCCCTGCCCGAGATCTACACCGCCATCCGCATCACGAGCGAGGGCTTCGACGTCGCCGAGCCGATTGCGATCATCGTCGAGGTCGAGCAGCACATCGGCGAGGACCGGGTCCGCTGCGTCTCGATGCATCCCACCGAAGGCCTGTCGCGCGGCATGAAGGCCGAGAGCCTCGACGGGCCGATCGAGGTCCCCGTCGGCGAGGGCACGCTCGGCCGGGTCATGAACGTCATCGGCGAGCCGGTCGACAAGATGGGGCCGATCGTCACCGAGAAGCGCTATCCCATCCACCGCGTGCCGCCGTCGCTCGAGGACCAGAGCACCAAGCTCGAGATGTTCGAGACCGGCATCAAGGTCATCGACCTCATCCAGCCCTTCCTCAAGGGCGGCAAGATCGGCCTCTTCGGCGGCGCCGGCGTCGGCAAGACGGTCATCATCCAGGAGCTCATCCACAACGTCGCCCTCAAGCACGGCGGCTACTCGGTCTTCGCCGGCGTCGGCGAGCGGACCCGCGAGGGCAACGACCTGTGGCTGGAGATGAAGGGCACGGGCGTCATCTCCAAGGCCGCGCTCGTCTACGGCCAGATGACCGAGCCGCCGGGGGCGCGGCTCCGGGTCGGGCTGACGGCCCTCTCGGTCGCCGAGTACTTCCGCGACGAGAAAGGCCAAGACATCCTTCTTTTCATCGACAACATCTTCCGCTTCACCCAGGCGGGGTCGGAGGTCTCGGCCCTGCTCGGGCGCATGCCCTCGGCCGTCGGCTACCAGCCGAACCTGGCCACGGAGCTGGGCGAGCTCGAGGAGCGCATCACCTCGACGAAGAAGGGCTCGATCACGTCGGTCCAGGCCATTTACGTCCCGGCCGACGACTTCACCGACCCGGCCCCGGCCACGACCTTCTCCCACCTCGACGCGACGACGAACCTGTCGCGGGCCCTGACCGACATCGGCATCTACCCGGCCGTCGACCCGCTGGCCTCGTTCTCGCGCATCCTCGACCCGGCCATCGTCGGCGACGAGCACTACCGCGTCGCCCGCAAGGTCAAGGAGATCCTGCAGCGCTACCGCGACCTCCAGGACATCATCGCCATCCTCGGCATCGAGGAGCTCTCGGACGAGGACAAGGTCATCGTCGCCCGGGCCCGCAAGATCCAGCGCTTCCTGTCGCAGCCGTTCCACGTCGCCGAGGAGTTCACGGGGCGGCCCGGAAAATACGTGCCGATCGAAGACACCGTGCGCGGCTTCAAGGAGATCACCGAGGGCCTCCATGACGACAAGCCCGAGCAGGCCTTCTACATGACCGGGGCCATCGAGGACGTCGTCAAGCGGACCGAGGAGCTGAGGGCCGAATGAGCGACGGAGCGCCGGCCGCCCTGCATCTGAAGGTCGTCACGCCGCGGCGCCTGCTTGTCGAGGCCGAGGTCGAGGCCGTCTTCCTGCCGACACTCGAGGGGCAGATCGGCGTCTACCCCGGGCACCGGCCGCTCTTCACCGGCATCGGCAAGGGCCGGCTCTCTTACAAGGAAAAGGGCGGCAGCGAGGAATCGTTCGCGGTCCGGGGCGGCTACGCCCAGGTCCAGCCCGAGAAGGTCATCGTCATCACCGAGGTCGGCGAGGATGAGGGCTCCGGCGAAACCGCCGCGTGACGGCGAGACCCTCGACACGTTCTACCGTGGCCGGATCCGCGTCCTGCAGACGAAAAAGGGCTACCGCTTCTCCGTCGACGCGCCGCTCCTGGCCGATTTCATCCGGACGCGGCCGGACGACGAGGCCCTTGAGCTCGGGACGGGGAACGGCGTCATCCCGCTCCTCCTGAGCGTCAAGCCCTTCAAGACGATCACCGCGGTCGAGATCCAGGACGGGCTGGCCGCGCTCGCGCGGCGAAACGTCGAGCTCAACGGGCTTATCGGCCGGATCGAGATCGTCCATGCCGATTGGCGGGCCTTTGCGCCGGGCCGGACCTACTGCCTCATCTTCTCGAACCCGCCTTACATCAAGCGCGCGACGGGGTTCCTGAGCGCCTCGGCCGAGAAGTCCACAGCCAAGCACGAGCTCCACGGCGGGATCGGCGAGGTCATGGCCAAGACGGCGGAGCTCCTGGCTCCGGACGGGCGGGCCTGTTTCGTCTATCCCGAAA